>Ga0247727_10015291_pt1 | contig 12612 bp, 12 predicted proteins | sample WisWelCaveWW1625_FD_202498 | JGI IMG/M metagenome (GOLD analysis project Ga0247727, IMG submission 202498) | Biofilm microbial communities from Wishing Well Cave, Virginia, United States - WW16-25 | ecosystem: Environmental > Aquatic > Deep subsurface > Groundwater > Cave microbial mat | place... | reverse complement strand
CGGCGTACTTCGCCATTTTGGGATTCGCCATCGTGCTGTTTACGTTTTTTGGCGTCACGTACCTGCTGCCGGGACTGCACGCCTACGCCTGATCCGTCGCCGCGGCCGCCGGAAGAGGAGATCGGCCATGATGTTAACTATGTGGGTATCCAGCGGGTTGAATGAGGTGTTGGAATGAATGATAAAGTCATTCGCACCGCGCTTTGCCCGGGCGGCAGGGAGCGGATGCACCGGCTGTTGCGCCTGCTGGAGACCGGTCGCGTGGACCCGACACCCCTCACCACGCATCGCTTCCGTTTTGATCAAATCGAGACGGCGTTTCAGATGATGGCCAAGAAGGAAGATAGCATCATCAAGCCGCTAATCCTCTTCTAGGAGCAGAGAGATGTCCCTACTGACTCCCAGACCAATCCAAACCAGGGGCGGCCACGCGTGCGCTGCTCCGCTGCCTAGCGCAGATCTTCACAGGAGGCTCCCATGACCCAACGTCAATCCAGTCGTTCCCGGTTCCTGTTCTTGCTTCTGGTCGCGGGCCTTGTCGCGCTGGTGGCAGTGGTATCGCTTTCTGCGGGCGACCGCACGCCTGCCAAGAAGTCTGTACCGGCCCAGGCTAAGGACCTCTCGCAATACATCGGCGCGGAGACTTGCAAGGGGTGCCACGAAGAGGTCTACAAGAAGCTAGAAACTACGCCGCACTGGAAAACCATGCTCGATACCCGGCGGGGCAAGGAATGGCAGGGCTGCGAAGCCTGCCACGGACCGGGCATGGAGCATATGAACGCCGGCGGCGACAAAACCAAGATTTTCAACTTCAAGGGTGTCACCACCGAGAAAATCAATGCACGCTGTCTCGAGTGCCACCAGTACGGCGAAGAGCACAGCAACTTTGCCCGCTCGGTGCACGCCACCAACGACGTGAGCTGCATCAGTTGCCATTCAGTCCACAAGGCCAAGGAAAGCCAGTTCCTGCTGATTGCCAAGCAGCCACTACTCTGCTTCTCCTGCCACCTCGAGACCAAGCCCGACTTCAGCAAGCCCTTCCGCCACCGCGTCAATGAGGGTCTCTTGAAGTGCACGGACTGCCACAACCAGCACGGTGGCTTCCTGACTAAGCAGCTGCGCAGCACGGCAGCGCAGGATGTTGTTTGCTTCAAGTGCCACGTGGACAAGGCCGGCCCCTTCTCCTACGAGCACGTGCCGGTGAAAACCGAGGGCTGTATGGCCTGCCACTTGCCGCACGGCTCGGCAAACCCACGCTTGTTGCGGCGCAGCCAGGTCAACCTGCTCTGTCTGGAATGCCATACGCTTTCCAGCGATATCGATATTGCTGGTGCGCCTTCATTTCACAACCAGTCGCAGAAATACCAGGCCTGTACGGTCTGCCACATGGCCATCCATGGCTCGAATCAATCCAGCGTTTTCTTCAAGTAGGCGGGGTGATCTATGACATCGAATCGTTCGCGATTGCAATGGGTCGTGCTCCTGATCGTACTCATCCTGGCCCTGCCGGCTTTGGCCCAGGAGCAGAAAGCGGAGGAGAAACAACCGGAAGGCATCAACCAGGGGAATTACAACATCAAGCAGACGTTTGAGTTTGGCTATCGTTGGAGTGACGTCACCGGCAACCGGGATGTGTTCAACACGATGGTCAACCTCAATCCTGGCCCACGCGTTCTCGAATACACGCTCGAGATGCGCTCGCTCAATCACGCGGGCTGGCTTTTCGACAACCTCTTCTTCACCAATTTCGGCTACGGTGGCGACCCGAACGACGTCTCGCGCCTGCGGATGTACAAGAACAAGTGGTACAACTTCAGCGCCACCTTCCGCCGCGACCGTAATTTTTGGGACTACAACCTGCTTGCCAACCCCTTGAACCCGGCGACCATCCCAACCAACGCGCCGGCTGGTTTCACGCCGATCATTCTGAACTCTCCCCACAGCATGCAACTCACACGGCGCATGTCCGACATCAATCTCACTTTGTTGCCTCAATCGCGCCTGCGGTTCCGCCTAGGCTACAACCGCAATATCAGCGAAGGGCCCAGCTTCACCACCTTCCACGAGGGCACCGATGTGCTTCTTTTCCAGCCCTGGAAGACTACGGTGAATTCCTATCAGTTTGGCGTGGATTTCAAATTCCTTCCGAAGACCAACATCAGCTACGATCAGTTCTTCTACGGCTATAAAGGGGATACCTCCTGGCAAAACCGCCTGAGCGATGTGAATACCACATTTCTCTCTAACGGAACGCCTGTAGATCTGGGCTTGATCGTCAACACAGCAGCCAACCAGCCCTGCGGCGCTCCGTTTAACGCTTCGCCTCTGGGCACGGTGAACCCAACGTGCAACGGATATCTGACTTATCGCCGGGAAGGGCGAGCTCGCACCGACTATCCAATCGAGCAGATCAGTTTTCAGTCGAACTATTTCCAGAATGTGGATCTCTCCGGCCGCTTCTCCTACAGCTCGTCGGACAACGACGTTCGCGGCTACGATGAATTCTTCCAGGGCCTAGTATCCCGCACGCGGCAGCGCCAATTTGGGATCACCGGACCGTCCACCTCAAAGCGGGTCGTGGCAACAGCCGATGCCGGTGTGACGATCCACGTCACCAACAAATTCCGCATCCAGGATAGCTTCCGCTTCAATCATTTCCGTATCCCGGGCCTGTTTACTTTCGAGGAGTTGTCTCTCTTTGGCACTTCCATGCTGGTAGCACCAAACATCTTTACACCGGGAACAACTCCCCCAGTTTCTTGCCCGACCATTACTTCCGCAGGATGCCCGCAGCACAATACGAGCTCCCCTGCCGACGTAATTTCCGGCGTAACCAGCCGTTTCCTTGGACAGAACACGAAGGTCAACACGTTCGACCTCGAGTACGATTTCACTCGGCATTTCGGCGGGCGCATCGGCTACCGCAATCGCACTCGTCGTATCAACGAGCGATTCACGGACAGCGAAGACTTGCTGTTCTTCCCCACCCTGCCGAACCGCGGAGCCTGCGCGGGAGTAGCGCTGCAGCCGGACGGCTCCTGCTTCGTGACCACCCGAGCGGAGGACGCTGCGACCATCCGAATCGATGAACATTCCGGATTGTTTGGCCTCTGGGCTCGACCCAACAATCAGGTTCGCATCTCGTTCGATATGGAGCTTATCTCCGCGGACAATACGCTCACACGCATTAGCCCCAGGCAGCGCCAGCAGTACAAGTCCCGCCTGAACTGGAAGCCAGTCGAATGGATGAGCTTTGGCTTTGCCTTGAATCTTCTGGAGAGCCGGAACAATGTCTCCGAGATCTTCCACAAGCAGCACAACCGCGCGGTCGGCTTCAATTGGATGCTCGAACCAAATTCCCGCTTTACACTCGATCTCGGCTACGACTACAACCACGTCTCCTCGCAGACGAATATCTGCTATGCTCTGGCCGGAGCGCCGCCACCGGGCTCCACACCCTGCCCGCTCATTGTTGGTGGCACATCCCCATTGCAGGGCATCTCGATCTACCGGACCAGGAGCCACTTTGGCTTTTTCGACATGCGCTGGCAGCCTTGGCAACGCGTGACCACGCGCCTCGGATTGGCGCTCACCCGCGCCACCGGTTTCACCACGTTTCTTTCTCCCAATGTGCCCTCGGGCCCACTTGACTACGGCTATTACAAACCCTATGGCGGGTTCGAGATCTTCATTGCTAAGGGCTTTTCGTGGAAGGCGGACTGGACCTTTTACAACTACGGCGAGAATGCGCTGTTTGATCCGCGGGTTGGCGTTCGCAGCTTCCGCGGCAACCAAATCGTCCTCGCCATTCGCAACTCATTCTAGTGACGTGCAGTCGCGGCCGCTAATCACTCCGAGGAGGGTTTGAAATTAGATGAACTCCCCGGGCCCGCTGGAGATACCCGCGGCGTCGGCTGCTCCCCGGCGCCGCTTCGTCGAGTTGCTGCTGGGCGGGGGCCTCCTGGCCTCAGTCGTATCGTTCTTCTATCCCTTAGTGCGTTATCTGATCCCTCCTCCCGCCGTCGACCTGGGTAGCGACACGGTCGTTGCCGGTCGAGTGGGCGAGTTAAAGAGAAACACAGGGAAGATATTCCGCTTTGGGAGCCGGCCGGGTCTTCTAATCCTTACCGCCGAGGGTAATTACCGGGCGCTATCCGGCACCTGTACGCACCTGGACTGCACGGTGCAGTACCGCGGAGATTTGCACGAGATTTGGTGCGCGTGCCACAACGGTTTGTACGACCTCAACGGCCGCAATATCTCCGGCCCCCCACCACGGCCACTCGAGGCCTACGATGTGCACATCCGCGGTGATGAGATCGTCGTGAACCGGCGGCGCGGGGCATAGGGTGGGCGTGCTGGCACGCGTGCGCGACTGGCTCGACCAGCGCTTTGGCTGGGCCGAGCTGATTGCCCCTCTGAAGAAGAAGACTGTTCCCGTCCACCGCTTCTCCTATTGGTATTTCCTCGGCGGCATTACCCTATTCCTGTTCTTCATTCAGGTGGGCACGGGGATCCTGCTGCTGTTGTACTACCGGGCAAGCGCCAACGAAGCATTTGAAAGTGTACAGTACATCATGACGCAGGTGCAGTTTGGCTGGTTGGTGCGCTCGATTCATTCTTGGGCAGCCAACTTGATGATCCTCTCTGCGTTTCTGCACATGTTTAGCGTCTTGTTTCTGCGCGCGTATCGAAAGCCTCGCGAGCTCACCTGGGTCAGTGGGATGGTGTTGCTGGCTCTCGCGCTGGGCTTTGGCTTCAGCGGCTACCTGCTTCCTTGGAACACGCTGGCTTTCTTCGCAACAAAAGTCGGGACGGAAGTCGCCGGCCAGATCCCGCTGGTGGGCCGCTGGTTGGTGATTTTCCTGCGCGGTGGAGAGGAGGTCACGGGTGCCACCTTAACCCGCTTTTTCGGTTTCCACGTCGCTCTGCTGCCGGGAATAACGACGATTTTCCTTGCACTGCATCTCTTGCTCGTCCAGCGGTTCGGGATCAGCGTGCCGCCCAGCATAGAAAAAGAATGGCAAACGCCGGGCGGCGGAGCGCGCGAAATCCGGTTCTTCCCCAACTTCCTTCTACGCGAGTTAATGGCCTGGTATGTGGCTCTGGGCGTGCTGGGCGTTCTGGCGGCTCTGCTGCCGTGGGAGCTGGGCACCAAGGCCGACCCATTTGCTCCAGCTCCGGCTGGCATCAAGCCCGAGTGGTACTTCATGTTCATGTTTCAGACGCTCAAAATTATCCCGGCAAAAATCGGATTCCTTGATGGAGAGTTGCTCGGAGTTTTGTTCTTTGCGGCGGCCGGCCTCCTTTGGGTGCTGTTACCGTTCTTCGACTCGGAAGGCCGGGGCCGGGCCCAGCGCTGGATCCTGGGTGCGGGAATCTTTGCGTTGACCTATATCGCCGGGATGACGGCCTACGCCTACTTAGTCAAATGAGGAAGCGTGAGGCAGTTCGATGAACTTGGTGCGCGGGAGCGGTGCACGGCAGTGAGTCTCATCACAAAAGGACGCCGGCCAACCTTCGGACGGGAAATCTTCTTTTCCTGCCTTGCCGTGCTTGCATTTCTCCTTGTTTCAGGGGCACGAGCACAGACGAAGAACACCTGCCTCGATTGTCACTCGGTGCTCGACCCTCCACTCGGAGTGAAAGCAGAACAGTTTGCCCAGGACATTCACGCCCAGAAAGGGCTTACCTGCGTCAGTTGTCACGGCGGCGATCCCGCCACCGAAGACCCTGTTCAGGCCATGAGCCGCTCTGCGGGCTTCCGGGGCAAGATCAACCGTAGTCAAATCCCGGGCTTCTGCTCGCGTTGCCATTCAGACGGATCCTATATGCGGCAGTTCAATCCCTCGCTGCGCACCGACCAGTATGCGCAATATCTCACCAGCGTGCATGGCAAACGGCTGGCGCGCGGCGATACTAAAGTGGCGGTGTGCACCGATTGCCACGGCGTGCACGACCTGCGTCCGGCTCGAGATGCACGCTCGAGGGTTCATGCCCTCAATATCGCTGAAACCTGCTCGCGCTGCCACGCGAGTGCCGAATACATGAAAGGCTATTCGATCCCCACCGATCAGTTCGCTTCTTACTCGGCCAGTGTGCATCACGATGCCCTGGTCGTGCGCGGCGATTTGAGCGCTCCCACCTGCACAACCTGCCACGGCAACCACGGCGCAGCGCCACCTGGCGTGGCTTCAGTGGAGTTTGTCTGCTCCAGGTGCCACGTTTTCCAGGCGCAACTCTTCGACCAGAGCCCTCACAAGGCTGTGTTCGCGGCCATGGGGCTTCCGGCCTGCGTCACCTGCCATAGCAATCACCGGATTCTTCGGCCGACGGACGCCATGATCGGCACAGCGAAGGAATCCGTCTGCTTGAATTGTCATTCTACCGGTGACCCTGGCTTTGTCGCCGCGGAAGAAATTCATCGGCAATTGATAAGTTTGGAAGAGGCGCTCGTGCGAGCGGACCAGGTGCTCAATCGAGCCGAGAGTTCAGGTATGGAAGTCAGCCAGGCACGACTGGATCAGGGCCAGGCCCGCGACGCGCTGACCAAGGCGCGGGTAACCATTCATGCGTTCCAGGTGCCTCGTGTGGCGGAGGATATCAGCGCAGGGTTGAAGGTGGCCGAGCAGACCCATCAGGCTGGAGTGAAAGCTCTCGCCGAGCGGGATTACCGGCGAAGGGGTTTGGCCGTCTCTTTGATCACGATCCTGGTCGTGCTGATTGGACTCCGTCTCTATATCCGTCGCCTCGAGGCGAGCAAGCCGACACCTTGAGTGCAAAAAGGCACGATAAAATGATTTGTTGGCCCACTAAAATAACTAAAGGAGAAGCCGGAATGAAATCCTGTTTGAAAATTGTTCTCATACTGCTGTTGGTGGTTGGAACTCCTCTCCTGCTGGCACAGAAAGGCGATGGCACTGCTGGCAAGGCCGTGTACGACAAGCGCTGCGCCAGTTGCCATGCGGCCGGCGGGGAGGGCAAGGAAGCCATCGCCAAGATGTTTAAAGTGACGCTGCATCCCTTGGGGTCAAAAGAAGTTCAGGCCCTAAGTGACGCGGACCTGCGCAAAGCCATTGCCGAGGGCAAAGGAAAGATGATCGCGGTCAAAGGCCTTAGCGACAAGGAAATTGCTGACTTGATTGCTTTCGTGCGCAGCTTCAAGAAGTAGGATTTGCCCGCTGAGCACCCTGCCATCAATTGCTCGAACTCGGCCGCTGGCGAGGCGGCAGCTTCTTCTTTGTTCCGAGTTGTTCGCGCGGATCAACCCTTTCGGACTGGAGACCGCTCTGGTCCGACAATACAAGCCTTCATACTTTCCAATCCAGAGATTTCTCCGATTAGCGCAGTTCTCCAATTTTCAGAATTGACAGAGCAGGATCTATTCCTGCAACACGATGAGCGAGATCAGCAGGGCAATCAGGACTCCGATCGTGTCTTGTGGTTCCGCGACATTCATGGAATGCGCACTCTATTAAATGGCGCGGGCTTTGAGAAGGCTGTCTACCTGATCCGGCAGTACAGGGAAAACGGGTTGCAGTCCCCGGGGCTGAAGACCTTGCTGCCTCCGCTCCAAGAGAAGATAATCGGCCACGTCATCTCAAAGCTGGCGGAGTCGTCCCCGTGGCCAGTAAGCCGGAATCTCGTGTCGCGCTTCACATCCCAGCGCTGGGCTGGCGGCTCAAGGCCATTCTTCCTGTTGCCGGAGTGCTCCTGGGCGGCCTGCTGATTTTTCTGTGGGTGACGCTTTCCTTGGAGCGGCCGGAGCGTCAGGCCGTCATTGCCGTCGCGGCAGCGGGAGGTGTGGCCATCTGCGGGGTTGTGCTTGTGGTTTTAGCCGTGCTCATCGAGCGGCCGCTGAGAGAGCTGCAACAAAAAATCGCGCGCGTGCAGGATGGAGATCTCTCCGTTCGCGTCAGTTTCTCTAGGCGTAGAGATGAAATTGGCGAACTGGGTCGCCACTTCAACGATATGGTCGGCCAGCTAGTTTCCTCCCGCGAGGAGATCGAGCGCCTGCACCGCACGCAGATGTCACGCGCCGAGCACTTGGCCACTTTAGGTGAACTGGCCGCGGGTCTTGCCCATGAAATTCGCAACCCCTTGGCCGGGATTGCCGGCGTCATCGAAGTGATCGGCCGGGATATCCCCGAGGGCAGCCCCAGCCGCGAAGTCCTGAAGGACGTCCAGCAGGAAGTCCTCCACATCAAAAACGTCCTCTCTGAGCTGCTCGACTACGCCCGTCCGCGCCCTCCCCAAATCATGGCAGCCGATCTGAATGCGAGTGTTGAGCACGCCGTGGCGCTGGCTCGCCAGCAGGCGCTCTCGCGTCCCATCGAAATTCGCTTCGCTACAGCCGAGAATTTGTCCCACGTCGAGCACGATGCTGCTCAGATCCAGCAGGTCATGTTGAACCTGCTCCTCAACGCGCTGCAGGCCATCCCCGGCGCTGGCAGCATTCGCGTGGCCGTCGAGCAGCGAGGAGACGATGTCGTCATCACTGTGGCCGATTCCGGCCGCGGCATAGCTCCGGATAACCTCGCCAGCATCTTCCGCCCCTTTTTTACGACCAAGGGACAGGGCACGGGCCTCGGCCTCTCTCTGGCACGACGTATCATTGAAGACCATGGTGGCCGCATTGAAGTCGAAAGCCAGCCCGGCGCGGGCACCAAGTTCACAGTTCAGTTGCCGCTGCAGCGCGGGTCAGCCATAGTAGAGTAGGAGCGATGCCACAAGCCAAAATCCTCATCGTGGACGACGAAAAGCTGGTGCGCTGGTCGCTCCGCCAGAAATGCCAGGAGTGGGGCTACGCCGCTCTGGAGGCTGAAAACGGTTCAGACGCCCTTCGTCTGGCCCACGCCGAATCGCCTGACCTCGCGTTGCTCGACGTCCGCCTCCCCGATCTCGGCGGCCTCGAAGTACTCGAGAAGCTGAAACAGGCTGGCGATGCCCGCGCCGTCATTATGATGACGGGTGACCCGCAGCTGGATGACGTGAAGGCCGCTATCAAGCTCGGCGCCTATGATTTTGTCGGCAAGCCGCTCGATTTCGACGAGCTAGCCGTAACCATTCAGAATGCGCTCGAAGCTACGCGGCTGCGCACCGAGGTCGAGTCGCTCCGCGGAGAAGTCCGGCGTCGGACCGGCTACCACGATGTAGTCGGTGTTTCGCACAAAATGACCGAGCTGATGAGCTTTGTGCGCAAGGTGGCCGCCAGCGAAGCTTCGACCATCCTCATCCAGGGCGAAAGTGGTACCGGCAAAGACCTCATCGCCAAGGCCATCCACTATCAGAGCGCGCGCCAGGACCGGCCCTTTGTTGCCATCAACGCTTCGGCAATCCCCGAAACGCTGATGGAAGCCGAACTCTTCGGCCACGAGCGCGGCGCCTTCACCGATGCCAAGGCGATGAAAAAAGGCCTCTTTGAGGTGGCCGATGGCGGCACGCTCTTCCTCGACGAAATCGGCGAGCTTTCGCCCTTCCTGCAGGCCAAACTGCTGCGCGTTCTCGAAGACCAGGTTATTCGTCGAGTCGGGGGTGTGCGCGATATCCAGGTCAGCGTACGAGTAATCGCCGCGTCCAACCGTGACCTGGAGCGCGCCGTCCGCGAGAGCCACTTCCGGCAGGACCTCTACTACCGTCTGGCGATCATCTCGATCTTCATCTCGCCACTGCGCGAGCGCCGCGAAGACATCTTGCCGCTCGTTGATTTCTTCCTCGAGCATTACAACCGCAAGTTTCGGAAATCTGTTCGCGGCCTTACGGACGACACGCGCCGGCTGTTGCTCGCTCACGACTGGCCGGGCAACGTGCGCGAGCTGAAAAACGCCATCGAGCGAGCCATGATCCTGGAAGAAGATCCGGTCCTGCGCTCCACCTATCTGCCGTTTTCCGTGGCCCAGCCGCACGCAGGAGTGACCGCCTTCGAACACACATCCTCACCGCCCACCGGCGGGCAACCGTTGGCCGACGGTCGCTGGCTTCCACCGCTCTCCATTCCCGAAGGTGGCACCTCTCTCGAGGAAGTCGAGCGCGCGTTGGTCGAGTTGGCCCTTCGCCAATCAAACGGCAACCAGACCCATGCCGCTCGCCTGCTCGATATCAGCCGCGATGCCCTCCGCTATAAAATGAAGAAATTCGGATTGATGCACGCCGAAGAGGAAGAACCCAGCACGCAATCGGGCTCTTAGAGAATGCCGCGGGGTAGCGGTTTATTATGCCTGGTTGTGTCTTTTACCTTGGGTTCGCCAATTCAGCTTCCAGCCGGACAACCGTTCGCTTCAACCAGTTGAGCACGGTAGCCTGGAGCTTGTCCGGATTGCCTTCGCGCTCCAGCGATTCCACAGTGTCCCCGCGTTCGTTCAGCGGAATCTTGTGGCAGATGTCGCCGCCGCTTTCGCGTAATTCGGGCGGCACAAATTCACTCAGGAAGCATTCCGAACAGGGCTGTTCCTTTTCTTCTAACCCCACGTTTAGACAAGTCACCGAATCGCGAAACGTCCGCGATTCGCGGTGCGGTTCATGAACCGAGGGGTGGTAACCACCCCGTTCAATCACCTCGATCTCTAGCTTCAGAGCCTCGATCATTTCTTTCTTATCAAAACTCACGGGCGGCCTCCCTCCGGCAGCGCGGCTTGAGGAGAGATTCCCGCTTGATGCAGAGCTGCCTATCCTATCGAGAGCAACTGATCGTCCATTACCAACCTATTTATAATAAAGAGTTTAGTAAAGGGTTTGTGTCCGGGGGGTAAGCCGTCTGCGTAAAATGCCTCAGTTCACTCAGCGTGGACAGGGAATGTTAGCGGGGTTGATTCTTTGCCTGGGCGATCAGGCTTAAGACGCGCTGTTTTTCGGGGTAGTCCGGATTTGTCTTCAGCAGCTTTTCCCATGCCGCGATCGCACCCGGCGGGTCCTTGAGACCCTGGGAGCGCACAATTCCCATATTAAAGAGCGTATTTGGGTGAGACGGGTTAATCGCTAGCGACTTCTCGTACTCCTTCACGGCCTGCTGTGGCAGGTTCGAATACCAATATGCTGTGCCCAAGTCTGTTCGCACGTTAACGTCATTTGGCCTCAGCTCGAGCGCCCGCGTGTAGTATTCAATCGCCTGCGGATAGACCTGATGGTCGTAATAGAGGTTCCCGAGCTGCACCAAGTTTTCGACGTTCTTCGGGTCCACTCGCAACGCAGCCATCAGCGGGGCCGCCAGCGGCTGCAGAGATTCTGCCGTGGCCGGAGCATTTGCGGCTGGCGGCATACTTGCGGCCGCCGGTGTGCCAAATTGTCCCGGCGGATTAGAAATCGACTGGCCGCTTGTAGCAAGAGGAGCCGAAGAGCCGCGGAATAAGTATCCGATCAGCAGACCAACCATCAAGCAAACGAGGCCCAGGAGGTAAGCTTCGCGGCTAGACCATGTCCCATCCGGGCGGGTTGTATCCTTTGTCATTGTTCGTCCTGGCCTTTGTCCTTTGTCCTCCGTCAGCGAGGCTGTTTCGGCGCACCGAAGTTGCAAGATTCTGCCCTGTGCCACGGCGTCACGCAAGCCGAAAAGCCGCTTGCAGGGTCTTCTCCGATCTCAGGGAATTGGCCCACGTGCTGCGGTAAATGGCCCAGGGTGACAAGATTGAGAGTCGCGCCAGATAGCAGCGACTACACAAGTCTATTCAAGTCATTATTTTAAGAGCGCCGCGTGGGCAATCACTTTGGCATGGATCGTGCCCACCAAGTTGTTGGATCGCAATCTTTAGGATATTGGTCGGGCGGCTGTGACGCTCCTCTCACAACACGAAAGCCGGGAAACCACCGATCGACAAAGTGGAGACAGCTTGAGCTCCCGGCGCGGAGGATCGTCCATAGGGGTTAGCCAAACCCTACCTCCTGCAGCCGCCCGACCCCAAATTGGGAAAGCGAGCATGAGCGCATTCGAGTGGCGTGGTCGAACGATTCGGACGGCTACCCCCGCTCCCGTTCAGACCGGCCTAACCCTGACTGGGATGCGTCGGTTGGATCGTTCCCTGCGCCACTCGCTAATGCAGTGGTTCCAGCGGAACTGGGACACTGGGTTTTCGGACGCTCACTACGATGTGCTTCGAGTCATACAGAGATTCGCCGCCGCTTGGGAGCCTTCAGCACGTTCTTTCACGCCCATAATCCTGAGCGCGATCAAACAAGCCAACCGCAGAGTCGTCCCACCAGAAACGATCTCGAGCGGCGGCGATGATCTCTTGCAAGCGCGCGAGCCGCGCACAAGTTTGTGCTCCCTGCGGACAGCAACTCGTCAGCAGAAAATTCACGATCTGTTTGCAGGGACGCAAAATACTCTCTCCGGGGCAGCCGACGCGGATACAAAGACGGGCGCGGCGATCCGCGTCAAAGCTGCCCCGAGAGAGCCAGTATGACTCGCTCTCCTTCGCCTCCGTCAGGCGCATTCTCGACTCTCAATTCACTTCAGGCCCTACCTCTCCGTTGGCCTGCTGAGCACGGAGCCCGGGGAATTCTCCTCGTGCCGTTCCTTGGTGCAGCGGCCGTCGCGGGCGAGTGGAACCTGCCTCTCTTGCTTTTTTCTCTCTGCATGCTTGCCCTGTTCTTGCTTCGAGGGTCCGTGGAATCGTATCG
>Ga0247727_10015290_pt1 | contig 12613 bp, 13 predicted proteins | sample WisWelCaveWW1625_FD_202498 | JGI IMG/M metagenome (GOLD analysis project Ga0247727, IMG submission 202498) | Biofilm microbial communities from Wishing Well Cave, Virginia, United States - WW16-25 | ecosystem: Environmental > Aquatic > Deep subsurface > Groundwater > Cave microbial mat | place... | reverse complement strand
ACAATTTCTCACCACAATTCGGCCCAGGCTCTGCCGACGCGCTCAAGAGGAATGCATCCTTCAAATTTATCGGTCGCCGGTTGGAACAGCAATTCCTGCGTGATGCCGATTTCGGAAGTATAGTAGCCGGTCAGCGTGAACTCTTTCATCATGCCAAAGAACGGCTGCGCTTTCGACTTGGCGCGTCTGGCCTCGGCGGCTTCGCCATCCAATACGGTGAGCATTTGAGTTTGCTGCGCACTCGTTCCCTCGACGAAGCGTTTGCCATACGACTGCTGAAATCGCGTGTCGAGATCGTCGAGGCCGGCCATGAAACGATCCTTGTCTTCCGCCGGCAGCCACTCGGTGAGCAGCAGATCGACGAACTCGTTGACACGCGCGGCTTTGGCGCCGGGCGTGTCCGTTTCAGGAATGATCAGTTCCGCGAGCGTTGTGACCAACTCATTTTGTTCCGGGCTGAGAGATCGCGGCGTCCATTGCGCTTTTCCAATCGCGGGCCGAACGCCGCTCAACACCGCCGAGATCACAGGCGCTGAAAGCGTTCCGCCCATGAGCAAGGCGACTCGTTGTAAAGCTTCTCTTCGGGTCATAGCTGCCTCCTTTCAAAAATATAAACGAATGATATGAGGGAGAAAGGCGAAGGGTGAAGGGCGAAGAACACGCCTTGTCCTTCACTTTAATCCCGCAGCGCGAACGCCACATACGCATCGCCGGATTTCGTGCCCATTTTGCCGCCGCCGCAGGCAATCACGAGGTACTGCTTTCCTTATATACTCATAACTGCTCGGCGTCGCATAGCCGCCCGCCGGCAGTTGCGTCTCCCACAAAACCTTGCCCGTCTCTTTGTCGAAGACGCGGAATTTCTCGTCTTTCGAGGCGGCGATGAAAAGCAAGCCGCCGGCAGTAACGACCGGGCCGCCGTAATTTTCCGTGCCGGTTTGGGGAATGCCGCGTTGGGTCAACTCTTCAAACTCACCGAGCGGGACTTTCCAGAGAATTTCGCCTTTGTTTAAATCAATCGCATTCAACGTTCCCCACGGCGGCCGAATCGCGGGATAGCCTTCGTGATCCAGAAAGCGCTGATAGCCGGTGGAGACGAAGGGCACGATCGGCGCTTTCGATGGCGCAGATCCACGGCTGTGCGGGTTCAGCGGTTTGACATTTTTATCTTCAAAAAGAAAGGCCGACAAATTATATTTTTCTTCCGCCGAAAGAAAATCGTTCGAGGGCATCGAGCCTTTGCCTTTGACGATCAATTGCAGCGTTTCCTCTTTCGACTTGAGGTTCTTCAAATTCGTCAAGGCTGGATAAATTTTTTGTTGATCGCCCTCGCGCTGGCCGCCGTGGCAACTGGCGCAATTCAACGCGTAAACGACTTTGCCTTGGTCATACGGATTTTCCGATTGCGCCAATTCGATATCGATCATGGTGAGAATCCACGGCATTTCGTTCGCGTTGACATAAAGCACGCCCGTGGTCGGATCAAAACCGGCGCCTCCCCATTCCGCGCCGCCGTCAAAGCCGGGAAAAATCATCGTGCCCGGCTTGCTCGGCGGAATGAATTGGCCGGCGCTGCGCACTTCTCGCAACCGTGCGAGCGCGGCTTCACGCGCTTCCGGCGTGGTGTTGGTCACGTCTGCTGCCGTAAAAATTTGGCGCGCGAACGGCGGCGGCTTGAGCGGCAACGGCTGCGTCGGCCACGTTTCTTCACCGGCCAAATCGGAAGCGGGATACGGCTTCTCTTCAATCGGAAAGAGCGGCGCGCCGGTTTCGCGATTGAAAACGAAACCGGATTTCGTGATCTGCGCCACCGCATCGATTTTCTTGCCGTCGCGTTCGACCGTAATCAAATTCGGCGGCGCCGGCAGATCGCGATCCCACAAATCATGATGCACGGTTTGATAATGCCACACCCGTTCGCCGGTTTCAGCCTTCAAGGCGAGCAGACAATTGGCAAAGAGATTTTGCCCTTTGCGATTGCCGCCGTAAAAATCATACGCCGCGGAGCCGGTGGGAATGAAAACGAGACCGCGGTTTTGATCGACGGCCATCCCTGCCCAACAATTCGCGCCGCCGGCATTTTTCCACGCGTCCGCCGGCCAAGTGTCATAACCAAACTCGCCGGGATGCGGAATCGTGTGAAAAATCCATTTCACCGCGCCGGTGCGAACATCGAATGCGCGAATATGCCCCGGCACGGAAATCGGACCTTCGGAAACGCGCGTGCCGAGAATGAGCAAGTCTTTGTAAATGACGCCCGGCGTGGTGGCGCTGACAAAAAGATCCCACCCGCCGTCGCCGCCCAGCTCGCGATCGAGGCCGGCATTCAACGCCACTTTGCCGTTCTCGCCAAAACTCGTCATCGGCGCGCCGGTTTCGGCATTCACCGCAAACAGGTGCGCGCCGGCGGTGAAGAGAATGCGTTTATCTTTGCCCGCGCCGTCTTGCCAATACGTCACGCCGCGATGGCGACCCTGCGTGTTCGCCTCTTCCGGACGATCAGCAAAAGGATCGAATTTCCACAGTTCAGCGCCGCTGCCGGCCGCGAGCGCAAAAATTTTTGTGCGTGGCGAGCTGCCATACAGCACGTTAACGACAATCGGATTGCATTGGATTTCGCCGCGGCCGTCTGCCGGCAAATCGCCGGTGTGATAAGTCCAGGCCACTTGCAACTGTTTGGCGTTTTCCTTGTTGATTTGATCAAGCGTCGAGTAATGGCTGCTGGCTTGATCGCCGAGATACACGCGCCATTCTTTCCGGCTGGCTTCGCTTGTCAACCAATTGGCGTTCTCGGCGCCGCGGCATCCCATACGGGCGTAGCCCATAAAAATAATCAAAACGGCGAGCAGCAGCGCGCGCCCAGCGGCTCTGAAATAGATGTTCTGTTTTTGCATTTGGCGACCTGTTGATATAGTTAATATGGCAAAATAATGGACTCAATTTAATAATTTTATAACAAGCTGCGAAGCCTACACCTCAAACCTTACAGGCGCAGCCGGCAAGAAAAAATTGGACATAAAAGTAAAATCTCACAAAATCGCTCGTTTTTGTGTGGTTCTAATTTTGTGTCCCCAAAAACTTACTCAATTTATAGAGGTTCTTTGGTTTCAAGATACCTGCACCGACAAAGTCAAAAGTTTTTCTCCCGCCGCGTCTGATCTATAAACACGGCGATAATGATGATCGCGCCAATCGCGACTTGCTGCCAAAACGCGGAAATATCGAGCAGGTTGCAGCCGTTGCGCAAAACGCCCATGATCAAGGCGCCGATGAGCGCGCCGGCAACCGTGCCCTCGCCGCCGGAGAGGCTCGCGCCGCCGATGACACACGCCGCGATGACATCCAACTCGTAGCCGGCGCCGGCCGTGGGCTGGCCGCTGTTGAGGCGGGAAGCCAGAATCAATCCGGCGAGGCCGCACGTCGTTCCACAAAACGTGTACAATATCTGTTTGACGCGATTCACCGGCACACCGGCCAGCCGCGCGGCTTCGGCGTTGCCGCCGACCGCAAAAGCGTGGCGGCCGAGACGGGTGTGCGCCAACATGAAATGCGTGACAATTCCCACGGCAATCGTAATGACAACCGGATGCGGAATCAACTCCAATAGCCGGCCGCCGCCGAGCGCGGCAAATGAGACTGGCAAGCCAAAAATCGGCACGCCGCCGGTAATGATCAACGCCGCGCCGCGCGCGATGCCCATCGTTCCGAGCGTGGCAATGAACGGCGGCAGTTTGCCGCGGGTAATGAAAAACCCGTTGAGCCAGCCGCACGCAAAGCCGGTCAACAGCGCCGCGAGCATGGCGACGACAAATGGATAACCGGCGCGCAATACGATGCATGCAACGACGCCGGAAAGACCGAGCACCGAGCCGGCTGAAAGATCGATGCCGCCGGCGATGATAACGAACACTTGCCCGAGCGCCATGATCGCCACGACGGACATTTGCAAGCCGATGGCGAGAAGATTTTCAACGGTGAGAAAATACGGAGAGCGCCAGGCAATGATGGCAGACAAGATGAACAGGCTCAAGAGCGGGGCCAGTCGTCTAACGAGGTTCGTTTCGGCAATCCGTGGCATTGTCAATTTTGTCGAAGCCTTTTGATTTCTTCGAGTTCATAGGCAACGTTCTTTTTCCACGCGGGGTTTTTTCCGGCTTCGAGAAAATAAATTTCCGCTTCGTTGTAACGGCCGAGAATTTTGAGGGCGCGACCGGCTTCAAAGTTGGCCGGCGCATAATCGGCTTTGGCTTGCAGCGCCGCTTTCAAGGCTTGCTCCGGCTGATTTTTGCCGTTAAAGATTTCCGCTTGCAACGCCAGCGCCAGATGCGTGTTTTCTTTGAGCGCCATGGCGCTTTCAATGGCAACCAAGGCTTCATCGTATTGGCCGAGCTTGTTCAAAGCATTGCCGAGCATGTAAAATGCCCAAAAGTATTTGGCGTTCAGCTCCGTCGCGCGGCGAAAGGCGTTTGCCGCTTCTTGAGATTGATTTTTTTTATCGTAGGCGAGGCCGAGGGCGTAAAAGATTTTATACGAGTCGGGTTGTCGCGCCGCTGCTTTTTGCAAAATGCCGATCGCGTCGTCATATTGCTCGAGATCGCTATAAAGCCGGCTCAAGGCAAAGTAAGCCTCGCCGAAATCGGCATCGCGTCGAATGGCGTTTTGATAAGCGCGCAGGGCTTCGGGATAACGGCGCAATCCTTTCAACGCGAGGCCCTTGCCGTAATAAGCTTTCGCCCATGTCGAATCGATTTTGAGCGCCTTTTCATAAGCCGCCAACGCTTCGCCATGACGTCCGAGCTTGATGAAATTATTGCCTTCATTAAAAGCGCGCTTTTTCTCGTTTTCATCAGAAAGCGATTGTTGCGCCAAAACAGGAGGAAGATAAAAAAAGAAAAATTCCCCAAATAGGAGGACGAAGACGAAGAAAGGGACAACACAATTTTTGAGAAGACGCATCACATCTCATCCGAAAATTGTCCCACATCATATTTTATTATTTTGTGCGGAAGGCGGGACTTGAACCCGCATGGCTTGCGCCGCCACCCCCTCAAGATGGTGTGTCTGCCAGTTCCACCACTTCCGCATTGTTGTGAGCTTGGAGCAGAGGGCAAAGCGCAGAGAGCATGGCGAATAGCGCTATGCGCCATGCTCTCTGCGCTTTGCTCACTGATTCGGTTGTTGCGCCGGTGGCGTCGATGGTTGTTGCTGACTCGGCGCGCCGGTTGCCGGGACCGAGGGCAAAATCCCCGCCGGGGAGGAGCCGCGCGTTTGCCGTTCTTGCTCCACCAAGCCCTGGGATTGGCCGCCGCCACTGGAAGCCAACAATCCCAAAATGAGCGCCGAAACCATGAAAGCCGTCGCCAGTCCTGCGGTCAGTTTGCTGAGAAAAGTTGCGGTGCCGCGGCCGCCGAACATGGCGCCCATGCCGCCGCCGCCAAACGCGCCGGCCAAGCCGCCGCCCTTGCTCGATTGCAAGAGAATGACGATGGTTTGTAAAAGACAAATTAAAATGAAAATTGTGACGAAAAATCCGTACATAAAAAATCTCCTGATGACGCGATTAATTCTTATCCAAATCTTCCGCGGCTTTGATGATCGCCGCAAAACTTTCGGCTTGCAAGCTGGCGCCGCCAACCAACGCGCCGTCGATGTCGGATTGGCGCATCAATTCCGCCGCATTCGCCGGTTTGACGCTGCCACCATATTGAATGCAGCAGGTCGCTGAAAGTTCACGGTTATACAAATTTTCCAACAAACGCCGGATGAACGCATGCACCCCCTGCGCCTGCTCCGGCGTGGCGTTGACGCCCGTGCCGATTGCCCACACCGGCTCGTAGGCAATCACCACTTTTGCAAAATCAGCAGCAGAAATTTCTGCAAAAGCGCCGCGCACTTGCGCTTCGACGACGCGTTCGGTGGCGCCGCCTTGCCGTTGCTCGAGCGTTTCACCGACGCAAACGATGGGAAGCAAGCCGGCGGCCAAGGCGCGTTTGAGCCGGCGATTGACGGTTGCCTCGGTTTCGCCGAAATATTGCCGGCGCTCCGAGTGGCCGATGATCACGTATTCACAACCGGCGCCGAGCAGCATTTTCGCCGAGATTTCGCCGGTATACGCGCCTTCTTCTTCCCAAAACAAATTTTGCGCGCCGAGCTTGATCGCCGTGCCTTTCAACAATTCCGCCATCGAGGCCAGGTTGGTGAAAGGAGGGCAAACCGCCATCTCGACTTTGTGAATGTTGACGACTTTCACCTTCAAAGCCTTGACCAGCGCCGCGGCTTCGGCGGGCGTCGTAAACATTTTCCAATTGCCGGCAATGAACATCCGGCGCGGGAATTTATTCATACGATTCAATTTTTAAACTTTAAATTGAAAATTTCCAATTTAAAATTTATGCATTACAAAGAACGCCCGATGAGATGAATCAAATCGACGACGCGCTTCGAGAAACCCCATTCGTTATCGTACCACGAGAAAATTTTCACCATGTTGCCGTCGAGCACATTCGTCGATCCGAGATCGACGATCGACGAATTGGGATTCATACGAAAATCAATCGACACCAGCGGCTCGTCGGTATAGGCGAGCACGCCTTTCATTTTGCCGTCGGCTGCGGTTTTGACGGCTTTGTTGACTTCTTCGATGGTGGTTTTCTTGTCCACTTCAAACACCACGTCAACCAGCGAAACATTCGGCGTCGGCACGCGCACGGCGATGCCGTCCAGCTTGCCTTTCAACTCGGGAATGACTTCGCCAATGGCCTTCGCGGCGCCGGTCGAAGTCGGAATCATCGATTGCCCCGCGGCGCGAGCGCGGCGCAGATCTTTATGCGGCAAGTCAAGAATTTTTTGATCGTTGGTGTACGAGTGAATCGTCGTCATCAAACCGCGCTTGACGCCGAACGTGTCCATAATCACTTTGGCCACCGGCGCCAGACAGTTCGTCGTGCACGAGGCGTTGGAAACCACATGATGCTTCGCCGGATCATAAGAATTTTCATTCACGCCCATCACGATGGTCAAATCGTGGCCCTTGGCCGGCGCCGAAATGATGACCTTCTTCGCGCCGCCGGAGGCGATGTGCTTGACCGCCTGTTCTTTGTTGGTGAAAAGTCCGGTCGATTCGATGACGACGTCCACGCCGAGATCCTTCCACGGCAGCTCGGCCGGATCTTTTTTGGCAAGAACTTTGACAACCTTGCCGTTTACCGAAATCGCATTTTCCAGCGCTTTCACCTCGGCGTCGAGAATGCCGAGAATCGAATCATATTTCAACAAATGCGCCAGCGTTTCGGCGTCGGTAATATCATTGACCGCGACAAAGTCAATCGCTTTGTCATCCATCGCCGCGCGGAAAATATTGCGACCGATGCGCCCGAATCCATTGATTCCTACTTTTACTGCCATGTTTCAGCCTCCTTTACTGCGCGTAGGGCAGAGCTCATGGCGCAAAGCGTTTTTATATGTTGCGCTTCGCGCCATGCTCTTTGCGCTAGGCGCGCTGTTATCCAAAAAATACTTTTGCGGTTTCATAAAGCTTGGGATCGACGGGACGGGTGCCGCGAATCGCCTCCGTCACCGGAACTTCGACAATCTCAGTGCCGCGCAAGGCGGCAATATAACCAAATTTTCCGGTATGCACCATATCGACGGCGTGAATGCCGAAACGCGTCGCCAACACCCGGTCGAAAGCCGTGGGCGTGCCGCCGCGTTGAATCGAGCCCAGCACCACCACGCGGGTTTCCATGTCGGTACGGTTTTCAATTTCGCGCGCCACCACTTCGCTGATGCCGCCCAAAATCGGATGGCCGAACTCGTCAACCTTGCCGGTTTTGCTCACCGGCTTGTCAACGCCCAGCGGCTTCGCGCCGGCAGAGACAACGACGATGCTGAAATTTTTGCCATGCCGGTGCCGCAGCGTGAGCTGACTCGCCATCTCTTCAAACGAGAATGAAACTTCCGGAATCAGAATAAAATCAGCGCCGCCGGCGATGCCCGCGGCCGTGGCAATGGCGCCGTTATAACGTCCCATCACTTCGACGACGATCACGCGGTGATGCGACTCCGCCGTGGTGTGCAAACGATCGATCGCATCTGTCGCAATCGCTACCGCCGTGTCAAAACCAAACGCCTGATCGGTGCCTTGCAGATCGTTGTCGAGCGTTTTGGGGATGCCGACGAATTTCATTCCCTTTTCCCCCAGCTTGTTGGCCACGCCGAGTGTGTCGTCGCCGCCGATGATCACCAGCGCATCGAACTCGTATTTGGCGACGTTATTCAAAATTTTTTCCATGCCGTCTTTGAGGCGAAGCGGATTGCGGCGCGAGGTGCCGAGAATGGTTCCGCCCTTCGGCAAAATGCCGGAAATCGAATACAGACTCAACGGCTCGACGTCCGATTCAACCAGCCCCTCCCAGCCGTTTTTGATGCCCAGAACATGATCGTCATATTCGGTAATGGCGCGACGCACCACCGCGCGAATCGCCGCATTCAGCCCCGGACAATCTCCTCCTCCAGTGAGGACACCGATTCTCATGGCCGCTGTTCTCCAAAATCACTCATCAGTTTGACGCGCAATGACTGAAATCCGAAGTTAAAAGATAGCAAATTAACCGTGGAAAGTCAAGAATTTCTTCGCGTTTATTCGCTTTTAAGGCCCGTTCATACCCCTCGAAATCCCGCTGATGACAAAAACGCTGCCTTTGCCGCGACTTTTTCGGATATTCATCGTAAAGAACGGATCGAGATTGCGTTTGAAAGACCGTCGACGAATTACCCATTAAAAATGCAATCGCTACAAAAAAGCAAAAACTTTCACGCAAAGACGCAGAGCCGCAAAGGGACCGCAAAGAAAAGCTTTGCGGGTTCTTTGCGTCTTCGCGGCTTTGCGTGCGCTTTGATTTTCTTTTTGGTTCCAGCTCGTCCGAGTTAAGAATTTAACAATTAAAAACAGGAAAGAACCATGACCACGAGAAACCTCAAACGATCAACGGAATGGCTGCTCATCCTGGCGCTGGCGATTTTCAAGCTGGCGCTGCATTTTTTGACGAACGCGAATTATGAGTTGCATCGCGATATTTATTTGTATCTGGCGCTGGCCGATTATCCCGATTGGGGCTATATCACCGTGCCGCCGTTCACGCCGATGATCGGCAAGCTGGCGATGGCATTATTCGGCGATTCGGCGTTTGCGATTGGATTTTTTCCGGCGCTGATCGGCGCCATTTCAGTGATCGCGATCGCGCTGGTCGTCAAAGAACTGGGCGGCAAAGCTTGGGCGGTTGTGCTCGCGTGTGCGGCGTTCATTTTATCGCCGTCTTTCCTGCGCAGCAACACTTTTCTCATGCCGGTGCCGTTCGATCAATTCGCCTGGCTGCTCAGCGGCTATTTCATCGTCAAGCTGTGAAGCAGCAAAATCCTCGATATTGGATTCATTTGGGCGTTCTTTGGGGATTGGCCTTCTTGAACAAATACGCCATCGTTTTCTTTGCGCTCGCGTTTTTTCTTGCCTTGCTGCTCACGCCGGAGCGCCGATTGATGCGCTCGAAATATTTCGGCATCGGCTTGCTGCTGGGGTTTCTCATCATTCTGCCGAACCTCATCTGGCAGCACGCGCACAACTGGCCGGTGATCGGCCACATGGAAGAGCTGCGGCGCACGCAGTTGGTCAACGTGCGCGTTGGGGATTTTATTGTGCTGCAATTCCTGATGAACCTTCATGCGGTGATAGTTTGGCTGCTCGGATTGATCTTTCTGCTCTTTGACCAAGCCGGCAAAAAATTCCGCGTCCTGGGCTTGACTTTTTTATTTACTGTTTTCATCTTGATGATGTTGAGCGGCAAGGCTTATTATACGCTGGGCGTGTATTCGATGTTGTTTGCCGCCGGCGGCGTTGCGATTGAAAATTGGTTTGCCGCAAGACGGCGTTTTCTGAAACCGGCCATGCTGGCGGTGATGATTTTGATCTTCCTGCCGGTGCTGCCGTACAGTCTGCCGGTGTTGTCTTTCGATAAAATGGCGAGCTATGCGCAGGCGTCCAAAAAAATTCGGCCTCGAAGGCGCGCTGATGTGGGAAGACGGCCGAGTTCATTCTTTGCCGCAGGATTATGCGGACATGACCGGCTGGCGCGAGTTGGCTGAAATCGTGATCGAAACGTATCAGAGCTTGAGTGAGGCGGAAAAGTCGAATTGCGCGATCTACGCGGAAAATTATGGACAAGCCGGGGCGATCCAATATCACGGCAAAAAGCATGGCCTGCCGGAACCGGTTTGTTTTCACGAAACGTTTCTGCTCTGGGCGCCGGACAGCGTCACGCAGCAAACCTTGATCTACGTCAATGACGAGCTGGGCCAGGACATCCAACAACTCTTTGCCAAAATCGAGCTGGCCGGGCAGGTCGACAACGAATATTTTCGCGAAAATGGGTTGCAGGTTTATCTTTGCCAAAATCCGCGCGAGGGCTTTCAAGAGCTTTATCGGGAAAAAGTTGGCCGGTTAAAAAATCGATACAAGAATTAATGCACGAATTTAGCTATATGAACCCAGAATAAAAAGCTGCCCACAAAAATAGAAATCTCACAGAAACCAAGCTTTGGTGGGCACAAAATTTAAAGCACATAAAACAATTTTGTGAGATTTAACTTTCGTGTCCACTTTTTCCCCTGTCGATTTGAGGCGTAACTTCGCTGGATTCTTACAAGATAATGCAAGCGCGCAACAAATTTTCGGCCTGGTTCGCCGGCCACGATGCCGTCGCCAAATGGCTGATCATTTTTCTGTTCTTCACGCTCATCGGCGTGATGAATTTCAACCGTTTCTATACCAACGAGCTGGCGGAAGGCGGAACCCCGAGCTTCCATCATTATTTCATCAATGAAATGACCGGAGCGTACGCGGTGTTGCTTCTGCTGCCGGCGCTGCTGCACTTCGCCAGAAAATTTCCGCTGCAACGCGGCAATTGGCTGAAACGCCTGCCCACGCACTTGCTGGCCAGCGTGATCTTTGGCGCTTCCCACACGATGTTGATGTTTCTCAGCCGCAAGCTGCTCTATGCGCTGTTGCTTCAGAAAAATTACGATTACGGACATCTCGGATACCGGCTGCTGATGGAATATCAACATCAGTTTTTTACCTATTGGGTGATTTATGGAATTGCCTTCTTCGTGAACATGCGGCGCGAGCATCAACAGCAAAAGCTCAAAACCGCGCAGTTGGAGCAACAACTCTCGGCGGCGCGTTTGCAGGCTTTGCAAATGCAGCTCAATCCGCATTTTCTGTTCAACACGCTCAACATGATTTCGTCGACGATGTACGACGACGTCAACGCCGCCGACAAGATGATGGCCAACTTGAGTGATCTGCTGCGGAAAACCCTGAACGGCGCGAATTGGCAGGAGCACGCGCTTAAAAACGAGCTGGAGCTGGTTGAGTTGTATGTCAAAATCATGAAGGCGCGCTTCCATGAAAAATTGCTGGTGAAAATGGATATCGACGATGAAACGCTGGAGGCGCAGGTTCCCGGTTTCATTTTGCAGCCGCTGGTGGAAAATTCCATCCGCTACGGCATGGAAAGCTTGCAAAGCACCGAAATCGCCATTTTGTCCCGCAAAGAAAACGGAAAAATGAAGCTTATCGTCAGAGATAATGGGCCGGGCATCGTCGATGCTCCGGGAAAGCTCAGGAACAACGGCGTTGGTTTATCCAATACCGCCGAGCGGCTTGAAAGGCGGTATGGTCAAAATCACCGGTTTCAATTCAAAAATATGCGTGCCGGCGGGCTTGAGGTGGAGATGGAAATCCCGTTTCGGCGGTCTTCCGAAGTATGACTGGTAAAAATAAAATCTTTGCGTGTGCTTTTATTTTGAGTTGCCGATGCAAGCCCTTCATATCCTGATCGTCGACGACGAACGCCCGGCGCGAAAAAAGATTCATTCGTTTTTAAAGGAAGAAGCCGGCGTTGGTTCAATCAGCGAAGCCGAGAACGGCCTCGAAGCGGTCAAATTGATTCAGGAAAACAAACCTGATCTGGTGTTTCTCGATATTCAGATGCCGGGAATGAACGGCTTTGAAGTTATCGAGACGGTGGGTGTCGAAAACATGCCGGCCGTGGTTTTTGTCACGGCGTATGATCAATATGCCCTCGAAGCGTTCGAGGTGCAAGCGTTGGATTATCTGCTCAAGCCTTTCGATCAGGAGCGGTTTCTGAAATCCTTCAACCGCGCGGTGGAACAGATACAATTAAAGAACGAAAACACCGCTGTTTTTAAGAGCTGCTCGGAGAGATCAACCGCGAGAAAAAATATCTCAAAAGGATCATGGTCAATGCCGGCTCCCGACTCTTCTTTGTCAAAACCGGCGACATTATGTATATTTCGTCGGACGAGAAATATGTCAAGCTCCACACCGAAAAAGAGACCTACCTGATTCGCGAAACCATGAGCAGCATGGAAGCGCGCCTTGACCCGGCCAAATTTGCCAGAATCCACCGCTCCTATCTCGTCAACCTCGATTTCATCCAAGAGATGCAACCCTGGTCGCACGGCGATTACATGGTCATTCTCAAAAACGGCGCCAAGCTCACCGCCAGCCGGCGTTACCGCGACCGGTTGTTTGGCG
>Ga0247727_10015289_pt1 | contig 12615 bp, 10 predicted proteins | sample WisWelCaveWW1625_FD_202498 | JGI IMG/M metagenome (GOLD analysis project Ga0247727, IMG submission 202498) | Biofilm microbial communities from Wishing Well Cave, Virginia, United States - WW16-25 | ecosystem: Environmental > Aquatic > Deep subsurface > Groundwater > Cave microbial mat | place... | reverse complement strand
ATTATCTTCATTGATATCTTTTTTTAGTTTATGTAACATCAATGCAGCGTAAACGTATTCCATTGTTCGAGATTTCCTTAGGGCATAATATAAAACTATGGAGGAATTTAGGTTAGAAATTTTTGTTTATTTTTAATTGAGTATCTTAAGGCTGCGGCATATAGAATACAAGTTTCTTTTCAAATTTTTATCGTATAGAGTATCCATTCTTTGTTTGAGAACCCTTTTGGCTAGTTCTTTTTCAGAGCCTGGAGGGAGTGAAAGAACATTATTTAGCAACTCAGGGAGTGATTCACGTACCCAGCCATCTAGAATGCCATATACCTTTGGGGGAATTTGGACAAGCCTGTCTGAATTCAAATCTAAAATATCTGTAAAATTTTCATGTTCGATTCTATAGATTAGGCTATGAATACAGTTCTCAGGTGTAGGATTTTGAAGAATTTCTGTCGAACGAGTACCAGCTTTTCCTTGTTCAACTTTATTTTTTAGGCCTACGGGATTAACTATTAATCCATTTACTCCAATTTTGGATTCATTTACTCCTGTAACTGTACCAAAAATAAAGTTCCTATAATTACCATCTTGTTTTGATGAAAAAACGTGGTCTCCTTCCTTTAATCCCTTTTTCTTTCCAAACACAAAATGAACTTGTCAGAAGTGTATTTAATTTATCGTAATCGACAGTCCCTAGAAATATTATCGAAAACGTATACAAGTCTTCAGCAACCGAATTTACCGATAATCAGTAAAAAGACAATCCGTCACACCAAGCTTATCTACTTTACTGATAAACTATAGTTTCTTCGTTTCAAAAGTTCAGTTTACTGGATGATCTAATCTCAAAGTTTTTTAATAGAGTAAATTACATCTGAAAACTGATGAAAGGAATTGGTAGATGGAATAAAGTAGAACATAGTATCATTATAGGTCTTTTGTTGATTATGTCATTTTCTAATCTAGCCTTTGCACAAGAGAACACTACAGAAACTGAAATACCTCCACCCGACACAGACGGTGACGGAATTGTAGACAGTGCTGACCAATGTATCAATGAAGCAGAAACGATGAATGGATATCAAGATGAGGATGGATGTCCAGATACTGTACCTATATCTGACGCAGACAGTGACGGAATTTCAGATAGTGCTGACCAATGTATCAATCAAGCAGAAACGATGAATGGATTTGAAGACTCGGATGGGTGTCCAGATGTTGTACCAGTACAAGATACAGATAATGATGGAATAGCTAATGATAGTGATGAGTGTCCCACTCAAGCAGAGACTGTGAATGGATTTGAAGATCTTGATGGATGTCCTGATGTTATACCACTCAAAGACACAGATAGTGATGGAATAGCAGATTCATTAGACAAATGTCCAACACAGGTAGAAACTGTAAATGGATTTGAAGATCTTGATGGATGTCCTGATGTAACTCCTATTGGGGATTTGGATAAAGATGGCATTGCAGACTCTATAGACAAGTGTCCCACTCAGGAAGAAACAGTTAATGGGGTTGAGGATACAGATGGATGTCCTGATCTGGTAACGGTAAGAGACTCTGATGGTGACGGAATAATAAATACTGAAGACCAATGCCCCAGAGATGGTGAAACATTCAACAGTTTTCAAGATACAGATGGATGTCCTGACGTACTACCTGATACTGATAAAGATGATGATAACATAATTGATACAATAGACAAGTGTCCCACTCAAACAGAAACTATGAATGGTTTTGAAGACTCGGATGGATGTCCAGATACTCCGCCAGTTAATGTGATAGAAGGAAATCAAGAAGAAAAGGGAGCAGATAACTCGGGGTTATTCCAATGGGCAGCTGTAATTGCGGCAGGAATTACTGCAGCTGGTGGCATTGCTGCTGCGAAATATAGAAAAGGTTAGAATAGTTCTAAAATAAACTATAAAGACTTAGATTTTTGGAAATCCTAGTGCTTTGTATTTTCCAGTCATGAAAACTATTCCTGCAATAGACATTACAAGAATTACCATAGCAATTGGTCCAAACTCTGGAATTACATAGGTACCAAGGACTTCAATTGTTTCAGTTCCAGCAGGGAATGTAATAGTAACATCATTACCCGTAATAGTTACATCATCCCATTCCTGGCCATCAACTAGAATCATTGATATTCCTTTTATGATATTAGTAGAGGGTTTTATGGTAAGTGTTCCTTCATTGGAGTTACTCAGTTTTATTACAATTGACTTGGTATTTGTATCAAGTGATGAACTTAATACAGTAGCACCATTAATGTTATATGGTATACAATGACCTTGTGCATTTAATTCGGTTACAGCACATTTTGCACTAGTAGAAACTCCACTATTAGGAGCTCCACCTGTTAACAGAACGTCAAACTGGAATTGAACAGGGATTTCTAAATCTCTATGAGATGCTTCAACAGTAAAAGTTCCAGTTGAGAATTGTGGAAGTGTTGGCTGGATATGATATTTGAAATTACCATCACCATCAAATGGAATGTTTGGAGCATAGATTAGTTTTCCAGATTGATCAGTAACTGTTAATTTGATTGGTATGTGTGGAGTCAATCCACTAGCTTTACCAATAACTAGGATTGAGCCTTTCGGATCTATGGATGTGTTGTATGACTTGAGTTCAATTGATGCAGCACCAAACGCATTCATTGAGAATAGAGGAATTATCAAAAGCATTGCCATAACAATGCATGTAGTGGTATTCAATAACATGATCTAAAGAGACCTAATTAATAATGTTACCGTAAAAGCGATCTAATCATGTTCTTATTATAGCGAAAAGTAGTTTTATAGAATTGGAACTATTATCATTTACAAAATTCTTAATATCTGTCAATTAGAGACATTTCAAGATGGACAAAGAGGAGATACTTGCAAAATTTTCTGCAGATCCTGTGAAATACTACAAAGTAAAATTATTTGAGGAACAGGGTTTTGAAAGAAAACTTTGTGCTAAATGTGGAAGGTTTTTTTGGACTTTAGATAGTAATAGAAACCACTGTCCTGAAGATTCAGATGATACCTATTCATTTATTGGAAATCCTCCAACGAAGAAAAGATTTGATTATTCTCAGGCATGGAAGGAGGTTGAATCATTTTTTGTTAAGAACGGACATACTTCTGTTAGTAGATATCCAGTAGTATGTAGGTGGCGAGATGATCTATATTTTACCATCGCATCTGTAGTTGATTTTCAGCGAGTAATGGGCTCTAAAGTTGTCTTTGAGTTTCCCGCAAATCCCCTTGTAGTTCCACAAATGTGTCTTAGATTCAAGGATTTAGAAAATGTTGGAGTTACTGGTAGACATTTTTCCAGTTTTTGTATGATTGGACAATTAAGCATTCCAAACTCTCAAGGATATTGGAAGGACGAGTGTATTGATCTTGATTTTAGGTTACTTACAGACCAATTTGGAATAAACAAAAATGAAATAGTTTTTGTCGAAGATGTTTGGGAAGGAGGAGGATCATTTGGTTCATCTCTTGAATTCTATGTTCGAGGATTAGAGCTTGGAAATGCAGTCTTTACAGAATTCCAGGGCGAATTAGGAAACCACACTACCTTAGACCAAAAGGTAATCGATATGGGTGCAGGACTTGAAAGGTTCGCATGGATTACCATGGGTACACCAACTGCATACGATTGCTGTTTTGGTCCAATTACTAAAAACTTGATCAAAAAAGTTGGAATCGATATTGATTCCGATTTGCTTTCAAAATATTTTGTTGAAATTGCAAAAAATCAAGGAAGATTTTCTAATCTCTTAGAAGTAAAAGAACACGCAATTAAAAATGCAGGGTTAAGTCATCAACAGGTAACAAAAATTATCAATCCTCTTGAAGGAATTTACTTGATTGCAGACCATCTTAGAACTTTGATTTTTGCAATTTCTGATGGAGCCCTGCCAAGTAATGTTGGCGGAGGTTACAATCTACGAATAGTTCTAAGAAGAATTATCGGAACGATGCAACGATTAGGACTTGATCTTGATCTAAACGAAATGATTGATTGGCATATTGACTATCTTAAGAAAACCTATCTAGAATTAAAAGAGAAACGAGATGATGTAAAAACCATCATCGAAGTTGAAGCAAAAAGATATGAAGAGTCAAAAATTAGAATGCAAAAAATTGCTGACAATTTAAAATCTAAAGGCCAAACCCCAAACGTTGATGATCTAATCAGAATGTATGAATCAGATGGAATAACTCCAGATTACTTGAAGGAATTAGAGGTAATTCCTGAAATTCCATCTACATTTTACTCTCGATTATCTGATTTACACCAATCAGTTACGAAAAAGGAAAAAGAAAAACTACCATTGCAGAACATTCCTGATACAGATTTACTTTACTATAAAGATGACCCACATCAATTTGATGCAAAGGTTCTCAAGGCATTTGAAAAGTTTGTAGTGCTTGATAGAACCTCATTTTACGCAAGAGGTGGAGGACAAGAACCAGACCATGGAAGGATTGCTGGATTTGATGTAGTAGATGTGGAAAAACATGGAAACATCATAGTTCATGAGCTCAACGGAGGAATGCCTAAAGAAGGAGAGACTGTATCATGTGTTGTAGATTCACAAAGAAGAGATGGAATAACAAAAAATCATACTAGCACTCATATCCTAAATTCTTCCTCACGAAATGTTTTAGGTTCATGGGTTTGGCAAAATTCTGCGTTTAAGGAGGAGGATCACGCAAGACTAGACATTACGCACCATTCAGCTCTTACTGAAAAACAAGTCAAGGAAATTGAAAAGCTAGCAAACTCGATAGTTCAAAAAAATCTCCCAGTAAAAATTGAAAATTTTGATAGAGGAACAGCTGAGCAAAAGTATGGATTTAGAATATACCAGGGCGGAATTGTTCCAGTAAAATCTATTCGAATTGTATCAATTAAGGATTTTGATGTTGAAGCATGTGGCGGAACACATGTTAAAAAAACACGCGAGATTGAATTAATCAAGATAACAAGGACAAAAAGAATTCAAGACGGGGTGGTAAGAATAGAGTTTGTTTCAGGAAAAACTGCTCAAGATTATGTCAAACAACATGAAGATGAACAGGAAAAAATGAGAGAAGAGCAAGCTGCAAAAGAAGAAAAAGACAAACGAAGAGAACAACGAAAAGAACAAGCAAGAGAAAAGATTCCATTCTTGCTTGAGCAAATTATGCAGAGTAAAATTGGTACATCCAAAGTAGATGAAATTGAGATACGCACTACAGAAGCTGGACGATTTTGTTATTCTACTAGTGACCAATATGATGAGTATTTTCACATTAATTTTGGAGAGAAACTAATCAAAAATGATCCAAAGGCATCATATTGTGGTATTTTTGATGATGATTCAACGGTTCGCGCCATAATTTACTCAGGGGAAGAATCCAAGAACAAAAATGCAGGCTCTATTGCTAAAGAAATTTCTAAAATTTTAGGTGGTTCTGGTGGAGGAAATGAAAGATTTGCTCAAGGGGGAGGAAAGGACAAGTCTAAAAAAGATGAGGCTATCAAGAAAGCAAAATCAATGGCTTTGGAATAGTGTAATGTATGAAAATAGATTGGTCTGGAATTGAAACAAAATGGAGAAAAAAATGGAGTGAAGGAAAAGACTTTGAGACAGATCCTAATGAAAAGGAAAAAAAATTCATTACAGTAGCTTATCCATATCCAAACTCACCTCAACACATTGGACATGGCAGAACCTACACACTAGCTGATGTGCATGCAAGATACTATAGAATGAAAGGATACAATGTACTTTTTCCCATGGGATTTCACTATACTGGTACTCCAATACTTGGTATGGCAAAGCGAGTAGAAGCTCGTGATACAGAAATTATTGATGGACTCAAAAACATTTATCATGTTTCGGAGAAAGATATCATGACGTTTGTAGAACCAATAAAGATTGCAGACTATTTTCATGAAGAGATCAAATCTGGGATGATTGAGATGGGTTATTCCATTGACTGGCGTCGCGAGTTTACAACCATAGATCCTGTTTATCAAAAGTTTATCGAATGGCAAATCAACACGCTTCGAGAAAAAAATCTAATCATTCAGGGTTCACACCCTGTTGGATGGTGTCCTAAAGACCAAAATCCTGTATCACAGCACGATACACTTGGCGATGTAGAGCCAGACTTTACAGAATATATTTTGATTAAATTCAAGTTTGGAGATTTTGTCATCCCAACTGCAACACTTCGACCTGAAACTTTGTTTGGTGTTACCAACCTCTGGGTAAATCCAGATACTAGATACAAAAAAGTTACAGTTGATGGAGAAAAATGGATTGTATCAGCTGAATGTGCGCGTAAGCTGGAATTTTTGGATAAAAAAATTACTTATGATGGTGAGATTTCGGGTTCAGATCTAGTTGGAAAAGAGGTAACTATTCCACACAGAAACAAAAAAATTCCAATTTTAGAGGCTAGCTTTGTAGAATCAAAAACTGGAACTGGTCTTGTAATGTCAGTTCCAGCTCATGCGCCATTTGACTATCAGGCTCTGGTTGATTTTAAAAAATTACATCCATTAGGCTCAGAATTGCAATTAATCAAGCCGATTTCGATAATCCAGACTGAAGGATATGGGGAAATTCCTGCAAAAGAGGTAGTTGAAAGGCTTGGGATAAAGGATCAAAATGACCCCAAGCTTGAAGAGGCAACTACTGAAATCTATGGAAAAGAGTTCTACGGGGGTGTATTAAAACAGAATACTGAACAGTTTGCAGGAAAAAAAGTTTCTGAAGCTAAAGATATTATCAAAGAATGGTTATCTGAGAAAAAATATTCAGATATTTTGTTAGAGCTAACAAACACTCCTGTAAGATGTCGTTGTGGAGCTGAATGTGTTGTAAAGATTCTATCGAACCAATGGTTTCTAAATTATGGAGATAAAGATTGGAAGGAAAAAGCTACTCTATGTTTTGATAAAATGAGTATTTTACCACAAGAGATTCGGGGAGAATTTAACTATGTTATTGGATGGTTACGAGAGAGAGCTTGCGCCCGCCAACATGGGTTGGGAACAAAGCTTCCTTGGGCTAAGGACTGGATTGTTGAAAGCTTGTCAGATTCGGTAATTTACATGGCATATTATATTATTGCAAAGTTTGTTAATTCTGGAAAGATAACAGCTGACAAGCTATCAAAGGAATTTTTTGATTATGTTCTTTTGGGAAAAGGCAGATCCGATGGATCAGCTGTTCCAAAAAATATCGTAGAAGAAATTAGAAAAGAGTTTTCTTACTTTTATCCAGTTGATTCTCGTCATTCGGGACGAGATTTGGTGCCAAATCATCTTACCTTTTTTGTTTTAAATCATGTTGCAATATTTCCTGAAGAGAACTGGCCTAAACAAATTGTTGTTAATGGCTCTGTTCTAATGGATGGTAAAAAAATGTCTAAAAGTATGGGAAATATAATTCCACTACGACAAGCCATACGAGATTATGGGGCAGATCCAATTCGTCTTGCAATAATTATTTCAGCTGAGCTGCTCCAAGATGCAGATTTTAATTTAGAATCTGTATCTGGAATCAAAAACAAGCTAGAGACGTTGCTAGCTGAATGTTCCCAGCTAAAACCTGGAAAATCTGGAAAACTTGAAGCTGAGGACAAGTGGATTTTATCCAAATTACAATCTAGGATTTCTGATATTGCCTCTTCTATTGAAAAAATGAGGCTGCGAGAGGCATTACACAGCAATTTGTTCTCATTTGAGGGCGATTTACAGTGGTATTTGAAAAGAGCAAAGGCAAAGGGCCGAGCTGACTATTCTGGAGTTTTGCATGAAATTAACACAAAAAGAATTGCAATGCTATCTCCATTTGCACCACACATAGCTGAAGAGATGTGGGAGAAGCTTGGAAACTCTGGAATGGTATCTCAGAGCAGATGGCCTACTGTTGCAGCTGGTTCCATTGACGCAAATGCAATACAATCTGAGGAGCTTCTCAAATCTATAGTAGATGATATTTCAAATATTATCAGAGTAACAAAGATGACGCCAAAAAAAATTACCATTTACACTGCTGATTCTTTCAAATCAAAGGCATATCATGCTATATTAGAAAAAGTAATGTCAGGACAAACTAACATGGGAGCTATAATGAAAGATTTGATTGCAAATCCAGAAACTGCTGATATTAAAAAGAATCCTGACTTTGTTCAAAAGGCAATCAAGGATATTTTGTCTGAACCAGTTGAGATTAGAAAAAGTAAGCTAGAGACAGGAGAGTTTGATGAGAAAAAATTGATTGGATCTGAGCTGATTAGTTTAGCTAAAGCTGATTTTGGTGTTGATGTGCAAGTGTTTTCTGAATCTGATTCTGGAATTTATGATCCAAAGGGAAAAGCAAGACATGCTAGGCCTTTCAAGCCAGCTATTTTGATTGAATAAAAGTAGTGAAAGTTCAAATCCGTTAGGACCCGTACCTTGTTTGGAACTACCAATAATTTGAATATAAAGACATCAACAAACAAATTTTTGTGAAAAATAAAGGAATGATTTGTTGTTTCGCATTGCACTATCATAATTAAATTTTTTTAATATTTCTAGTAAGATTTTTGTTTGCTAATTCAAATATTTCATTATCAACTGGCTCTATTTCTTTTAACCAATCTTTTCCTGATTTAATATCCCAACCCATGTCAATATTTTCAGGAGTTTCTAAAACATTATTAATTTTAAATATTGCCAAGGCTAGCTTAATCTTTGACATTGCATTTATCTGACTTCCAGAAAAAAATCCAGGGCCAGTTTTACTTTCAACCCAAGTAAATTTATCACCTGTCTGAACTCCAGAATAATTTTTAGAGTCACCTACCTTACATGCTAAAAAATCAAATACAAAGCTTGGACTGCTTTGAGTTAGATTTGTAGGCTTGACTAGATCAGTTACTTCATCTCTAATGTTTTCAGGGAGTCTTATTTTGATTCTATGAAATCCTTTTTTGAAGATAAAAGTCCAATCAGGATTCATGTATTCATAAATATTTTCAAGTGAGGTATATGCCCAACCTCTTTGATCACAAAATTCTTTATAGTAAATTTCTCCTAGCGAACCTTTCAGCTTATTTGTTATCCTAGGAGATACCAACGATTTATCATAGGAATAGTTTTAGATAAATCCGATCCTGCGTACCAACTTGAACAGATTCAAATCCATTCCCAATCTAAATAATTCTTAATTCTCAGTTTAAAATTGTAGAAGAGTTTATTGGATTTAATTTAAAAAATTGAATATTTTTTCAGAAATTACCTACATGAGTTTTTATACCTATTTTTGAGTTTTAAGATAATGGCGTCAATTGTTCAAAAACCATCAGATCTAGATTTTCCTGAATCTTCTCAAGACATTCCTCAAACAAAAAAATCTTCCAAAAAATCACCTCAAACTAAAATTTCTGTATGTGATGTTATGAAAAACAATACTTCAAGCATAATTAAAAAAATGGAATTTCAAGTTCCAGCATACTTGCAACAGTACACTGATCTTTATACAGCATATCTACATTCATTTGATCAAATATTTGGTACATGTTATATTGCAGAAAAAGAGTTCTTTGATAAATTAGAAATTGATCAAAATACTCTCAAATCATTTGATAGTTGTGCTAAAACTTTTAGAGATGTTATTTCTTCACAAATTGATACATCTACTCAGTTTCTAGATATTTATGTTAAGATGAGGATTTCAACAATAGAATCTTTTGATAGATCTGCCCAAGTTATGATGAGGATTTACGCAAACATGTTGTCACATTTTAATTCCACTTTAGAAAATAAATGGTAAAGGATTAATTTTTAAAAATTATACGAGTATTTTTGTCACTGTAGTTTTAAAATCTGATTCATACCATGTTGTTTTTGCGGGTTTGTTAGTTGAGGCATTTGCATTAATTGCAATATGGGAAAATACTCGGTTTTTATCAATAGAACCATGAGTATGTAATTTTTTTGCAGGAATGTAGACAATATCTCCTTCAAAAAGATTGATTTTATCTGTTTTTTTGATGAGAAATTTTGATTTACCATTTCCTGATTTTAAATACATTTGAAGACTGCCTTTTCCTTTGGTAACAATTAGGATTTGACCTCCAGTGTGAGTGTGTAATTTAGTTCGAGCTCCATTTTTGAAGGTAACATGAAAAATTTTCTGTTCTTGGGATTTAACTATACTTGATAGTTCTTGCAAAAGTACTTTACCTGTAAAGTAATCTGGATTAACTTTCATTTCTTTTGTTTTTGCATGTATGCTTGTTTTTTTCAATATGCAGCTTTTCCATGTTTAAATTCTAGATAAACCTAATCTTTCTTTAGTTTCTTTTTTTGTCGTTTTTTCTGATAGTATGCAGAGTCAAATCCTTTATCTTGACCTTTCATGAATTACCTTAGAAAATCTACGAATTAAGAATTTTCAAATTTTTTAGAAACTGCCTAGTTTTGCATAGTTATACTACTATACCAACTTAGAAAAATCCTATTTATTACACCTAAAACCAACCAAAGCTAAATTGAAGATTGCAATAATGGGCATGGGCGTGGCTGGCAGCTATCTTATGGCCAGATTAAAAAACTCTGAACATAAAGTGGTAGGATACGAGCGCTCAAAAAAAGAAAGGCATGATTCTATTTGCGCCTGGGGTACAATCAAAAGTACAATGACTGAGTTGTGCAATAAAGTAGGAGTAGATTTTTCAAAATACGTCATTCATGATGGAAAAAAAATGCATGTTATTATGAATAGCAAAACCGAGTTTGATATTGGTCTTCATGGATTATGCACATATAATAAAATTGGATTAATTCAAGATTTCATAAAAGATTGTGATGTTAGATATGGAGAAGCACCAAAGCTCGAACAACTAGAAGCTGAATACGACCTAATCATTGACTGTACAGGATTTCACAGAATGTATCTGCCTAAACTAGAAAAAGATTTTTTCCTACCTACATATGAATACAAAATAGAATACCAAGACAAGGTTCCCTTTGATGATTTTCTAATAAAGCCGTTTCCAGGAATGAGTGGATATTTTTGGTACTTTCCACTAGGAGAAAAGCTAGCCCACATTGGTGCAGGCGATTACAATAAACAGCACATAGAAGAAACAGACAAGTTCTTCAAAAAGTATGGTGGAAAAATAACAAAAACTGTAGGAAGGCCTATCAGACTAGCAACACCAGACCTTTGCAAGCCATTCTATCAGGGCAAAGTAGTAGGAGTTGGCGAGTCAATTGGAACTGTATACCCACTATTAGGTGAGGGAATCATCCCAAGTATGATTTGTGCAGATATCTTTCTTGAACACATGAACGATCCAAAAAAATATGAAAAAGCAGTAGACGATTACTATAAGATTTACGGTAAGGTATTCAAGTTTGTTAGAAAAAAGATTCACAAAAACTTCTCTATCATAAAATCACTAGCTGATGTCCTAGCTATTTTCCGTTACATGAAAAAGAATGAAGAAAGGTTTGGAATGGAAATTCACATGCGTGATCTAATGAAAGTCGCAAAAGCATAATTTTTTCCAAAATGGGATATTATAATACAAAAAAAGGCATAGAAGAGTACATCAAAAGGTCAAAAGACTGGGATGGCACAAAGCTAATCAAAATTTTAAAAAAATACCTACCAAAAAAATCTACTTTACTTGAGCTTGGAATAGGCCCTGGCAGAGATTTAGACGTTCTCAAAAAAACTTATGCAGTTACAGGCTCTGATAGTTCACAAGTTTTCCTAGAGAGATACAAAAAAAATAACAAAAACGCAGATTTGTTTCAGCTTGACGCAGTAACCATTCCTATAGATAGAAAATTTGATTGTATCTATTCTAACAAAGTACTACATCATTTAACAAAAACAGAGCTCAAAAAATCTTTTGCCAGACAAAAAGATGTACTTAACCAAAATGGGATTGCCTTTCATTGTTTTTGGAAGGGAGATAAAGTTGAAAAAAAGAGGGGACTGCTCTTTATGTATTATGAAATTGATGTATTAAAGAAGATAATTGGAAATAATTTTGATGTTATTGAGATAAAAGCCTTTACTGAAATGGAGAAAGATGATTCAATCTATGTTGTTCTAAAGAAGAATTAACCAAAGTTAACTGAACCAAAACCCTCACGAATAGTTCTAGCAGATTTCATATTGTAATCATAAATAATTTTAGAATAGTCATCTAAAGGCTCCTTCATCTGATCTATAGAATCTGCAAGATAAAATCCAGGGCAATCTCCTGTAAATTGAAATGTTGCATGCACACGAGCAGTACCTTTTTCGTTTTGTAGCCAAGTAGAAAATGGATAAAGATAACAAACGCCAGGTCTGTCTGGATGCATACTGCATCCTCCTTTGTCATCTAGGAATCTACATGAGATATGTGTTCCATCATCAGATTCTATTTCGTTTTCTTTTCGTTTCAGATTAATTGTAGTCATAGAAGTTGTATCTCCTGTTGGTCCTTTTTCATTCCAAGAAGCAACTAGGGTTTCTTTTTTTATAAAATCAGAGATTTTTTCATACTTTAATCCCTTACCTATGGTAATCAAATCTTCAGAAGTCAAAGG
>Ga0247727_10015288_pt1 | contig 12616 bp, 14 predicted proteins | sample WisWelCaveWW1625_FD_202498 | JGI IMG/M metagenome (GOLD analysis project Ga0247727, IMG submission 202498) | Biofilm microbial communities from Wishing Well Cave, Virginia, United States - WW16-25 | ecosystem: Environmental > Aquatic > Deep subsurface > Groundwater > Cave microbial mat | place... | reverse complement strand
ACCTCATCGCGGCGGTGCTTTTTGTCCTTGCGCTCAAATGGCTGGGGCATCCCACCACCGCGCGGCGCGGCGTCCTCGCGGGTGAGATCGGCATGGCGCTGGCGGTGGCTGGCACGCTGCTGCATCACGAAATCGTCACGTATCAATGGATTCTGATCGGTTTCTTTCTCGGCGCGGCGATTGGTGTGCCGTTAGCACTGTTGATGCCAATGACGCACGTGCCGCAGCGCACCGCGCTCTCGCACGCGTTCGGCGCGCTCGCCGCGGGACTCGTGGGAACGGCAGAATTTTTGAATCGCGGTTTAGAATTTTCGCCCTTTATCATGATCCTGTTGATGCTCGAAGTGATTCTCGGCTTTCTCACGTTCACCGGCAGTCTGATGGCGTTTGGGAAATTGCAAGAAATTTTGCCGGGCAGACCTATTTTGTACAAAGGGCAGAACGTGGTGAATCTGTCGCTTTTGGGGATTGCGGTTGTCCTTTCGATCTTTCTCGCGTTCAATCCCGCGCAAACGCTTCTTTTCGTGACCGTAGCTGCACTCGCATTGATATTTGGCGTCCTGCTCATCATCCCCATCGGTGGCGCGGATATGCCGACAGTGATCGCGCTTCTCAACGCGTACGCGGGGCTTTCCGCTTCAGCGATGGGTTTTGTTTTAGACAATAAACTTTTGATCGTCGCGGGCGCACTCGACGGCGCATCGGGTTTGATCCTTTCGATCATTATGTGCAAGGCGATGAATCGTTCGTTCACCAATGTTTTGTTTGGCGGCTTTGGACACGTTCAGGAAATGGCGGGGGCGTGGCGGAAAAACGTTCGGTGCGGAACGCGAGTCCCGAAGAAGCGGCGTCCATTCTCGAAGGTTCCGGTTCCGTCATCATTGTTCCCGGGTATGGGATGGCGGTGGCACAAGCGCAGCACAAGGTTCGCGAACTGTACGACAATCTCACCAAGCGCGGCATTGACATGAAATTTGCGATTCATCCCGTCGCGGGACGGATGCCCGGACACATGAATGTGTTGTTGGCGGAAGCGGATATTCCGTACGACAAACTTTTGGAGATGGATGAGATCAACGGCGATTTTCCGCAAACCGATGTAGCTCTCGTGATTGGCGCGAATGATGTGACGAATCCCGCCGCGCGGCATGATCAGGCGAGTCCGATTTTTGGCATGCCGATTTTGGACACGGACAAGGCGCGCACGGTGATGGTGATCAAGCGCGGCATGAGTACCGGTTTTGCGGGAGTTGACAATGAATTATATTATATGGACAAAACCCTGATGCTTTTCGGGGACGCCAAACAATTTGTTGGCGATCTTGTAAAGGAGCTTGGTTCGTCCGAGAATGGCGCCAAAAAATGACGTCAGCTCACACCTCTCACTATGGCAAAAACAAAAAGCGGCACCATCACCACGTGGCAGCAAGCCACACCGTTGTTGAGCGTCTTTCGTCTCATGCCCGAAAACGGTTCGCAATTTCCTACGTACAAAGCGGGACAATACATCGCGTTACGGCGCGACGATTGTATGCTCACGAAAAAAATAGTTGGCGCACATGGCGAAGCGGAATACGTTCCCAATCTGGACGCGGACGGTAAACAAAAAATCGGTCCCGTCACGCACTCGTATTCGATTGCGTCGCCGCCCTTTGAAACCACACAGCACGGCTATCTCGAGTTTTATGTGATTTTGGAAAAAGATGAAAAGGGGATGTCGGGACGTTTGACCGAATCGCTCTTTCGCATGTCACCGCAGGGGGACAATCATCTCACGTATTACGAAGTCATCACTGGCACATTCACATTGGACAAGCGCGCGAATGACTGCCACAAAGTCGTCTTTGTCGGCACAGGCACAGGGCTTGCGCCGTTCGTCGCGATAGTGAAGCAATTAGATTTTGAAGCGCGCAATGGCAATCGCAGTGAAAACAAGTACACACTGATTCACGCGAATCGCACCTTCGAAGAGTTGGACTATTACGACGAATTGTGCGCGCTGGAAAAGGCGCAGAACATTGATTTCATGTACGTTCCATCCGTGAGTAGAGACGTTTCGGTGGAACGTCTCAATCCCGCCATCGGCAAAGGGCGCGCGAATAATTTGCTGCGTCATATTTTCGAGATGCCGCTAAAAGAGGAACAGGATTTGCAAGAAGCGCTGGCGAAGGGTGAGGACACGAGCCGCGCGCAAAAAAATCTCGACAAGACGACGCGCCCCGCGCTGCCGCAAAACATTTCGCGCGAACAATTGCGCGCGCGCATGGATGCGCCCAAGAGTGTGATTATCACCTGTGGCAATCCGTGGTCAATGGCGGACATTAAATTTGTCGCGGACGCGAACCAGATTCGGTTTGAGAAGGAAGATTGGTAAATACGCAATGCTCGACAGGATTAACAAGATTAACAGGATTAACACATGTGGTTTCAATCCTGTAAATCCTGTAAATCCTGTAAATCCTGTCAAAATAGGAATGTAAATGAAAGTCAGCGAAATCATGACGCGCCAAGTGGTCGCGGCGCGCGCAAACGCCACTTGCAATAGTCTCGCGCAAAAAATGTTGGATGGATTTATCAGCGGCTTGCCGGTGATCGATCAAAATCGGCGCGTCATTGGCGTGGTCACCGAGTTTGATATTCTCAAAGTGATCGTCAACGGCAAGAGTCTGGCGACGATTGCGGAAGAGATCATGACCAAAGAGCCAATCGTTCTGGAGATGGATCAGGCGGTTGAGGAAGCGGTGGAATTGATGACCAAGCATCACATCATTCGCATCCCCGTCGTGCAAAACGGCAAATTGGCGGGCATCGTCTCACGTTCCGATATTTTGCGCGCGTATGTCAAAGAAGAATTTCAGCTCGTCGAATTTGAGGATGTGGTCTAATCCAGAAATCAGATCAGTCGCACGATGTCATTCTGAGTGGAGCGAAGAATCTCTACTATCCAAGATCGAGATTCTTCGTCCCTCAGAATGACAAACTATGCGAGCGTTGTTTGAACTGTCTATAAATGAAGATCGGCGTACCCAAAGAAACATTCCCCGGCGAAAACCGCGTCGCGCTCATTCCTGCCGTCGTTCCCCAGTTAGTGAAAGCGGGGATGGAAGTGATTGTCGAATCGGGCGCGGGACGCGCAGCTGGTTTCCGCAATCGCGATTATCGTGAAAAAGGGGCAGCTACGCTCGCTACGCGTGAAGAAGTTTTTGCGGCGGCGGATGTGATCGTACAGGTGCGCGCGCTTGGCGCGAATCCCGAAGCGGGACGCGCGGACCTCGCCCTCTTGCGCCCGGAGCAAACGGTGATCGGTTTTTGCGAACCGTTGATCGAATTGGATCTCGCGCAAGAAATGTCCGAGTGCGGCGTTACACTGTTTTCGATGGAACTGATGCCGCGCATTACGCGCGCGCAAAGTATGGACGCGCTCTCTTCGATGGCGACGATTTCGGGATACAAAGCCGTCGTCCTCGCTGCCAGCATGTTGCCGCGCATGTTTCCAATGTTGATGACGGCGGCGGGAACGGTTGCGGCGGCGCGCGTTTTGGTGATTGGCGCGGGCGTCGCGGGTTTGCAAGCGATTGCGTCCGCGCGGCGTTTGGGCGCGAAAGTCGAAGCATACGATGTGCGCCCTGCCGTCAAAGAACAAGTCGAAAGTCTTGGCGCGAAATTTGTAGAGTTGCCGTTAGAGACAACGGGCGCGGAGGACAAGGGCGGTTACGCCAAAGCGCAAGACGAAACCTTTTTGCAGCGCCAACGCGAACTGATGGCGCGCGTTGTCGCGAATAGCGACGTGGTGATTACCACCGCGTTGATTCCCGATAAGAAAGCGCCCGTGTTGATCACGGCGGATATGGTGGCGGGCATGAACGGCGGTTCCGTCATCGTGGACATTGCGGCGGAACGCGGCGGCAATTGCGAACTCACAGGGCGTCCCGATCAAACCATCATCGCGCACGGCGTCACGATTCTCGGTCCCGCGAATCTACCCGCGACGGTGCCGTATCATGCGAGTCAAATGTATGCGAAAAATATGTCGGCGTTTCTATTGCATCTCGTCCAAAAAGGCGCGTTGTGTATCAACATGGAAGATCAGATTACGCGCGATACATTGGTGACGCGTGGGGGAAACGTAGTACATTCGCGCGTCCGCGAACTCTTGGGGCATGTCGGAGGGGTTTAGTGGGCGATGCAAATAAAACGAGCGTGATTGGATTCCACTAAACCTTGATGTGTCGCGTTCGTGGATTCTAGACTTTAGTCGATCCGTTGATCGAGTCATACACCCGATAAAACGCAATGGCATTAAGTTAGGGGATTCGACGCTTTAGCGGGAGCGTTGGTCGAGTCAGAAACCCGCTGAAGCGTAGAGTCCCAGACCGGGTTCGTGGGCTTAACTTAATGCCATTGCGCTGAAGCGTAGAGTCCGCGAGTTGGTTCGTGGACTTGATGCCACTGCGCTGAAGCGCAAAGTCGCGAGCTGGTGCGTGGACCTACCTGAATACCTTTACGGAGTTCGATACGGTGAATCAACTGTTCCATTTTGGACGCGCGCTGTTTGATCTGGTGGATGTGCGAGTCACAAATTGGATGGCGCGTTATGGGATTGTGCTGCTGCGAATCTCGCTCGGCATTGTTTTTTTCTGGTTCGGGGTTTTGAAATTTTTCCCCGGACTTTCCCCCGCCTCAGATTTAGCCACGCGCACGATCAGCGTCTTGACCTTTAATCTCATCCCGCCAAACATTTCCATCTACCTTTTGGCAACGTGGGAATGTGTGATCGGTCTCGGCTTGATCTTTGGCAAATATATGCGCGCGATTCTGTTTCTATTGTTCGCGCAAATGTTTGGCACGATTACGCCCCTCGTTCTTTTTCCCCAAGAAACCTTTCTCCAATTTCCATTCGCGCCCACGTTGGAAGGGCAATACATCATCAAGAACATGGTTCTCATCAGCGCGGGCTTGGTGATTGGCGCGACGGTGCGCGGCGGCAGAGTGGTGGCGAGTCCGCAGGCGGCGGAGGGCGGATCGTGAAATGTCAAACGTGAAACGTCAATTGCAAATCGCGTAACGCAAATCGCGTAACGCAAATCGCTGATTACTGACCTACTGATAACTGCCTACTAAACCTCCCAGTCTCTAATCTCCAGTCCCCAATCTCTCCCATGATAAAACTCGCCCCCTCCATCCTCTCTGCCAATTTTGCGCGGCTCGAAGAACAAGCGCGTGAGGCAATTAACGCGGGCGCGGACTGGCTGCACGTGGATGTGATGGACGGGCATTTCGTCCCGAACATCACCATCGGTCCGCTTATTGTTGAGGCATTGCGTCCCCTGCGTCAAGAGACGGGCGCGTGGCTCGATGTGCATTTGATGATCGAAAATCCTGATCGCTACCTTAAGGATTTTGCGCGCGCGGGGGCGGACATTATCACCGTCCAAGTCGAGGCGTGTCCGCATTTGCATCGCACAGTGCAAGCGATCAAAGAGTTGGGCGTCAAAACGGGCGTGACACTGAATCCCGCGACTTCGTTAACAACGCTAGAGGAAATTTTGCCCGAAGTGGATTTGGTTTTGATCATGTCCGTCAATCCGGGCTTTGGCGGACAAAGTTATATTCCGTCATCGAGCGCGAAAATTCGCCGCTTGCGTCAAATGCTCGATGCGATTGGATCGAAAGCGTATCTCGAAGTGGACGGCGGAGTGAAGGCGAGCAATATCGGAGAGGTCGTCAACTGTGGCGCGAACGTGATCGTCGCGGGCAACGCGGTCTTTGGCGGAAAATCTATTGCGGAGAATGTCGCGGCGTTATTCGCCGGGATTCAAAACAACCCACAAGGCGCGCATTGATTTGGAACAACCATTTGTCAAACGATGCGGCGTCGTCGAATCAAAAATAATACTATCCCCTTGCTTGAGCGTGTACCGCTCAAACCCCAGTTCTACAATCAATTCCCCTTCCAAGACCAAACCAAATTCGCGTCCAACATGATGCGACATTTGCGCGCCCGACGTTGCGCCGGGTTCGTACGTGATTTCCAAAAATTCCGCGTTCGTTTCCGTTTGTGCGGTGAGCCGCGCCCATGTCACCCCCCCCTTGAGCGAAATGGTGGGACGCTGCGCGAGTGAGACGCGCGGCGATGGCATCTCCGCGTCTTGTGTCATGGTTGCGGCAACGTCTTGCAACTGCGCGGCGCGTTGATCGCTTGCGGTGCGCGCGGGGGCGGGCGCGTCAACTTGATTCGATGGAAAAAAATAGTCCACCGGCAAAGTGAGCGCGGTGGCAATGTCGTACATCGAACGCACGGACGGAAACGCTTTGCCGTTTTCGATTTGGCTCAACATGCTCGCGCTCAGGTTGGCTTTCGCGGCCAGCGCGCGCAAACTGATCTGTTCACTCACCCGCGCGGCGCGTAACTTTTCCCCAATCGCGCGCGCTGTGTTTTTTGTTTTGCCCCGCATACATCCTCCCTCTCTTTCGCACCCATTATAATACAATTTCATTGTACAATGCAAGTTGTTTGGGGAAATTATAGCGATTTTGTTTAATGGGGCTTGACAAAGCGGCAACGTATATTATAATATGTTCAATCAGGGTGAACAGTGGGGCGAATTGCTGCGATAGAGTGCATCGCCATTCGCCTTACAAACGAAGCATGATGGGCAGCCGTTGGGCGAATTGGCAATTCGCCCTACAAATGGAGAATTCGCATTGGCGCAAATTGGTTTTATCGGTCTCGGCATGATGGGCAGTCGTATTGTCAAGCGATTGCTCGACGCGGGACACACTGTCACGGGTTATAATCGCACGCGCGCGAAATGCGAGTCGCTGATTGAAAATGGAATGGTGTGGGCGGATTCGCCGCGCGCGGTGGCGGAAAAATCTGAAATTATTTTTAGCATGGTGCGCGACACCAACGCGCTGACTGAAATCGCGGACGGCGTGATTGCGGGATTGTCGGCGGGAAAAATTTACACGGACATGAGTACCGTGAGTCCGCGTTTGATTCAAGAGCTCGCCGCGCGCGTTTCCGAAAAAGGCGCGCAGATGTTGGAGGCACCTGTCTCGGGCAGTATCCCCGCCGCGCAATTGGGCACCCTCACCGCGTTCGTCGGCGGCGACGCGGACGCGCTCGAACGCGCGCGTCCCATTTTAGAAACGTTCACGCAAAAAATTATTCACGTCGGCGACAATGGGCAAGCGATGGCAATGAAAATTGCCATCAATGCGAATTTGGCAACACAACTCATCACGTTGTTTGAAACTTTGTTGCTCGCTGAAAAAAATGGACTTCCCCGCGCACACGCGCTCGACGCATTGCTGAACAGTGTGATTGCGTCGCCGTCATTAAAATATCGCGCGCCGTTTATTTTGAAAATGCCTGATGAAGTGTGGTTCAGTGTCGAGATGATGCAAAAAGATTTGCTACTGGCATTAGAACTTGGACGCGAAGTGGGAATGACGCTGCCGAGTGTGGCGTACGCGAATGAGTTGTTGACGCGCGCGCGAGAGATGGGGTACGGGGAGAAGGATTTTGCGGCAGTGTTTTATGTGGTTGGAGATTAGAGATTAGAGATTGGAGATTGGAGATTGGAGATTTCAGATTTTCGATTTTCGATTGGCTTTTTACGTTTGACGATTCACACTACGCGATACGCGATACGCGATTTGCCATCCGCCATCCGCCATCCGCCATCCGCGATTTGCCCTATGCCAACTCACGATATTGAACACTATCTCACGCTCTACCAACAAATGCTCAAGATTCGTTTGTTTGAAGAGCAGGTGAACGAGTTGTACACGAGCGCGAAAATGCCCGGGCTCGCGCATTTGTATATTGGGGAAGAAGGTGTCGCGGTTGGCGTGTGCGAAGCATTGCGGCGCGATGATTACATTACCAGCACGCATCGCGGACACGGGCATTGTCTTGCCAAAGGCGCGAGTGTTGACAAGATGTTTGCGGAACTGTTGGGCAAGGAAGCGGGCTATTGTCACGGCAAGGGCGGCTCGATGCACATTGCGGATCAGGACACGGGGAATCTTGGCGCGAACGCGATTGTGGGCGGGAGCGCGGCGATTGCGACGGGCGCGGCGTTTGCGGCGAAACGTTTGAATCAAAATCGCGTCGCGGTTTGTTTTTTTGGCGAAGGGGCGTTGGGACAAGGATTGTTGTACGAGAGTATGAACATGGCGCAGTTGTGGAAATTGCCTGTGCTGTATGTGTGCGAAAATAATTTGTATAACGAATACATGCACCATTCGCGCACGACGGCGGGCGACATGTCGGCGCGTGCAGCTGCGTTCGGGATTCATACGGAAAGCGTGGATGGGCAAGACGTGCGCGCGGTGTTTGAAGCAGCTACGCGTTTGATTGAACGCGCGCGCAATGGTGAAGGTCCTGCATTTTTATTGTGCAACACGTATCGGTATTTGGGGCATCACGTCGGCGATGTGGACCGCGCGTATTATCGCGCGAAAGAAGAAGAACAGTTGTGGCGCACGGAACGTGACCCATTGCAATTGTTGGCGCGTTGGCTGACGGATGAAGGCATGGCGGACGCGGGAATGTTTGAGCAGATTGAGCAAGAGGTGGCGGAAGAAATTGCGGGGGGGGTAGAGTTTGCGTTGGGGGCGGCGTATCCGCAGGTGGAGGAGGTGGGGGAGGATGTGTACGCGTGAACGGATTGCCAACGGATGGGGAAAGCGGATAAACGGATAAACGGATAGCGCGCGCACATCCACGTGCAGACAACCGCGCGAATCACAAAAATATGAACAAGAAAAACGAGACGGGAAAGCCAGAACACGAACACATCTCTGGTCTTGATGATTATGAACTCAAGCCGCATTACGACTTGGACTATCGCAAAGCCAAACCAAATCGTTTCGCAGGCAAAGTGTCACATCATTCAACCGCATACATTCCCAAACTCGATGATTATGACCTGCCAGCCAAAGTGCCACTTGACCCAAGAAAATGAAACCCAATCGTTTCGCGGGCAAGGTGAAATTTACGCACGGCGGCGCGCGCGACAATGCGGGACGCAAGCCCGCGCCTGAACAACTCGTCGCCAAACGAATTTATTTGTATCCGCGCCACGTCAAGCTGTTGGAAAAGATTGACAAGAATGTGAGCGCGGCGATTCGGAAATTGGTGGACGCATCTGGTAAATGAACGCGATCAGTATCACCCGCGAACGCCCCGACGCGCCCGCTGCGCGCGCGTTGATTGAGGAATTGGACGCGGTGTTGGAGCCGCTGTATCCGAGCGCGAGTCGGCATGGGTTCAGTGTGGAAAAATTGATTGCGGATGAGGTGGCGTTTTTTGTCGCGCGTTATGATGGTGTCGCGGCGAGTTGTGGGGGCATTAAATTTTTTGGCGACGCGTACGGCGAAATCAAACGCATGTATGTGCGTCCGCAATTTCGCGGTTTGGGTTTGGCAAAGGTGATGTTGGAACATTTGGAACATGTTGCGCGGGAACGGGGCATCACGCTGCTGCGTTTGGAAACGGGGATTCATCAACACGCGGCGATTGCGTTGTACGAGCAGATGGGCTTTCGGCAGATTGCGCCGTTTGGGGAATATACGGATGACCCTGTGAGTCGGTGTTATGAGAAGAGGATTTTGTGAGGGGGGGCGCGGTCAGCGGATTGGGAAAGCCGCGATGGATACATCGCCATAAGCGGATGTGCGCGCTCTATCCGATTATCCGTTTATGGCGATGTATTCATCGCGGCTTTCACTATCCGTTGGCAGACATTCGCGCGGATGAAGTGATGGAGATAGTGTTGGTATAACGGTTTGAGCAGATGAATAAAAACTTGACGCTGACGTTTGCGGGAGATGAGTCGGGGGATGTTAGTTTCGCCTTTGATAAAGGCGCGTCTCGCTTTTTTGTTGTTGCCGTTATTGCGACGCCTGCCCCTGATGAACTTCGGCAGTTACTTGCAAAACTCAAGACCGAAGCGAGCTTGCCTTCTCAATTTGAATTCAAGTTTAGTCATCTTTCCAAAACGCTGCGGAAACGCACACTCGATGCGTTAGCACAAGCCAAATTTGAAGGTTGGGCAATTGTCGTTGACAAGCCAAACCTTTCTGATGCGTTCAAAGTGATGCGTCGTTATGAATTTTATTTGTTCTTTGTCACCGAACTGTTGCGGCAAATTCCATCCGAGAAACGCGAAGGCGCAACTTTGATTTTGGATGAATACGGGTCAGCCGAACAGCTTTATACGGAACTCAAACGGTACATGAAAGCGCGCGAAATCCCGCGCCATTTTAAGCGGATTCAAATTCGACGCTCCAAAAGTGAGCCATTGATTCAAGTTGCAGATATTGTCGCGGGCGCGCTTTTACGGCGCGACACGGTTGGAGATGCTGAGGCGTTTCAAGTGTTGGAGAAAAAAATTCAACGGGTGTACGAGTTCGAAGGATAAAAGAAACCCACCCCGCTAGCCCAATCCTCCATCACAAACAGGAGGGGGCAGGCCGCCACAATTGGCGACTTTTCACGGGGTGGGAGAAAGTCTTGCGACTTTTTACGTTTTTATTGTAAGCCCAGATTTGAGGTTGTCAAGCAAATTCGCGGTAATGGGAAGCGCGGCGATTCGGAAATTGGTGGACGCATCTGGCAAATGAACGCGATCAACATTACACCCGAACGCCCCGACGCGCCCGATGCGCGCGCGTTGATTGAGGAATTGGATGCGGTGTTGGAGCCGCTGTATCCGAGCGAGAGTCGGCATGGATTCAGCGTGGAAAAATTGATTGCGGACGAGGTGGAATTTTTTGTGGCGCGTTATGATGGTGTTGCGGCGAGTTGTGGGGGCATTAAATTTTTTGGCGACGAGTACGGGGAAGTCAAACGGATGTATGTGCGCCCACAATTTCGCGGTTTGGGTTTGGCAAAGGCGCTGTTGGAACATTTGGAACATGTTGCGCGGGAACGGGGCATCACGCTGCTGCGTTTGGAAACGGGGATTCATCAACACGCGGCGATTGCGTTGTACGAGCAGATGGGCTTTCGGCAGATTGCGCCGTTTGGGGAATATACGGATGACCCTGTGAGTCGGTGTTATGAGAAGAGGATTGAAGGAGTTGAATGACATGGGTGTTTTCTCTGTGCCGATCAAAATCAGAAATTGGCAGAATCGCTATTTGCCGTCCGATATGCAAGGCGAGGAAATTGCTTGCGACGCGCTCGTGAATTCGGGCGCGGCGGAATTGGCGCTGCCTGTGGATTTGGTGGAACGCTTACGGCTCGAAGATTTGGGGACGGTGCGCGCTTTTACAGCCGATGGCGGCGAACATGAATATCGTTTGTTTGGGATTGCAGAAGTCGAGGTGCAAGAACGAACGTGTCAGGCCAGAGTCATCGAATTGTCGCACGGGGCAGAACCGCTGCTTGGCGCAGTTCCGCTTGAGCAAATGGACTGGCACATTTCGATGGTGGAGAAAAAATTGGTGCCGAATCCGCGTTCGCCAAATAGACCGCTGCTGCCATTGTGTTGAGCATTTCGGAAAGACGCGGCAAGCGGATTTGGAAAGCGGATAAGCGGATGCGCGCGTTCTATCCGATTATCTGTTTATGGCGATGTATTCATCGCTGCTTTCACAATCCGTTGGCAGACTACCGCGCGGGATACGCGGGTGGAGGAAATGAGAGAGGATGTGTACGCGTAGCGGGTGTTTGGCTAGAGTTCGTTCAAAACTAAAAGTGCGAGACCACATTAAGATTTGCAACAACCAAATCTACGGAGGAGAAATATGAGTCGCTTACGACTTATCTGGGAAGATATAAAGACAGGTCGGAACATCGAGCTCTACTTCACAACTGCATTTGCTCTCGTAGTTGCAATCGCAGGACTGTCGGGCTTCGACAATCAACGCCTGCTCACTTCTGCAACACTGGCAGCTTTGGCATTGGTGTCATATAGCTTACTACAAAATAGACTTAGGACTCAACTTCCGATAATTATTCGAGCCGACAATCAATCTAACGTGGAGTATCTATGTGCATATATCGAAGCAAACAAGATCGAAAAAGCGCGACTAATTCAGTATTCGGGTGATAAGATGAGGCGGGTGGTAGAAAATCTATTGAGCAAAGGTGCTAGAGTAGAATTGTTACTCCAGCATCCCTCTGCTGTGCCGAACTTTCCTGAATTGAGATCGTTTCAGCGAGAGAAGATAGCATTATTCAATAAGACAGCAAAACGTGACTTTAGGAATCACCAGAATCTGATAATACGTTATTATAAGGAGGCAGCATCTGTAAGAGGGGTTAAATTAGATGACGGTTTCTTGTCGATGGGTTGGTATACATATCGTAGTACTAGTCCATCTGACAAGACGCCGTGGCTATATGGGCACAATAACACAACTATAAGCGTTTATCTAAATCGTGCAGAAACCCGTGACCTCGCGGCTACTTTCGACGATGTTTTCTTGGCATTATGGGAAAATGCTGTTCCGCACGAAGAGGTCGAGGCAGTATAGTGGACCCCTTTGTCAAGACACAATTTGGGTCAAAGTTAAGATAGCTTCGGTCCTTTCGTTTGAGATGAATTGGTTATTGGTATCGTCCCGTTGTAAGTGAAATGGCAAGCCCAGCCTTGGA
>Ga0247727_10015287_pt1 | contig 12616 bp, 12 predicted proteins | sample WisWelCaveWW1625_FD_202498 | JGI IMG/M metagenome (GOLD analysis project Ga0247727, IMG submission 202498) | Biofilm microbial communities from Wishing Well Cave, Virginia, United States - WW16-25 | ecosystem: Environmental > Aquatic > Deep subsurface > Groundwater > Cave microbial mat | place... | reverse complement strand
CCCCGCGCCGCGTCGCGCGCGAAGGCCGTATAAATGTAGCGGTCGGCCAGCACCAGATAACCGCCTTGCAGCAGCGGCATGATTTGCCTTTCGCAGCGGTCGGCAAAGTCCGCCGCGTGGATCATCGAAAACGTAGTCGGCGTGAGCAATTTCCGCCGCTTGCCCCGCCGGGTGGCTGATTTTACGAGCGGGGAGGAATTCCATTCCGTAAAATGGATGCGGTAGCCGCCGATTTCCAGCCAGCGCTTTAACAGGTAGAGCTGCGTGCTCTTCCCGGAGCCGTCGATGCCCTCGACGACAATCAATGCCCCGGGGTACGGCCGCTCGGAGTGGCGCGGCGCGGCCTCCGCCGCTTCCTGCGTCGCGCGTAGCCTGGCTGGACTGGATTCTGGAACCATGGGCGAAACGAGAATATTCTACCCTACCCGGCAAAGGGGAGCGTAGGATGACTGCTGTTTCAAGAGGGCGGTGCGCTGTGCGCCTTTCCCCTCCCCGAGGCTGGGCATGACCCCGCGAACCAGGGCATTTCTGATCGGACTGATTCTGGCTGCGGCCGCGCATTGGATGTATCCGGCCGCCGCGTACGCGCCCGGCGCCGGACAACCCAGTCCGGCTAAAGCGCCCAAAGCTGCCGCGCAGCGTGACGCGCAGTTTGCTCCGGCCATCGCCCGGGCCAAGGAGGTGGCGCAGGAAATCTCCGCGCGCGGCATTCCGGGGATGGCAGTCGCCGTGGCCGTGAATGGCGAAATCGTCTGGGCCGGAGGCTTCGGCTACGCCGACCTCGAAAGCCGTGTCCCCGCGTCGGCCTCCACTCGCTGGCGCATTGGCAGCATTTCCAAGCCGCTGACCGCCGCCGCGCTGGCTGTGCTGATCGAGGAAGGCAAACTCAACCTCGACGCCCCCGTGCAGCAATACGTCCCCTGGTTTCCGGTAAAGGGAAAGCCCATCAGCACGAGGATGCTCGCGGGGCATCTGGCCGGGATCCGCCACTACAAGGGTCAGGAATTCCTGAATTCCGCGGCCTGCTCCACCGTGGCCGAAGGACTGGCCATTTTTCAAGACGACCCCCTGGTCCACGCTCCCGGGACGAAGTTCGGTTATTCGAGTTACGGCTGGAACCTGATCAGCGCGGTGCTCGAAGGCGCGTCGAAGGAGGAGTTCCTGAAGTTGATCGAGCAGCGTGTCTTCCAGCCGCTCAAGATGTCCAGCACCACGGCCGATCGCAACGGGCGCATCATCGAAAACCGCGCGCAGTTCTACTCCCGGCCGCAAGACGCGTCCGCCGCGGTCACGTTCACCAACGGGCCCTACGTGGACAACAGTTGCAAATGGGCCGGCGGCGGTTTCCTCTCAACGGTCGAAGACCTGGCCCGGTTTGGCTCCGCCCATATCCGCGACGGCTTCCTCCAGCCGAAGACGCGGGAACTGCTGTTTACGACCCAGCACACCGCCGAGGGCGTGCCCACCGGCTACGGCATCGGCTGGCAAGTCGGCAAGGACGCGGCCGGACGCGTGACCCTCTCCCACGGCGGAGGCAGCGTCGGGGGGACGTCGCAGTTAATCCTCTGGCCGGACTCGCGGGTAGTGGTGGCTGTGCTGACCAATCTGACCAGCGCGCCGTACCGGGTCACCGACGTACACAAGATCGCGGAACCGTTTTTGAAGTAGAGGAGGCTTTACTCCGCCCGCAGGCGCCCGATGTTGCGGATTGCTTCTATCGTGTTCGTGCTCCTGACCTGCGCGGCAAGTGTCTGCGCGCAGCCGCGGCACAATCTTCCGCAGCGGGCGGACCGTTTTCCAATTCCGCCGGACGCCCGCGAGCGTCTGCGTGCTGCGGAAGCCTCCGGGATGGGGGCCGATGTGCTGGAGACCCTGCCCGTGGATTTCCGCACGGCTTGCGGTGACGTGGTCCGCGCCTGGGGCGCTTCCGCGCGAGGCACGGCGGTGTGGAGTGTCCGCGAGCTGCACCGCGAAAAATCGGCGGCCCGGGTGACGCTGCTGGTGGCGCTGCGCTGCTCTTCGAGCCAACCGGCCTATGCGGGTTTCGCCGATGAACGCGCGGCGCTGGTGCTGCTCCTCGCCGGCGCATCGCACCTCCAGCTCATCCCCCTGGCCGAGGATTGCGCCAACTGTTCGGAGCTGTTCCGCGTCGCATTCGAGCGCATCCATCCCGCCGAGGGCGCGGCGCTGTGGGAGCTACGTGTCGCGAGTTCCAGCAAGAATCCTTGCTGCGACGGCCCCTCCAGCGACACGGCTGAGCGCGTCCTGCTGGTCCGTGCCAGCGACGGCCGCACGGTGCTGGAGATCGAGACGCTGCGCGAAATCCGCGAGCATGACGACGAGTCGGGCGACACCGAGGAAATCTGCCGCGCCGACGTGGCCATCTCGCACGATAACGCCGGAAAGCTCGCCGCCATCGCCGTCACCCGCCGTTGCACCCTCGACGGCAAGGCCCAGCCGGAAACGACCCGTGAGCACCGCTGGAACCCCGCCAGGCGCGTCTTCGAATTGCCGGATTGAATGGAAACCAGTACCGCCGGCCATTTTGGGGCGCAGCCCAGCGCCGCCGGTCCCGAAACTTCGGGAGGCGGAGGTACAGCAAGGAGGCCGGCCTGCAGGCCGGCGCTACAGCACAAACGGCCCCAGCGGCACGCGCTGATCGGCGATGAGCAGTTCGCCGCGGAACGCGGCATCGGCGGGGCGCCGGCGCAGGGCTTCTTCGGCGCAGATGCGAGCCACGTCCGGCGTGTTGTTGGTTTCCGAGAGGTGTCCCAGCACCAGGTAACGCGGCCGCGCGTCGAAACCTTCGGCGTCGGCCAGAAATTCGCTCACGGTATCATTCGAGAGGTGGCCGGTGCGGCTCATCACCCTCTGCTTGACGTGCCACGGATAGGGTCCCACCTTGAGCATCTCCAGGTCGTGGTTGGACTCCAGCACAAGGCAATCCGCGTCGCGCAAATGCTGCCGAACGTGCGCCGGCAAATAGCCCAGGTCCGTGACCACAGCGCCGCGGCAGCCGTGGGCGCGGAATGCGAACCCCACCGGCTCGACCGCGTCGTGCGGCACGGCAAACGCCGTGACCTCGATGTCTCCAATCGTCAGCCGGTCACCTGCGCGGATGTATTCCACCCGCGGCAGCTTCCGCGCCGAGGGCAGAATCCTGTCCGCCTCGTGGTGCGTCGGCTGCGTCAAGTACACCGGCGCGCGGAACTGCCGCGCCAGCGGCCCCAGCCCTCCGATGTGGTCCGTGTGCTCGTGGGAGATGAGGATGCCGTCCACGCCCGGCAAAGATTTGCCCAGCTTCGCCAGCCGCCGATGGACCTCTTTGCGGCTCAGCCCGGCGTCCACCAGCACCCGGGTCGTCTCTGTCTCGAGCACTGTGCAGTTGCCCGCACTTCCCGAGGCCAGGATGGTCACCTGTAGCGAGATGCGCCCCTCCGCGCGTCCGGTGTGCAATGGGTGATGCTGTTTCGATGATGGCAGCCTGCGCGCGCCGCGTCAATGGCCTCAGCACGCCAGCAGATCGCGCGTGACCCTAAATCCATTGAGATTTCCCAACACGGAAATGGCAATCTGCTCCGGACGGAAAAATTCCTGCGCCAGGCCCTGCACTTCATCGCGCGCGACCTGCTCGATGGAGGCGCCGATTTCGTCCAGCGTGAAAAACCTCCCGAAATACATCTCCTGCCGCGCCAGGTTCGACATCCGCGAGCTGGTGGATTCCAGGGACAGAAGCAGCGACCCTTTCAGGTGGTCCTTGGCCCGGCGCAGCTCCTCTTCGCTCACCGGCTGTTCTTTCAGACTGCGGAACTCCGCGGCCACCGACCGCACCAGCTTTTCCGCAGACTCCCGCGCCGTGCCCGCGTAGATGGAGAGGAGCCCGCTGTCCCGGTAGGGGCTTAGCTCGCTGTACACCGCGTAGGCCAGCCCCTGCTTCTCCCGGATGTTTTGAAACAGCCTGGAAGACATCCCGCCGCCCAGGATGGTGTTCAGCACCGCTGTGGCAAACCTTTTCTCGTGGGCCATCGGGTAGCAGGGCACACCGATGCACAGGTGCACTTGCTCGAGCTCTCTCTTGGTGCGATGCGAGATGGCCGGCTGCGGCACCGGCGCCGGGTCCGCGGGCCGCGCTTCGCCCCGCGCCGCGCTCCCGAATTCATACGCCGCCAGTTGCACCAGGCTACGGTGGTCCAGGTGGCCCGCGGCCGTAATCACGATGTTCTCCGGCGTATACCACTTCCGGAAGCAGTCGAAGATCACGGCCTGGGTGAAGGTCGAAACCGTTTGCGGCGTTCCCAGAATGGGCTTGCCCAGCGCGTGCCCGGCCCAGAAATTCTGCGTGAACAGCTCGTGGATCAGGTAGTCCGGGTTGTCCTGGTCCATCTTGATCTCTTCCAGCACGACCGATTTTTCCTTGGCAATGTCCTCCTCGGCAAATTTTGGCCGCAGGACCATGTCCGCCACCACCTCAAACGCCATCGGCAGGTGCTCGTCAATCACCTTGGTGTTGAAGCAGACCATTTCCTTGGCGGTGAAGGCGTCCAGCATTCCCCCCACCGAGTCCATCGAGCGCGCAATCTCCTCGGCCGTGTGCCGCTCGGTGCCTTTGAACACCATATGCTCGATGAAGTGGCATATGCCGTTCTGCGACGGAGCTTCCCGCCGCGACCCGCCGCCCACCCAGATACCCACGGCCACCGAGCGCACGTGGTCCATCGGCTCGGTGATCACCACCAGGCCGTTGGGCAGCGCCACGCGCTCGATGCCGCGCTTATCCGCCGTCATTCCACTCCGTCCCTGCTTCCATCCTTTTGTAACACACGCCGCAACAATTTGCGAAGCGCCGCCGACCTTGCATCTCCTCGCATCTCTGCGTACCCTGTGTCTCTGCGTTATCTATTCTTCTCCCGGCGCCCGTAACGCCGGCGGCACACGATGGAACTATTCGGAAAATCCGCTGACGAACTCCGCGCGTGGATGACCTCGCTCGGTGAACCTGCCTACCGCGGCGCGCAGATCTACCACGCACTCTATGCAGAGCGGCGCTTCGACCTGGCCGCGATCACCAACCTGCCCGCGGCCCTGCGGGCGCGGCTCGCTTCCGAGGCGCGAATCACGCTACCCGAAATCCGCCGTCGCTATGCGGCTGCCGACGGTACCGTGCGCTACGTCCTGGCCCTGACGCCCGGCGAAGGCGGTGACCCGAAATCCGCAACGGTCGAAGCGGTCTTCATGCCGGAGGAGAAGCGGCAGACCATCTGCATCTCGACGCAGGCCGGCTGCGCCGTGGACTGCCATTTCTGCCTGACGGCCACGCTCGGCCTGATCCGCAATCTCACGGCCGGCGAAATGGTCGCCCAGGTCTTGCTGGCGCTCGAAGAGAACCGTGCGTTTCTGCGTCCCCGCACCAACGTCGTGCTGATGGGCCAGGGCGAACCGCTGCTGAACTACGAGCCGGTGATGGCCGCGCTGCGCATCCTGCTCGACCCCAATGGTGTGGCGCTCTCTCCCCGGCATGTCACGCTTTCGACCAGCGGCATCGTGCCCGGGATGGAGCGGCTGGCAGGAGAGAAGGTGCGGCCCAAGCTGGCCGTCTCGCTGAACGCTTCGTCGGACGCACAGCGCGACGCCATTATGCCCATCAACCGCAAGTATCCGCTGGCTGCGCTGCTGGACGCTTGCCGCCGTTATCCGCTGCGCCCGTGGGAACACCTGACGATCGAGTACGTGCTGCTGGGCGGGTTCAACGATTCGCCCGAAGACGCGAGGCGCGTGGTCCAACTGGCGGCCAACCTGCGCTGTAAGGTCAACCTCATCCCCTGGAACCCCGGTGAGCTGCCCTACGCGCGCCCGGACCCTGCGCGCATGGAGGCCTTCCGCCGAATCCTGGACGAAAAAGGAGTGCGCGCGTTTGTGCGCTACTCCCGCGGCCAGGAAATCATGGCCGCCTGCGGACAGCTCGCTTTGCTGGAATCGAAGGGAAACCTGGTCGAGATCAGACCCTGATGGAGTGATTTCGTGATTGCGTGATTGTCGCTGCAACTGACGTGGGTTTTTCGAGAGCTACTGCCGTTCACTTGGAATCACGAAATCGCAACAATCACGCAATCACAAAATTCCAATCACGCCCATCATTCGTCCGGTTTTTCCGCGCTCCCTTCGGTGGCTGAACAGCAAATCCGTCCGGCACGCCGTGCACAGCGGGCTGATGGCGATGTTCCGCGCGGGAACTCCGGCATCGAGCAGTTGCCGGCAGTTTGCGGCGCGCAGATCCAGCAGAGCCGTCGGGGGCGGAGGCTGATGTCCCGGCGGCATCCTGTTCAGCCACTGAAGCGGGTTAGGCGAATCGTCCTGCACCAGCCGGTCAAACGGCCCCGCGAACCAGTCGCTGGCATTTGCAAACTGGGCGTGGAATGTTTGGACGACTTCGATTCCTACTTCATAACAACACACCCCGATGCCCGGGCCCAGCGCGGCCCGCACATCGCGGGCCCTCGTCCCGAACTTCATGCGCATCTGGCCGAGCGTTTTTGTGGCGATGCGCGCCAGCGTCCCGCGCCAGCCCGCGTGCACCGCGGCCACGGCGCGGCGCCGCGTGTCCGCCAGCAGGATAGGGATGCAGTCGGCCGTCTGCACAGCCAGCAGCAGCCCCGCTTTGCGCGTCACCGCGGCATCGCCGCGCAGAACGCCTGTTGGCGCAGCGCGGATCTCGTGAATCACGTCGGAGTGGACCTGCCGCAGTGTGACCAACTCTGTCGCGGCCGGCGATTTGCCCTCGCCAGAACGCAATGCCGCAAGGAATGCGCGGCGGTTTGCAGAGACGCTTGGCGCGGTGTCCCATTCGACGTTGCCCAGGTTCAGCACCTGCCGGCCATCCAGGCTGCTGGCCCCGCCCCCGCGCGTGCTGAATCCGTGCACCAGCCACGGCACGCGCGACAGATTGCCTGCCACCAAGAAGAACAAATCGCCCGCGCGGCGCGTGGAGAAGCCGCCACGGCTTGGCCGGGGATGCTTGTTTGCGGCCCGGCGAGCGGGCCGCACGTCTGCGCGCCGGAGAATTGTCTTTTTGCTCTTCATCCCTGCGAGTCACCGGTCACGAGTCACCCATCCCCAATGGCGAGCCACGCGTTGCGCTCCGCGCTTCCTATATAATCCCGCGGATGATCGTCGGTACCGGCATCGACATCGCCGAAGTGGACCGCATCACCGCGGCCATCGCTCGCCACGGCGACGCCTTCCTGAAGCGCATCTTCACGCGCGCAGAAATTGCATACTGCGAGCGGCACAAAAGCAAGTTCGAGCGCTATGCCGCACGGTTCGCGGCCAAAGAAGCGGCGATGAAAGCGCTGGGCACCGGCTGGCGCAAAGGCGTGCGCTGGGTGGATATCGAAGTCGCGCGGCAGCCCGGCGGGCGACCCTCCCTGCAACTGTCCGGCGAAGCCCGCAAATTCGCTGACGCCCTCGGCGTAACGACGATTTCCCTCAGCCTCACCCATAGCGGCAATACCGCACTGGCCCAAGTAATCTTCGAGTCTTGAAGCATCGCCGGAGGATTTGCTGCTGCCGCCCGGCGCCTGTCCGGAGAGCCCTCACGCTGCGTGTCTCTGTTCCCGATCCTGAAGATTCGGGATTCGGGTCTCTGTGTCAGATTCTCTTTCTCAATCAGGCTGGATGTCCAGCCACACGTTGGCGGGCCGGTTTCCCGGAACGCGGATGTGCAGGAAATTCCCGGTCAGGGCCTGAGTCCACTCGCCGTTGGTGTCGCGGCCCTGCCGCCGCAAGGTGAGCGCACGCTGTGTGACGCCGCGCTGTGCCTGGCGAAACGCCGCGGATTTGGCCTCTCCGAGTGCGCGCAACTCGCGCACGCGCTGGTGGATCACGGCCGGCGGGACGCCCACTGCTCCGCTCTCCAGCTGCCGCTGAGCTTCCGTCCCCGGCCGCGCAGAAAACGAAAACACGTGCAGGTACGTGACCGGCAACACTTCGATCAACTGCAGCGTGGCCGCATGGTCTTCCGCTGTTTCGCCCGGGAATCCCGCAATCACATCCGCGCCGATGGCGGCGTCCGGCAAGCGATCGCGGACGAGTTCGACGCGCCGCACATAGTGAGCTGCGCGGTACCAACGATGCATGGCGGCGAGGATGGGGTCGCTGCCGCTCTGTAGCGGGACGTGGAAATGTGGCGCCAGCCGCCCACCCGATGCGGCGAACAGATCCAGCAGATCGAGAGTGACGTCCATCGGCTCGATGCTGCTCAGTCGCAGCCGGTCTACGCCCGTTTCACCGAGCAATCGCCGCAACAGGCCGCCCAGCTCCTCGCGCGGCACGAGGTCCTGCCCATAGCTCCCCAGGTTGATTCCACTCAGCACAATCTCCTTTGCGCCGCACTCCACCAGCGCGCTGGCTGCGACCACCGCCTCCGCGGAGGGCAGGCTCCGGCTTCGGCCGCGGACAAACGGAATCACGCAATAGGCGCAACGGCTGTTGCAACCATCCTGGATTTTCAGGACCGGACGCGTATGGTCGGCGGCAGCGCCATCGGCGGGCTCCCAGGCCAGAGTCTTGGCCTGGAAAATATCGCCGGTCACAATCCTTGCCGGTGCACGTTCGGTTATGTTCGGATCACCTTGCGAGAGGATCTGCACAGGCAGGAATGCCTGTGCTGCGCCCGGCTCGAGGAGCTGCGCGATTTCCGCCCTGTGGGAATTTCCAGCGACCAGCGTCACGCCTGCAATCAGCGCCAGCTCTTCCGGAGCGCGCTGTGCGTAGCAGCCGCTGACCACGATTTTCGCCTGGGGGTTGGCGCGATGGGCGCGGCGGATGGCCTGCCGGGCGGTGGCATCTGCGTCGGCCGTCACCGTGCAGGTGTTCAGCACAACCACGTCGGCCTGTTCCGCAGAAGATGCCGGGGAATAGCCGCGCTCGCGGAGCTGCCGTTCCATTGCCGCGGCGTCGGCCAGCGTCGCACGGCAACCGAAGTTGGTGATGTGGAATGTGGCCATCCGTTTGGGACATTATAGCAGCGGCAGGATAGAGGAAGGAGACGCCCTGCCGGCCGGCGAAAAAAACAAGGAAGGGTAATTCCGCGCGCTTGTTCTGTAACAGGGACGATCGTGCTGGACTACACTCGCCCAGTGGATAAACTTTGCGTGCGGGGGTAGAATAGGGGGACGATGAACGCCGGGACCATCAAGCGCATGCTGTTCGGGCTGTTGGGAGTGGCTGCGGGTGCGTACGCGGTGGCCACATTCGGAGAAAGCGGCGCCTCCTCGGAATTCGCGATTCGCGCAGGGTTCTCCGTTGTGTTGTGCTGGATGGCGGCCACTGGCTCCGGCTGCGGCTGACGGTAGTTTCTCCCGCGTCGCGGGATCCCGGCTTCAACTCTGGGGAATATTCGACGGCGATTCCGGCGGCGGCAGATCCAGCCGCACTCGCTTTTTGTCTTTCACCTTTTCGGAACTGAGCGGGCTGACGCTGCGCAATTCCATTGCCGCCCGTGTCTGTCCGATGGGAACCAGGCGGCCTTTGGTTTTCCACATGCCCATTTCCATTTCCATCCGCACGTAATAGATTTCCCCGGCCTTGAGGTCCAGCTCGACGCGCGACTCCTTGTGGTTCGAGTGGCAGGCGTGCTTGCCCGGCTCCAGCTCAATGGCGAAGTACCGCCCGTTGTCCAGCCGCGCCAGTTGCACTCCGTCGCAATAGACCGACGGCTCGAGCATGTTGCCGTGCCATTCCGTGTAGCGGAAGAAATAAACCGTGGCCCTGGCCGGGTCGCGATTGCCCGCCGTGGCGGGCTTCTGGGCCGGAACTTGGAGTGACAGGCCCGTCAGCGCCGCCGTCCAGAGCGCAATTTTCATCCCGCGGACATTCATTTCCTTACTCCCAGACTTTCCGACCTCCGGGCTTCCTGTCCTCCCTTTTCATCTTGGGAGGTGTTGCTTCGGGATTTTCACCACCACAGAATAATTCGGGTCCACCATATTAGCCACTCGGATTTGCGCCAGTTGCGACACCAACTGGTAGGCGTCCCACTTTTCCAGTTTGTAGTCCGCGGCAATCCACTCCACCATCTCTACCGCAGCAATGCGCAGCGCATCGGAAAGCGGCCTCACACTGCCCACGGTCATGATGTAGTCCGGCGTCTCAATGCGTGGCCATGCAATCTTCTTTCCCCTGATGATTTCGAACTGGAGTGTCACATCCATGGTCGTCTCCAGCCCCGAGCCGCACAGCTCGGCGTCGCCCTGGAGCGCGTGGCCATCGCCAAAATAGAAGTAGGCCCCATTGTGGAATACCGGGAGATAGACCGTGGCGCCTTCCGCTACGTCTCGCGCGTCCATATTCCCGCCGAAGTTTCCGGGCCAGAGACCGCCCCAGGCTTCCTCGCCGTCGGGCGCCACGGCCACGCGGCCGAGCATGGGCGAGAGCGGCACTTCGATCCTCTTTCCCCCGGAGTTGGGCAGTTCCAGCACGCCGGTCGTGCCGTTGTTGGTCAGCTTCCAGACGTAGCGCCGCGCGGGGATGGGGTCGTTGAGCATACGCGTGTACCGGTCGGACGCGATGGCGCTGATGAATCCGGGAGTGTGTGTGGAAACGGCATGGTCGCGGTTGGTGCGCAGGCGCAGGATTTTCACCACCAGCGTATCGTTGGGTGTCGCGCCTTCGATGTAAAACGGGCCGACTTCGCCCGGCCACGCGCCGCCGGGGCGCTCGTAGTAGCCGCCGTAGAGCGTTTCTGTTTCCACGATATCGCCCGGATTTACGCGCAAGACCGGCTCGCGCACCGCAAAGGTCGGCACACCTTTGCCGGGTTTGAACTTCTTCGTGTCGGCGGCGGCTGAAGCCGCCAGCAGGATTCCGCACAGGCAGAAACTCACGATGGGCGCAACTGGAGTCATCATCTCCACTCCTCCGATAGCAGGGCCATTCGCACTGCGATGGCCTGGGTTATACCATAGCGTGCGAGAAGAGAAGCCGCACGGATGAGAAATCACTACCCCACCCTGATGGCCGCTTCCCTCGGCGCGCTGCTGTCTTCACTTGCGGGATGCGCCATCCCAGCCGGAAAGCCCGCGGTGCAAACCAACGAAGTGCGCGTGACTTACGATGCCTCGCGCCGCTTCCAGACCATCGAGGGTTGGGGCGGCGGTATTCCCGGCTGGTCCGAGGGCGACCCGGACCTGCTCCCTCGCGACGCCTACCACCGCCATCTCCCTGGCCTGCTCGACGCGCTCACCGGCGACCTGGGGCTGAACCGCTTCTACCTCGAGCTATACGCCACGCACGTGGAACCCGCGAATGACAACGACGATCCCTTCAAACCTGACCTGCGTCAGTTCCATGTGGCGGGGCTGGAAGCGATGGTCCGCACGGTCATCGTTCCCCTGCGCCAGCGCGTCGAGGCCCGCGGCGAGCGCTTCATCTTCTACGTTCGCTGCTTCGCGCAAGGCGGGCGCAACGGTCCCCGCCCCAACGTGCTGGTTGAAAACGCCGACGAGTACGCGGAGCTGGCCCTCGTCGTCCTTCGGAAACTGCGCGAGCTGGGTATCGCAACAGACTACTGGGTGCTGCAAAATGAACCAGAACTGACCCGCGAATGGGAGCCAGGACGTCTCGGCCTGTTCGCCGCGCGCCTCGGCGCCCGCATGCGGGCCGCGGGATTCGCCACGCGCATCGCGGGGCCGGAGACGCTGGCTCCCGACGGCGTTCCCAAGTGGCTCTCCGCAATCGCCAACACGCCCGGCGCTCTCGCTGCGCTCGGGATGATCACCTACCATAGCTACGACTACGACCCGACACTGGGCCAGTCACCGCGCCTGGAGCCGCGCCGTGCGGTGGCAGCGCTGGCGAGCCAGCTGCGCCTGCGTGTCGCGCAGACCGAACAGGGCAGCGGAGGCCGCGCCAATCCGCGACGCTGGGACGGCACGGATTTCCTTCTCGCCCTCGACCTGGCCGAAAATCTCTGGGCCGACCTGACGGCTGCGAACGCAAGTGCATGGGAGCTGCATACTCTTTTCGGCCGCCGCGACCCGCAGGGTCGATGGGGCGGTGGCAAATACTTGATGATCTCCCCGGACCTGGCCGCCATCGAGCGTCCGGTGCAGTATTCGACGCTGCGGCAGTTCACCCGCTTCGTGCGGCCGGGCGCGGTGCGGGTTGCGACAGAGGCCGCGCCGGGAACCACGCGTGTGCGCGTGGCTGCGTTTCTCTCGCCGGAAGGAAAGCCCGTGGCGGTGTTGTTCCATCGTGACACCTCGCCGGTGTCGCTGCGCATCTCGGGGCTTCCTCCGGGCGAGTACTCCATCGCCATTACATCCCGCACGGAACAGGGCGCAGAGCGCGCAGTGCCGCCGCTGGGCCGCGGCGAATCGCTGCGTCTCGAACTGCCCGGCGAAGCGATTCTCACCCTGTGGATGAAATGAGGCGTTGGTCGCTTCCGGTTGCCCGGCGGGCGTTGTACACTCCGGCCGGGTAATCGCACATTGAACCGCCGCATCATCGCCAGTTGGTGTTTATACGATTTCGCCAACTCCTTCTTCGCCGTCCTGCCCGCCGTCGTCTGGCAGACCTATTACCAGCAGAAGATCGTCGGGAACGAAGCGGGCCTGGGCGA
>Ga0247727_10015286_pt1 | contig 12617 bp, 8 predicted proteins | sample WisWelCaveWW1625_FD_202498 | JGI IMG/M metagenome (GOLD analysis project Ga0247727, IMG submission 202498) | Biofilm microbial communities from Wishing Well Cave, Virginia, United States - WW16-25 | ecosystem: Environmental > Aquatic > Deep subsurface > Groundwater > Cave microbial mat | place... | reverse complement strand
GATTCCGAGCAGGCGCTCGCGAGCGCCGAATGAACCCCTGCGGGCCGGCCGGCACGGAAGCCTTTTCGTAGGAAGCTGGAAAAGGCTCTCGCGCTCCGGGGGAACGGTCCGATGGAGGGAGCCGACCGACGCGGCGCCGCGCAACGCGGGGCTCGGCCCGCGAGGAGAGCTGGTATCCTCCGCGGCTCGCGTCGGAGCCACCGGCCCGACACCCGCGGGGCACGGCGCGGGGAGAGAGATGTCGCAAGGACCTCGCACGAATCACACGACGCGCCGAGGCACGGCCTGGACGGCTGCCTTGCTCTGGCTCTCGGCCTGGATCTCGGCCCAGGAGCCGGCCAGCGAGACGGACTCCTCCGGTGTCTCGGAGGGGGCGGAGGTCCAGCCCGCGCCCGGGCCGGTCGTCGTCGAGCCGCGCCCCGAGGCGACCGAGCAGCCCTCCGCAGCGCACGCGCCGGGCAGCTCCTACCAGTTTCTCGAGGACAGGAATGCGCTCCTGGAAGGCTGGGGCGCGAGCGGGCTGGTCGAAGCGCTCGAGCTGGGCAGCAGTGCCGGGGGACGCGAGCTCTTCGGCATCCAGTTCGGAGCCCCGGGCGCCCGGCCGCTCGCGGAGCGCGCCACACTGGTCCTCGTGGGTGGCCTGGATGGAGTCTCGCTCGCCGGCTCCCAGGCCGTGATCGCGGTGGTGACGGAGCTCCTGGCACATCCGGAGCAATTGCCGGGCGAGGCGGCCTTCGTGGCCATCCCCTGGGCGAACCCCGATGGACTCGCGCGCTGGCGCTCGCGTGGAACGGGTGGCGGGCGCAACGACCGCGCGCTGGACGACGACGGCGATGGACTGGTCGACGAGGATGGCCCGGACGACCTCGATCGCGACGGGATGATCCTCGAGATGCTGCTCGAGACTGCGAACGGCCCGTGGGTGCGCGCGGATGACACGCGCTTCCTGCGGGCGGCGCGCGAGGGCGAGGCGCCGCGCTACGTACGCCTGCGCGAGGGCGCCGACGACGACGGGGACGCCAGCTACAACGAAGACGGCCCGGGCGGCGTGCTGCTCGACCACAACTTCCCGGTCGGCTGGGAGGACTGCAAGGGATCCGAGTCCGGCCCCTGGCCGCTCTCCGAGCCGGACTCGAACGCGCTGGCGCAGCTGCTCCTGGCGCGCCGCGTGGCGGTGGTGATCGCGTTCCAGGGCAACCACGGCGTGCTCGCCTCCCCGGGCGGGCGAGCCTGCGGGCCGAGTGTCCTGCCGCTGCGCGAGGACGAGCCCACCTATCGCCAGCTCGCGCAGGTGTTCTGTGCGCACAGCATGCGCGTGCAATCGCGCATCATGACGCTGTGCGAGGCGCGGGGCGAGCCGTGGCCCGGGTCTCTGGTGGACTGGTCCTACGCGGCTCTGGGCGCGCTGGCGATGGAGATCGGCGTGTGGGGGCCGCACGTACAGGCGGGCGCGCGCGGCCCGGTCGATGCGTACTTCAAGAACGGCGGCGAGGCGGAGGCGAGCTCGGGCGTCTCGCCCGTGGAGGAGGCCTGGGCGCACTGGCTGGACGACACGCGCGGGGGCAGCGGTTTCATGGACTGGCAGCCGATCGAGCTCCCGGGCACGACCGGCGCGTGGATCGGCGGATGGGAGACCGACACGATCTTCAATCCGCCGTTCGAGCTCTTGCCCCAGGCCTTGCAAGGCCTGGACGCCTTCGTGCTCGACCTGGCGCGCAGCCTGCCGCGGCTCGAGGTCGAGCTGCGCGAGAACAAGCGCGACGGCAAGGTGAATCTCATCAAGGCGCGCGTGAAGAACATGGGGACCTTGCCCTCGGGCGTGGGACCGGGAGCGCAGTCGAGCGTCGTACGCTTGCGGCTCGAGATCACGCCCGGCGTGACACTGCGCGCCGGCCAGCTCGAGACCACCATCGGACACCTGCCCGGCCGCGGAACTAGCGACGAATACGCCTGGCTGCTCGTCGCGCAGGAGGGCTCGGTGCTGCGCATCGTGGCCGAGTCGGCCTGGTCGCCGCCCAGCGTGCGCGAGGTCCGGTTGTGAGAGACCGCTTGCTCTCCGTGCCGGTCTTCGCATTGCTCGCGGCTCTGGTGCCGACGAGTTCCGCCCAAGAGCCGCGTGACACCGAGGCGAAACGTCACGAGGAGAAGGCGCAGGCGGTCGAGGTGGAGCGACAGGAGCCCGTACCGCTGCCCGAGGGCCAGGATCCCGCGCAGGAAACGCAGGCCCCGCCTGCGGCAGAAGCGGAGGTCGCGGGCAGCCCGGCCGTCGCACCTGCGCCCGCGGAGGAGCCTCCGCGTCGCAGCCATCCCACCGTCGCCTGGCCGCTGGATGCCGCCGCCATCGGCATGCACATGCACGGGATCGCCGAGACCTATCCTACCGTGGCCGCGCTCGAGGTCCTCGACCGCAGTCAGGGGGGGCTCGAGATCCTGGCCCTGAGGCTGGGCTTGCGCGAGGAGCTCCCGCTCGAGCGGCCCGTCCTGCTCCTGGTCGACGTGCAGGGCACGAGCTCGGCCGGCCCCGAGGCCATGCTGGAGCTCGCCTGGGAGCTGGCCGGGAAGTTCGAGTCCGACGCGCGCGTGCGGGCCCTGTTCTCTCGCACCACGCTCGTGATCGCGCCAGCCCTCGACCCCGATGCTCGCGCACGTCCTGCCGCCTCGGGCGCGAGCGAGGGTGCGCCGCCCGCGCCGCGCTTCGAGCGCAACTTCCCCTCGGGCTGGCAACCCGAAGCCGTGCGGCCGGGCTCGGGGCGAGTTCCGCTCTCGCAGCCCGAGACGCTGGCGGCCGCGCGCTTCCTCGCGAACCTGAAGGGGTGCGCGGTGGTGCTCGGCTTCACGGCCGCGGCTCCGCGCGGTGACCCCTATCCGGGGGCCGAGCTGCCGCAAGCGGATCGCGAGGTGTTCGCGAAGCTGGGTGCGGCGCTCGAACTCGAGGGCGCGAGCCCGCTCGTGCCCTGGTTCGAGCTCGGATCGCCGGGCGGAAGCCTGTTCGACTTCGCCTACCAGGCGCGCGGTATCTACCCGCTGTTCTTCGTCCTGCCGGCCGAGGACGAGCTCGCCGCCAGCGACGCACCCTTTCGCGCCCAGGTCGCGGCGCGCGTCGAGCGTTGCCTGACGCTCCTGCCGCGCGTCGAGCTTACGCAGGAAGGGCTCGAGCGCCTGGCCAGCGACACCTGGCAGCTCGACGTGCGCATCCAGAACGTGGGGATCGTCCCGACCTCGAGCGCTCTCGCCCACCAGCGAGACCCACGGGCCGACGTGGTCCTGCGTCTGGAGGGCGCCAAGCTGGTGGCGACCGCCAAGAAGCCGGACAGCAACGCGCCCTACACCGACGCTTCGTTCCAGGTGCGCGCGCCGCTCTCGGGTGGGACGCTGTCCGGCGGGGAAGGACGCTGGCTGAGGCTTTTCCTGGAGGCGGACTCCGGGGTCGAAGTGCGCGTCTTGGCGTCTTCGCTGTGGGCGGGCAGTTCGGCCGTGGCCGTCACTCTGCCCTGACAGGAGAACGCCGGAGGAGGCTCGGGGACGAGGCGCTCCACAGGCCAGGGATCCAGGCCCGCCCGCTCGTTCCTTTCGTGGAGCTGCGCTCGGCGCGCGTTGCCTACGCGTCGTAGGAGGCGCGCACGAATCGGAGAGGTCTATAGGAATCTGCGCGAGCGCTCGGCTTTCCGACGGAAGGCCTTTCGCTGCGTCCTCCCTCTTCCCGCCGGCTTCAGTCCGCGAGCCCGGAGACCCGAAGGTGGGGAGGCGCGGCGGACTCCCCATGCCGCTCGCCGACGGAGCCACTCCATGGATCACCCCCAGTCGTTGCTGGAAACCGTCCAGCGGCACGTCAGCACGGAGCACTATTCCACCCTGCACTGGGAGGGTTCGTTCCGCGACTACCTGGCGCTCGCCGAGCGCAGCCCCGCCGTGGCCCGCAACGCGTGGCAGCGCTTGCTCGACATGATCGAGTTCCACGGCTACGAGCAGGCGACGAAGCGCGGCGCGGCACCGCGCTGGAAGCTCTTCGACGATCCCTTCAGCCACGGGCGCGACGCGGTCTTCGGGCTCGACGAGCAGTTGAACCAGCTGGTGCAGGTGTTCCGCGCGGGGGCGCAGAACCTCGGACCGGAGAAGCGCGTGATCCTGCTGCACGGTCCGGTGGGCTCGGCCAAGAGCACCATCGTGCGCCTCCTGAAGCGCGGCCTCGAGGCCTACAGCGCCACGGACGCGGGCGCCCTGTACACCTTCGCCTGGCACGTCGACGGCGAGGTCGTGTCCTCGCCCATGAACCAGGAGCCGCTGCTCTTGATCCCGGTCGAGGCGCGCCCCGAGCTCGAGCGGCGCCTGAACAAGAACCTGAAGCGCAGCTACCGGCTCGAGCTCTCCGGCGAGGTGGATCCGGTCAGCCGCTACTACCTGCGCTCCCTGCTCGAGCGCTACAAGGGCGAGTGGGGCAGGGTGATCGAGCACGTGCGCGTGCGGCGCCTGGTGCTGTCCGAGAAGGACCGCGTCGGCATCGGCACCTTCCAGCCCAAGGACGAGAAGAACCAGGACTCGACCGAGCTGACCGGCGACGTCAACTACCGGCGCATCGCCGAGTACGGCAGCGACTCCGACCCGCGCGCCTTCAATTTCGACGGCGAATTCAACGTGGCCAACCGCGGGATGCTCGAGTTCGTCGAGGTGCTCAAGCTCGACGTGGCCTTCCTGTACGACTTGCTCGGGGCGAGCCAGGAGCACGCCATCAAGCCCAAGAAGTTCGCGCAGACGCACATCGACGAGGTCATCATCGGGCACACCAACGAGCCCGAGTACCGGAAGCTCCAGAACAACGAGCTGATGGAGGCCTTCCGCGACCGCACGATCAAGATCGACGTGCCCTACAACCTGTCGGTCGCGAACGAGGTGCGCATCTACAAGCGCCAGTTCAACCCCGAGGTGATTCGGCACCCTTTCATCGCTCCGCACACGCTCGAGGTGGCCGCGCTGTGGTCGGTGCTGACGCGCCTGGAGGACCCGACGCACCCGAACCTGTCGGTGCTGCAGAAGGCCAAGCTCTACGGCGGCGACGAGGTCCAGGGTTTCACGGCCGAGAACGTGCGCGAGATGAAGGAGTCCGCCCAGCGCGAGGGGATGTTCGGCATCTCGCCGCGCTACGTGCAGGACAGCATCGCCGCCGCGATCGTGATGGGCAAGGAGTGCATCGGTCCCCTGGACGTGCTGAAGAAGCTCGAGACCGGCCTGCGCCACCACAGCCTGATCACCAACGAAGAAGTGCGCAAGCGCTACGGCCAGCTCATCTCCCACGCGCGCGACGAGTACGAGGAGATCATCAAGCACGAGGTCCAGGTGGCGGTGGCCGCGGACCGCGAGGCAGTCGATCGCCTGTGCGCCAAGTACATCGACAACGTCAAGGCCTACACCACGCGCGAGAAGGTGATCGACGCGGCCGGGCGCGAGCGCGATCCGGACGAACGCCTGATGCGCTCGATCGAGGCCAAGATCGACATCCCCGATTCGCGCAAGGACGACTTCCGGCACGAGCTGATGAACTACATCGCCGCGCTGCACATCGAGGGCCGCACCTTCGACTACCGCCAGAACAAGCGCCTGACGCGCGCCCTCGAGCTGAAGCTGTTCGAGGACCGGCGCGACACGATCCAGCTCACCAGCCTGGTCTCGACCGTGGTCGACCCCTCCACGCGCGAGAAGATCGACGTCATCCGCCAGCGCCTGTCCGAACGCTTCGGCTACGACGAGAAGAGCGCCGAGGAAGTGCTGCAGTACGTGGCCGCGCTGTTCGCGCGCGGCGAAGCCAAGCGCAACACGCCGGAGGCCGCCTGATCGTGGACGTGTCCGTTCTCCGCGTTCCTCCGCGCCTCCGCGGTTGGATCGAACCGCACCGCGGAGACGCGGAGAACGCGGAGTAGCGCGGAGAGATCCCCATGTTCCGCATCGAGGCCGACCGCGCGCGCTTCCGCGAGATCGTGCGCGGGCGCATCCGCGCCGACCTGCGCAAGTACCTCTCGACCGGTGAGCTGATCGGCCGCGCCGGCGAGCACGCGGTCTCGATCCCGCTGCCGCAGATCGAGCTGCCGCGCTTCGTGTTCGGCGAGAACCCGCGCGGCAAGGGCGGCAAGGCCGAGGGCGAGGGCGAGCGCGGCGAGGGCGACGCCTCCGAGGGCGAGGGCGGGGGCGCGGCCGGCAACCAGCCCGGCGCGCACATCCTCGAGGTCGAGGTCGAGCTCGACGAGCTGGCCGAGATGCTGGGGCAGGAGCTGGAACTCCCCAACATCGAGCCGCGCGGCGTCAAGGAGCTGGCCGGCGAGGGCGGTCGCTACAACGGCGTACGCGCGGCCGGGCCGGATTCCCTGCGCCAGTTCCGGCGCACCTTCAAGAACGCGCTCAAGCGCACGCTGGCCTCGGGGAGCTACGACCCCGAGCACCCGCGAATCGTCCCGATCCGCGAGGACTTCCGCTTCCGCATGCGCAAGGCCTGCCCGGCACCCGAGTCCTCGGCCGTGGTCTTCCACATGATGGACGTGTCCGGCTCGATGGGGCGCGAGCAGAAGGAGATCGTGCGCATCAAGGCCTTCTGGATCGACACCTGGCTGCGCAGCCAGTACAAGAACCTCGAGGTCGTCTACATCGTGCACGACGCCGTGGCGCGCGTGGTCGACCAGCACACCTTCTTCCACCTGCGCGAGTCGGGCGGCACCAAGATCTCTTCGGCCTACGAGCTGTGCCTGAAGCAGGTGGCCGAGCGCTACCGGCCCGAGGACTGGAACATCTACCCGTTCCACTACTCGGACGGCGACAACTGGTCGGCGCGCGACACCGAGCTGTGCATTTCGATGCTGCGCGACGAGATCCTGCCGCGCGTCAACCAGTTCTGCTACGGCCAGGTGAAGAGCGCCCACGGCTCGGGCCAGTTCAAGAAGGACCTGGACGCGGCCCTGGGCGACGAGGAGATCCTGGTGACGGCCTCCGTCAACGACCGCGGCGACGTGCCCGAGGCGATCAAGGCCTTCCTGGGCAAGGGCAGGTGAGTTGGTGAAGTCTCATCCGGGAAAACGCACCGCGGAGACGCGGAGGACGCGGAGGAGCGCGGAGAAACGAGACGTGGGCCTCCGGATCGTCGAGTTCCCGTGGCTGCAGGCCCCGGAGGCCCTGAGTTCGTCTTCCTCCGCGATCCTCCGCGTCCTCCGCGCCTCCGCGGTGCGTTCGTCTTCCGCTTCGCGAACGGAAGAACGGCCATGAAGCTGCGCAACGACCTGCCGCCGGCGCTCAAGTACCAGGCGGTGATCATCGAGGACGCGGCGCGCAAGGCCGGGCTCGACTTCTTCGACGTGGTCTTCGAACTGCTCGACTCCAAGGACGTCAACGGCGTCGCGGCCTACGGAGGCTTCCCGGTGCGCCATCCCTCGTGGCGTTTCGGCATGGAGTACGAACGCCTGGAGAAGGGCCGGCAGTGGGGGCTCTCGAAGATCTACGAGCTGGTCATCAACAACGATCCGACCTACGCCTACCTGGTGCGCTCCAACTCCCTGATGGAGCAGAAGCTGGTCATGGCGCACGTCTACGGACACGCCGACTTCTTCAAGCACAACCTGTGGTTCGAGCCCAGCGAGCGCAAGATGCTCGACGCGATGGCGAACCACTCGACGCGCGTGCGGCGCTACATCGACGCCTTCGGGCTGGAGACGGTCGAACAGTTCCTCGACCGCGTGCTGCCGCTGGATACCCTGATCGATCCCTTCCTGCCGCGGCGCGAGCAGTGCCACTCGCCCGAGGCGCGCAGTACCTACTCCCCGCCCTCCGAGCGCTCCCTGCGCACGCTCGACTCGCTCACCGCACCCGCGCTGCGGGTCGACGCGCCCGTGCCGGCCAGCGAGCTCGCGGTCGAGCCGCGGCGCTGCAAGCTGCCGACATACGACGTGCTGGGCTTCCTGGAGGAGGCCGCGCCGCTCGAGGCCTGGCAGCGCGACCTCGTGCACCTGGCGCGCGCCGAGGCCTACTACTTCTCGCCCCAGCGCATGACCAAGATCATGAACGAGGGCTGGGCCTCCTACTGGCACTCGCGCCTGCTCACGGGCGGCATCCTGGAAGCCTCCGAAGTGCTCGACTTCGCCGACTGCCACTCGGCCGCCACGTATTGCGCTCCCGGTCAGCTCAACCCGTACAAGCTCGGCCTGGAGCTCTTCCGCCACGCTGAGAAGTGCGGCGAGGACATCTTCCGCCTGCGCTGCGTGCACAACGACGTGAGCCTGGTGCACAAGCTGGTGGACGAGGAGTTCGCCGAGCGCTTCCTGCGGCCGCTGCTCGGACGGCCCGCGGCCGAGGCCTCCGGCGCCGCCCCTGACTGGCGCAGCGTCAAGTCCGCGTGCCTGCAGCAGCTCTCCTGGGGCGGCCTGCCGCAGATCGAGCTGGTGGACGCCGACGGCGAGGGGCGCGGCGAGCTGGTGCTGGTCCATCACCACGATGGACGCGACCTCTCGCTCGGTCGCGCGCAGGCGACCCTCTCCAATCTGTCGGCCCTGTGGAAGCGGCCCGCGCAGCTCTTCACTCTGCTCGAGAAACAGGGCAAGAAACTCGTCGCCAAGGGCAGCGACGTGTCCATGGTCGACACGAACGAGGCCGAGGCGCGCTGCTCCGCGGGGGGCTCCGATCCCAAGTCCCCGCCGCGCCGCGAGGCGGGCTGACGCGCTTCGAACCGGCGCGCGCTTGCAGACCAGCGCAGCCCTGGGGACACTCAGTCTCCATGGCCCATCCGTCTTTCCTACGCACGCTCCCGCTCGCGGCGCTGCTCGTCCTCGGCGCTTGTCGCGAAGGCTCGGAGCAGGGCGGCACCTTCGTCATCATCGAGCCCTCGCCCGCCGGCACCCAGGGCTGCGTGCCCCTCACGGTGGCGCTCGGACCGGCGACGATCGCCTTCCAGAGCGCGGACTTCGGGGAGCTGAGCCAGATCGCGGCCTCCAGTGACCCCACGGTCGACGAGACCTTCTACTGGACCGCGGAGGACGGCGGCGTCCGCCGCCTGATCCTGCCGGCGGGCGGAGGCATGCCCCTCGACCAAGACGTGATCGTGTCCGGCACGATCGAGGCGCAGTATCTCCTGCCTGCGATCGCGCTCCCCGCCAGTCTGTCCGGCATCGCGGTGATCGACGAGCAGCGCCTGGTAGTCGCCGAGCATGCCTCGAACACGCTCGTGATCGTCCGGACGGATTTGCTCGACAGGGTGGATGGGGGGATCGGGTTGAAGGTGCCGAGCGGCGGCTTCTCGGATGGCTCGGGTGCGAACATCAGCTTCCGCTTCACCGAGCCGGTTCCGCTCCTCGTCGATGCCACGGATTCGATCTTCGTGGGCGACACCGGGAACAACGCAGTGCGCGTGGTGCTGCCCAGCGTCATCCCCGAATCGGCGACGATCGCGGGGAATGGCGCGCCCGGAGACGGTGAGGGCCCCGCGCCGCTGCCGCGCTTCGACACGCCGAGCGGCATTGCCGCGAGCTGCGCCCAGGAGCTGGTGCTGGTCGAGTCCGGTGCGGCCGGAGTCGCCGGCCACCGACTGGTCAGCCTGCAGATCCGCGAAGGGCTGTTCGGGGGCTTCGACACGGACTCGCTCGTGCTCGCCGGGGACGGCACCGAGGCCACGACCCAGGGGGTCGATACGGCCGCGCAGCTCGCGACTCCGATGGGGATGGCATCCACCGCGGCCGGGCAGCTCTTCTGGGTGGACGCCGACGGGACCACGACGGGCGAGGCCATCCTGCGGCGCTACGACTTCACGACCGGCCTGAGCGATTGTCCGATGTTCCCCGATTGCGCGACAGCCGTGGTGCAGCCGAGCGCCTTCACGGGCTCGCGCTTCTCCGTCGTCATCGGAGCCTCGGGCGCGCTGTACGTCCTCGGGTTCGACGACGTCTCCGGGACCGGGACCTTGTGGCGCGTGGGGACGTAAGCCGCGTGCAGGGACGACACGCGGTGCCGCCCCTGGCGTGAAGCTCTCGATCGTCATCCCGGTCTTCAACGAGGAGCGCACGCTGGCCGCGCTGGTGGCGCGCGTCCTGGCGACGCCCTACGAGAAGGAGCTCATCGTCGTCGACGACGCCTCCACGGACGGCTCGGCCCGGATCATCGCCGAGCTCGCCGCCCGCCATCCCGAGCTGGTGCCGCTGCGGCACGCGAAGAACCGCGGCAAGGGCGCCGCGCTCGCGAGCGGTCTCGCCCGCGTCACGGGCGACATCCTGCTCATCCAGGATGCGGACCTCGAGTACGACCCGGCCGACTATCCCGCCTTGCTGCGGCCGTTCCAGGAGGGCGACGCCGACGTCGTTTTCGGCAGCCGCTTCCTGGGTGGCCCCTTCGGGCGCGTGCACCTCTACCACCACTACCTCGGCAACCGCTTCCTGACCGCGCTCTCGAACCTGTTCACGAACCTCAACCTCACCGACATGGAGACCTGCTACAAGGTCTTCCGGCGCGAGGTCGCGCAGAGACTCGAGCTGAAGAGCCGTGGCTTCGCGGTCGAGCCCGAGATCACGGCCAAGGTGGCGCGCATGGGCGTGCGCATCTACGAGGTGCCCATCCGCTACGCCGGTCGCGACTACGCCGCCGGCAAGAAGATCCGCCCGCGCGACGGCTGGATCGCGGTGTGGGCCATCCTGCGCTGGGGACTGTTCCGTTAACCCTGTTCGAGTACCGCGCCACGAGCGCGTACGAAGAGGATTGTGCTCGCGAGCATGAGCAGGGAGCACACCAGCGGTCCGGGCCAGCTCGGGCCTCCCAGCCGCTCGCGGAGATCGACCCAGGCGAGGTGTCGGAAGCCGTGCGAGCGCTCCCACTGCGGTTCGATGAGCTCGTCGGGCTCGAGGAAGTAGAGCTCGCGCACCGGGAAGCGCTCGCCCTTGCCCGACGCGCGATGCAGGAAGATGCGCCAGTGGGCCCAGGGCGCAGCGAAGCGCCAGTCGAACTTGGCGCGCACGAAGTTCTCGTCCTCGTGCACGAGCTCGTCCACCGCTTCCGGACGGGGCCACGCGATGCGCGCGGCTTGCAGCGTGAGATCGAGGTTGGTCGGGTACTCGACCAGCACGCCGCCCAGGGCCGTGACGGTGCCGAGGAGCAGCAGGAGGCAGGCGGCGAGGCGCAGCAGCGCGCGCGCCCAGATCCGCTCCAGCGTCGCGCCCAGCGCGAGCCACAGGAAGGGGATGAGCGGCAGGAGGTAGCGCGGGCCGTAGCTCCAGGCGCCGTACCAGCTCGGGATCAGGGTGTGTGGGATGCCCACGGCCACGAGCAGGCCCGCGACCAGCGCGGGCAGCGCACGCTCCCGCCGGCGGAGCGCGTGCACGAACCACGGCACGACCAGCAGGATCCCGGGCGCGAACCACAGGAGGCCCGAACCGGGCGAGACCGTCACGCCCAGGAGTCCTTGCCACGGCGCGCGCAGGAACCAGTGCAGTCCGGCCACGCCGCCGTAGCCCGCCTCGAGCGGATCGCCGAAGCGGCTGTGGTTGGTCCACAGGAAGACGCCGAGGCACGCGAGCGCCGGGGCGAGACCGACCGTCAGTTCGCGCAGCGGGAACGCGCGTCCCGCCGCGCGCGCGGCGCCCACGAGGCGCACCACGAAGTACAGGACCAGCACGGCGACCCCGGGCGCGAGTACCGGGCGCGTGAGGAAGGCGAGACCCAGGGCGAAGCCGAAACCACACAGCGAGACCAGGAGCGGCACGCGCGCGCGCCGCGCGTCCAGGAGCGCGCCCTCGGCCAGCACGAACGCCAGGAACAGGGCCGCGCTCGCCTGCACGTCGCTGAGGGTTCCGCGCGCCTGCGGCCAGGCGAAGCTGCACAGGCCGTAGGAGAGCCCGCACGCCAGTGCGAACCGGCGGCGCACGCCCAGGCGCCGCGCCGCGACGAAGAGCAGCGCGCCCGTCAGCGCGCCGAGGAGTGGATTGCGCAGACCCACGAACAGGTGCTCGAAGTACTCGCTGCGCGCCACGCCGAGCTCGGTGGTCGCGCGGTGGCGCGCCTCGAGCGTGGGGAACCAGCGCCCGACCAGCGCTCCCGCGGCGTACAGCGGGAGCGCCGCGAGCGGCTGCCCCACGCCCGACCAGCTGAAGAACTCCTGCTCGCGCCCGGGTCGCCCGCGGCGCACGTTGAAGCCCTGACGGCCCTGGTGGACGACGCCGACGATCGCTTCGGCCTCGCTCGTCCCGCCCAGCGCGAAGCTACCCCGGCGTGCGAGCGCGCTCGTGGTCTGGAATTCGACCTCGGCGTCGGGGTTCTCGGGCATCCCGCTGAAGGTCGCCAGGTAGGCGGCGAGCAGGATGCAGAACACCGCCCACGCCAGCGTGCGGTCGGTCGGCTGCGCGGCGTCGGGACTCAAGTCGCGCGTCATTGACTCAACTCTCTCCCGGGAACGCCAGGCTCCTGGCTCCGTTCTTCTCTTTCTCACCAAGGCGGATAAGAGGGAAGAGAAAGAGCCGGGCTGGAGCCCGGCGCTCCCGGCTGAGAGCCTGAGCAAGAATCCCGCGCCAGCCGAGAGCCAGCTGGATGCGTCGTGGCTAGGCGCGGCGACGACGCGTATTAACGGAGAAATACTCGGAGGAGCCGCAACAACGCCACGGCGCATCCGGCTG
>Ga0247727_10015285_pt1 | contig 12620 bp, 11 predicted proteins | sample WisWelCaveWW1625_FD_202498 | JGI IMG/M metagenome (GOLD analysis project Ga0247727, IMG submission 202498) | Biofilm microbial communities from Wishing Well Cave, Virginia, United States - WW16-25 | ecosystem: Environmental > Aquatic > Deep subsurface > Groundwater > Cave microbial mat | place... | reverse complement strand
GAGCCCGAAACCATCGACTTGGTTGAGGAAAAGCCAAAGCCTGTAAAAAAGGCGGCTCCGAAGCCTGAGCCTTATAAAGAGCCTGTTACCCGTAAAGGAACTGGAATGTTGACCATGCCCCTCGACTCGATCCTCGGCTCGGCGCGCAATGAACTCTCGCGCAGTAATATCCCCGGAGCGCTGGAGACATACGGCAAACTCATCAAGAAGGCGCGCTTCCTCGATGAGGTGATCTTTGACCTGCGCGAAGCGTTGTATCGTTACCCCGTGGAAGTGAGCATCTGGCAATCGCTCGGCGACGCGTACATGCGAGCCAACCGTTTGCAGGACGCGCTGGACGCGTATACCAAAGCGGAAGAATTACTAAGGTAACTTTTCTTAAACACGAAGGACACAACGGTCACGAAGGTTTAATACGTGGCGAAACGTGATGACTTCTTTTCGACCATCTTTCGTGAAGGTCTTAAACAAAGAATCACAATCATCACTCAACCAACCTTTGTGTACTTCGTGTCCTTTGTGTTTGAAGATTTGAACAAATTTTATTTCTGGAGGAAATCTGTGGAAAGATCGCTCGTTTTAGTCAAGCCCGATGGCGCGCAACGCGCCTTGATCGGGGAAGTCATCTCACGTTTGGAACGCCGCGGGCTTCGTCTTGTCGCTGCGAAGTTCATGCAGGTGAGCAGGGAACTTGCAGAGACCCATTATGGCATTCACAAAGGCAAACCGTTCTATGACGGTTTGATCTCATATATCATCTCCGCGCCCGTTATGGCAATGGTCTGGGAGGGACCCAACGCGGTCGCCGCGATCCGCCAGACAATGGGAGCGACGCGTCCCACCGAAGCCGCGCCCGGTTCGCTTCGTCACGACTTTGCCCTCGAAGTAGGGCGGAATCTCACTCATGCTTCCGATACGCCAGAGAACGGAATTGGCGAAGTTGAGTTGTGGTTCAAGAAGGAAGAGTTGGTGGATTGGAAGAGGGAAGTGGATCGGTGGGTGTTTGAGAAGTAGAGAAGAGAATTGGAGAATTAGAGACTGGAGACTTGCCCTGAGCGAAAGTGTCGAAGGGTTGGGGGAAGTAAGTGGTAATTGGTAATTCGTCCCGCAGGGCCCGTTCTGAGTGAAGAGAGGATCAGAGTCCGCGGGATGAGTTGTGTTGAGATCTGAATCGCATTATGTGCAATATTTGGCCACGCTAATCAAGAATTAACTTGCTTTATACAGGATTTGTGCTCAATTTTGAATGTGCGTTAGCCACATGCTCCTATCAGATTTAAATTTATCTGCGAAGTTCATTTTCCATATACATTGAATTTTCTTGCTAAACCACGAGGTATGAAACCCTCCTCAATGAGATGAAATTCTTGCCCAGGCTCTTGACCTAGTTTCAGAATAAATTCTCCGGAAACAACGATACTGATATTCTTCTTGTAGAACTCTTTATTAGCGCACATTCGTGCGGCTTCAACGATTGCTTTTCCAACAACAGAACCCGTTCCGCCGAATTTTCCGAAGGCAACTTTTCCAAAGGAAATCGCTGTTCGGCAATGAAATTCTCTTAAGTTTTCATCTTCAAGAACTTTTTTGATTTCTGGTCTTGTGAAGAATTTAGAGGTTTCGAGTTGTATTCCCTCGGCACAAAGTTTAACATCTGTACAAAACTTTCTTATCTGATCTCCGTTGGGCTCTACCATCTGCTCGACACCAAAAAGTGCAATGAATCCATCGCCAGTAAATTTATCAAAGAAACCGTTATAACTAGTTACGTGCTTTTTGAGTGTTTCTATATATTGATTGAAGATTTCCCCACGATCCTCGAAGTCAAGATTCGATAGAGTTATTGTAGATGAATCTATATCTGTGATGAGTATCGCGCACCACCTAGGTTGTGGCTTATCAGGGATCGCGAAAAAATTGCCCGGTTGGATTTCACCAAAAACCTGCTTGTATTCGTCAAGCCTTCCCTCGAATTTCTTAACTTCACTCTCTAATTTTGTTCGTTCCTCTATGATCTTATCCTGTCTTCGCTGATTCTTGTAGAATTCCTTCTCCCTTTCAATAGACTGTTCTAAGTATTGAGTGATAACATCGACGTCATGCTCTAGAAATTGAGGAGGGAGACTACCGCCCATGTGTTCCATAATCGCCATGTGATAGCACTTATGTAGACAAGAAACTGAGAAATCGTCCAGCCGGTCGAGGTTCTGGCTTTCGCAGTATTCCAATAAGCTCCCCATCACTTTGTTTTTTGCGTTGAGAATAATAACTTCCCTGTATCTCTCCTTTATGGTCTCTTCAGTATCCTTGCCGTTGCTTTTGTCAGTTGCCAAGTCATTATCATGAGGTATCTGGGTAATCATAGCAGGCAGGTTGACTTTGGGGATGTTAGCCACAGTAACATCTGTATTCATGTTGTGCTTTTGTGAAAAATCCTTCATTGTTTCCATGAAAAGACGCCATTTTTCCAACTCTTCCCCTTTTAAAACCTCCATAAAATCCTTTAGCAAAAAGACTTCGGGATCAAGCATCTCAATATTATTCTTTAGAATCTTATTAATATATGTCAGGAGAAATAAATCTTCACTGTATTCCGGAATGATAACGTTTATCGATCTGGCAGCAACCAACTTTCTATACTCGCCCTGTCGATCTGGGCCAACAACTCTGGCTGGAGCGTATACTTTATGTTTTTCTTTTCCTGATCTACGTAGGGGCAAATTGGGATCAGCTCCGAGATAAGAATTCAAGGTAAGTAACCTGCCCGAAGTATATGTTTGCGAAAAGACCTTGAATGGAAGAGTACGCAACAAATCACTGTGTGGGTAAACTTCGCCACGTGCTTCATAGTCATAAAGCTCAGTAAGCAGGCCCCTTTTGTACCAGAGTCCGTATATATCGAGTAGATCTTTGAAATCCTTTGTTTTGTTAATACTCATCTCCCGAAAGTAAATATACACTCTTTTGCGCAAAGCCTCCTTCAACCGATGATAACTTGTGTGCGTCTTATCTAATTCTTGCCTATCCATCTTTGGGACAAGGTCAGGGCTTATGATAATGCCCTTAAGAAAAGAGGCCCATGGTGGAAGCAGATCAACTTCTCCCTCACAAACCCAGATCCGTTTCACAAATATTTCAAAATTTCCCACTTCTCTTTTGCCTTTTGCTCCCGGATCAGGGATATATAATATGCCACTGCCATTGATCTCATCTTCTTCTCGAATAAGTTTAAATGGCTCAATAATATGAAGCGGTTGGTTAACATCTTGACCCACCCTTCTTTTGAAGAAATCCAACAACTCCTGGCGGCTAGGATGGGCCTCAATTTCCCATGGCGTTTCTTTCAAATTAATTCTTTGCCAGTCGGTTATATCTCTGTTAAAGCCTGTAACTGCTAATCGTATATCAAATTCGAGAAGATCACAATACTTTTGAATGATAGTAGTAATGGTTTCCGGATGCAAAATATTACCGCCTTTTAATGCGTGTGCCATCTCATCTGAATACATAGATTCTTTTTCAAAATCTATTTCTTGTGCGCGTTCGTCAATGTGTAGAAGAAGCCTTGTTCCAATTTCTGTATCCACCCCTGTCGTCCAATCATATTCCGCATGCCTGCCAAATCTACAATAAACGCCTACTGCATTAGGCTCATCTTTTTTGGTCCATAATTCAATTTCCTTCGATATAATGAGACTAGCAACAAATCCAAAACCGAAAATGCCCGCAACATTTTCCAGTTTTGCTCGCTGGTTAGGATCTTTAATATCTTTATATTTTTCGACAATGTCTCTTTTAGGGGTTGCCCCTAAAACTGTCAAATACTCCTGAATATCCTTCAAGTTCATGCCAACCCCATCATCCTTAATGGTGATCGTCTTCTTTTCAGGATCAAGAATCACATGGACAGACCAGTTTGCACTATTCATATCACTTTGAGCTGCTCGGATCAAAATTGCATCATGGGCGTTTTGAATGACTTCACGTATCGCGGCCGATGGCGACTCACCGAAGATATCCTTGGCTATTAATCGTAGATGATCATAAGTTAACTTGAAGAAATCTTTTCCTTTATTTGATTGTTCTGACATAGCAATCTCTCCTTCTTTCTCTTTAAGATCGGATATTACCTATCTCTGTCTCGCAAGCATAAGTCATAATATCTTCAGCCTTTGATAGAATCGTTCCTAGATCTTCATGTTTAATTTCACCTATTGAAATTAAAGCGTGCTTGTAGATTTGTTCGCAAATCTTGGTCAGGAGTGCATTTGCTTTATCTTCCATAAAAAGATGATATAGTGCTTGAATTAAGGTATTTTCTTGATTAAGCACAAGAATTCTTCTTTTCTTTCTTTCCGGATTGTTAGATTTTAATATTCTTTCTTTTATGATCTCTGTGTCATCATTTTTTGTATCTTCTACATGCATTTTGAAAATAGCAGAAAAGTTAGTAGTAGGTAATGATTCAATGGAAATCGAAGTTTCTTTCGGTAAAAACTGGGCAAAATATTCTCTAAATGCATTCCAATTAGCTTTTTCACTTTCGTTTACTTCGTGATCCGTATTCTTTGGTTGATTAAGCACCACGGTGTCTATTCGCTTCAATTCGAGCCTATCAGAACTTTCTTCGCACAATCTTTTCAAAATGGGAAAATCAACTTCATTATCTACTAACAATACTTCTAAATCGCGCTGTTTGAATATGACCAGGTGCTGTGCTTGCTCAACGCGATCAGTAAGGTAGTAAATTTCGTTGGGGTATTTTGTTGTTGCTCTAAGCAAATAATCCTTTAGTGTCGTCAAGTTTTTTTGGGAAGATGAAAACATAAAATAAGGTGACAACTCGGTAAACCATTGCTCGTCCAAAATAGCACCAAATTTGACATATAGTCCATATTCATCCCAAAAGTGTAAATAATCGGCCCGTTTAGTTTTGGCCATTGATGCAATTTCTCGAGCTACTCTCTTTTTAATATGATTTTTGATGATTTGCGTCCTTTTGTCCTCTTGGAACCTATCTCTGGATACATTAAGAGGGAGGTCTTCTGTGTCAATAACCCCATTGATAAAGGATAAGTATTCTGGTACTAGTTCAGTACAGAATTCTTGAACAAAGACACGATTACAGAAGAGGCGAATATTTCCCTCTCTGGCAGGTCGATCAGGGATGTAGAGCAAGCCTCGAAAATTTACATGTCCCTCTAAATTGAGGTAAATCCAGAACGAAGGATCGTTAGTGTTTGGACAAATCTTTTGATAAAATTCCAAATAGTCTTTGCTTGTGAGTTCGTTAATATTGAGATGCCAAGGGGCATGTATGGTATTTACGCAACGTCCATCCAAATAAATGGGATATGGCATGTAATCAGAGTATTTACGAATCAAATTTTCGAGTCGCTCAGTCTCCAGAAATTCTTTGTGATCAGAATCGATGAACAAAGTTATGTGAGTGCCTCTTTTTGTCCGGCCATTATCTGCAAGATGGAACTGCCCATCGCCTTCGCTGCTCCACAAAGAAGCACCTTCTTCTTGTCGCAAGGATTTAGTTTCGACCCTAACTTCTCTGGCTACCATAAAGATAGAGTAAAAACCCAGACCAAATTGCCCAATCATTTTTGCCTCTGGGTGATAAGTCTCCAAGAATTTTTGCGTACCAGAAAAAGCGACTTCATTTATATTCTTCTTGACTTGGTCCCGTGTCATACCATCGCCATTGTCCTCGATGGAAATAGTGCCTGCCATTTTGTCCGTTCTAATATCAATACGTAACTCTTCATACTCACGACCAAAGGAGTTGTCATGATTGAAAAGAAAAGAGAATCGATTTAAAGCATCGGTTGCATTCGAAATCATCTCACGCAAGAAGATTTCTCTGTGCGGATATAGAGATTTTTTAATTATGGGGAATAATTTTTCAGCATTGACAGTGATTGATCCAGCTTCTGTAGGCATTTTGTTCCCTTGCTATTAGAACCGCTTGTGAATCATCAAAATGAGCTATCAATATTTATTGAGCGAACTCGTCTTACTTTTTTGATTCTAGAGTCCAATGTTAGGTTACTTTGTCTGGAAAATCAACGCTCGTAAATTGCTGATGTAGCTACCATCTACAGAACATGACTATACTATACCTCAAAAAAGTACGGAAAACAACCCTTTGTTATACCCTCAACAACACCTTCCCGTCGCTTCACAATTCTTCAGGATTATAAACCTGGGCGGATCGTGCGGGAAGAGATGCGCAACGATGAATCCCCCGTCAACAAACCACCTCCAGCGACAATCCTTCGCGGCTGGGCGTCACCCCGTACGATGGTTGCAGTTCAGCCATCGTCTCCGCGAACACAAAGTCCAGTTCATCGTCAGTATGGGTGGGATCATAGTGAAAAGGCGCGAAATGTTTTACGCGGGTCAGTTCGGCGAACTGGAAAGCCTGCCTGATACTGCTGTGCCCGAAGCCTACGCGGTTTTGGTATTCCTCTTCTGTAAATTGCGCGTCATGGATCAGCAGGTCAGCGCCCTCGGCGAGCGCGTAGCCTGATGTCCATTCTTTTTCACGTGGGAAAGTCCGCTCACCGAGCGCCGGCTCATGATCGGGCATGTAGGTCAAAGCGGTGTCCGCGCATTGAATGCGATAACCTATCGTTGGGTTGGGATGAATGATCAATTGCGCGTTGATCGAAAATTCCCCGATCTCGATCAACTGCGCGGGCAATTCGTGAAAATGAAGGTCTGCAGATAGTTCACGCACGCTGACCGGAAACAATGGCGGCGATAGATACTTTTGCAGACGCGCATTCAGGCTCATCGTGGTGCTGGCAGGTCCCCAAAGATGGACTTCGACTCCCGGGCGGCGTAACGGAGCGAAGAAAGGCAGTCCCTGAATGTGATCCATGTGCAAATGCGTCAACAGGATGTGGACACGCTTCAAGTCGGCGCGCAAACTCTGACCTAAATTTCGGAGCCCGGTCCCCGCGTCGAGGACGATTAGCGTGCCTTCGCTTCCCTCCACCGAGACACAGGAGGTGTTCCCGCCGTAACGGACAGTCTCCGGGCTGGGGGATGCCAGCGAACCGCGCGTGCCCCAGAAGGTCACTTTCATTTTGTGATCTCCCAGAAAATAGCGATCCCGCCGAGGAAACGCTCCGCCTGCCCAATCAGGGGAAAGGCAGTCACCTCGATCTCGCGCATCGTACCGTCCAGCCCGCGGATCCAAAAAATTTTGTGGGCGGGGCAGTGTTGTGTCAATGCGATGACGAGAGGCAGTTCCTGCGGTGGGATTGGGTTTCCTTCATGATCCATCGGATGAAAGACTGTGGACCATTCACTGGCTGGCATCATCCCCGTTTCATTGTAACGGGAGCCCAGGATCGCCTCCGCCGGTTCATTATAAAAAATCAAATCGCCATCCGGGTTCACGATGAAAATTGGCATTGCCAGATACTCGGCAAGATGCCGCGCCAGAATGACTTCAATTTCCTGTTGGGACATAAGGCAAGTCTCCTTGGTGGGGCGCTGATGAACCCGGATTCTTTTTTTTCAAATCAACGAAATCAGTGTTTCACTTGCACCTGGCGCAAGTGCAGGTGTCAGCGTTCTACACAGATTTTATAGGGTGGCAAATTGGCGGAAAGAGTTTTCTCAATTTGTTGGATCCTGTTCCCAAAGATAAACGCTCAGTTTCCCAAAATCGTGAAAGCCAAGCCGTTGATACACTTTATATCCCATTGAGGAGGCCTGCAAAATGCCAACGCGGTATCCCATCTCGCGCGCATCGAGCAGGGGAGCCAGTGTGACCGCCGCGCCGATTCCTTGACCGCGCGCTTTTGGAATGCACGTGACGTTGTAAATGCCAGCCACTCCTGCTGAGGTAAAAAGTTGGGATGTGGCGACCGGTTCCCCATTCAACAAGGCAAGATAGGTTCGAAATGGCAGACTGCAAGCCGCCTCTTCAAAAAACTCGTACCAGATATCCTCCACATCGGTGGGAACTCCGAAACCGATGCTGGCGGCGTGGATCCACTTCTTCAAAGTCTCTTCATCTTCGACTCGGACGATGGTCAAATCACTTGGAATGGATATTGATTCCCGCAAAGCCATCAGGTCTATCGCCATTTCGGTCGCGAACGATTCCCTGAAAGTGAGACCGTTAGCCTCTAGGTGCTGTTTTATCTCGATTGCCGGCACGCCTTCTTCAACCAGCCAGGAGAACCTTTTGATATTCAATGATCTGAAATGGGACAATGCGTCTTCAATGAGTTCGTCAATTCCCTCTGATGGCAGTTCAGTGCATACGACCAGGTTCATGAAATGGTCCGGCATGTTCGTCACCAGCCAGGTCAGATATTTACCGACTGATAATTCCACGCTTGGCGAACGCCCGAGGCAATAATGATAATTTTCCCAGTTTGCCCGGATACATGTTTTAACTAATTTTGTCGCGGAAAAATCGCTGAGGATATCTTTCATAAAAACACTATTGGGCTACGGGGTAAACGTAGCATAAACGTTGCCCGATGTATCCACACAGATCGTGTATGGTGCGCCTGAAAGAGGAATCCACTGATTTCTGCCACCGTATGCGGCAGGGTCAGGATAAGAAGTCACGTTATTGTCGTAGGAGTTCCAGGCGTAAATGTAATACTGATCGTACGAAATGGAATAGGTTATCCCGTTCCATTCATTAGGTCCGTACCAGATGCCCGGAGATGATAACCATGAGGCTCCCTGTAATTCGGGACAACTGTAATTTGCGGGAGGGACTTCGGGCTCAAGAATTGTTGTATCTGACGGAGGGAGGAGATTTTCTGGTATGGATGTGGGCAAGATTACGGGAGATTCCGGCGACTCTGTTGCAGAAAATGGCTGTAACAAACCAAAGGATTCCACCAACCCCAGCACGACCCCAATGAAAACAAAAAACAAACCCAGGGCAAAGGCAATGATTCGCCCAAGCCCTCCCGTCGTCCCTGATATTTCAGCGCCAAAGATCTTGAATCCTCCTCGTAACAATGCAATGAGAATCAGGACTGCGCCCAGCACAAATGAAGCGATTGCAATATTTTGTGGCATCATGACCTCCGAACTGAATCATAGGCCTGACTTGAAATTTCTACTGCACCCTCAACAACACCTTCCCATCGCTCCACAATTCTTCGAGATCATAATGTTCGCGCTGGTCAGGTGAGAAGAGATGCACAACCACGTCGCCGTAATCGAGCAGAAGCCAGCCTTCCTGCGCTTGCCCCTCCACGCGGCTTTTTTTCTTGTAATCTTTCTTCGTCGTTTCCAGCACGGATTTGGCGAGCGCGTCCAACATGCGGTCGCTGGTGCCGTTGCATATAATAAAGTAATCAGTAAACGATGCGACATCTTTGATGTCGAGAAGCAGGATGTCTTCGCCCTTTTTGTCCCCCAGGGTGTCAATGATCTTATGCGCGAGTTCGAGTGCGTCCAGGTTTCACCTCTATGGTATAGGAGGTGACAGTCACTTTCGCGAAGCGAGTGACTGTCACCTGAGTAATGACGCGGAAAACAACCGCGTGTAAACCGAGCCTGTTGGTTTCAAGTCGCTTTTGTACAGATGTACAGAGTCTACCCTCGCTGTGCCAGGCGAGTCAATCTTTGTCCCTTCGATGGCGCGGCGGATTTTTTGTTGTTCGAGCGCTGAGATGTTTTGCCCGACCCGCCCGATCGTCAGATGCGGGGAGAAGCCGCGCCCGCCGTTGGCGTCGGATTTGTAACCGAGTTTGCTCGCTGTGGATTCAACTCTACGTTGGAGCGCCTCCAACCCAGCCGGAGCCTGGATTCCGATATAGATTACGCGCGGCCGCTTCAGGCTTGGGAAAGAGCCGAGTCCGTTTAGGAGCATGTCGAACGATGAGCAGGAGTCTGCCTCCGCGCGGATCATCTGACTCAAACGATCCACATCCGCGGGCGGGATGTCGCCGAGGAACTTTAGCGTGAGGTGCATGTTTTCAGTCGGAACCCACCGGACAAGTGGTTCAATCGCAATTTGAAGACTCGATATTGTTTGGCGAATCGCTTGCTGAAATTCAGGGGAAATATCCACCGCGATGAACGCGCGCAGAACACTCATCATTCAGGCAGATGAAGAAGGATTGCTTCCCAACGCGCGTTCCACTGCCTCCCTGAGTTCGAGGAAGCCAACAGGCTTTGACAAATACATGGACGCGCCCGCTTCCATGCCGTTTTTGATATCGGCGGGCATACTTTTCGCAGAGACGACCACCACTGGAATATCCGCGAGCTCGGGCTCGCGGCGCATCTGGCGCAAAATATCGAGACCTGAAATTTCAGGCATCATAATATCAAGAATGACCAAGTCTGGTTTTTCGGCGGTCATCATCGTCAGGGCGGGGGTACTGCTGGATGTTTTTAGCACACGAAAGCCGCTGACCCGCATCATCTCCGCGAACAGTTCTGCGGCGTCTTCTTCATCTTCGATGATAAGGACGGTCTTTTGATCCATACAAAAGTAACGATAGCATAAGATATTGGAATGTGCAAGAGGATGACATTTTCAACGAATAATGTTCATATTAATTCGCATGTAATTTTCAAAAAGGGTTTTTATTGTCCCCAGACGTAGGCTATAATCAACGAAACCAATTTTGGAGCGCATGTATGCCTTTTGCTGTCGGTGAAAATGTAGGCCCCTATCGCATTATTGAACAGCTTGGCCAGGGCGGAATGGCAACAGTGTTCAAAGCCTACCATGCGTCTTTGGATCGGTATGTGGCGATCAAGGCGCTTCACCCTGCGTTTAATCAGGACGTTACTTTTGAAGCCCGTTTTCAACGCGAAGCGCGGGTGGTTGCGAAACTGGAGCACCCGCACATTGTCCCGGTGTATGATTATGCCGAGCATGAAAAGAGACCCTATCTGGTCATGAAATTCATAGAAGGGGATACGCTCAAGGCGAAGCTGGACAGTGGTCCTTTATCTTCAGAAGACATTTCCAAAATTGTGGATGCCGTTGGCGCCGCGCTGTCATACGCGCACAGGCAGGGAGTCCTGCACCGCGATATCAAACCGTCCAATGTTCTGGTCGCCAAAGACGGGCAGATGTACCTCGCCGACTTTGGCTTGGCGCGCATCGCTCAATCCGGCGAATCGACCCTCTCCTCAGATATGATCATGGGTACGCCGCAATATATTTCGCCCGAACAAGCCATGGGGTTAAAAGACCTTGATCAAAGGACAGACCTGTATTCGTTTGGCGTGATGCTTTACGAAATGGTCGTCGGCCGCGTTCCGTTCAATGCGGATACGCCCTTCTCGGTGATCCATGACCACATTTATTCTCCCCTGCCGCTGCCTCACACAGTGAACCCGAACGTGCCTGAGTCTGTCGAGCGCGTATTGTTGAAGGCGCTCGCGAAAGAACGGGACGACCGCTATGAGAATGTTTCCCAAATGGTGGCGGCATTCAAAGGCGCATGGACCGAAGCGGGCGTTCCGATGCAAGGCACCTTCATTCGAATATCGCAATCATCAAAACCTGCCGAGAAGGCTGTCGAAAAACCGGCGCCAACTCCCCTGGTCGCGATGCCAAAACCAACCAAAGTGGTTGCTGCTGCTCCAGCAAAGGCGGCAGGTCTCGAGCCGAAAAAGAAGCGATCCCCATCCGCCTGGATATGGGTCGGCGCGGGATTTATCCTCGTCGTTTGCATTGGGCTTATCATGTTTGCGCGGAATAATCGCCTATTCGGAAGGTTGATCGCCGCGTCGGGCTCAAGCACAAATACCCCTGTCGTTTTGCAACCTACGTCAGCGCCACAGCCTGTTCAAACACTTTTGCCATCATTGCCTTCGCCGGGAGCGCAGGGACAACCTCCGCCGCCCGAGGTGCTTCAAGCGGAAAAACGCGCCAACGATAACCCGAACGATTTGAACGCCCAGCTTGACCTTGCGATTGCATATTCCAACGCGAAGCTGCAAAGGCAGGCACACGAAACGGTTACAAAAATCATCAGGCAGGCAGGCCCTGATAATGAGCCTTTCTATATGCAGGCTGGTGAAAAGTTTGCCAGCCTGCCAGCCTGGCTTCCAGCCGCATCCATGTATTTTCAAGTGGTCAAGTCATACGTCTTGAAAGGGGATAGCGTTCCAGACCCTATCGAAGATGCCTTCCATGAAGCGATGTATAAAGCGGCAGACAGGCCCGACGTTAATTTGATCATTCCGTTCGACAAGGTTGCCGAAGTGGACCCGACCATCTCATTGATCGCGCAATCGCGTAATGCGTTTTATACGGGTCGCATCAAAGAGGCACACGATCTTCTTGATCAGGCGTACCGGCTTGAAGACACCTCGCGGGAGGGCTACCTGCTCGAAGGTGAGTTTGCCTCTGTGGAAGGCGACAAGGAAAAAGCCCGCAGGCTCCTGGAAGGCTTGGTTGCCGATCACACATCCACACCTGAATGGATCCGTTTGTTTGCAGATGAACTCCTAAAAAGGATACCCTGAATATGAATCGAACGCCCGTTGTCGCTGGAAACTGGAACCCGAAAAAGAAGCGTTCGCCATGGTTGTGGGTCAGCGTGGGTCTGGTTGTCGCTCTATGTTTGGGCTTCATTGCATTCGCGCTTAGTAAT
>Ga0247727_10015284_pt1 | contig 12620 bp, 14 predicted proteins | sample WisWelCaveWW1625_FD_202498 | JGI IMG/M metagenome (GOLD analysis project Ga0247727, IMG submission 202498) | Biofilm microbial communities from Wishing Well Cave, Virginia, United States - WW16-25 | ecosystem: Environmental > Aquatic > Deep subsurface > Groundwater > Cave microbial mat | place... | reverse complement strand
CGCCTTCCGTCCTAACGCGGGCGCATCCCTTCCATCATGTTGAACGTGACGCTGCCGAGTTCGCCGAATCGGTCGCGCAGGATTGCCGTGAAGAAAGAGAGCGAGGTGCCGAGCACGATCAGGCCGACCGCCGTCGTCACCGGAAAACTAAACAGCAGGATGTTCATTTGCGGCACCACGCGAGAGAGAATGCCGAAGGCAAGATTGGTAAGAATGAGGACGAGCGTCACCGGCACGGCGATTTTCACCCCCAGCGCAAACATCTCCGCCACGAGGCGCATCATATCGTCGAACAGCGGCCCGGAGATGACCGCCGACATGGGGGGCAGTCGCCGGAAGCTGTAGACCAGTGCCTCGAAGACCGTGTGATGGGCGTCCACCGAGAGGAAGATGAGCAGGGCGACCAGTCCGCGAAGCTGGCCGATGAGTGAGACCTCCTGTCCCAACGTCGGGTTGAAGACGTTGCCAATCCCGAACCCCATCTGCAACCCTTCCATTTCGGCGGCCAGATCGACGGCTGCAAAGACCAGTCGGAACCCCAGGCCGATGACCAAACCGATGAGCACTTCGCCGAAAAGACCCGCCGTCAACGAAAAGGTCTCAAGCGATTGCGGGGCAACCTCGATCATCGGAAAGAGGGCGAGTGCCGTGGTGAACACCAGCGCGACCTTGATGAATCGTGGCACGCCCAATCCACCCAGAAGGGGAAGGATCGACACGAACGCCCCCACGCGGATCAGCACCCACGCGAACGTAGCTTCATTCTGGATGAGATACGGGATGAAATCCATCGCGCTACCGGATGTGGGATGGAATCTCGATGATGAGGTTACTGGTAAAGCCGACGATCAGCGAGAGCATCCAGGGGAAAAATAGAAAGATCGCAAGCGCCGCCGCCAAAATCTTCGGCAGGAATGTGAGGGTCGGTTCGTTAATCTGGGTCACGGCCTGAAGCAGGCTGATGAGCAATCCAGCCAGCAGGCTCAAAATCAGGATCGGCGCCGCGAGGAGAAGGGTCGTCTGCATCGCCCGCTGGACAATTTCAATGACAAACGCCTCATCCATTCATGCCTCTACTTTCTCCGGCCCAAACAAATCCAGTCAACCGACATGACACAATACTGGTGTTACGCTCAACCTTTAACCGCCCCGTGCTCCCAAAAATAAAGGCGACACAGCGGATTTTTTCGCGGTGGTGACCCGGTAAATCGGCGTGTCTACGGCATCCTGAACGGCCACAAGGCGTCCCTGTGGTCGAGATACGAAGTCAACGGCACGTTGACTGCTGCTGTGACTTAAAATGTTGGTGGGGGAGAATTTCGTGGGCGGCGGATAGAGGTCGGGAGAGCAAGGTAATGGCTCGCACGTGATAACGATGTCGCCGCCCCGCCCCCCCGTCTCCCCCCTCTCCGCCTCGCTCAAGCGGGGATGGCACCAGAAGCCCGCCGGGTAACCCAACGGCGCCAGTGCCACCCATTGATCCGATCCGTTTGGCGATCAATGTCGCTCTTGGATCCGACCCCTGCGCCAACGTGAGCACCCTCTGGGTTCGCACCGCCTCGACATGTCCGCCGGTAAAGAGATCAATCCCCCGAAACATCACGTCAGCGGCTTTTCGATCAAACCCACCTGCGGATTGAAATCGCTCTCCTTCACCACCTCCGCGCCGTTGACCCAGAGGCTTGCGCTGCTAACGCGATGCTTCGCCGTATCGTCGCCATTGACCACCTTGAGCGTAAACGGCGCGCCCACCACATCCGGCAGAAGAATTTTTCGCTCAAACCGGTCTGGCGTCCCCGACATCCACGTAAAGCGTTCCGGCCCAAACAAAAGAACCGGCTCACCAGCCCACAGGGAGACCGGCAGAAAAACCGCCAGCGCCAGTAGCAAGGCGGCAAGATACCCCACCCCGCGATTCACACGCACTGTCATGTCTCTTTTACATTCGCGCCAGATCATTCGCAAACCTACACAAAACTCTTCACGAGCGAGACGACCACGAGGTGCCAGCCGTCGGCCAGAACGAATAGAATCAACTTAAACGGCAGCGAGACCAGAACCGGCGGCAGCATGAGCATGCCCATCGACAGGAGAATGCTCGCCACTGCGATGTCGATAATTAAAAATGGCAGGTAGACCAAAAACCCGATCTGAAACGCGATCCGCAGCTCGCTGACCATAAACGCCGGAATCACCACATAAATCGGAACGTCCTTGGGCGACTTCGGTGCTTCGATTTTCGACATCTCCACAAACAGGGCGAGGTCTTTTTCGCGCACCTGCCGGAGCATAAACTCACGCACCGGGCCATGCGCCCGCCTCAACGCCTCCGTCTGATCGACCTTCTTCGCCAAAAACGGCTGAATCGCCTCGTTGTTCACCCGATCCCAAACCGGCGACATCACAAAAAGCGTCAGGAAAAGGGAGAGACCGACAATGACCTGATTGGGCGGCGTCTGCTGCGTGCCGAGGGCCTGCCGGAGGAACGAGAGGACGACGACGATCCGGGTGAACGACGTCACCATGATGAGCAGTGCTGGCGCGAGCGAGAGGAGCGTCAGGACGATGAGGATCTGGATGGTGGTTGAGGCCTCCATCGGCTTTCCGCCGACGTTGACGGTCAGCTGCGGTGGGGCGGGTGGAGTTGGGGCGTCGATAACCGAATCAAGCGAAGGGGCCGCAGGCTGCGTCTCACCCGCAATCGGTACATCGACCACTGGCGAGGCCGTCAGCGGCCCACCGGGAACGCCGACCCCCTGCGCCAGAAGGCCAACAGGGGCGAAGAGTAAAACCAAGGCAACGACCGCACACTTAAACCTCCGCATCATTGCCCCGGCCCTACGCCTCTTTATTTGTGATGACTGCCAACGGCCCAACATGCTCCGAGTGGAGCACGTCGCCCTCGAACCGGGCAAGGAGTGTGACTTGACTGGCGGTCACGCCGACGACCAGGCGCGCGCCAGAAACCTCGATAACGATCACCTCGCGCCCCACGCCCAGCGGCGCACGGGAAAGGACACGAACCATCTGAGACGAACCCGCCACCGACCAGTGCGCCGGAAGAAAGCGCTTTGCCAGCCAGGCGGCAAGCCCAATCAGCCCCAATACAATGGCAAGGGCCGCCCCCGTTTTTACCACACTCCAGAACGGTTCCACGCTGTCTTCAGGCGGTCATTGCGCCAACGATGTCGGTCAGCTTCACGCCAAACTTTTCGTTGACGACGACCACCTCGCCGCGCGCCACCAACTTGTCGCCCACATAGACATCCAGCGGCTCGCCTGCGGCCTTGTCGAATTCAATCACGGAACCTTGCGCCAGCTGCAAGAGATCTTTGATGAAAATTTTCGTGGCGCCGAGCTGGGCGCGGACTTTCAACGGGACATCCATCACCAAGTCGAGATTCCCTATTCCACCGCCAGCCGCTTTCTTTTCCAGCGGCTTGAAAGATACCGTCTGCGTTCCCGTTTCTGCCATTGATCTACTCCTCTATATTATGGGGTGATTATCCGACTGCGAAAGTTACTTGCTGACTGCGGAGGTCACCTGGAAAGACATATTGCCCCGGTGAGACCCGGGCCGCCCTTTGAACTTAACGATTCCCTCGACATGCAACTCCAGTTCGTCGCTTTGCACCTTGTCCAGCATCACCACATCGCCCAGTTTCAGCGCGGTAATCTCTCCGACGGTGAGGTTGGCAAACCCAAGGTCGGTCGTGACGCCGGCCAGACAGTCGTCTACCTGTGTTCGCAACGACTCCTGCCACTCCTGCATCGTATCTTTCTCCTGCCCCTGGTAGAGGGCACAGAGCTTATCCCAGATCGGCTCGACCGTCGGATACGGGAGGCAGAGTGATATCTGCTGCTCCGCGCCACCCAGTCGGAGCGTGAACGGAACAACGATGACGATCTCTTTGGGCGGGACAACCATCGCCATTTTCGGATTGCTTTCGCTGCGCAGCAGCGAAAGCGTGATCGGGTGGACCGGCTGCCACGCCTTTTGAAGGTGCGCAATCATCAAGTTGACTATTTTATGAACAAACCGCTGTTCCACCGGCGTAAAGTCACCACCATCCTTCGCGTGAATCCGGCCACTGCCACCGAAAAAGTTATCCAGCAAGAGGTAGATCGTCTTGGCGTCCAGGAGAATCAGGGCACTTCCTTTCAACGGGTCAAGACCAATCACGTTGATACTGCTGAGTAACGGGATTTTGCTGACCAGATCGGCGCATTCGACCGTCGTCGTCGGACGCATCGTAAACTCCAGCTCCTTCATCAGGGTGGAGCCGAGCGCCGATTGAAAGGAGCGCGCAAACTGCTCGCAGATCATCTCCAGCGTCAAAATTCGGTTTGGAATGACCCGCTTTTGGCTGGTGAGATCGTAACCCCGAATGGCCGAAACGGCACTCCCACCTCCCTCGCTATCCTTGAGAAGGGTGTCCATTTCCTCTTGTGAAACAACCTTGTCAGCCATGATTTTTTAAACGGGCGAAGCGCCCCTCCAAAATTGCGTCCACCGCTTCAAGCAAAGCACGGTGCCGGACTATTGAACCACGAAATCAGTAAAGTAGGCGGCGGTCGCCTTCCCCTCGCCGACAATGGCGTTGACCCGCTCGACGATATTGTCGCGCAGTTCAAGCTTCCCCTCGACGGTGCGGATGTCACTATAACGCTTGCTGCTGATGAGGAGGAGGAGGCTGTCCCGAACCTGATGGATGTGTTCATCCATGCTTTGCGAAAAATCAGGCGTGCGCGACTCAAGTTTGATCGTGATCTTGGCAAAGCGCGTCTCGGCCGTGTCCGCCAAGTTCACCAGGAAAGGATCGAGATCGAAAATGGTCGGCCCAGTCTTAACCGGAGGTGGCGGCGGGGGCGCGGGTTTAGCGACAGCCGGAGGCGCGGGCTTGGCTGCTGCGGCGGGAGGCGCTTCCTTTTTCTCTTCCTTCTTCTCCTCCGCGTACGCCACGTTGACCGGGCTGAAAACCGGCCCGCCCAGCCCAAACGCCACCAGACCCACTCCGATCACCATCCGACCCATCACCCGCTCTATTTGCTTGCTCATCTCGCCTCCATTTTTGGACTGCGCCGTAAGCGACGACGCCCCATCTGCCTGCGCCGCGCCCCACATCCCAGAAAAACCGCGACACCCTATACCCTTCCATCCCATGTGTCAACACCAATGTTGGGAGTTGTTGGGAGTACATGATCTGTCCGGTTTTCATACTTGCCGGGGGATGAAGCCGTTGGATACCCAGAGGATCGCGGCCGATTCACCGGAAGCACGGGGGCGTTCGGAGCGGGCGTTCGCAACACACCAGGACTCCAAGGAGAAGTCCGGGGAGAAAAACCGGACAGATCATGTGCTACAAAACCTGACAAGTCTATTTGCTTCTAACAGGTCACGACTTGGGCGACGTGTTTTTAAGGCGAGATTGTGCGCCGTTGCCAACCGTGATCCGTGCCATGTATAACCGCTGCGCGGGCAGTGCGGTCGCGCTCACCATATTTTCAAATCTGATGGCCATGACTCCGATTCCGGCAATTGACCTCAAAGATGGCCGCTGTGTCCGGCTGGTGCAGGGCCGGATGGACGATGAGACGGTCTACGCCGACGATCCGGTGGCCGTCGCTGAGCGCTGGGCGTCGGAGGGGGCCGCGCGACTGCATGTCGTTGACCTCGACGGCGCCGTCGCCGGATGCCCCGTGCATGCCGAGGTGGTCATCGAAATTATCCGTGCCGTTCGGATTCCGGTGCAGATTGGCGGCGGGATTCGGAAAACGGCCACGGTCGAGCGGTACCTTGCCGCCGGTGCCGCGTCGGTCATCTTCGGCACGGCCGCGCTGCAAAACCTGCCATGGGCGACGGAAGTTATCGCCCGCTTTCCCGGCCAGGTGATCATCGGGATCGACGCCAAGGCGGGTCGGGTCGCCACGCGCGGCTGGACGGAGTTGCACGCGGATGGCGTGGTCGATGTGGCGCTCCGGATGGCGTCGATCGGCGCTGCCGCGCTGATTGTGACCGATATTGAAAAGGACGGGATGCTCGCCGGGCCGAGTTTCGATCTCTATCGGGAAGTCACGCAAAAGGTTCCCCTGCCGGTGATCGCCTCCGGCGGGGTGACCACCGCCGCCCATCTTCAGGCCCTCGCCGCCATTTCCGGCGTGACGGGGGCGATCATCGGCCGAGCGCTCTACACCGGAGACTTGCCGTTCTCCGCCGCCCTCCTCGCTTGTCGCACGGCCCAGTCCTGTGAGGCCAAGTCATGTTGACCCGACGGATTATCCCCTGTCTCGACGTGAAGGCGGGCCGCGTGGTGAAAGGGACCCGTTTTGTCGATTTGAAAGACGCGGGCGATCCGGTCGAAGTCGCTCGGCGCTATGAGGCCGACGGTGCCGATGAACTCTGCTTTTTAGACATCACTGCCTCGTCCGACCAGCGCGATATTCTGCTGGATGTCGTCCGGCGGACGGCCGACGCCGTCTCCATGCCACTCACCGTCGGCGGCGGGGTGCGGACCACCGACGATATTCGCCTTCTCCTCCTCTCCGGTGCCGACAAGGTCGCAATCAACACGTCGGCCGTTGGGCGACCCGAATTGATCCGCGAGGCGGCTGAACGGTTTGGCCGCTCGACCCTCGTTGTGGCCATCGACGCGAAGCGGGAAAACGCCACAGCGGACGATGCGCCGCGCTGGCAGGTGTATACGCATGGCGGACGCACCGCCACCGGGATCGACGCCGTGGAATGGGCCAGACAGGGGTCGGCATTAGGCGCGGGGGAGATTTTGCTCACCAGCATCGACTGCGACGGCACGACGGCGGGCTACGATCTCGAACTGACGCGCGCCGTCTCCAGCGCGGTCGCCGTTCCTGTTATCGCCTCCGGTGGCGTCGGGGCACCTGCGCATTTGTACGACGGCATCGTCATCGGACTCGCCGACGCGGTACTCGCCGCCTCCATTTTTCATTACGGGACCTATTCGATCCCCGACGCCAAACGATATTTGGCCGAACGGGGCATCGCCGTCCGACCGTCATTCCAACCGCTATGAAGATGACTGACAACGAAATTAACGCCATCCGGTTTGTCGACGGCCTCATCCCAGTCATCGTGCAAGACGCCGTGAAACGGGACGTCCTGATGGTGGCCTGGATGAACCGAATCGCGCTTGAGAAGACGCTTGAAACGGGGCAGACCCATTTCTACAGCCGATCGCGCGCCCGTCTCTGGCGCAAGGGCGAGACCTCCGGCCATGTCCAGGCGGTCCGCGCGGCCCGTCTCGATTGCGACCGCGATGCGCTGCTCGTGGAGGTCGATCAAACCGGCGTCGCCTGCCATACGGGCAAACGCTCCTGTTTCTTCCACCCCCTCCTCGAAGAAACTTCCCCCAGCCAGATCAGCCCGACCCCGTCCGATTCGGAACGCCACGACCCAGTCGAACACCTGGCCACGACCATCGCGGCCCGCAAGTGTCAGCCCGATCCCACATCCGATTCATACACCCACCGGCTGTTCGAGGCCGGCATCGACACGATTCTCAAAAAGGTGGTGGAGGAGGCGGGGGAGTTGATTATCAGCGCCAAAAACGACAACCGGCAGGCGATCATCGGCGAGGCGGCCGATCTGCTTTATCATCTAATGGTCACGCTCACAGCGCGGGAGATCACTTGGTCCGAGGTCGAGGCGGAGATTGCGAAGCGAAGTGGCCGGTCGGGCCTCGCCGAAAAGCGGACGCGCAAAGCAAAGTCAAAATAACCGGCTCTGGTCTTTCCAGTAGACAAACCCACTGCTCATCCCTCCGCTTCAGCCCATCACACCCACCCACCCTGGCCCTCCCCGTGAACGGGGAGGGGACGGCCCCATCTACCCCGTCCCCAGGCGCCAATATTTTTTTAGAAAGAGGATGTTGACGGTAATCAGCGCGACGAATGCAATGACCGACGCGACGAAATAGAGGAGCATCCGATGGCGTCGCCACGGCCGTTGTGGTTTCAGATCGGCAGAGTTCTTTTTTTGCGACATCTATCCCCCCGCGCGCCAAAGCGCCATCCCGATGGCCAGCAATATCACCCCGCCACTCACACATTTTAAGAGCACCTCAAGGCGGAAAACGACTGGATCGGTCTCGCCCCGCCGCTTCATCTCTTTGTATGGGCGTGAGGCGTTGATTTCGATCAGGCTGATCGCGCCCATAGCGACTGCGATGACGATTGCCGCTGCGCTGATCCGATTCGTCTGGAGAATATATCCCGCAAGGGTCGGCAACACACCCCACGAGAAGGCAAACCCGCCGTCGGTGTGACATCGGCCGCCGAACCATTCCAGGTTATACGCAAAGAGAAAAAACCCCTCCAGAAGCGCGATCGCGCCCAGCCAGGGGGAGACGAACAGGATGTAATACAATCCGACGCCATAAGCCGCCACCAGGGCCAGTAGCGCCACCCCGTAGAGTTGTCGCTTGGAGAAATGCTCTCCCCAGGGTTTAACCCGTTGATTTCCAATGGTATCAACGGTGCTTCCAATCGCGTCAAGGGCATGGGCGGCCACGCCAAGCCCCCAAAAGTAAATCCAGAGGAGCGCCGCCACGCGATCCCAGTGGACGACCGGCGCCAGCATTCCCCCGATCACCGTAAACCCGAGCACCATGCTGGTGTAGGGGAGGAAGAGCAGGCCGACGGCGATCCGAAATCGGAGGGGGCCGACGGTCGGCACAAACCATTCAGCGCGACGGTCGGATGGCGGCGTCATGTGGCTCCGTCGATGTGGTTGCGGTTGATGTCTCGTATTTCAAAATCACCCCGCCCTTCCCTGCGGCCCAGGCGACGCCATCGGGCGTGATGTCGATGCCGTTCAGTCGCTGCGCGACGCCACTGTCACTCGGCAACCAGTGCGCCCCGCCGTCGTCTGTCTGTAAAATCGTTCCCAGATCGCCGACCGCCCAGCCGATGTCGCCGCGCAGGTCGATGTCCCAGAGCGAAAGTGCGGTGCCGCTCGCCTGGGGTTTCCATGTGGCACCGTCATCCAGCGTCGCCAGAATCGTCCCGTCGCCGCCGACGATCCACCCGCGCGACTTTTGAAAGAGAATTCGGGTGAGCGTCACTTTGACCGGCAGCGGCGCGACTTCCCAGACCACTCCGCCGTCGAGGGTTCGCAGCAGCAGGCCGCTCTCGCCGGTGATCCAGCCGCGCTTCTCGTCCAAAAAGACGACGTCGGTCAGGTTCTCGATCCGATGGCTAAATTGGAGCCGCCAGGTTTTTCCGGCGTCGATCGTTCGGAAGATGATCCCCTTTTCGCCGACGATCCACCCGACGTTCGGATTCAGGAAGAAGACCGCCTCGAAACCGCTGTCGATAAACTTGCGCTGCCGCACCCAGCGGCGACCCTCTTCCGTCCGAAGTAGAAGCCCCGCCTCGCCCACCGCCCATGCCTGCTGCGGGGAGGTGAAATGGATCGACCCAATCCACCCTTCAACGTCGCTCGCTTCTTCACTCCATCGCACGCCGCCATCGTCGGTGCGAAGGATCGTCCCCGCCTCACCGACGGCCCAGCCGCGCCGCGCGTCGATAAAACGAATCCGAAAAAGTCGGTCGGTCAGGCCGCTCGTCTGCGTCTGCCACGTCTGCCCGCCATCTTCCGTATGGATCACAACCCCGCCCCAGCCGACCGCCCAGCCATGCGTTTTGTTGATAAACGACAACCCTTCCAGCGTCCCTTCGATCGGCGGCGGAAGGGTCGTCCATTGCGTCCCGCCGTCGTGTGTCACGAGCAGAAGCCCGTTTCCCCCTGCGGCCCAACCGATTGTTTCCGACGCGAATTGCACACCGTAAAGGTTGCCCTGCGTTCCGCTCCCCTGTATCCGCCATTTCCGTCCGCTGTCTGTCGTGTGGAGGATGATCCCCCCCCGGCCGACCGCCCAGCCAATCTTCCGGTTGATAAAAAATACCTCTTCGAGCGCCTCGCCGACGCCGCTCTTTTGCGCGGTCCAGCGTCGCCCGCCATCTTCGGTATGAAAAATAGTCCCGCCCCACCCGACCGTCCACCCCCACGCAGCGTCGGTGAAATGGACGGACAGCAGCGGGCCGTTCACAACGCCCACCACCTGCTTCTGCCAATGCTGTCCGCCGTCGCTTGTTTGGAGAGCCGTCCCCCGATCGCCGACGATCCAGCCGTTTTTTACGTCGGGAAAATGGAGGTCCCAAAGCCACGCCTGGACGGGACTGGGTTGCACCCTCCAGTTTTTCCCGCCGTCGGTCGTGGCGACAATTTTGCCCGTCCAACTCACCGCCCAGCCATGCGATAGATCGGGAAAGTGGATGGAAAAGAATCGCTCCCCGCGCTCTTTATACTGCGCCCGCCAATGCGCGCCGCCATCTTCCGTCTGGAGAATCACCCCATCGCCACCGACCGCCCAGCCGACATTGGGCGAACTGAAATGGACGCCCCAAAGACCATTTGAACTCGCCTCGCCCCGTTGCAGTCGCCACGCCCCAGACGCAGCATCGGCCGGATCGGTCGCAACCAGCGCCAGCAGTCCGAGCAGCAGCCACCCGGTCAACGCGACCGATTTCTTTCCTGCTTCCACCGATCCCCCCACGCCTAACCCTCCCCGTGAACGGGGAGGGGATCCTGCCCCCTTAACCTTCAGGGAAAAACTCTCACATCCATTTGGCCCCATGCAAGAGATTCTGGCCCGTAGGGCACGGCGCGCCGTGCCCTACAAACCATCGGCATGTCGTACATTTACAGTTGCTCTGGAAGCCGATAGAATGCCGCCCTGTCCGATCAGACCCTTGTAACTCTGCCCACCGCTGCTGGAGCCTGCCGCAGATGAAACGATTTATTTTCACGTTGCTGTTTGTGTCGTCGATGACCGCCTGCACCGGCGTGAACGATCTGTCGCGCGAGGATTACCGGCGGGGTATTCTGCTGATTGAGCCGGTCGCGGCGACGAAGATCGTCGTCCTCCCCATGCGCGCGCCAAGGGCCAACCGCGATTACGTTCGGGCAGCCGAGACAATTCTGATTCGGTCGCTTACGGAGATGCGTGGCCAGAACGGCCAACTTCAGATCGTCCCGCCGGACGAAAGCCGCGACGTGCCGGAGGCGCTCTTCGGCGGCGCCACGGCGGATCGGGCGGTTTTTGAAAGCGACATGGAGGCGCTCATGGCGCGCTTTGGAACGCCGTTCTTTCTCCAGACGGAGCTGGCGCAGGTCGAAATGGTGGAGGGGGCGACGCAGGTGCGCATCCACGGCCGGCTGTGGGACGTGGAGGCGGGCGACATTCTCTGGGAGGCGAGCGGCGAGTCGCGCGGCTACGTCTTTTTATTCTTCCCGACCGTCCCCGCCGGTTTCGAGCGGATCGCCGAAGCAGCCAGCCGCGGTCTCATCCGTAAAATGCCGACCTTTCGCGCCGAAGACTCCGATCGTATTCCGTAATGAATCCAACCGCATTCCTTGACGTCTTTCGTAATCGGCGCGTCGCCGCCGTTCTCCTCCTCGGATTTTCGTCCGGTCTGCCGCTCGCCCTCACGGGCAGCACGCTTCAAGCCTGGCTGACCGACGAGGCGGTCGATATCCGCACCATCGGCATCTTCACACTGGTCGGCCTTCCCTACACCCTGAAGTTCCTCTGGGCACCGCTGCTTGATCGCTTCGCCCCGCCATGGCTCGACCGACGGCGCGGCTGGATCGCCGCCACACAGGTCGCGCTGGCGGTGATTGTCGCCGCGATGGGCGCGGGTTCCCCAAAGCACGCCCTCTTCGCCGTGGCGGTGCTGGCGTTGATGCTCTCCACGGTTTCGGCCTCGCAAGATATCGTCATCGACGCCTATCGCGCCGACATCCTCCTGCCGTCGGAGCGGGGCGCTGGCGCTGCGGTGTCGGTCTTTGGCTACCGGATGGCGATGATGGTCTCCGGCGCCTTCGCCCTCATTCTGGCCGATCATTTCGACTGGCGACTGACCTACGGCATCCTGGCCGGCGTGATGCTGGCCTGCCTGCTCGCAACCGTCACCGCCCCGCCGATCGACGCCGCCATTCCGGCGCCGCAAACGTTCCGTGCGGCTGTCGTCGGGCCGCTCACCGATTTTTTCTCCCGCCGCGCCGCCGTGGCGTTTTTGGTTCTGATCGTGCTGTACAAATTGGGCGACGCCTTTGCAGGGTCGCTCACGACCCGCTTTCTGCTCGCGGGCACCGGTGAGGCGCCCGGACTCGGATTTAGCAAAACCGATGTCGGCGTGGTGAATAAAGGGTTCGGGTTAATCGCCACGCTCGCGGGCGCCTTCATCGGCGGTGGCGGCCTGGCGGCGCTGGGGCTTTATCGCGGGCTACTCGTCTTCGGCGTGTTGCAGGCGCTCTCCAATCTGACCTTCATGTGGCTGGCCCGATCCGGCGCAGACTACGGGTTGATGGTGGCAGCGATCGGGTTTGAAAACTTCTCCGGCGGCCTGGGAACAACTGCGTCGGTCGCGCTCTTGATGACCCTCTGCAACCGCCGCTACAGCGCCACGCAATATGCGCTCCTCTCGGCGCTCTCGGCGGTGGGACGGGTCTGGGTCGGGCCGGCGTCGGGTTATCTGGTGGTGGCGCTCGGCTGGCCCTCCTTCTTCTTCGTCACCTTTCT
>Ga0247727_10015283_pt1 | contig 12622 bp, 13 predicted proteins | sample WisWelCaveWW1625_FD_202498 | JGI IMG/M metagenome (GOLD analysis project Ga0247727, IMG submission 202498) | Biofilm microbial communities from Wishing Well Cave, Virginia, United States - WW16-25 | ecosystem: Environmental > Aquatic > Deep subsurface > Groundwater > Cave microbial mat | place... | reverse complement strand
CTGGCCTGGCGGGGCGCGGGGATGGCGCTTCGGTGCTGCGCCCAGCCCGGAGTTGGCTGCGACGGAGGTGATGTGGGACTTTTTCTCGCGCCACCGCCGGTGACGGGAACCTGCGCAATTTTTTGCTTCCCTCCTTGCTGCACCGTGCCAGGATCAGGTACAGTTGAACGAGGTGTGCGCACTCCGCGCACGCAGGCCGGAAGGAGGGATGGAGCTCAATGAAGAAACGGCATCATCTGAAGCGTCGCGTCGTCAAGAGACGACTGCGCAAATCTCGCCGCTAACGCGCTATACGGTGAGTGAGCTCCACACGCCCCGCCAGGATTGGCGGGGCGTGTTCTTTCTGCTAGAATCATCCTGTTCGCCATTCGAGCCTCGCGGCAGTCACCGACATGCCACCTGCGACACCACCCGTCCGCCAAGAGGAACCGGCACGCGAAACCGCCCTGACGCTCGCCGAGCATCTCGACGAGCTGCGCCGGCGGCTCGGCATCGGATTTGCCGCGCTCCTCGTCGGTGTGGCGCTGGCCGCCACGCAGGCCGAGCGGCTGGTCGGCTGGTTGCAGCGTCCCGCCGCGTCGCGGCTGCCCCACTTCGCCTTCTTCAGCCCCACCGAACCGCTCATGGCGTATCTGACCGTGTCGGTGCTGGGCGGCCTCTGCGTGGCGATGCCGGTGATCCTGTGGCAGGTCTGGGCGTTTGTGCGCAGCGGGCTGACGGCCCGCGAGCGCGCGGTGGGCCGGGTGTTCGTGTGGTGGGGTAGCGCACAGTTTCTGGCGGGCGTGCTGCTGGCATACTATGTCCTCGTCCCGGTGGCGTTGCGGGTTCTGCTGGCCATCGGGCGCGCGCAGTTTGACCCCGTCATTTCGATCGACCGGTACCTCTGCTTCGTGACCGGCATCGTGTTCTGGAGCGGCGTGACGTTCGAGCTGCCCGTCGTGCTGTCGCTCTTGGCCAGCGTGGGGGTGGTCACACCGGAATGGCTGCGCCAGCATCGGCCGATGGCGGTGTTGTCGCTCGTCATCGTGGCGGCGATCGTGACCCCCACCACCGATCCGATCAACCTGCTGCTCATGGCGGTCCCGATGGTGGGGTTGTACGAGCTCTCCATCCTGGCGACGCGGTGGGCCATGCCGCCGCGTCCGCGCGCCACTCAGGACTGATCTCGCACGACGTCGCGCAGCACCACCGCCCACAGCGCCACACCGATGGCGCACCACCACCATCCGTGCCGCTGGCCGACCAGCACCTGCAGCGGTCCCACCGTCGTGGCGAGCAGGGCCGCCGTCCCCATCAGCCACCGGAGCACCTCAGGTCTCCAAGAAGCGTGTGAGGGCGCAGCCACCGACACCTGCCGCCAGAAGCCGGGCGGTTGGACCCGCGCGTAGAAGCGTTTGAGCGTGGCTCGGTCCACTGGTGCCGTGCACAGGGTGACGGGCCACCACACGAGCGCTGTCCCCGCGACCATGAACGCCAGCTCAATCAGCGAGGCCTGCGGCCAGCCCAGCCATGCCAGCGCGTGCGGCCGCACGAGCAGGATCGGAAGACTGGCGGCCATCGCGGAGATTTCGCTCCACGGATTGATGCGCCACCAGAACCATCGCAGCAGGTAGACCGGCCCGATGCCGGCGGTGAGGTTGAGGATCAGCGTAAACGACGCGCCGATGTTTTGGTTGGCGAAGGCGACCCCCATGGCACCCACCGCGAGGGCGAAGGGCAGCAGCTTGGCCACGCGCAGGTAATGGGCTTCGCTGGCCTGTGGACGGAGGAACCGCTTGTACACGTCGTTGAGCAAGTACGAGCTGCCCCAGTTGAGCTGGGTGCTGAGCGTAGAGAGAAAGGCGGCGAAGAACGACGCCACCATGACGCCGCGCATCCCGATCGGCAAGAGCAGCGTAATCAGCCGAGGGTAGGCCCGTTCGTGATCGATGAAGGCAGAGCCGTTGACCGTGCCGGCAAGCTGGGCGTCGGGAATCAGGAGAATCGACGCCAGAGCGGTCAGCACCCAGGGCCAGGAGCGCAGGCAGTAGTGCGCGATATTGAACCAGAGCACCGAGAGCATCGCCTGGCGCTCGTCCTTGCAGGAGACCAGGCGCTGCACGACGACCCCGCCGCCATCGGCGTTCTTCCACGCCCACCATTGGATCAGGAGCAGGCCGAGGAACCATCCGAGCGGCGATTCGAGGAGTCCCACGCCGGGCGTCGTGGGACCTGGCGGGATGACGGCCAGCCACGGGGTGCCGTCCAGCCGCTGTGCGAGCGCGCCCAAGCCCCCCACCGCCTGGACCGCGTAGACCGCCAGGATGACCGCCCCGACCATCGCCCACACGAACTGAAACGCATCGGTCAGGACCACCCCCCACAGGCCTGCGAGCGACGTGTAGACGGTGCCGATGAGGACCGAGCCGATGACGGCATCGCCGCGGCTCAGGCCCGTGGTCTCCTGGAGCACCTTCGTCATGCCGACGACGGGCCAGACGCCCATCACGTAGCAGTTGTAGGCCAACCCCCAGTAGAGCGCCTTGAAGCCTCGCAAAAACGCCGCCGCCCGGCCGCTGTAGCGCAGCTCCACGAGCTCGACTTCGGTCAGCACGTTGGCCCGCTTCCACAGCTTGGCGAAGATGAAGACGGTCATCATCGTGCTGATGCCCAACGCCCAGACTTCCCAGACGCCCCAGATGCCCCGGCGGCGCACCATGCCGGTGATCAGCAGGGGCGTGTCGGAGGAAAACGCGGTGGCGACGATGGAAGTGCCGGCCAGCCACCAGCCCAGCGCGCGGCTGGAGACGAAGTAGGCTTCGAGGCTCTTGCCGGCCACGCCGCGCATCGCCACGCCGATGCCGATGCTGATCAGGCAGAAGACGGCGACGATCGACCAGTCAATCCAATGCATGCCGTCCAGGCGTGATGCAACCAAGCACGCAGGACCGTCGCGCGCCGGTGGTGCGGGGCAGGTGATTGGACCGCCCCGTCACGGCGCGCAGGGCGAGGTAGGCAAAGGCGACCGGTTCCTTCGCCTGCGCGGGGATGCCGTAATGCGCAATCGAGTGGACCGGAACGGGTGCGAGCAGCCGGCTCAGATGCCGCATGAGGGTGCGATTGCGCACCCCGCCGCCGCTGACGATGACTTCGCGCAGCCGTTCCGGAAGAAATCGGCGGTAGCTCTCCGCGATGCTGTAGGCGGTGAAGTAGGTCACGGTGGCGAGTGCGTCGTAGGGCGTCCGCCTGAGGCGGATGCCGAAGAGCTGGCGCAGGAGCGATTCGTTGAACAGCTCACGGCCCGTGGATTTCGGCGGTGCCAGGCGAAAATAGGGATGGCGCCAGAGCCGCTCCACGGCCCGATGATCGATGCGCCCGCGCAGCGCGAGATGGCCGCTGGCGTCGTAGCGCAGGCGGCCCCGGCTGGCGATAGCGGTCGTCAGGTCGATGAGGCAGTTGCCCGGTCCGGTGTCAAACGCCAGCGGTGGCAGGGTGCGTCCGACCCGGGTGACGTTGGCGATGCCGCCGAGATTCTGGAGCGCGCGCACCGGGCCACCGCCGAAGAACGCCTCGTCGAAAGCCGGCACTAGCGGTGCGCCCTGGCCGCCCGCGGCCAGATCCCGCTGGCGAAAGTGCGCCACGACGGCAAGGCCGGTGCGCTCGGCGATGACCGCGGGCTCGCCGATTTGCAGCGTCGAGCGGATCGGATCGTCCGGCCCGTGGTAGACCGTGTGCCCGTGCGAGCCGATCACCGCCACCCGCGCCGGCGGGATCTTCGCCGCGCGCAACACGCGCAGGGCCGCGCGGGCGAACTGCTCACCGAGTTCGATGTTCAGCGACGAGAGCTCGGGCACGGAGAGCGCGGCGGCCCGGCGCAGCCGGCGCGCCATCCGCTCCGGATAGGGGCTGGTGCGCTCGGCGACGACGCGCAAGCTGCGACCCTGGAACCGCGCCAGCGCCGCCGAGACGCCGTCGCAGGATGTCCCGGACATGAGCCCGAGAGCCAGCGCGCTCATGTCAGCCGACCAGCGCGCGGCGCAGCGAGCCGTCCGCTGCAGCCAGGCGGCGTGACGCCTGGGCGGGCGTGATCTCGTGTTGAGCGAGCAGGACGGCGAGCTTCACGCGGCCCCGGGCGCGTCGCAGCAACTGTGCCGCCCGCGGCGCAGAGCAGCCGGTGAGGGTTCGGAGGATGCCGATCGCCCTGGCGTGCAGCTTGCGCGAGGTCGGGCGCACATCGACCATGAGGTTGCCGTACGTCTTGCCGAGGCGCACCATGGCGCCGAGGGTGAGCATGTTCAGCACGAGCTTGGTGGCGGTGCCGGCCTTCAGGCGGGTCGAGCCGGCCAGCACCTCCGGGCCGACGGCTGGAGTGATGCGGACGTCGGCGCGAATGGGCGGACGCGGATGGCAGGTGACGAGGATCGTGGCCGCCCCGAGCCGCCGAGCGACGGTCAGGGCCTCCTGCACGAACGGCGTGACCCCGCTGGCCGCGATGCCCACGACGGCGTCACCCCGGCGTACGCGCCGGCGCACGGCGGCGCGCGCGGCGAGGCGGTCATCCTCTGCGCCCTCCTGAGATCGGAACACTGCCGCGCGGCCTCCCGCGATCAGCGCCTGGATCATCGACGGCGCGGTGTGGAACGTGGGCGGGCATTCCGCCGCCTCCAGCACGCCCAGCCGGCCGCTCGTGCCGGCTCCGACGAACACCAGCCGTCCGCCGCGGCGCAGTGCTTGCGCGATGAGCTCGATGGCGCGGACGATGGACGGCAACCGGCGTTCCACGGCGCGGACGGTCCGGGCGTCCTCGCGATGCATGAGGCGCAAGAGGTTGCGGGTCGAGAGGCGGTCGAGCTGTCGGCTGCGGGGGTGGCGCTGTTCGGTCGGCAGACGGTGGTACCGGACCCGTCGGGGCATTGCGCCGCCAGCATAACATGGGCCCCAACGGATTCGCAACCTCAGAACGACACGTCAGCGTGAGTGCTGTTGAATGTTCGCGGTGTACTGTGTAAGGTGTACACTGACGATGGACCGTGACGAATTGATCGGGATGCGGTTGGCGATCGGCTTGCCGGGTTGCGACGCCACGCCGGAGGTCATCGAGGCGCTGCAGGCCAGTCGCGCGCAGAGCCTGGTGGTGTTCAGACGGAACGTCACATCGCCGGAGCAGTTCACCGCGCTGATCACCCGCCTGAATGAGGCGACGGGCCGTCGCCTGCTCGTGATGGTGGACCATGAGGGCGGCCGCGTCACGCGGTTCCACCAAGGTGTTACGGCGTTCGCCGCGCCGGGCGAGCTGGGCCGCGACGCTTCAACGGATGCGATCGAGCGCCAGGGCGCGGTGGAGGCGCAGGAGCTGCGGCGGCTGGGGGTGCACGTGAACCTGGCCCCGTGCGCGGATGTCCTGGTTGAGGGCTGCGACCCGGTGATCGGCGACCGGTCCTACGGATCGGATCCGCACCGCGTCGCCACGCTCTGCGCCGCGCGCATCCGTGGGTTGCAATCGCACGGAGTCGCGGCGTGCGCCAAGCATTTCCCGGGGCTGGGCGCGGTGCCGAACGACCCGCATCAAGCACTCCCCACCATTGCAGCGGACTGGGCCGTGATGGAGCGCACGCATCTGCCTCCTTTCCGCGCCGCCATCGCTGGCGGCGTCGCCACCATCATGTCCTCGCATGTCTGCTACCCGCAATTGGGTGAGCCGAAGGGGCTGCCGGCCACGTTTTCCCGCGCGCTCATCCAGGGGCTGCTGCGGCAGCGGCTGGGGTTTCCGGGGGTCATCCTAACCGATGCGCTCGAGATGGGGGCACTCCGGGCCTTCGGCACCATCGGAGAATCGGCCGTGCGGGCCGCCGCGGCCGGCCACGACCTGTTGCTCATCTGCTCTCCCGAGCTTTCGCCAGCCAAGGAAGCGCTTGCTTGCCTGCGATCGGCCTATGCATCCGGTCGCCTGGATCACCACGAACTTGAAGCAAGTGCCGATCGGATCAGCCAGTTACGCAAAAATACCTTTCCGGACTCCTTGAACAAGCACACCGAAATATGGTAAGGTTCCTATTTGGGAGCCGATAAAGGCACACCCAGCGAAAGCTGGGGTCGCAAAGCTCAAGGCCTACGTCGCGGCCACGGCGGGCGAGCGCTGGAGAAGCGCACCCCGCACCCCGGTGTGGGGGAAAGGCGCCTCACGGTCTGTGTCCCGCGATATGGTTGCTTAGCTGCCGAAGCTTCTGAGGGCGCTTTGGTCGCCTTATCGTGCTCCCACGGCTTCATTCCTTCATTTCTTTCATTTGAAGCACGGCTCGCAAGAGCCGTGCTTCTTTTCTTGGTGACGGAATTGCCGTAGAATAGAGCCGTCATGCCGCAGCTCTCCGCCTCCACCCTGAAGCTGTTTCAAGAGTGCCCGCGCTGTTTCTGGCTGCATGTCACGAAGAAGATCGAACGGCCGCGGGGGCCGTTTCCCTCGCTCCCATCAGGAATAGATCGGGTCCTGAAGGCCTACTTCGAGCAGTATCGGCAGGCCGGCACCCTCCCGCCGCTCATCCAGGGCAAGGTCGAGGGACGGCTGGCCACGACCAGCCTCCAGATCGGCTTCGACGACGCCCGGACGCATGCGCGGCTGTGGGGCAAGCTCGATGACTGCGTGGCACTGCCCGATCAGCGCGTCGCACCGCTCGATCACAAGACCCGCGCGTCCGCTCCCGACGGCGTAACCTATACGCAGAAGTACTATCAATTACAGATGGACGTCTACACGCTGCTGCTGGAGCGCAACGGCCACGCTACCAGCCGCTCGGCCTACGTGGTGTACTACTGTCCCGTCGCGGGCGCGCTCCACAACGGGTTTCCCTTTGAGGTGACGGTGCACAAGATCGCCACCGATCCTGAGGGCGCCTACCGCGTGTTTGCGCAGGCGCTCCGCTGCCTGGACGCTCCGCTGCCCGACGCGGGCGAGGCCTGCGCGTTCTGCCGCTGGGCGGAGGCGGCGCGGACGCAGGCGGCGTCCGTCGTTCGCAGGCCGCAGTCGGCGGTTCGCGGGACCATTCCGGACGATCTCTTCGCCTAGCATGGAGTGGTCGCCAGCGTGGTGGGTGCTCCTGGCCTGCGCCTTTGGCGCGGAAGTGCTTGGGACCATGGCGGGCTTCGGGGCCGCGACGGTCCTGACGCCGATTGCGGCGTGGTTTCTGGACATCAAGACCGCCATCGCGCTCGTGGCCGCGTTTCATCTCATCGGCAACGCCTCGCGGTTGGTGTTCTTCGGCCGTTTTATCAACTGGAGGACATGGCTGTTGTTCGGCGTGACGGGGGTGGCGTTGAGCGGGATCGGGGCGAGGGTGGCCGCCACGCTGCCGTCGCCGATGATCCAAGCGGCCTTTGGCGCGTTTCTGCTGCTCTACGTCGCCGCCTCCTCCATGAGCAGCTGGCTCGTGCTGCCGTCTCATCCGTTGACGCTGCTGGGCGGGGGGATCGCCTCTGGATTCGTGGCGGGCCTGTTGGGCACCGGCGGGGCGATCCGCTCCGCCTGCCTGCTGGCGTTTCGCCTGCCGAAGGAGGCGTATCTTGGCACCTCGGCGGCGATCGCGCTCGTCGTGGATGCCACGAGGCTTCCGATCTATCTGGCGGAGCGCCTCCTGCCCGTTTCCATGGCGTGGCTCGTGGCGGCGCTGGTGCCGGTGGGCTTCGGCGGCGCCTGGGTGGGTCAGCGGCTCGTCCGACGCCTGTCGGCCGCGGCCTTCCGGCGGGCGGTCCTGGCCCTGCTGGCGGCGATGGGGATCAAGCTGTTGTGGGATGGGTGGCAGGGTCTGGCCTCATGAGGCCGCGAGCCCTGACGGCCCTCGTGTGGATGAGCGTGCTGGTCGCCCTCGTCGGGTTTTTCCTGCCATGGGCCCGGATCGACGCGCGCGATGCCGGACTCCTGGCCGCCATGCCGTCGGAGGGGGCGGTGGAGGGGACGGTGCGCCAACTGGCCGGAGACCTCCGCCGGGTCGCCGTGACGATCCGTCGCGGCACCGAGACCATCACGGGCGAGCTGCCGACGCTGGGTGATCTGCCGAGACAGGTCAGCGGCGCGCAGATTCCGCAGCTTGCGGGCACGCACCAGGCCCAGCTGGCCGTGGCGGTCATGGAGCTGGTGTCCGATCACCCGCAGCATCTGCGGCTCAAGAGCTACGCCGTCTACGTCCTGCCGGGAGCGGCACTGCTCTGCGGCGTGCTCCTGACGTGGGGCGCGCGGCCGATGGCGGCGGCGGTGAGCCTGGTCTGCGCGGGGATTGCCGGCGTCGGCGGATGGAAGCTGCTGACCATGGACATACCAACACGGGTCGCCGAGATCACGATCGGCGAGGGACTCTGGATGTCGCTCGGGGCCTATGCGGGTCTCGCGCTTGCCGGCGGGATCGGGGCCCTGGTGGTGGGGAGGACGGCCAAATGAAGGGTGTCCCGCTGCGTGTCGGGCTCTCGGTGGCGGCGTCGGTGATGCTCTCCGGATGCGCCGCGCTGCTGCTCGGGGCGGGGGCCGCAGGCGGCTACGCCATCAGCAAGGATTCCGTGAAGAACCATTTCGACCTGCCCATGAGCCACGTGTTTCAGGTCAGCCGGGAGGTCGTCGAGAACCAGGGGCTCATCCTCTTGGAAGACGCGCGGCGCGGGCTCATCAAGGCGGAGGTGGCCGGTGCCAATGTGACCGTCACGGTCAAGCCGGTCAGCCCGCGGACGGTGGAATTGCAAGTCAAGGCGCGCAGCGACGTCTTGCTGCCGAAGATCGAAGTGGCCCAGGCCGTCTACAACAAGATCTTCGAGCGCCTCCAGTGACCGCGCATTGACACTCCTTCAGACCGCAGCCTATAATGCCTCACATTCCCCTCTCGTAGGGAGCGCCCCTCACCGACATGTATAGGCCCGACGCCGGGATAGCTCAGGTAGTAGAGCGGAGGCCTGAAAAGCCTCGCGTCCCCAGTGCAAGTCTGGGTCCCGGCGCCATCCCCTTTCTCCGATGACCGCCCCGCTGGACGTGTTGGTGGCCGACGACGAACTGAAGATCTGCCAGTTGCTCGAGCAGATCCTCACCGCCAAGGGCTGCACCGTCCGCTTGGCGCATGACGGCTTGGAGGCGCTGGCGCAGTTTCAGCAGCGCCCCGCGGAGATGGTCATCACCGACATCAAGATGCCCAGGCTCAGCGGTCTTGAGCTCATCCGCGAGCTCAAGCACGCGGACCCGCTGCTGAACATCGTGGTCATCACCGCCTATCCCTCGGTCAGCGGGGCGGTGGAGGCCATGCAGTACGGCGCCTGCGACTTCATCACCAAACCGTTCGACATCGCGCAGATCCAGGCCATTCTCTACCGCTGCCACCAGCGCTTGAGCCTCACCCGCCAATTGCGGCAGGCCGGCGAAGGCGCGCTGAAGCTCGAGGAGCTCAATCGGCGGCTGGCCGAGCTCAACGACCTGAAGAGCCAGTTTCTGGCCGCCCTCTCGCACGAAATCAACACCCCGCTGTGCCTGATGAGCGAGTGGATCTACCTGCTCTCCGACGGGACCTTGGGCAGCCTGTCCACCGACCAGCAGCACGCGGTGGACGTCCTCATTAGGGCCTACGAGCGGCTCCACCGCCTGCTGCAGCAGCTCGTCGACCTGATGCACGGCTACGAGATCACGCTGGTGCGGCAATCGGTCAGCGCGCAGCAGCTCGTTCAGCAGGCCGTGGAGGCGGTGATGCCCCAGGCCGCCGCACGGTCGATTACGGTCACGTGCCAGTTGCCGGAGGCCCCCCTGCCGCTTGAGGTTGATCGGGATCGGTGCCTCGCGGCATTGGGGCACGTGCTGGACAACGCCGTGAAATTCAATCACGAGCACGGACGCATCGAACTGGAGATGACCGGGACTTCCAGCGCCGTGCAGCTACGCATCCAGGACACGGGGATCGGCATTCCGGCGGAGGAGCTGAGCAAGGTGTGCACCGCGTTCTACCAGGTGGACCGACGGCTCAATCGCGCCTACGAAGGTGCTGGCATCGGCCTGACCTTGGCCAAGCGGTATCTCGAACTGCACGGGGGATCGCTGCAGCTCGCCAGCACCGTGGGGGTCGGCACGACGGCCGTCGTGGCCCTGCCGCGTCCCACCACTGCGATCACCCTGCCCACGCTCGAACAACCCTCCTCGCTCTGATAGAATAGCCTTCCTTCACCATCCCGAGCGAGCGAAGCGAGTCGAGGGACTGTTTCGTAAACAGCGGGTCGGAGGTTCACGGAGAACGGCCCCGGCGACTATCAGTCGTTACGCCGACGTAGCTCAGGGGTAGAGCAGCTGTTTCGTAAACAGCGGGTCGGAGGTTCAAATCCTCTCGTCGGCTCGTTTTTACGGTAGCCGTCGGGGCCGTCCACTCTGTAAGGGTTGTATGGTGTTCTCGACTCAGTGATTGAGGAGGGCATTGCAATGGCTGACAGCGTGATGGAATTCACCGAAGCGAACTTTGATCAGGAAGTCACCAAGGCGCCCACTCCGGTGCTGGTCGATCTCTGGGCCGCCTGGTGCGGGCCCTGCCGGGTGATCGGTCCCGTGGTGGAAGAGCTGGCGGAATCCTACCGGGGCAAGGCGAAAGTGGGCAAGCTCAACGTCGATGACCATCCGCAGGTCGCGGCGCGATTTCGGGTGATGAACATCCCGACCCTGCTGTTCTTCAAAGGAGGCCAGGAGGTGGACCGCATCGTCGGCGTGGTCCCCAAGGAAGAGCTCAAGCGGCGCCTCGACCAGGTCATCGGGTAACCAACAGCAGCGACACATGAGAGCTCGGCGGTTGCCCAGGCTTGCCGTGCTGTGTTCCGGGCACGGCACGAACTTGCACGCCATCCTCAACGCCATCCGCGCCGGGCGGCTGCGGGCCCGGGTCGCGCTGGTCATCAGCGACCAGCCGAAGGCCGGAGCGCTTGCGCGCGCGCGACGCGCCGGGGTGGCGACGCGCGTCATCGACCCCACGCGCTACCCCAGCCGCAGACGCTCTGACCGCGCCCTCATCGCCGCGTGCGAGGTCGCCCACGTCAAGCTCATCTGCCTGGCGGGGTTCATGCGCATCCTCTCGCCCGCCTTCGTGAGGCGGTTTCGGCACCGGATCCTCAACATCCACCCCGCGCTGTTGCCGGCCTTTCCCGGCGCGCATGCCGTCCGCGACGCGCTGGCGTGGGGAGCGAAGGTAACCGGTGTGACCGTGCACGTCGTGGACGCGCAGGTCGATCACGGGCCGATCATTCTCCAGCAGGCCCTGCAGATCGTGCCGGGTGATTCGGAGTCGACGCTGCTCTCCAGAATCCACCGGGTCGAGCACCGGCTCTATCCGCGGGCCATTGGGCTGGTGCTGGCAGGGCGTGTCAAGCTGGCGGGACGCAAGGCGACCGTCCGTTACAGCCGGTTGGGTGCGTGAGGCCGACGGGAATTATCGAAAGACGGTGAGGCGGGTCTTCGGCAGGACGAGGTTGCGTCCGGTCGGCAGGTGGATGAGCCGGACCGCATCGAAGCCATCGAACCGGTAGCTCTGGAGCACCTTCGCGATCACGCCCGTGGAGTCCTGAAACACCTTTTGGATCGTTTCCTCGTTGAGCGCCTCGCCGCCCTTCGCCGGGGCGACGTTGAGGGTGAAGACGAACTCCCCGTCGCGGAACTCCCCGCCGCAGCGCCCCACATCGGCCACCCCGCCCACCTGCAGCTCATCGGTGAGCTTGTGCTGGATGCGCCGGGCGAGCTGCCAGCTCAGGAACTCCTCCAGCTGGATGTCGCGCGGGACGAACTGCTCGATCGTCAGCGGCTTGGGGCCGAAGAGGTTGAGCTCGAAGATGGTCCGCGCGAACATCTCCGGCGTGTCGAGCATGTTGGCGTTGGCCCGCCGCAGGTCGTCCATGTAGCGCACCATCGTCAGGTAGGCGCCGGGAATGTTCGGGTCCGAGACCAGCAGCACGTAGAAGAGCACCTCCGCATCCGTGCTCAACAGCACGCGGTGCAGCGACGAGAGAACCTTCCGCGCGACCTCGTCGAAGGCCTGGCCGATCCCCAGCTGCTCTGCCTCCTGGATGAGGGCGTCGGGATGCTCCACCTGGACGGCGACGGTGTGATCCAGGTACCGGACCCTGGCGTTAAGCTGGTCGTCGGTCAGCATCGCTTGGAGCGAGTCGGCGAGCCGTGCCTTGGGATAGGTCGGATGCGCGCTGCAGCCTGTGGCCGTCGCCGAGACGGCCACCACGAGGAGCCAGCGCAGAGACGGAGCCGTCCGACGGAGCATGGAGCCCTTACGAGGCGGGAGGCGGAGCGGAAGGCAGGACGCGTTGCTTGCCGTACTCCGCGAAGATCGCTTCGACGTCGTCATACTCCAGCTCTTCCTTCTTGAGCAGCTCGCTGGCGACGCGCTCCAGCAGGACATCCTCGGAGCGCAGCAGCGATTCGACATCCTTGACGCACTGCGCGAGAATATGGTGCGTCTCTTCGTTGAGCCGGTCCTTCATGCGATCCGACAGGCGGTCGCCGCTGCCGATGCCCCGGAAGGCCGAGGAGCTGAGCAGCACCTCGTAGTCCCCGATGAAGCCGTTGGTGCCCATGCCCAGGCGCCAGACCATGTTGTGGGCCTGGGCCATGGCGTTGCGGAAGTCCGCCGCCACGCCGTCCGAC
>Ga0247727_10015282_pt1 | contig 12622 bp, 9 predicted proteins | sample WisWelCaveWW1625_FD_202498 | JGI IMG/M metagenome (GOLD analysis project Ga0247727, IMG submission 202498) | Biofilm microbial communities from Wishing Well Cave, Virginia, United States - WW16-25 | ecosystem: Environmental > Aquatic > Deep subsurface > Groundwater > Cave microbial mat | place... | reverse complement strand
TGCCGCCGGCACAGGAAGGATCAACCGCTCCGCTGATGGATGCGATTACAGCTGGAAATGTCGTTGCAAGAACAACAGTCACCGTCTGTGAACAGGAATCGTTATCAGCTACTGTTACATTGTACACCCCGGGACAAAGATTCGTTATCGAAGTGCCGGTTGCACCCGTACTCCATTGGTAAGTGAAGGGCGGCGTTCCTTGTCCGAATGCGGTGATTGCGCCATCGCATTGTCCGGCGCAGGAAGGCTGAGTCACATTCATCAGAGGAAGAAGGCAACAATGTCGCTGAGCGCTGAAAACATAATCGGGATCATTGTTGCATGCAAATGAAAAATATCCTCCCGTCTCTCCATCGCCCCAATGTTCGATGACGATTCCCAGGTCAAATTTTTTCGGACAGGAATCGGATCTCACGATGACAGTCCAGCAGAAAGTCCAGGTGCAAAGGCCACTGGTTTCGTCTCCGAGGCTGTTGCCGGGGATGCTGTCGGGTCCGGGATTCCCGGGACCCTTGGGCGAGTCGTAAAAAAATCCGGGACCGGTGGTGAAGCCGCCTGTTGGCGCCGGATTCTGTGTACTCGTCACACTTTGATACCATCCCCAGAATCCGGTATTGTCACAGGAATTCGCCGGGATGACTGTCATTCCGGTTGTATCCCAACCCACTCCGAAGTTGATGGTGATGCCATGAAACCAATTGTTTCCCTTCTGATCGAACTGGGAAACGGTATAACAAAATGTTACAGTGTCACCCGGATTGTAAACGCCATTGGTCGGCGGCGGAGTAACAGCGAGGCTCGTTTGAACGACACATAAGGTCGTGTCTTCGCTTGGGGTGAGGCACAATTGAAAAGCGCCCTGCTGAATCGTATTCAATCCGCTTACCTGCACCAGGTAAGTCGTATTTTGCGAAACCGGTGCAAAAGTTGCAGCGAGGTTAGTTGCTCCGCCGATCGCGCATCCGGCGGCTACAAGACCGGCACAATTTCCGGTGTACAATGCAACATTGGGAGTTCCAACATTCCCGGTCATCAACACATCGAGAGTATTTGCATTGGTGGGAATTGTGACAGAGAACCAAACGTCAAGAGCAGGATTGGCCTGAGTTCCGGCCGGCTGGCAATTGGACTGAAAGGAATATGGAAATTCCGGATTTGCGGCGGCATTGGTCGCATTGATGCAGGTCTGGTTGTTCATTGTCAGCGGACCAATGGCGATCGCATTCTGACACAGGTCGTTAGGGGGTTGGGCCTTGCTGAAGAGAAAGGCAAAAAAAACAGCGTTCAGGAGGAAAAATCTTCTGAATCCCATTAGAAATCAAGGCGATAGCCGCCCGATATGTACATATACGGCTAAAATAAGGAGAAAATCAGGAGAAATGTCAGTGTGGGATTGCGGTGGGCAGAAATGGGGACCGAATGGCAGACCGAAGCCCCTGATTCCTCCTTTCAGCACCAGGTATCAGGGAAAGATGGACGCTGCGCAGTTTGCAATAGAAACTCAGTCCAAACCGGGACAGAAGGACCAGCAGAAGAGATCAGGCACAATACGTAGATTCCCGATGGAAATCATATCCATAAACCTGAACATTGAAGGTCACCGGCAGTTTTATTTCAGGACAAGTCTTGCCTTGCTGGATTTCCAGTATTTCTGTTACCGGGGACCAAAACTTTTCCGTTGACCGCATTCGCAAATTCTCATAGCTTGCTCCTGGGGTGGAGGGTGGAGGCCCCCACGCTATATGCCTTTGCCTAGGTGTTTTTTCGCGGATATTTTTAATTCACGCGTGCTGGAAAATTGCCAGCTCCGTTTTGAATTCAGGGATCGGGCTACGACAACCATGTAGCCAGGTTTGAACAAGGGCTGAAATAATTTAAGGGAACCTCTAAAAACTTTGAATTTCTTCAATGGGCTACAAGTGAAAATGCTCTTTTACCTCAGTAAACTCCGCTTTTCAATGCACGCCCGCCTCGAAATCTTTGTTTTTAGAAGTTCCCTTAAGAATCCGTGGTCAATTTCGTCTTTGTTATTTCCCGGGCCTGATCCGCATTCCATTATTTCTGTTACCGGGGACCAAAACTTTTCCGTTGACCGCATTCGCAAATTCTCATAGCTTGCTCCTGGGGTGGAGGGTGGAGGCCCCCACGCTATATGCCTTTGGATGGATAGGGCTCTTCAGGTCTATCACCTGGTCGAAATTCACCAGCCATGAAACACGTTCACGAAGTGAACGGCAATAGATTAACATATCATAATAGAATTAATATGTCAATATTTCATGGCTTGCGCCCAGGGAAATGGGAATTGATGATCAAGTCTTTGACCTGCTATGCAAACCCCACCTGATCCAGAAATATCCTGCAAAGAAAAATTCATCCTGGAAACCCACTGGATGATCGCACATGACCACCACGGAATTATGAATATCTTTCGCAAACTATTTCCGTCCGGATAACATGGCCAACAAAGCAGGATAATTTCCCCTTCGGTGAGTTTGTTGAGAGTATCCCGTTGTTTTTCAGCTTCGCCGGCCCAGGCTTCTTCCCTGTCAATGTATTCCTGTTCCGGCAATGGTTAGGCTGATTTCAGTTGCTCAATACAAATTCTTCCACAAGCCAATAGGCAATGCCAAGCGCCAAAGCCCAGGGCAAGACCTTCAAAACAATCTTCCTGAATGAAATATCTCCGGCAACGCGACGACGCGTTCCGAAACGATAGGGATTCTCCGGACCTTGTCCGGTCCTGCCTGATTCCCCAAAACGATATCGTTTTCTTTCCCTCCTCATTTCCATGAAAACATTTTTTCCCCTGCATGTATTGCAAGGTCCAGAATATTTTCTTCCGGGGGCTTCGGACAACTGTACTCCTCGTTGTACACGCAGGTCGGATTGTATGAATAATTGAAATCAATATATGCTATTGTCTTCGTTAATCTTGCCCTCAGATACCGGAAATGATAGGTTTCCTTGTCGTTGGTTCCATCGTGAAAAGGAACAAAAATTTCCCGGCTGCTGTTTTTCCCCTCCCGGAATGCGATCAGGCGGTATGACTTCTCTTTCATTTCAAATTCAATGAATCCGACTTTTGCGTATTCTTCGAATTTCCCTTTTGTCGTTTCGACAATCATCATTTCATTTCCGGGATTCTGAATAAACCTCGCCATGACCCGGTATGAAATATCCGGATCGAAATAACTCAGTCCTCTGAACCAGGCACGCAGGCTGTCTGGCAATGTCAGTCCGTCTTTGGATAGTTCATCGTCCCGGTTTTTCCGGAATTCCGTCACTTCCTGAGAATACTCTTCATTCGGATCTTCCAGGAATTGGAAAACAAGAATCGCAATAAATACCGCCGCAATTGCGAGAATGATCCGGGTGCTGTTGCGGCGGCTGTTAATTTCCATTCGAAAAAATCAAATTAAAATAAAACTTCGGATTGCGAAGTTGCTTCCTCAGATCCAGGTCTTCAAACATGCAGGAAATCAATGCCCCCAATGCTTTGTTCTTATTTGCTTTATTCACCACAAGATTAAACAAGCCCGGGTACTTCACCAAAGATTGCATCCGCCTGCTGATTTTCAACTCCGGCCAGAGTCGCTGATAGACAGCAGCGTCATAACTTTTCAGAAATGATTCTGAGAAATTCTTCGACTCCAGGCAACCTTCTGCTTGTTTCGCCGCCAGCATTCCGCTGTACATTGCATTGCCGATACCTTCTCCTGTAAACGGATCAATCAGGGAAGCCGCATCTCCCAATAACATATAGTGACTTCCTGAGATTGTCCGTTTGCGGGAACCCAGGGGAAGTCCGAATCCTTTTGGAGGACTCACTTGCACGGCATCTGCGAACCGCTTCTTCAATCTTTCATCATTGCGGATAAGTTCTTCGATGCTCGTCCGGAGATTTATCTTTTTTGCTGATACTTTGTCGCTTCGCATTCCGACACCCACGTTGCACAATCCGCCGGGTAAGGGAAAAATCCAGAAGTAACCCGGAAGGAAGCGATCGAGAAAATGCAATTCAATGAAATTGTCATCGTCGAGGCCCTTTACATCCTTGTAATAAGCACGAATCCCGGCGCAATGGTGCCTGGGCTGCAGGGAAAATCCGCCCACCTGCCGGGAGAATTTCGACTGCGCCCCGTCCGCCGCCAGTATCAGATTCGTATGTATTGTTTCTGAATTCTTAGAATTTCCGGATTCCGCCATCCTGATTCTCAGATTCCATCCATCATCTGATGCTTCAAATTCGCGGACATCCACTCCCTGCCGGATTTCAATCTCAGGATATTTCAGAGCTTCCTTCAAAAGGAAGTGATCAAAGTCGAGACGCTTCGCGATAAATCCGGGCGGACGGTCATGCAGCTTGTTGTATTCGGATTTAAACGGAACCCGAAGGGCTTTGCGGTTGGGAGCTACGAAAGTCACACCCCAGGAGCCGAGGTGAGCGGGTTCAGAAGCGATCCCTGGAACAAGAGATGCATCAAGTTTATTGAGAACTTCCACCACTTTGCCGCTGAGTGCATCGCCGCAGATTTTGTCCCGTGGAAATGTAGCCTTCTCAAGGATGAGGGAATGGATTCCCTGTTTTGCGAGAAACATGGCAGCGACAATTCCGGCCGGTCCGGCGCCGATGATGATAATGTTGTGTCTTTGGATGGAAGGCATGATCCGGGATCGAATTAACAGAATTTTCGCGCACGGAACCTTTTGTTGATATGGAGAGCAATTCGAATGCCGGGAGCACCATTGCACCTCCCAAATGTGAATCGTTGGCAGTGCCGCTGCTCTCCGGGATCCTGAAGAAAGCGGCTCCCGTTTTCAATCAGCCATTTGGGACGATCGTATCGGCTTTCACGGCAGCGACATGATGTTCGCTGGAGATCGAAAAACTGAGTGATCAGGAAAGGACGATTTCTTGTGGCGGATGGGGGGGGCATGTGGTCATTTCCTGCGGTGCAGAGATTTAAGGGAACCTCGAAATCTGTGTTCTTAGAAGTTCCCTTAAGTCTTAAGCATATCCGCTTTCGCGCACCATTTCCGGCAATTTTCGATTTGATGTATTCGCAATCACCCAGGATTTGAAATCAAGGTAATAATTGATTGTAAATCCGGATTCGTCATTCCACAATCGCCGGGCCTTGGGTACCTCCGAACCTGCTATGGTTGAACCCGAAAAATCGTATATTTCATACCTTCAACCCTTTGGATCATGCTTCCTCAATCCGTTTCCACATTCCTCTTGCTTATCATTTGCGCTGCAACCGGATTCGCTCAGGATCCTTATTATCTTACTGCGCCTGTAAATGATCCTTCGCAAAATCCTGCCTTTGCCGGGACATCATTCCAGCACCGTCTGAGCCTCCGGCATCAGGCCTTGTGGATTGCGCTTCCCGGATCATATACAAATTCGTCTTTTGTGTATGACAGTCCGGCGAAAATCTGCCGGGGAAAATTCGGAATCGGCCTCAACGGATCATTCGTCAATCAAGGTCCCGGAACGGTTTATTTCCGCAACATGGACCTGAATCTCTCCTATCAAATACCGCTTTGCGAAAAACTGAAATCCTGGAACATCGCAATCGGGCTGAATGCAGGACTGATCGGTAGTTTTGGCACAATGCCCGGATTGAACGGGAACCTGGGTTCCGGGTTGATTATTTTTAATTCCCGCATCTGGACAGGGTTCTCCATTGACCACCTCAATCAGCCTCAGTTCGCAATGCCTGCGGGAGGCGGATTTATTTACCAGACACCTGGAAAACGGATATATTCCGTCCATACCGGATACCGTCAACCGGTTTCCGGACAAGACAAATCCCGATTCATATCATTGTCCGGGGTTTTCCGCGGGGGAGAAAATTGGGTAGCATCCCGAATGCAATTGATGTATGAATCCCGTTATATCCAATTTCTAATCGGCGATGAACATTCAATGCGGAGGGTACAGGATCAATGCTGGCCAACGGCATGTCCGGCGGCAGTCTCGACTTTGGAATCCGCTACAGCTTTTCCTGCGATGATTCCGGGACTAAGATCCCGACACCCTGGAGGTAGGAAATAGGACCGCGTTTTCAACGCGGTTGGCGATATACCTGAGAATTTCAACCCCTACGCGTCAATATTCGCGTACTTGGCATTTCGCTCGATAAATTCCCGCCGGGGCGGAACCTCGTCGCCCATGAGCATGGAGAAAATCTCATCCGCAGTTGCGGCGCTTTCAATCGTCACCTTTTGAAGAACACGGTTCTCCGGATTCATCGTCGTAGTCCACAATTGCTCCGGATTCATTTCACCAAGACCTTTGTATCGCTGAATGTGAACTTTTGAATCGTCGCCATCAGAAAGTTCTGAAACTGCCAGCTTGCGGTCATCTTCGTTCCAGCAATACTTCTCCCCTTTTCCGCGCTTTACCAGATAAAGGGGAGGCGAAGCAATAAACAAATGTCCGGCATCAATGAGGCTTTTCAGATACCGGTATGCGAATGTCAGAATCAGAGTTCGAATGTGACTGCCATCCACATCGGCGTCGGTCATGATGATGATCTTGTAATACCTCAGCCCCTTAAGTGACATTTCGTCCCCGTTCTCGCCGGCAATGTGCTTGAGACCAATTGCAGTGATCATGTTCTTGATCTCTTCATTCTCATAAATCTTGGACGGATGGGCCTTCTCTACATTGAGAATTTTTCCACGCAGGGGAAGGATCGCCTGAAATCTCCTGTCGCGGCCCTGCTTTGCGCTTCCGCCTGCAGAATCGCCTTCCACCAGGTACAACTCACATTCTTCCGGATCGCGGGATGAACAATCTGCCAGCTTTCCCGGAAGACCTCCGCCGATCAAGACATTTTTCCGCTGGACCAATTCCCGCGCCTTTTTTGCGGCATTTCTGGCTTCAGCAGCAAGAACCACTTTGCGGACAATGGTCTTGGAAACAGCCGGATTTTCCTCCAGATATTCCTGCAACTTCTTGTTCACAATTCCTTCGATGATGCCCGCGACTTCCGAATTCCCAAGTTTCGTTTTGGTCTGTCCCTCAAATTGTGGCTCAGGAACTTTCACAGAAATTACGGCCGTCAGTCCCTCCCGGAAATCGTCGCCGCTGATTTCGAATTTAAGCTTCGCGAGCATTCCTTCCTTTTCTGCATAGCTCTTGAGACTTCGCGTCAGCGCTTTCTTGAATCCGGAAAGGTGGGTTCCCCCTTCATGGGTATTGATGTTGTTGACGTAGCTGTGAATATTCTCAGTCCAGGACGTGTTCCATTGCATTGCAATTTCCACAGGAACTCCGGCGGCATCATCATAATCGCTGATGAAAATCGGCTTTTCATGCAGGGCTTCCCTACCCTGGTCGAGATATTGAACGAATTCAGTTATCCCACCTTCGGAAAGAAATACCTTGGTCAGGAATTGCTTCAATCCTTTCTTTTCTTCGGGTTGCTGAGGCACAAGCTCCCGTTCATCATTCAAAGTGATCCTGATACCTTTGTTGAGGAATGAAAGCTCACGAAGACGCGAAGCCAGGGTATCAAATTTGAATTCAGTAGTCAAAAAAATACTCCGGTCAGGCCAGAAAATAGTTTCGGTTCCCCGGTCGGCTGACTTACCCGTCATTTTCACAGGAGCCTCGGGAGCGCCACAGTGATAGGTTTGAGTCCAGGCATTGCCGTCGCGATGCACATTAACTGTGCATTTTTCCGAAAGAGCATTGACGCAGGATACGCCCACGCCATGCAATCCGCCCGAAACTTTATATGAATCTTTGTCGAATTTACCGCCCGCATGAAGGACGGTCATCACCACTTCCAATGCAGACTTGCCTTCACCTTCATGAAAGTCAACCGGAATTCCCCTTCCGTTGTCTTTCACCCTCACCGAATTGTCTGCACGAATATCCACGACGATGTCGGAACAATATCCGCCCATCGCCTCATCAATGGAATTGTCAATAACTTCGTACACAAGGTGATGAAGCCCGCGTTCACCGATGTCGCCAATGTACATCGCCGGCCTTTTTCTGACCGCCTCCAGTCCTTCCAGAACAGTAATGCTGCTTGCTGAATAGGACTGCTCCCCGGCAGGATTTTTCGCCATAAATTTTACTGAATGTTTGCTTTAAGAACGAGGGTGGAAAACTTTCATGTTGATAAAGCAAATTTACTACAAAAACTGCAATTTTATATGATTTTGAGCCTTTTTTTATCCACAATTTGCCCGTTGATGAGGTTCTGAAAAGCGTCAAAAACATGCAATAAAGGCTGATTTTCCGGGTGGCTGTGAATAGAGGAAAAAGATGGGTTTTTTCAGCCGTTTCCGGCCCTGTTTTCCAGGTAAAAAGAGAAGCAATTCAGCCTTTTTTTCTGCAAATAAACCTGGCAACCTTTTTGCAGTCTGTCTGAAAATGAAAAACCAAACTTTACAAAAATGAAAACCAGATCCACATTGTTCGCAATGACACTAATCGTTATCACCGGAATTACAAATCTGTACTCACAACCGGTGCGAAATGCCGTTGAAAGGAACTCTGACCGGAATCAAATCGCCGGTGAACAGGCTACCATTCAGCGGGACAAACTTGAACTCGAACAATTCCGTACCCTCAACCGGAATCTCACAAACGCCATCGCAACCAAAAACGGCGATGCCGCTGCTACCGCCAAAGAAGGAATTGTCGCCGCCATGCAAAGGGAAATCGCACAAGGTGAAGCAAAATTGGCCTCCGCCGCAACCGAAAGAAATCAAAGCGTTGCGGAAGTAAAATCGGAAAACAGAGACGTGAACCGCACGCGTTCCCAGGGAAGACCTGTTGCAACTGCCAGGAATGTGGCGCAGCGAAATGATGATGTCCGCGACCGCAGAGACGATCAGGGAGACCTTGCCGAAGCCAAATTGAGAAATACACGGCAGAAGGAAATCCTCGCAGCGTTTAGCGCTATCAACGTACAATCAAATCCGCAGGCATTTGATAACCTTCAAAGCACAAAATCCCTCGTGCAGGAATTTGAACAATCCATGGCAAGAGACATGGGTGAAAACGCAGAAGAGAAAAGGGAAGACCAAAGGGAAATACGGGAGGGAAGGTGAAATATTTGTCGTCAAGGGGCAGGATTCAGTGGTCAGAAGTTTACCGGCGCATCGCCGGAAAATAATCTGACCACTGACCACCAATCCCGACAATTTGCAGAAGAAATTACCGGGACCTCCGCTTCGCTACGGCTGACTACTATTTTTCTATCACTTCCCTTTGCCCAGGGGCAACTTTCCCTTGATATCAGGAAGATTTTTCTTCGCATCTTCTGCGGCCTTTTTCTTTTTCTCTTCGAGTTCCTTTTTCAGACGTTCTTCTTCTGCCTTCTTCTTCGCTTCCAGTGCGGCTTTGCGCTTTGCGGCTTCGGCTTTGGCAAGGGCTTCAGCTTCTGCCTTTTTCTTTTCAGCCTCGGCTTTTGCTTTGTCTATTTGCTCCTGGGCCTGGTTCTGCAATTGTTCCTTTTGCTTATCAATTTCCTGCTGGGCCTGCTGTTTTGCATCGTCAATCTTGTCATCAATGAGATCCTTGGCCATGTCCCCCGGATCATTATCCCCTGCCATCCTGACACTTGTAATTTGCGGTTTGTCGAATGTTCCGCCGACTCCGACAATGACATTGATCTGGTCTGCCGATCCCAGGGATTTTTTGGTCAATGACGATAAGGCTCCTATTGCTGCCGCACCTGCCGCCCCGGCCGGAATATCCATATTCAGATCGTAATCCATCGTGCCGTCAATTCCGTTGCTTCCTTCAACCAGCATTTCCGTTTTGCCGGCCTGCACTTCAAAGGGTTCCACAAAGATTCTCCCGTCTTTGATTTCAAACATGATCTTCGTGTCTTTCATGACAATCTCTTTGAGATCTGCTACCTTGGTCTTCTCAGCTACCTTCCGCAACAATGGCAGATTCGAGACTTTGGAATTGAGCAGTTGCAAATCGCCGAAGCTGCTGATGCTTGCCATGTCCGGAGTCATATCGCTGTTCAGAAGTCCCCGCATGGTGAAACCTGAATTGAATTTTCCGGTAACATACTTTGCGGCAGGCGCCAGCGATTGAACCGATTCAAATGCCTCGTAGGTTTTCTGCACATCGAGATTGGCAACATTGAAGTTCATGGCGTATTCCGGCTGATCCGGATTTTGCGTAGAGTATTTGCCGAACATATCAAACTGACCGCCAAGCATTCCGAAAGTCAATCCTTCCAGGATGATTTCGCCGTCCTCCATCGAAACGGTTCCGGACAGATTTTCAAGCGTCAGATTGTCGTACAACACCTTTTCCATTTTGGTACTGAAACGGAAATCAATCGTCTTTGGAATCGGATACACCACCATTTCTTCCCCTTCGGCCGGGGCCGCAGTTGGCGCCGGCGTTGCACTTCCCGCTTCCGGCTCATCGGCAGTCATCCATTCATTGACATCGAAAGTTTTGGAGTTCAGCCACATATCACCGTGAATCACCTCGTTTTCCAGGAAAGTCCATGCCAGGTAATTGGAGAGGCTTCCACCCAAAGCAATGGCGCTGTGCCCGAGGTAACCTTTGAACTTGTCAATGGTCAACTCCATCGGCGAAAAAGAAAGAGCGCCTTCGACAATGTGTATTCCCTGCGGAAAATCTCCGTCGCTGTATTTCAGGTTGGTCATCGTGACATTTCCGGAAGTCGGCAGATTCATATATCTGCCTGCATCTACATCAGACATGACGCCGCTGGTCTTGATTTCGCCTGCCATTTTCCCCGACATCACCGTACCTTCCACAGGGAAGATTTTGCTGATCTTTTCCAGGTCAAGCGAACCTTTCATAAACAAATCATAGGCGGGATCGTCAAAATTGACAACTTTCATTGTTATATCGAGCGGTTCACCATCTATCTCGGTATGAAACTGCGACAACTCAAATGTGGTTTCCGCAAGACTGCCATTCTGGTTTTTCAGATTCGCCTTCAATCCCATCTTCTCCATCGCTTTTGGAAAATCCGGGGATTTCACATATCCGTTTTCAAGAGACAGGTCAGCGTTCACAACCGGAAAACTCCCTTTTGCTTCATTGTAGATTCCTTTGGCATTCACATTGGCAGTAAATTTTCCCTTGAGCTCATTTCCTTCCAGCGGAACCATAGTTCCGATCCCGGCAAGGTCAATGGCAGCTTTGACACTGGCATCAATGTCCATGTTGTCTCCCATGATCCCTTTGAGATTCAGTTTTGCATCAATGGGATTGTTCCCGAGTTCAGCATGAAAAGAGGGAAAACTGACCACAAGGTCCGCGTAATCCCCGGTTGATGCCTTTGCATTGAGATCAAATGAAATTTTGCTGATCGCAGTCGGAAGGTCCGGATACTTCAAATAGCCATCATCCACTTTCAGGGTAATATCAAATCCGGGCATTAACGTTTCCGTGTACATTCCTTTCACGCTTCCTGACATCGAAAACGAACCATCTGTTTCCATGTCTCCGAAATCTGCGGTGTAAACACCCGGAACCATGGACAGGATATCAGAAAACTTGTTTTCATTGGTACCGAGTGAAAGATCCATTTCCATGTCAGCGCCTTTGTATTGAATATATCCGCTCAGGAACAAAGTCAGATCATTGAGGGTGATGCTGTTGTCTTCAAGCGTATATTTTTCATTTTCGAGGTCCATGGCGGCATTCAGTTCCACGTCAAGTCTGGCTTTGTTCAGATATTTACTGCCTTCCATCTCGTATGTGAATTCGTCCGCGGCAGTTGTCGTCCTGAGGTTGAACAATTTTTCTGAAAAATCGCCTTTGCCACTGTGATTCAGATTTACCAATTCAACATACATATCTGATTCGCGGTCATCGTATTCGACGTAACCATTCTGAATGGAATACTGAGTCAGCTCCAGGGCAAACGGAGTTGCGGCGCTGTCCTCCGGAACGGAATCCGTGGCGGCGCTGTCAGCAATCATGATGTCCCAATTTGTTTTTCCGTTTTTCAGGATTTTGGCATGAATCCGGGGTTCGTCGAGAATGATTTTCCTGATTTGGTATTCATCTCCTGAAATCACGCTGGCGAGATTGAGTACAATGCGGAAATTTCTGACATCCATGAGGGTATCCCCATTGAATTCATCCTTTCCGACGACACTGAAATCGCTGAGACTGATGGTCAGGTTCGGGAAATTGCGGAAGAATGTGATCCCGAAATCTCCAAGAGAAACTGTGGCATTGACATTGTTTTCAATTTGTTTATCAACCGCCTTCCGGATTTCATCTTTGAAGATAAAGGGCGCTGCTGCAATAAAACCGATCAGCAATACAAAAACGATGGCACCGATTTTCAGGGCTTTTTTCATACAGATTTAGAATTAATTCGATGGAAAATTAAGCAAAAATCAAGCCGGAAAGGCCGTTTGGACCGATGAGAAACGCTTTGGGGCAAATGCTTATTTTCCGATGATCTGGAATTCCACCCTACGGTTGAGGTAATGGTACTCTTCTGCACCGAATTCGCCCTCTGCCGGAATGCTGCCTACCATCGGCGCTTCCGATCCTTTTGCCTGAACCGACAAACGGTCACGGTCAATGCCGTAAGTCCGCACAAGGAATTCCACGCAATTTTGCGCCCGG
>Ga0247727_10015281_pt1 | contig 12622 bp, 10 predicted proteins | sample WisWelCaveWW1625_FD_202498 | JGI IMG/M metagenome (GOLD analysis project Ga0247727, IMG submission 202498) | Biofilm microbial communities from Wishing Well Cave, Virginia, United States - WW16-25 | ecosystem: Environmental > Aquatic > Deep subsurface > Groundwater > Cave microbial mat | place... | reverse complement strand
GCTGGGAGTCTCCTTCAAAAATTATCCCCATCAAGTATTTTTGGACCTTGTCGTAAGTATCCAGCCGCGCGATGACCTCCTGGCCAATGTAGCACCCCTTATTAAAATTGATATACGGCAGCATCTGTGCTTCGTGGGGATTGATCTCTTCGTCGAAATCCTTTCCGTACAGCGGCCAACCGGCCTCGATGCGCAAACTTTCATAGGCCGCTTGGCCCATGGGTTTCGCACCTCGTTTGAGCAAATCCTCCCATAGTTTCGGGACGCCCTCTCTGTGCAGGATAAAATCAAAACCCATAAAACCGAGCTCATCGGTCCGGGAGATTATCACGGATTGGCTCTGCCACGAGATTTCTCTAAAATGCTGATTGGGCAAGTCAGCAAATCTATTATCAAAACTATCCTGAAGAAGCCGGGCACTCTGCGGCCCGAATAAACTCAACGTGTTTAATTTTTCTGTGAGGTTCTCGACTTTCACCTCTTCAATAAAGGTGAACTTGTCGATCCAGTTAGCAATTTTCTCCGGATTCAGCGGACTGGTGGTCAGTCGAATTTCGTCGGTGAATTTGTGCAGGATGACCCGATCAACAATCCGACCCTTCTCGTTGCTAAAAATATTAATCTGTCCTTCGCCGGGCTGGAGGTTGCGCAATTCATTGGTGGTGAGTCGGTGCAGCAAGTCAACATGATCTTTGCCGGTAACTTTCAAATATCCAAAATAGGGGCGCTCCATGACGACTACCGCGTTTCGGGCGGCAGTGTGCTCTTCCGCCGGATTCGAGTAATATTCCGGAAGCTGCCAGCCGTGGTATTCCCCAAACACAGCGCCGAAAGCTTTATGTAGATCAAAAAGAGTTGATTGATTCATTATTTTCGCTTCAGGGGTGGATGGCAAATTTGATCCCCTGTCCTCGAATGAGCAACCCAAAAGCTTGGGTCAGTTCGGACAGAGAGTAATGCCCCGTGATCAGTTTGCGCACGTCGATCTGTTTTTCGCTCAACAGAGTATACGCTTTCAACACGTCGCGCGGGGTGAAATGAAACGGGCTAATCAGAGTGATTTCATCGTAATGCAGACGCGCGGTGTCAAACTTCACACTGGTGCCAGCGGGGCAGCCGCCGAACAGCACAGCAGTCCCGCCCTTCGCGACCATCGCAACCGATTGTTCCCAAACCACGGCCCGGCCGGTACATTCAAACACCCAGTTGGCACCGAAACCGCGCGTAACCTCCCGCACGGCCTCGAGGATTTTTTGAACGCTGGCGTTGATGATATGATGAGCGCCCAATTCTTTTGCCAATTTTAATCGCTCCTGATGTTTGCCGGCGACGATGATTTTGTGGGCGCCCGCGACTTTCGCCATCAGCAGGTGGAGCAAACCGATGGCGCCATCGCCGATGATGAGCACGGTGTCGTCGGGTCGGATATTCAGCGGCTCGAAGCCGTGCACCACACAGGCCAGCGGCTCCAGCATCGCGGCTTCTTCGAAAGCGAGATCGGCGGGCTTGCTAAAAACGTTGTGTTCAACTACGCGGCGGGGGATTTTAATATATTCCGCATAGCCGCCCAGCACCATATTGTTCATGGTTTCCTGGCAGAGATTTTCGCGGCCGCGGCGGCAATGCTCGCAGTCGCCGCAAGGCGCGGTGTGTACCGCCATTACGGCGTCGCCGTCATGATAACCGTTGACACGGGCGCCCGCGTCGACGATGGTTCCAGAAAATTCGTGCCCGAAGGGTGTGGGCATGGGCATTTTGGGATGGCCGCGGCGGTAGGCTTTTAAATCGGTGCCGCAGGTGAGCGCGGCTTCAACTTTAATGATCAGTTCTCCATCCTCGGGTTCCGGCTTCGGAACGTCGCGCAATTCCAGACGACCAGGCTCAACCAGGTAGTAGCTTTTCATTTCCTTCCTTTAAATATTCTCCCTTTTTTTAAAGGGGGTTAGGGGGCTGTGCTTTCGCGCCGCCATCTTAGGACAACCCCCTAAATCCCCCTTTGCTAAGGGGGACTTTGTTGCGGTTAACTTGTTCCTAAAAACTCCACGATTGACTTTTTAATTCCGGCAGTGGAGAAACCATATTTTTCATACAGCGCCGCCGGCGTGCCGGATTCCCCAAAGGTGCGCATGCCGATGCGCTTCAGTCGCGTCGGGCGTTTTTCGCTGAGCAGCTCGGCGACCGCGCCGCCCAAGCCGCCGTTCACCGAGTGGTCCTCCACCGTGACCACCCGTTGGCAGGTAGCTGCCGCGTCCAGGATTAATTCTTCGTCCAGTGGTTTGATGGTGTGGATGTTGATAACTGTCGCTTTAATTCCTTCCTGCAAAAGTTCTTTGGCAGCCTTGATCATATTTCCAACCACGCCGCCGGTGGCGAGTAGCGCCACGTCCCGACCCTCCTGATGAACCACCCCTTTGCCAAATTGAAATTGGTAATCGGGGCCGTTGATGTCATCCAACGGCTGGCGGGTCAGGCGCAGGTAAGCGGGATGCGGATAATTCAGCAGAAACGCCACGGCTTGTTTAGTCTCGATATCATCCGCCGGCTGGATGATCGCGATGTTGGGCAGCGAGCGCACCAGCGCGATGTCCTCCAGACCCATCTGGCTGTAGCCGTCCTCGCCGATGCCGATCCCCACGTGGGTGCCGACGACACGCACCGGCGCTTCGTTGTAGGAAATCGACATGCGTACCTGTTCGAAGCGATCGACAACAAAACAGGCGAAGCTGCAGATGAACGGAATTTTTCCCGCCAGCGCCAGTCCCGCGCCCATGCCGATCATGTTGCACTCCGCAATCCCGACGTTGAAATGGCGGTTCGGAAATTTCTCGGAAAATTTTTTGGTCATGGTCGATGCGCTGAGGTCGGCATCGATGACCACGATGTTGGGGTATTTTTCGCCTAATTCAAAAATCGCTTCGCCGAAAGCGGCGCGGGTGGCTTTGGGCATGTATTATCCTTTGATTTTATTTTAAAAATTAAAAAATCCATATAGCCGTGAAATCCGTCGTTCGCACGCCATTCAAAACAGATTCGTCAATGCTCATTAATTCGAATACTATTTTGGCCTTGTCGATCAACTTTAAGGCTTCTAACCGATTTCCGGGTGGAACGAGCAAATCTCTTTGCATTTGAACGATCTTATCATTAAAGCCGCACTTCTAAAATCTTCTTCACCGACCTCTTCCCCCTACTCGCGTCTCGGCGCTTTGCCGTGCCAGCTAATCCGTGGTTTACCGTTCCCTAATTTCACGAACAATATTTACATTTCACTTGCAGTAATTGCCAGATCCAACCCTTGTACATTAAGAGGGGATTCAACTTTGGGAACGGATTTAATGAGGAAGGAAGAGCCGTCTTTTCTTTTGATCAGAACTTTTCCTTCTTTACGAGCTTGCGCAAGTACTTCCGCAAAATTTTGTCTCGCTTGTGAGAGGGTAAAGGTTGTCATGTGTTAACCTCAATTATTTTGACTCCATATTTTTTAGCAGCGTCCAGTAAGTTTCTATCGAGCGATAACAAAGAACCTTTGAACTTAGAGGCACAGCCAATGAAGTACGCATCATAGGCGTAGATATTCAATTCATCCGCAATTTTCAAGGCCAAATTCAACTTGACATCACAAAATTTAATTGGAATTTTCTGATATCCTTTAATTGCGCTAATCGCTTGTTTAAGATTGATACGTTTCCGTTTGAACATCGCTGAAAAAGCATTTCCCACTTCCCAATGAAGCGAAAAGGGAGCAATGATGTCGGCACCATAGGTAAGATTGACCAATCTTTGTTTCAGGGTTTCATTGGTTATGACCACAATAATAACTGACGTATCAGCTACAATCTTCATCGGAACTTTAGTTTTCGTTTTTAATCGATGAAAACTTTTTACAGCTTCGTCTCCAAAATCTCTTTCACCGCCTGTTCCCCTCGCTCAAAGATCGGGACTTTGCCGTGTCAAAGTACTTGGCTCATCGTAATGCTCTATTATTATTTCATTTTCTTTTCCTCGATCATGGCCTGCGCCGCGGCCAAGCGCGCGATGGGCACGCGGAACGGCGAGCAGCTCACGTAATCCATCCCGACGCGGTGGCAGAACTTTACCGAGTCCGGATCGCCGCCGTGTTCGCCGCAGATGCCAATCTTCAAATCGGGCCGCGCCCTCCGTCCTTTCTCCACGCCCATGGCGATGAGCTGCCCCACGCCCTCCTGATCGATGGTCTGGAACGGGTCGCTGGGCAGAATCTTGTGTTCGAAGTAATCATAGAGAAACTTGCCCACGTCGTCGCGGGAAAAGCCATAGGTCATCTGGGTCAAATCGTTGGTGCCATAGGAGAAGAACTCGGCGGTCTGGGCGATTTTATCCGCCACCAGTGCCGCGCGCGGCACCTCGATCATCGTCCCCACCAGGTAATTAAATTTGATGCCCTTCTCTTTCATCACTTCCCGCGCTACCCGGTCGATGATGGTTTTCTGGTGATCAAACTCGACTTTGGTGCCGGTGAGGGGAATCATGACCTCCGGCAAAACCTTAATGCCCTCGGCATAGCACTGGGCCGCGGCTTCAAAGATGGCGCGCGCCTGCATCTCGGTAATTTCGGGATACGTGATGCCCAGCCGGCAGCCACGGTGACCGAGCATGGGGTTGAACTCGTGCAGCGATTCGACTTTCTGTTTCACCGTCTCCACTGAAACGCCCAACCGCGCGGCCATCTCTTTCTGGGTATCGGGTTCATGCGGAACGAACTCGTGCAGCGGCGGATCCAGCAGGCGAATGGTCACCGGCCGGTGCTGCATGGCTTGGAAGATTTCATAAAAATCCTGGCGCTGCATCGGGAGCAGTTTGGCCAGCGCCTTTTTCCGGCCCGCCAGATCTTCGGCCATGATCATCTCGCGCATGGCCCAGATGCGCTCGCCGAAAAACATGTGCTCGGTGCGGCACAGGCCAATGCCTTCGGCGCCAAATTTGACGGCCGCGGCGGAATCGCCCGGAGTGTCTGCATTAGTGCGCACTTTCAGCCGCCGAATTTCATCCGCCCAGGTGAGGAGCTGCTTATAATATTCGTTGTGTTCCGGATCGATGGTCACCAGCGGCAGTTGGCCTTCATAAATCAGCCCTTTGGTGCCGTTGAGGGTGATCCAGTCCCCCTCTTTAAGAACTTTTTTGCCAAAGTGAGCGATCTTCTTTTCCATATCGATGGACAGATCCCCGCAGCCGACGATACAGCATTTGCCCCAGCCGCGTGCCACCAGCGCCGCATGGCTGGTCATCCCGCCTTTCGCCGTCAAAATCGCTTGCGCGGGCTTCATGCCGTGCACGTCCTCGGGACTGGTTTCTTCGCGAACGAGAATTACTTTTTCGCCTTTGGTACCGAGCTCCTCCGCCAGGTCCGCGGTGAACACCATTTTCCCCATGGCGCCGCCCGGGCCGGCGGGCAACCCTTTGGCAATGGGGTGCCAGACGCTTTCGGTTTTTGGATCCACCATCGGGTGCAGCAGCTCATCCAGTTGTGACGGCTTCACCCGGCTGACCGCAACCTCTTTCGGAATTAACCCTTCGCGCTGCATCTCCACCGCCATGCGGGTGGCGGCGATGCCGTTGCGCTTGCCGGAGCGCGTCTGCAGCATCCACAGTTTCCCCTCTTCGATAGTGAACTCGATGTCCTGCATATCGCGGTAGTGGGTTTCCAGCTTCTGGCGAATGTCCAGCAACTGGCGGTAGGTCTCCGGCATGACTTCTTCCAGCGACGGGAACTGCTGGTTGTTCTCCTGTTTGGAACGAATATTGACCGCGAACGGAGTGCGTATGCCGGCCACCACATCCTCACCCTGGGCGTTGATGAGCCATTCGCCGTAAAAGTAGTTTTCGCCGTTGCCGGGGTCGCGGGTAAATGCTACGCCGGTCGCCGAATGCTCGCCGGTGTTGCCGAACACCATCGCCTGTACGTTCACCGCCGTGCCCCAGTCATCCGGGATGCCCTCGATCCGGCGATACGCAATAGCGCGCTTGCCATTCCACGATTGAAAGACCGCCGCGATGCCGCCCCAGAGTTGTTCGTAACCATCATCAGGGAAATCTTTGCCCAGCACGTCCTTCACTTTCTTTTTCATCCTTTCGGTCAAATCCTGCAAATCCTCGGCGGTCAAATCGGTATCGTTTTTATATTTCTTTTTATGTTTCAACTCTTCCAGTAACCGCTCCAGTTGCACGCGCACGCCTTTGCCTTCGGCGGTTTCGATGCCGGCCGCCTTCTCCATCACCACGTCGCTGTACATGGAAATCAGCCGGCGGTAGGAGTCATAAACAAAGCGCGGATTGTTGGTGCGGCGAATCAGCCCCGGAATGGTTTTGCTGGTGAGTCCGATATTCAACACGGTCTCCATCATACCGGGCATGGACAGCCGCGCGCCCGAGCGCACCGAAAACAGCAGCGGATTTTCCGGATGGCCGAATTTTTTGCCCGATAAATTTTCAACGTTGCGCAGCGCCTCCTCCACCTGCGCCTTCAGCTCGGCTGGGTGGGTGCGCTGATTTTGATAATAATAGGTGCAAACTTCGGTGGTGATAGTAAATCCCGGCGGCACCGGCAATCCCAGGTTGGACATCTCGGCCAGGTTGGCGCCTTTGCCGCCGAGCAGGTTTTTCATGTCGGCCCGACCCTCTGCTTTTCCATCTCCGAAAAAATAGACGTATTTTGCCATCTTCCCTCTCCTTATTTCCTTTTCACTATTTCCTCTTCACTATTTACTTTTCACGTCTCACGTTTCACTTTTCACGTTTCCCCTGTTCGCCCTGCAACATCGCATGATACTGCTCAATATTCGAAAGCAGCTCCACCGCTTTATGGATGGCCTGGTCGTTATCAAAACTCGCCTCCACTTCGGCGGCCGTGCCCCACAATTTGGCGGAGATTTCCTGCTGCAACTGCTCGCGAATGAAATCTTGGCTCTTATCAAATTCCTTGGCTTTTTCCGCCAGCAGCACTTTGCGCACCTCGGCGATGGGCGTGGACACCGCGGCCAAATATTGGTTCTTCTTCGCCAATTCTTCTACTTTTTGCAGCGCCAATTCGTCCTCGGTGGTGTGTTCAAAACTCTGCTCTCCCAAAAACTTCTGAAATCCCGCCACCATCTCGTCGGTCACCTCAAAACCGCGCTGCAGCTCCGGATGCTTGGTGGCATAAATCACCGCAAATTGAAAGAGCTTGGTTTTTCTCAGCAGCTCGGTCTCATACTCGCTTAACGGCTCATCTTCAATTACAATATCCGGGGTGACGCCGTGCGAAGCATACACCTGACGGCCGTGGGCGGTGTAATACACTTCCTGCTTCTCAGCCGGTTTTTCGTTGGAATCAGTGGTCGTGCTTTTACTTTCGATATTTGTTTCATCTTCCACACCAGTATCCTCCAGATGCAAGATATCTTCGCCGTCTTTGAGGAATTTCTGCGGGTCTTGAATCGAACGGCCGCTGGGAACGAGATACTTGGCGGTGGTGATTTTGAGCGCCGACTCGCTGCTGATGGGGATGACCGTTTGCACCAAGCCTTTGCCAAACGTATTCGAGCCAATGATCAATCCCCGATCCAGATCCTGCACCGCGCCCGCCACAATTTCCGAAGCCGACGCACTGAATCCGTTGACCATCACCACCAGCGGCAGGTCTTCGAGTATCGGGGACTTTTCGGAATAAAATTTTTGCACCGATGCCGGTGTCCGACCCTGGGTGGACACAATCAACTGCCCTTTTTCGATAAAATTTTCACCGACATCCACCGCCGCTTCCAACAGCCCGCCGGGGTTGGAACGCAAGTCCAGAATAAGCGATTTCAGTCCGTCTTTCTTTAACTGGCGAATGGCTTTTCCCAGATCGCTGCCGGCGTTGCGGGAAAAATGGCTCAAGCGAATGTAGCCAATGCCGTCTTTAACGATGCCCGAGTAAGCGACGTCGGTGACCACAATTTCAGCGCGGATAAGACGAAACTCAATTGGTTCCTCCTCGCCTTCGCGCATAATTTTGAGGGAAATCTGGCTGCCGATTTCGCCCCGCAGCATATTGGCCACATGGGTGATGTTAATCCCCTTGGTGGATTGGCCGTCTACCTCGATAATGGTGTCGCCCTCGCGGATGCCGGCTTTGATGGCGGGGGTGCCGTCAAATGGCGGCTCGACCACGGTAGGCCAGCCGCTGCGCAGGCCGATGCGCATCCCCAGGCCGCCGTATTTGCCGGACGACATGATCTGCAGCTCCGCGTTGTCCTCTTTTTCCACCAGTACGGTGTACGGATCCAAAGTCGCCAGCATCCCATCGATGCCGGCGCGCATGAACTTGTTCGGGTCAACTTCCTCGACATATTTTTTGGAAATTTCCTGGTACACCCGGCCAAACAGTTCGATATTTTTCTGAATTTCGTGGTAGTAATCTGGGCTGTAAGCGGAAACCCACCCCGAGACCCAGCCGGAAATGGTGATGAGGATGACTAGCAAAACGATAAACACCGAGACCTGTTTTTTCGTCGACATGCAATACCTCCGTGTGGTTACTTCATTTTATCGCTCACAAATTTAATTTTGATTTTACTCGTTCATATATTTCTTTTTGAATGTTATCGATGGGCTGCGCGCCATCGATAACTACGAAGCGGTGCGCCTCGGAACGCGCGATGGCCAAATAGCCCTCGCGTACGCGGCGGTGAAACTTGCGCTCCTCTTTTTCCAGACGATCGAGGTGAGTGTTGCTCAGTTGCTTGCGTTTCAACGCCTCCGCCGGTTCCAAATCGATGAGAAACGTCAAATGCGGGGAAACACCCTGGGTGACAAATTTATGCAAATTTCGGATGAAATCCAAATCTATTTGTCTGCCGTACCCCTGGTAGGCGGTGGTGGAATCAAAGTAGCGATCGCAGATTACAATCATCCCCTTTTGCAAGTGCGGGATAATCTGCTCGGACACCAGCTGGGCGCGCGCCGCGGAATAAAGCAGGATCTCGGCGCGGGCGTCCATGTTGTGGTGCCGGGTGTCCAGCAAAAGATCGCGAATCCTCTCGGAAATTTCGGTGCCGCCGGGTTCGCGCAAAAACAGCACGGGCCGCGTCTCCTCCACAAGCTGCTCGTGGAGAAGCTTCGCCTGCAGCGATTTGCCGGAGAAGTCGATACCTTCGAATGTAATTAGAAAACCTTTCATCTATTTCAACCGCAAATTACTTTTGTCGAGATGCTAGCCAGCGCTCAAATGACTTTTTGCTCTCCCCGCTGCGCCGGCCGGCAAGCAATCCTTCTATGCCAATATGTTCGTCGAGGTCGGGCCACTCGATAGCGTACCCCTCACCCAACAGCTGCCAGTTATTTCGTTCTTTTGGAGAAGCGTGTACGAGACGGGGATACCAGTCCAGTGGTACAGCGACACTACGGCCATCATTAAGCTTTACCGTAAATTTTTCATTTGTTATTTTAACATCTACCACGAGCGGTTCGCTCTCAAGCACTAAAGTAGTCATGCCAAGCCTCCAACAGTATTTGCTGATGTTTTACAACAAGTCGAGCAATCTGGTTCAACTCATGCTGTTTAAACCCCTGGTTTTTGGCAATAGAAACCGGCTTAAGCCAAAATTTAGCAATTTGCCGATCACGTTTTACGTGGATGTGTGCTGGTTCAGGATAATCGGAACTGAAAAAAATGAAACTATAGGGTCCGTCACGCAGCACTGTAGGCATAAAAGACGCCTTACCTAATTTTCAATGCAAAATACATTAAGCTATTCCAAAATGTCAAACAAAAATTAGCTTTAAATAAAACCGCGCACCACCGTCACTAAACCCAAATAAATAAACAAGCCAATCACGTCATTGAACGTGGTAATAAACGGCCCGGTGGCAATGGCGGGATCGACGCCAAAGCGGTTGAGAATCAGCGGGACGCTCGCGCCCACGAGCGAGGCGTTCAAAATAACAATGAGCATCACTATGCCCAAAATCGTTCCAAATCGCGGCTCGCCCAAAAACGATACCACCGCCCACAGCAGTATGCCGCAGACGGCGCCGTTGATGAGCGACACGCGCATCTCCTTAAATAACCTTTGCAGCGTATCAGCGGGATTGAGTTCGCCGAGGGCGAGACCGCGCACCACGATGGTGGAGGCCTGTATGCCGGAATTCCCGCCCATCGCCATCATGAGCGGAATGAAAAACGCCGCGATGAACACCTCTTTCAGCGAGGCCTCGAATTTCGACAGCACCAGCGCCGAAAGCATTTCGCCAACAAAGGCCACCAACAGCCACGGCAGCCGCAGCATCGAAATCCGCATCGCCGAAGTTTCACGGATGGCTTCTTCCTCGGTTAACCCCGCCATTTTTTGGATGTCTTCGGAGGCTTCTTCCTGCATCACATCGACGATGTCATCGATGGTGATCCGCCCGATGAGTTTGCCCTCGTGGTCCACCACCGGCACCGACACCAGATCGTAACGGCGGAATAAGTTCGCCACCTGCTCCTGATCCATATCGGTGGGCACGCTGACCAATTTGGTGTCCATGATCCGTTTTACTTTCTCCCCCGGCTTCGCGAGAATCAATGTGTTCAACGGCAGCACGCCCACCAGCACGCCGTCTTTGTCGACCACGTAAACGTTGTACACGGCGTCCGTTTCTTCGGCCTTGGCGCGGATTTCGCTGATGGCCTCATCAACGGTCTCGTCTTCCGATACCGCTACAAATTCCAGCGCCATGATGCCGCCGGCGGTGTCCTCTTCATGGCGCAGCAGCTCTTTGACTTCCGCCGAATCTTCGCGGTCAATAGATTCGAGCACCCTTTCGGCCAGCTCCTCGGGCAGCTCGGCCACGAAGTCGGTGGCGTCGTCCGAAGGCATCTCATCGACAATTTCCGACAACCGATCGTAATGCAGTTGTGAGACCAGCTCCTCGCGCGTGACCTCGTCCATCTGCATGAGGACTTCCGAAGCGGTGTCGGCGTCCAGCAGCCCGAAGACGTACTTGCGGTTCTCTTTCGATAAATTGCGCACGATTTCCGCAATATCCGCCGGATGATTGCCGATCAAAATATTCAGAATCATCCCGTTGTCTTTTTCGGACGCCAGATATTCGACGTCGTCAACAATATCTTTTAAGTCGGTCTCTTCCATATTCTGCAGATTTCGTTCGCCAACCGGACGAATTCTCCTGGAGTTAATTCCTCGGGACGTTTTTCTAAATTGAAGTTTAGCTGACTTATAGTATCCGCTATCTCGTCGATTTGCTGCAACGATTTGCGCAGCATTTTTCGGCGCTGTTGAAACGTGATGTGGATGACGCGATCCAAAATTTCGTGGTCGAGTATTTTCCAAATCTTTTGACGTGAAAAATCCCAATTCACCACGGCGGAATCCACTTCGGGCCGGGGTCGAAAGACATTTTTCGAAACCGAAAACAAGAGACGCGGTTCCGAATACAACTGACTGAAAACCGAAAGTATGCCATAATCTTTGCCGCCCGGCGCCGCCACAATCCGCTGCGCCACTTCTTTCTGGATCATGAGCGTCATGTCCGCAACGAGTTGGCGGGATTCAAAAATTTTAAAAATCACCGGACTGGTAATGTGATAAGGAACATTCCCCACGACTCGTAATTTATCTGACCCCGTGCGAATCTCGGCAAGATCGATTTTTAAAAAATCGTCTTCGATTAAAATGAACTTTTCATGGCGGCCGAATTCGGCGCGCAGCGTTCGAGCTAACCGGCGGTCAATTTCAACCGCGATGAGTTGCTTGACCGCGGGAAGCAAATATTTCGTCAACACTCCAAAACCAGGGCCGATTTCTAAAATCACCTCATGTGCGTTTGGTGCAAGCTTGCGGATAATTTTGCGTGCGATGTTTTCGTCCACTAGAAAATTTTGCCCGAGGCTTTTCTTGGGACGAAAGGTGGTGTCGATCATGCCATCTTCCGAGAGTGCAATTTAAACAGCCGCTCAGCATTGGCGGTAGTGATTTCTTCCAACTTCGCAACCTCGACCTCATTGATCTCGACCAGTTTCTGCGCAATATACATCACGTGGGCAGGCTCGTTGCGGCGGCCGCGTTTGGGTTCGGGAGAAAGAAACGGGCTGTCGGTTTCCAGCAGCAGCCGATCCAGCGGGACGATTTTCGCGACCGCGGGCAGTTCGGATTTTTTGAACGTTATATTTCCCGTAAACGAAATATAAAATCCCAGTTCCAACACTTCTTCGGCAATTCGAACATCTTCGGAGAAGCAGTGAAAAACCCCGGTCAGCCCGTCGGTGCCTTCGCACTTTAAAATATCAATAATTTCACGCCCGGCCTGCCGGTTGTGGATGACGATCGGCAGTCCCATCTCCTTGGCCAACTTGATCTGCTGACGAAACGCTTGCCTTTGAACCTCCACCGGCGCCCAATCGCGATAAAAATCCAGACCGATTTCGCCCACGGCCACCACCTTGGGATGCCGACAAAATTCTTTCAACTGCTGCAGCGCTTTGTCATCAAACTTTTTCGCGTCATTGGGATGAATGCCCGCAACCGCAAACAGACCGCCGTATTTCTCCGCCAGATCGATCGACTGGCGGGAGGTCTCGATGTCCGTGCCGATATTGATGATCTGTTTTACGTTGGCGTCAAAT
>Ga0247727_10015280_pt1 | contig 12622 bp, 7 predicted proteins | sample WisWelCaveWW1625_FD_202498 | JGI IMG/M metagenome (GOLD analysis project Ga0247727, IMG submission 202498) | Biofilm microbial communities from Wishing Well Cave, Virginia, United States - WW16-25 | ecosystem: Environmental > Aquatic > Deep subsurface > Groundwater > Cave microbial mat | place... | reverse complement strand
GACGGTTCTCCTGGCAACGCCGCGTCGCACGCGGCTAGGAACAACACTGGCGAGCCAACGCGGCTACGCCGTTTCCACCAGGAGAACCTTTTCACTCGCTCTTTCATAGAATCGTGGCAGAGTCTTCGATGCCACGGCCTGGGCTTCGCGGACTCAGCCCCAGCTACCCAGCCGCAGTGAGCAGCGCGCTTTCGGGCGTCGTTATCGAAGTTGTGCGACCCTTGGCCGGGGAATCGGGTGCGGAAACGGGCCAGGTCCGTTTCCGCCGTTTTGAATCGAGCGGCCCGCAACTGACGATCAGTTTTACCGTCAGCGGCACGGCAGAGAGTGGCGATTACAATCTCTCGACGACTACGGCGATCATTCCGGCCGATGAGAGCGTGAGTAACTCGATCGATGTGACGGGTCGCGAGGACGCCGACCTGGAGAACGAGTATATTGACGTCACCGTGCAAAATGGCGGCAACTATCTCTGGTCCGATCCGAAAACCGGCCGCATCGACATTGGGGACAATGACACGGGCCTGCCCTTGGTCACGATCGCGGCATCACCCAATCCAGGCTCGGAGACGGGTCCCGTCGCCGGCCGATTCACGATCAGTCGTACTCCGGTTGGCCCCGCACCCCTGGTAGTCCATTTCGCGCTCAGCCCCAGCAGCCGGGCCAAGGAAGTCAGCGACTTTAATGCCCTGTCACGCGAGCTCCGAATCCCACCCAATGTGCCCACGGCGGACATTGTCGTGATCCCGCGCGACGACGGTTGCTTCGAGGGTCCCGAACCGGTCGGCGTCGATCTCATGCCCGGTGTCAGTTACTCGATCGGCAGTGCCAACTCGGCCACGCTCACGATCAACGACAACGATCCCGGGCCCGACATCGTCAGCATCACCGCGCCCGATCCCGATGCGTCCGAGAGGGGCCCCGAGAACGGCAGATTCACTGTAAGCCGGTGCAACGCCAACTCGGCCCTCACCGTCACTTTCAGCGTCAGCGACCCGGCGACGAACGGAACTGATTACGAATCCATCGGCAACAGCGTGACGATTCCAGCCGGTTCGTTCTCGCAGGACATCACGGTTCGACCGTACGACAATGATTCCGAGGTCGAAGGGGATGAGCCGGTAACCGTGACGCTGACCGATACTAGTGCCGATTACGATCTCGGCCAGCCCAGCGCGGCCACGGTGACCATTCACGACAACGACTGCACTTCCGGTTCCGGTGCCCGCCTCCAAAGCCTGCGCCCGAACCTCAACCCACCCATCACCTTCACCGGCCAGCCAGTCACCTTCACCGCCCGCCTGCGACCCTCCAATCCCCCGCCCGGCCACGGCGCCTTCTACTGGCAAGCTCGAGAACTCCTGGGGCGCGACGCCCAAGGTCTCCATTGGGGCGACTGGCTACCGGCCCCCGGGACCCGCACCAACAACACGCTCGTCACCACCCAATACACCCCCTGGACCGGCCAGTACCATGTAGAGTTGGTGCCTTGCTGGAGCTTTTTCGATCCCATGGAAAGAGTAGCTTCGGTTGCGTTTCAGGCAAGGCCCACGGTCAACATGACAGCGTATCGGCCACAGACAAAGTTCTTTAAGTGGCGAACTCATCCAGTTCCGAATTTTGACTATGAGGAAGAGATCATCGGCGCAGGAATTAGATTGAACGGGGACAGTGACGATGGAGATTTACTGCCTGACCGATATGACCCTAGTGTTCCCAATGAAGATGATCTTATCCTCCTCGAACTTCAGCCAAGCCCATCAAGTCCGCCACGGGGCGTTCGATACGTACTTAGACGCACAAACACAAGCATTTCAGTCTGGATGAGTAATACGAAAGGCCAATCAGTATTTCAGGGAAACGCCACAGAGCAGTGGTGGTCAAACTCGGCGCCACCCAGAGAAGTGTGGGTGGAAAGCACTCGGCACGATGTCACGTTTTTGGAGTTCATGGCGGTGGATGCTAGTACGAACCGGATTCTGGATTCAGATCGTATCCGCTTCTTCAGTTTCCTGAGTGTTGTGATCGCATTGGGAGGAGAAGACCAGGATCCAATTGATCCTCCGCCTGTTCCCACTCTTGGTACTTTTCGAATTGCAGTTGATCTATACGACCGCGCATATGATGTCCACATGTATAACGAAGACGTTGTGGACGTTTCGGAGGGTACGGGGAATGTCGGTGCGGGCGAGGCTTTTAACGAGGTTGAAAGCGCGGTTCAAAGGCGAGGAGTCGCGGAGATTGCAGTTTTTGGATACAGCCATGGGGGCGGAGCGACACGCGACCTTGCAGACGGAATCAATAGCCGCTTACTCGGTCCCGGCGTCATTATGCCTTTCACGGGGTACATCGACGCGGTCGAGAACACTCACTGGAGCACCAGGGCTTGTGAAACACGAAGACCGCCAGGCTCGCTCTATCATGCCAACTTCTACCAAACAGTTGGAAGTGGCGACGCGCTTGGCCTCGTGGGATGTCCCGTGCCTACCGCTAATTATGAAATCTGGGTCACACCACGGCCTTGGGGCGCAGGCCTACTCCACTACACTATCGACGACAGCGTAAATGTACGGATTGGCTCGTCGTTGGAGCCCGGTATGTTGCGCGAGCTGATGGATCAGACCAATCGTTGAGATTTCAGATCCGATGCCATGAGGTCCAGTTGGAGGGCTCGCTATGTTGATCAATGCCTGCCTCGCAGTTGCGACTTTGATTTCTTTGACACAGTTCGTCGGCTATGCATTTCAAGCACCTAACTTTGTGGAGGATCGGCTGATACCTGATAGGGCGATTCAGGACCAGATACGTCGGACCAATTCCGCATACCTCGATAACCAAGCCGCAGACCCTCACCTTAATTGGTTTCGAGAAGTGAAAAAACTCCTCGAATTCTCAGTGAACGGGGACCGGAAAACCCTCATTCCGCAATTAGCTTACTACTCAGCGCACTCCTCTAAGGACCTGGAAGATTGGGCCGCTATCAGCGCTGTGTATCAATTCCTCGACCTTTCTGGTGGACAGATTCTACTTGCAATAGCGCCTTACATTTCCACAGAGGACGAATCGCTACGCAAGCACCTACGGGAGCTCTTGTGCGATGTAGAAAGGGACCCTCCATCGGGTCCACCAAATTTCAGCCATTACGAGTCATACATTTTGGCTTTCAAGAATCGGACACATCTTGCATTGGTCGAATACATGTACGAACGGTCTCCAACGACGGCAGCATTGTCAATGATGAACATTTACTCAACAGACAGAGAGGACCGAAAAGCACTACTCTGGGCAGAGCACGTTGTCAGCGACATTCTTTGGAAGCAAAATCATGCATTCCTAGACCCCAGGCAAGTTGAACCTGACGCAGTTCAGCAATTGGACAAACTCTCCCGTCGACCGGAGTGGTGGATCCGCTTATTCGTCGCCGCGATGTTAGCCCAGAACCCGGAGTTCCAGGTCGCCGACATGGTCGGACGATTGAGGAACGATGAACATCCTCTCGTTCGAAAGTTCGCCGCGAATGCGAAAGAGTGGTCTCTGAGATTGCCTGCACAGCCCGTTCAGCCCCCGCAAGCCGTTCTCGACCTCTACCGAGAGTTGGTGGAGGCGGAATTCATTCTTTACAGACAGGGGAATGCCGACGCACTACTTGCCATCTACGACCGATGCCATCGTGAAGGAAAACGGAGCCTGGAATTGTTGCTGGATGTGATGTATCCCGAGAGCCAACCGGACGAAAGGCGTTACCAATCCTTGGGACGATTTACACGCGCAGACGACTTTCTGCACGATCGGTTCTTTAAGATGCATATCGATGCCCCTGCCCTGTTAGATGTTTTGTGCCGCCGCGTTCTGACCGCACTGGACCCAGGCAGACCCGTGCCGAAGGATCTCTTCATGTCTTCGAGTATCGTACATGCCATTGTCGCATCCGGCAATAAGGAGTACATCGACCGACTTCGTGTGCTGCTGAGTCATCCCGATCCAGAACTCGCTCGTTTCGTCCGTGGTTGGATGAATCCGGAGTGATGCGGAGATTGGGGGCATGAAGAGGGGAAGGGGTCAGGTCTAGCTAGAAGGGGAAGGGGTCAGGTCTTGACTTTGGGACGGAAAGGGGACGGAAAGGGGGGGGGACGGAAAGGGGACGCAACTCGTTTCCGCGCAGCCCGGATTCCAAATTGAGCTGCGTCCCGTTCGGTCCTCTGGGCGACGATTGCATCACGGGTGAGAACGGGAGAAACGGGGATAAGTCCAATTATCTGGATCGTCACAGCCATTTTATTGGACTTATCCCCTTTTACGCCGCCGAATGGCACTGCCGCATGTCAGATAAGGACTTACGTCATCGGGTGGTTTTCCAGAGCCATCGGCTCGCCGTGGCATTAGCAAAATCGACCGCACATTATGGTTGTCGACAATCGGCCCAATTCTGCGGCGAAATGGAAATTGCCGTAACTTCAAGTGCCATACGCGGCAGTGCCATTCGTTCCTGACACCTGATACCATCCCCACGTCTTGCAATCAGAAGAAGAATCGTCATAGTCGTCGCCGCGCCGGCGCGGGGCCGGTCGTTGTGGATAAGTTGATCCGCACGCAGTCGCGGCAAACGGTTTCGTTCACCGATTCGGTGGATGCCACGTCGCGTTCACGGTCACTGACACCTCATCCCTCGAGGATTCGGAAAAGATCACCGGGACGCGACGCGGCGCCTGTGCCAACGTCTGAGAGAACTTTGTCCCGCGAGGACTGTTGTATCAGGTCGACGAATCACAGGCTCGCGGCATCCGCCGGTCCAGCACCAGGAGTTCGACGCATGACGCCCACGCAAGTCGCCGATTTTCACGCCGCCTATCAACACTTCGCCGGCTTCGATTCGGCGAATCAAAGGGGACGGGAGTCGTTTCTAAGCTCGCGATCTCCGGAAAAACGACTCCCGTCCCGGGGAGAATCAAAGGGGACGGGAGTCGTTTTCTAGTGAAATCCCGTTTCGAAACGACTCCCGTCCCCTTTGATTTGTCCAAAGCCCAAGGCGTCCCGACTCGCATGCTCCTCCTGCCGCGTCAGCCGCATGGACCAACCGAACCGAAGATGATGCTCAAGATTATGCAGACGAACCTGGAATGGTTCGAGAAGTACTTGAATCCGCCCGCGGCGGGGAAGACAGTTGCGAATTGAACATGAAAAAGGAAAAGGCGGTTCGTCTGATCAGCAATTTGAACTTATCCCAACTTAACCCTTTTTCTGTCCCTCACTCTGCAAAGTTCCGTTGCCATCCACCGCTGCACCCACCCTTGCGAACTCGATCAAGCCACGTCATGCTACACACCGGTAAACATGTACGTTTCTTCGCTGTTCGGTGGTTGTGCTCGCGTACACCGCGTTCTGGTTGTTCAAAGCTTCTTGTACGTTTGCCTGGGCCGCCTCGCGGAGGAGACCATGCACATTTCGATTGCGTGTTCAAATTGCGGGAGCAACCTCAAAGTCGCTGAAAGCGCCACCAGCCGCAAGATAAAGTGTCCGAAGTGCGACGCGGCCCTGCTCGTTCACGCCAAATTACCCGGACAGTCAAGGCCGTCGCCAGCCGCGCCGCATTCGGACGTTGAGTTACCCGAGCAAGAGCCGCCCAACCGTTCCCACGAATCTCGCGCCTCGCCCGGTCCGCCGCCACTACCGCCCACCGAAAACGAAAAGAGTCCTGGAGTCATACAGTTCGAAGGTGTTATGACGCCCCGGATTGCTCTTCTCGATCGCGAGCAGGTGCTCGTTAAATTCGAAGCCAGTTTCTGGGATCTCGGGTTGATCGGCTGGTTGTTTCGTTACAAAAACCGCCTCCTCGTGACAAGTCACCGCGTAATGCTCTTCCGCAAGCGGCTCATTGCGAACGAACTCAGCATCATTTGGCTTGCTCAGATCACGTTCACGCGGGTGGGGCAGTCTCTCAACTGGAAGAAGCTCGTAATCGGTGGATTCCTCTGCTTGAGCTATTTTCCGTCGTTGTTTTTACGCCCTTTTCTCCCCCTGGACGTCACCGGGCGCATCAGCGGTTTAGATCTCGTAATTCAGGTCACCGTCGTCTTAATCGGTGCGTATCTCGTCTTCATCTCCAGAGAGAAAGTGATGGTCGTGAGCACGGGCGAGGATAAGGTGCGCATCGAGTTGATGCGCATGAAACCGGGGGAGAGCCGCCGCTTCGTGGATAGTGTGTTTCGGGCGCTTGACGCAAGACATTTTGGATACGGCAAAGCGACGGAGCCATCCAGCACGAATGGGGCAACAGTATGAGCGAGCAATGGTACTACGCGCGGGGCGGCAAGCGGGCCGGGCCAATTCCGTTCGCTGAACTCAAGCAACTGGCATCCAGCGGTAAGCTAGCGCCGACCGACTTGGTGTGGACGGATGGCATGCCGAATTGGGTGCTGGCCCAAGAAACCAAAGGCCTTTTCGCCAATCGAGCCGTTAGCGCCGTTAGGATTCTCTCTCGGTTCGCCAGCAAGACAAAAAAGCAATTCTCCTTTTCCTTGCCTGAATCGCTGTCATGGGTCAAGCCAGTTTTTCTCACATTGGCAGTGTGTTTACCAGTTGCGTACGGGGTCATCATGCTCAGCGGATACGATCCGCTAAACGTTGGGAACTGGCCTCACGTGGTGCGGGACTCGTTTCGTGGCAGTGCTAAATCCCAGGGATCAACTCGAGAGCCAAGCGTTGCCGGCGCCGGCGTTGTCAAGCACGGCGAGACCCCGCTCGTCGAGTTGTTGAGCCAACTGCCGAAAGACAAATGGCTGAAACCGGAGGAACTCTTCCGGGGCAATTCGAAACAGGTCCAGGCACTTGATTGGTTCAAGAATAAGACTGTCGGAGAGCGCGCGTATTTGGACGTGCCTTCTCCGAGAATTGCCTTCGATAAGAAGAACCACGCGCGGGTCACGTGTTTTGATGGACCAGAGATCGAAGTCTTCGGAATCCCGTGGCAATTACACGTTCTTCACATACCGGGAGGGGATGTCCGTCGCCTGGGGAATGAAATGGAGCGGCCCAAGCCTACGGGGAAGTCGATCTATAACTTTGAACTAGGCAGTTTAGACGAGCCGGAGGCAAAGGTGCTTCAAGAATGCGCGAAAGGGAATTCTTCGTTGCGAGTTAGCTTCAAGATCTTGTCCGTCGGTTTCCATTCGGAAGTTTTCGGGGAGCCTACACTGGAAGTGCTGGTCGACAAAGTCGAGCTAGAGGAATCGGCTACGCGAGCCATGCCGATCCCTACCTTCGACGAGAGCGATGTGGATAAGTCGATTGCCTGGCTCAAGAGCGTAAAGGCGGAATATCGAGATCCCCCGCCGGACGACGGGAGTATCGTCGGACAACAGCAGCGGCAGGCGCAAGCCCGAAAGATTTGGGATGATCTTCTCCAAAAAGCCAACCAGGTGAAGGGCCGCAATGTGACGTGGTCCTTCAGGGTTAAAAAAACAGGATTGATACCGGGCAACCTGGGCGTAATCGAACTCAAATGCCCTGATGAGGTGATTCTTCCGGATCCTCGGCCATACTCATTTCCTACAGAACATTCTCTTACCGCTGGGAAGCACGTGTCTCAAGGATTTACTATGAGGGCTAAACCGAACGACCTGATCCGCGTTCGCGCGCGCGTCCAGGAGGTGGAAGGACGACTGGATGAAGGTGCGGGAGGAAAGAACTGGCCTTCGGTGATGCAATTCGTGCTGAGCGATTTCCGAGTCGCGGAAGACTTGCTAAATGCAGGTGAAACGCTCCAAGTGACCGCCAAGAACCTCTGCGCAGAATACACGGCCAACATGTCTGCAGCAGATAACAAATACGCTGGGAAAATGATCGAAGTCACTGGGACAGTCGATTGGAAGGAGGCAAGCGGCGGTAAATTCCGTTTGAGCCTAGACGGCTCCGACGGGCGCGGGGGTGCCGTGCGGAATGCAGGCAGTGTCTACTTCAGCGTTGTCTTCTGTTTCTTTTACGACGCGCTAAAAAGCGAAGCGGCAAAAATCTCCAAGGGTCAGACCATAACAATCCGAGGCATTTGCGAGATAGCAGCTCTGCAGATAAACGGCTCAATCCGACTAGAAATGTGCCAACTCGTCAGCAATTCCTCGGAAACCGCCGAAAAAAACCCGAACGTGGCAAAGACACCTATGGAAAAAGATCAAGGAGCAATCCAGCCTTCTGGCAATGCCACGAAAACAGCCGATCCAAACCCCGCCGCGCCAAAAACGCAGGCGCCTCAAGTCAAAAACCCTGCTGGCAGCACCAAGCCCGAAACCATCGCCCCGCCTCAGCAGCTGCCCGCCGAAGTGGAGGCGGCATGGAAAAAAGCCGGGGCGGAGGTGGGCTTGATGGGACTCCGACACAACGCCCCGAACGTGAACAATGGATGCATGGACTTGGATTTCAGCGATAATCCGTTTGCTTTTGCCGCGGGGTCGGTGGAGGCGTTTCGCATTGATCGATGGAGTGAGGGGATGTTGGCAAACGTCCCGGCCCCAGCGAAGGTGTTCGGCCTGTATTTTTCTGGACATGACATGACGGACACAGGGCTGAAGGAGTTGGCCGGGCTGAAGCAACTCACATCACTCAGCTTGCGGGATAATCGAGTCACCGACGAAGGGCTGAAGGAGTTGGCCGGCCTGACACAACTCACCTCGCTCGACCTGTCCCAGACAAGGGTGACAGACGCGGGGCTGAAGGAGTTGGCCGGGCTGACGCAACTCAACTCGCTCAGCCTGGCCGCCACGCGCGTGACGGACGCGGGACTGAAGGATTTAGCCGGGCTGAAGCAACTCAATTATCTCAACCTAATCATGACGCACGTGACGGACGCCGGGCTGAAGGAGTTGGTTGGGCTGAAGCAACTCAACGAACTCACACTCGGCGGCTACAAGGGCCTGACGGAAGGGGGGATAGCGGAGTTGCGCAAGGCGCTGCCGAAGTGTAAGATCCTGACCGGGGGACTTGTGGGCGCGTCCGGCGGCAGCCCCGGTAAGTCAAGCAGCAATCCGGCTTCCGGCAACAGCACTTCTAAGAAAACAAGGCATAACACTCCTGATCTGAGTGAGCCCGATGCAGTGGTTCGGTCATTCCTGGAGGCACTGGTGAACCAAGATCGAGAATCGCTTAGCGCCGTTATCTCTTCCAAGGCAGTTGGTCAGCTCGCCACTCTGCGCAAAGCAGCAGCGGATTCTGAAGAGCTGTCCAAGGCAGCCACGCAGTACCGCGCCTTTCGTGTCGACAAGGTACTGATTTCTAATCGAGTCGATGAGCGTTATGTTGTTCTTGAGGAGCGCACCAAAAGCATCGACAAGAAGAGTCCGCCGGGGAAACTCAAGCAGGTCAAAGTAAGCAAGGAGCCGGACGGGTGGCGAATCATCGAGTTGATGTGACCGAGTGGTGCAGAAACCGGGGAGGAAAACGGGTGGAGCCAGAAAAGGTGCCAGGAATGCCAGGAACCATTTTCGGCGTTTGGGGCTTGGTCTCGTCGAAAGGTTACTGCACTCTTTCTGCCGCCTGAAATCTGTTACCGGGCGATTGTCTACGATGCTCTTGAAAACGCCGTCCTGGCTGCGGCTGGGACTTCGATCGGAACGAAAAAGTTTTCGGGGTACAGGTAATCTTCTCCCGACTCATCGACGACCCGAACGAACTGCGATTTCGCCGCGGCGGCGTCTGGGATCAACTGGTAGACCTTTCGCTGTTCGAGCGACGCCGGGTAACCCTGGTTCTTGACACAGATCGCGTACTGGCGGTTTTGCCTTCGACGGGTCATGATTGTTCCCACAAGAATTGTTTGAACGTCCATGATCTGGCTGACGATCTCGAAATCCATCGGGCGATTCTCTTGCCGGCAGTAGGGGTCCGTCAATAGTCACGATCAGTACGCTCGTGACCAGTTCCGCGATCACCAGCCAACGAGGGAGTTTGATGCCGGCATTTTGCGAGTTTACTCCCGCCGATGGAAGGATAACATGCGGAAATGGACCGACGGTAAACTCGGATCGGACGAATGGTCGCTGATCCCTGTCCGCGTAATGGCTAATGCCTGCGTATCCGGTAGTTCCAAAACTTTTGGGTTGACACCGGCCCGCCCAGCGCGGACGATTTCGGCACGACATCATCGTAGACATCACGCTCCGCGTGATGCGGATCGTCACGCGAAGCGTAGACCTCTACATTATTTGCTTTCACTGAGGAGCATCTCATGTTGCACAAGCACCGCGTCCTACCGTTCGCGATTGCCGTCGCCCTGGGGAACTGGAATCTGGTCGCTCCGGCCAACGGGGCTGAGCCGAAGAAAATCGTTACCGTGGAAGGCATCACGGAGTTCCAACTGGATAACGGGCTTCGCGTGCTGCTCTTTCCAGACAAATCGAAGCCGCGCGTGACCGTGAACCTGACCGTGTTCGTCGGTTCGCGGCACGAAGGGTACGGCGAAACGGGTATGGCTCACCTGCTGGAGCACATGGTGTTCAAAGGAACGCCGGATCATCCAAGCATTCCCAAGGCACTCGCCGAACGCGGTGCTCAATACAACGGCACGACATCGACCGACCGCACGAACTACTTCGAGACGCTGACGGCGAGCGATGAGAACCTGGAGTTTGCGATCTTTCTGGAGGCCGACCGGCTGGTTAATAGTTTCATCAAGGCCGAGGACCTCGCGTCCGAGTTCACGGTTGTGCGCAACGAGTTCGAGATGGGCGAGAACTCGTCCCGCGGCGTACTCGACAAGCGGATCATGGCCGCGGCGTTCGAGTGGCACAACTATGGCAAATCGACGATCGGCAACCGCAGCGACATTGAAAGGGTGCCGGTCGATAACCTGCGCGCGTTCTACCGCAAGTTTTACCAGCCCGACAATGCGATGGTCGTGGTCGCCGGCCAGTTCGATGAGGCGAAGGCACTGGGCCTCGTGCAAAAGTACTTCGGCGCGATCCCGCGCCCGGCGCGGAAGCTCGATCAGACGTACACCGAGGAACCGCCGCAGGACGGCGAACGCACGGTGACGCTGCGTCGCGTGGGCGAGGTCGGGGCGGTGGGCGTCGCGTACCACATCCCAGCCGGCCCGCACCCCGATTTCCCGTCGCTCCAGGTTCTCGGCGGAATCCTCAGCAACCAGCCATCAGGTCGGTTGTACAAGGCGCTGGTAGAAACGAAGAAGGCATCCAATGCGTCCGCGTCGGCTCGCCCGTTGCACGATCCCGGGGTGCTATCGGCCCAGGCCGAGGTGCCGCGCGGCGGGTCACTCGAAGACGTGCGCGACACGCTGCTCGGCATCATCGAGGGAATCGGCCGCGAAGGTGTCACCGGGGAAGAGGTCGACCGGGCGAAGGCGCAAATCATCAAGGGCCGCGAGTTGGCTCAGGCCGAGACCAGCCGGCTGGCGATTTCCCTCAGCGAATGGGCGGCCCAGGGCGATTGGCGTCTCTACTTCCTGCATCGCGATCAGATTGAAAAGGTCACGCCGGAGAGCGTCAAGGCCGCGGCCGTGAAGTATCTCGTGCGCAACAACCGCACCGTCGGCCTGTACATCCCGACGGAAAAGCCCGAGCGAATCGCCGTGCCCGCCACACCGGAGGTCAAGAGTCTGGTCGCAGGCTACAAGGGCCGGGCGACGATCGCGGAAGGCGAGGCCATCGACCTGACCCCAGCCGGACTTGAGTCACGCGTCGAACGAAAGTCGCTGCCGGAGGGAATCAAGGTTGCGCTGCTGCCGAAGAAAACGCGCGGCGAAGAGGTCCACCTCACGCTGACGCTGCGCTTCGGCAACGAAGAAAACCTCAAGGGACTGACTTCTGTTGGCAGCTACTTGCCGGCACTGATGCTGCGCGGCACGAAAAATCTGACTCGGCAGCAACTGCAAGACGAGCTGGACAAGCTTAAGGCCACGCTGGGCACAGGCGGTGGCGGCGGGCGCGGGCGCGGCGGGCGCGGCGGCGGGCCACCCGCGGCGAGCAGTGCATCGTCGGTGTCGTTTTCGATCCAAGCGAAGAGAGAAAGTCTGCCCGCCGTGCTGGAGCTGCTTCGCGAAGTTCTGCGGGAACCGACTCTGCCCGCCGATGATTTTGAGGTGATGAAACGCGAGCGGCTGGCAGGATTGGAGCAGATGCGAGTCGAGCCGGCGGCACTTGCCGGCTTGGAACTGCAGAGACGACTCTCTTCGTACCCCAAGGACGATGTGCGATATATCCCGATGCTCGACGAGCAGATCGAGCGGCAAAGGGCCGTGACGATCGCTCAAGTCCGCCAACTCCACCGCGAATACCTCGGCTCCGCGGTCGGCGAGCTGACCATCGTCGGCGACTTCGATCCCGACGTGTGCCTGAACATTCTCGCGAGCACCCTTTCGGGTTGGACGCCGGCCAAGTCGTACGCCCGCATCGCCATGCCATTCACTAAACCGGCCGAGCCGGCCGGACTGCGGATCAATACGCCGGACAAGGCGAACGCCACGTTCACCGCCGGAATGGTTTTGCCGATGGACAACAAAGACATGGACTATCCGGCGCTGGTCATCGCCAACAACATCTTCGGCGGCGGCACGCTCTCGTCGCGACTGGGCGATCGCGTGCGGCAGAAAGAGGGCCTGTCCTACGGTATTACCTCTTCG
>Ga0247727_10015279_pt1 | contig 12622 bp, 15 predicted proteins | sample WisWelCaveWW1625_FD_202498 | JGI IMG/M metagenome (GOLD analysis project Ga0247727, IMG submission 202498) | Biofilm microbial communities from Wishing Well Cave, Virginia, United States - WW16-25 | ecosystem: Environmental > Aquatic > Deep subsurface > Groundwater > Cave microbial mat | place... | reverse complement strand
ATAATTTTTAGGAAATCGTATTTGTGAATACATTTGAAAAAATCCTCGTCACCAGCGCGCTGCCGTATGCGAACGGCCCGCTGCACCTCGGCCACCTCGCCGGCGCGTATTTGCCGGCGGATATTTATGTGCGCTATCAGCGCATGAGGGGCCGCGACGTGCTTTATGTTTGCGGCACCGACGAGCACGGCGTCGCGATTACCATTGCGGCGGAAAAAGCGAAAAAGTCGCCCAAAGAGTTTGTCGATTTTTATTGGGCGCAAATGAATGAAACATTCGCGAAAGCCGGTATCAGCTTCGATATTTTTTGCCGCACCACGACGCCGGAGCATTATCCGATCTCGCAGGAATTTTTCCTGACGATGCACAAAAAAGGATTGCTCGTCGAGAAAGCGGTAAAGCAGCTTTATTGCCCGAACGACAAACGCTTTCTCGCGGATCGTTACGTCGAAGGCACGTGCCCGCATTGCGGCACGCCGGGCGCGCGCGGCGATCAATGCGAAGCCTGCGGCAAGTGGATCGACCAACTCGAGCTGCGCGAACCGAAATGTATGGTGTGCGGCGCGCGACCGGAAATTCGCGAAACAAAGCATTTTTTTATTCCGCTCGGACGTTTTCAGGAGCAAGTGAAAAATTGGCTCGACACGAAAACGAATTGGCGCGATAACGTGCTCAATTTCTGCTACGGCTGGATCAAAGAAGGCCTCGCCGACCGCGCGATTACGCGCGACATTACGTGGGGCGTGCCGGTGCCGCTGCCGGGTTACGAAGGCAAAGTGCTTTATGTTTGGTTTGATGCGCCCATCGGTTATATTTCGGCAACGCAGGTTTGGGCGAAACGTCTCGGCCAGCCGGACAAGTGGAAAGAGTATTGGCTCAATCCTCAAACCAAACTGGTGCATTTCATCGGCAAAGACAATATCGTATTTCATGCCATTGTCTGGCCGGCGATGTTGATGACGCAGGAGGGCTATATTTTGCCGGCGGATGTGCCGGCGAATGAGTTTCTCAATCTCGAAGGGCGCAAATTTTCCACCAGCCGCAACTTTGCCGTGTGGCTGCACGAGTATTTGCAAAAATTTTCGCCCGATCCGTTGCGATATGCGCTCGCGGCAAATTTGCCGGAAGGCAAGGACGCGGATTTCTCATGGAAAGAATTGCAAACGCGCCACAACAGCGAACTGGCGGATATTCTCGGCAATTTTGTTAATCGCACGCTGACGTTTGTAAAAAAAAATCACGGCAATCGCGTTCCGGCCATTGGTTCATTGAACGAACGCGATCAGCGCATACTCGATCTGCTCCAATCGTGGCCGCAGCGGCTCGGCGAGTTTTATGAACGTTATGAATTTCGCCGCGCCACGCAGGAGTTGATGGATTTGGCGCGGCATGCCAATAAATATTTCAATGACGAAGAGCCGTGGCGCACCCTCAAAACCGATCACCCGCGCTGCGATACGACGCTGCACATTTGTCTGCATCTCTGCAAAGCGCTCGCGGTTTTGATGTCGCCAACTTTGCCGTTTTCCGCCGCGCGCTTGTGGAAGATGCTCAATTTGTCCGGCGCAGTCGAAAAACAAGATTGGCTCACAACGCCGGTCGCGCCATTGCCGGCCAATCATCAATTAAACGAACCGGAAATTTTATTCATTAAAATTGAAGACGAGGCGATTGCTCCCGAAATCGCCCGTCTGCAAGAGGCCTTATTGAAAATGCAAGAACCCACGCCAATTGTGGCAGTTGCACCCGCAGAAGCAGTGGCCGTGCCAGAGCCTGCGGTAAGCGAATCCGTTAAGCCCGCGGTAAGCGAATCCGTTAAGCCTGCGGTAAGCGAATCCGTTAAGCCCGTGGTGAGCGGAGCCGAACCATTGATCTCGATTGATACGTTCAAACAAATCGATCTGCGCGTCGCCGAAGTTCTGGCCGCGGAAAAAGTTCCCAAAGCCGACAAGCTGCTCAAACTAAAAATCCGCGTCGGCGCCGAAGAACGCCAACTCGTCGCCGGCATCGCGCAACATTATCAGCCGGAAGAACTCATCGGCAAAAAAGTCGTGATCGTCGCCAATCTGGAACCGGCCAAAATTCGCGGCCTCGAATCGCAGGGCATGATTCTCGCAGCCTCGACGGATGACGGCAAGCTCTCCATCGTGTCACCGGAACGCGAGATGGCCAGTGGCGCGAAAGTGAAATGAAGCTCGTTGCTGGCAACTGGTTGCTGGTTTCTGTAAAAGCAACCAGCAACCAGTGACGAGCAACCAGCAACAATTATGCTCATCGACACCCACGCCCACTTGCAGCTTGTACATTTCGACGCCGACCGCGACGAGATGATTCAGCGCGCCTTCGACGCCGGCGTGGAGAAAATTATCGTCGTCTCCACCGACGTTGCTTCGAGCCGGCAGAGCATCGAACTGGCGGAAAAATTTTCCGGCCTTTATGCTGCCGTCGGCATTCATCCCATCGATTGCGCTGCAGCAAGTGAAAATGATTTTGCCATGATCGCCGAGTTGGCGCGGCATCCTAAAGTCGTGGCGATCGGCGAGATTGGAATGGACTTTTATTGGAAGCCCTTTTCGCAAGAAATTCAACAACGCACTTTCGTTCGACAATTGCATCTGGCAAGCGAACTGCACAAGCCGGTGATCATTCATAATCGTGAGGCCGGTGTTGCGATTCTGCAAATTTTGCGTGATGCCGGTATACATTCGCTTTCGGGTGTGTTCCACTGCTTTTCGGAAAACCTCGATTATGCGCAACAGGTATTGGCGCTGGGTTGCCATATTTCTTTCACCGGAAATCTGACCTACAAAAAATCGCTCTTGCCGGAAGTCGCCGCGCAAACGCCGCTGGAGAAAATTATGCTCGAAACCGACGCGCCGTTCATGACGCCGGCGCCGCATCGCGGCAAACGCAATGAGCCCAGTTATGTCGTGCACATTGCGGAAAAATTGGCGGAGATCAAAAAGCTTTCTGTCGCAGAAGTGGCGCGGCAAACGACGGCGAATGCCAAAAAGTTGTTTGGTTTGAGTTAGCCGGTTAGCCGGTTGAAAAATAAACCGGCCAACCGGCCAACAGGCGAACAGTGAACATACCACCGCAATTTTCACCCAAAAAATCGCTCGGGCAAAATTTTTTAATTGATGCAAACATTGCCCGCAAGATGGTGCAGTTGATCGCGCCGCAACCGGAAGACACAATTGTCGAAATTGGGCCGGGCTTCGGGGTATTGACCAAATATCTCATTCCCATTGGCTGCCGCTATTTTGGCATTGAAATCGATGAACGGCTCGTGCCGCTGCTGCAAAAAGAATATGCCGCCTATCCGCGCGCAGAAATTTTGCACCAGGATTTTCGGAAAGCCGATCTCGCAGCTCTGGCAGCGCCGGAGAATAAACTGCGGCTTGTCGGCAATATTCCTTATCACATCACTAGCAGTATCGTTTTTGCGGCGTTTGCGCAACACCGCGTTCTGCGCGATATGACGCTGACCGTGCAGAAAGAGGTGGCCGAACGCATCGTCGCCGCAGCGGAAACCGGCGGCAAAGATTACGGCATTCTTTCGGTAATCAGCCAAACATTCGCGCAAACGGAAATTTTGTTCACGATGTCGCCGCACGTCTTTCGGCCCAAACCGGAGGTCGATTCGGCCGTCGTGCGCTGGACGTTTCAACCGCCGCCGGAAAATTTGCTGGACGAGGCTTTTTATGTGCGCATGGTGAAAGCCGTTTTCGGCCAACGCCGCAAAACTTTGCGACGCAGTTTGGCTTCATTTTTACAAAAAGAGCTTTCACCTGGCCTGCCCGTTGATTTGCAACGCCGGCCGGAAACTCTTTCGATTCGCGAACTGATTCAACTGGCTAACGCCTTGATTTTGACAAAGGACTGATATAAAATGGAAGATTTGGATCGCCAGGAAATTCTTGAGGACGTGAGTTATCTCATCGAGGCGAAACAGGCGCCGAAATTGCGCGCGATTATGCTCGACGCCCATGCGGCGGATATTGCCGATTTGCTCGCGCATATGGACGGCGAGCATCGCCGTTATTTATTCGAAGCGCTCGATCTGCACACGGCGGCCGATGCCATTTTGGAAGTTGATGCTTCAACGCGTCAGGATTTAATCGAAACCTGGAACGAGCATCAGCTTGCCGGTTTGGCGCGCGAGATGAACTCGGACGACGCCGCGGATTTCGTCAGCGCCTTGCCTGCGAAACTGGCCGCGAAAATTTTGAAACAGTTCGCGCCGGAGGAATCCGCTGAAGTTCGGCAATTGCTGGCGCATGAGGAAGACACTGCCGGCGGCATCATGGCGCTGGAATTGGTGGCGGTCGCGCAGGATCGCACCGTCGAAGACGCGATCAACGAGATTCGCAAAAAAGCCGATGAAATCGAAACCATTAACCATGTTTATGTGATCGACGGCAATCGCCGGCTCGTCGGCGCCGTGCATTTGAAGCAACTGATTCTCGCCGAGCCTTATACGACGTTGCGCGAGATTATGAATCGCGACGTGATCTCCGTGCAGCTTGGCATGGATCAGGAAGAAGTCGCGAAACTGGCGCGCAAATATGATTTGTTGAGTGTGCCGGTCGTCGATGCGCAAGGCCGGCTTGCCGGTCGCATCACGTATGACGACATCGTCGATGTGATGCAGGAAGAGGCCCAGGAAGATTTGGCGCGCGTGGCCGGCGTCGATGAAGCCGAAGAGCCACGCGAAGTTTCCATTTTTCGCATTTGCCGGCTGCGTCTGCCGTGGTTGGTGGTCGGGCTTTTCGGCGAGATTCTCGCGGCGTTCGTGCTCACCAATTTTTCCGGCGCGTTGGATAAAGTGATTTCATTGGTTTTCTTCATTCCCATTATCACCGCGATGGGCGGCAACGCCGGCATTCAGGCCTCAGCCATCGTCGTGCGCGGCCTCGCCACCGGCGAAATTGATTTTTCCGACACGCTGCGCCGGCTGGGCAAAGAATTTCGCATCGCCATGCTGAACGGCGTCTTGTGCGGGCTGATTATTTTTTTAGTTATTGCGATTGGCTGGAAAAATCCGAATATCGGCCTGCTGATCGCGATTAGCTTGATGATCGTGATTATGTCGGCTTCCGTCGTGGGCGGCACGGTGCCGTTGGCATTGAAGCGATTCAATGTTGATCCGGCGATTGCCATTGGGCCGTTTATCACGATCTCGAATGACATTCTTGGTTTGCTCATTTATATGTGGATTGCGATGTTGTTTTTGGACTATTTGTGAGTGTTCGTCGTCGCGCCTTTAGGCGTTCTCGCGTGACTGCACAACCGGCCTTGAAGAGACGACAACCAGGTTTATTCTCACTTTAATTTTCAGTTATTTTAATAACACCATCAAAGTATCGAACCTCCTACTCCTGAAGGAGCTACTACTACGAACGTAATGCCCCTCGTCAAAACTGAAGGCCTCGTTATCCGGACGATGAAAATGGGCGAGACCAGCAAGCTGGTGACTTTTTTCACGCGCGAACTGGGAATTTTGAAAGTTATTGCCAAAGGCGCGCGCTCCGGCAAAAGCCGCCTCGGCGCCGCGCTGGAGTTGTTGACGGTTTCGCGCATCGTTTATTATGACCGAGAAAATCGCGAGTTGCAATTTCTGAGTCAGGCCGATATTGTCGAGTTCTTTCCCAATTTGCCGGCGGATCTGGAAAAATGGGGTTATGCGAGTGCCTGCGCGGAGCTGGTTTATCGCACGCCAACCAGCGCCGAGGCGACGGTCAAGCTTTATCCGATTCTGCTCAACACGCTGCGCGCGATGAACGAGGCGGCAAGCGAGGGCCGCATTTGTTTTTGGGGATTTCAAATGAAGCTGATCGGCGTGCTCGGCCTCGCGCCGAATCTGCGCAAGTGTTTGAGTTGTAACACCGCTGGCCCGACTGTCGAAACCGGCGACGGCATCTATCATTTCGATATCTCCCGCGGCGGCTTTCTCTGCGGCAAATGTTCTTCGGGCCGCAGCGCGCACGAGCTTGCCGACGAAACTTTACGCCGGCTCGCGGATTTGCAAACCCTTCCCGCCGAAAAATTTTCTTCCTTTAAAATTTCTCCACTGGCCTGCCGTGAAATTGAAAATTTTTTCCGCGCCTATTTTGCTTTTCATTTGGAAGAAATCGGCAAGCTGGCCGCGCTGAAATTTGTGCGGGAAGTCGTAGCGCAGACGGCTCCGTCTGTCAAATAGCCTTGCGAAAGAGATCGCTTGCTTTTTGATAAAAACTCTGTAAATTTTATAGATGATCGCTCGTTATGGCAAATCACTTATCGAAAACAGGAAATTTTTATGTTAACGAAAACAATCGAAGTGAATGAATCGCAAACGCGTTTGGCGGAATTATTGTCCGTGGTGCTGGGCGGCACTGAAATTATCCTGACCCAGGACCAAATACCCGTTGTCCGCCTTACGCCGATAGCGGCCCCCCCAGCCGCACCGCGCACGGCTGGATTACACAAGGGCGCGATTTGGGCGAGCGATGATTTTGCTGAGCCTTTGCCGGAAGAGTTTTGGACGGAAGGCAAATGAAATTATTATTAGACAGCCATGCTTTCATCTGGTGGGATAGCGAACCCGACAAGCTCTCACCGACGGCGCTTGCCGCTTGTCGGGATCGCGCCAATACGCTGTTTCTCAGTATTGCCAGTGTATGGGAAATACAAATCAAAATTCAACTTGGCAAATTAAAATTTAAAATCCCATTTCCCGAAGTGATTAATGATCATCGAAAAGCGAATAATATCGAAATGTTGTCTATAACATTGCCGCATATCTTTGCTTTGCAAAACCTACCGATGCATCATAAAGATCCTTTTGATCGTTTGTTGATCGCGCAGGCAACTGTTGAAAATTTTACCATGATTAGTAATGACCCCACTTTTACACAGTATCCGGTCAAACTGCTTTGGTAAGAATAGCAGCGAGACTTGTTCATTGTTCAAGCCGGCCTAAATACAAAAATCTATTTCTGACGTCACCACAGGAGTTCTCATGGCAGCAATTGAAAAATTAATGGATAAACTCGTGTCGCTGTGCAAGCGGCGCGGCTTCATTTTCCCCTCGAGCGAAATTTACGGCGGCCTGAACAGTTGCTACGATTACGGACCGCTTGGCGTCGAGCTGAAGCGCAACATCAAAGATTTTTGGTGGAAAGCGATGGTGCAATCGCGCGACGACATCGAAGGCCTCGACGCCTCGATTCTCATGCATCCGCGCGTCTGGGAAGCGAGCGGCCACATCGCGAACTTCACCGACCCGATGGTGGATTGCAAAGTTTGCAAAGCCCGCTTCCGTGCCGATGAAATCAAACCGGAGAAAGCGGGACAATGCCCGCGTTGCGGCAACAAAGACGCGCTCACCGAAGCGCGCAATTTTAATCTCATGTTCAAAACTTTTATGGGGCCGGTGGAGGAAGCGGCGAACGTCGTTTATATGCGCCCCGAAACCGCGCAGGGAATTTACGTGAACGTGTACAATGTCATGCAGTCTTCCCGCCAACGCATTCCGTTCGGCATCGCGCAAATCGGCAAGGCGTTTCGCAACGAGATCACGCCGGGCAATTTCACGTTTCGCACGCGCGAGTTCGAGCAAATGGAAATGCAATTTTTCGTCAAGCCGGGCACGGATATGGAGTGGTTTGAATATTGGAAAGCGCAGCGCATCGCGTGGTACGACGGACTGGGCGTGCGCAAAAACAAATTGCAATTTCATCAACACGGCCCGACCGAGCTGGCGCATTATGCCGCGGCGGCGTTCGATATCGAATACGAATTTCCGTTCGGCTGGAAAGAGCTGGAAGGCATTCACAATCGCACCGACTTCGATCTCAAGCGCCATGCCGAATACAGCGGCAAGGATTTGAGTTATTTCGACGACGCGACGCGCGAGAAATATGTTCCTTATATCGTCGAAACCTCGGCGGGTTGTGATCGCACGGTGTTGACGACGTTGATCGATGCGTATGATGAAGACGTGATCGAAGGCGAAGCGCGCACGGTGTTGCACCTCGCGCCGGTGATCGCGCCGATCAAAGCCGGCGTGTTTCCGCTGGTGAAAAAAGAAGGCATGCCGGAAGTCGCGCAAAAAATTTATCAGGATTTGAAAAAGCATTTTCCGGTTTTTTATGACGACGGCGGCGCGATCGGCCGGCGCTATCGCCGCATGGATGAAGCCGGCACGCCGTTCGGTATCACCATCGACGGCCAAACGCTGCAAGACCAAACCGTCACCGTGCGCGACCGCGACTCGCTGGTGCAAACCCGCGTGGCGAACGATAAGCTGCTGCCGTTTATTCAGGAGCAGATGGCGGCGTATAAGCGAGTGGATTGACGGATTATTGGAGCACTGGATGGTTGGGGCTTTCAGTGCTCCATGTCAAATTTTTAAAGAGAACTTCATTGCGAGGCTTTATCATGACAAGACAATTTACACTTGAATATTGGATGGACGACGGCTGGCACGTCGGTCGGCTCAAAGAAGTCCCGGGCGTATTTAGTCAGGGCGAGAGGCTTCAAGAGCTTGAAGAAAACATTAGAGATGCTTATCAGCTCATGATGGCTGAAGAGAAAATAGCAACACGCACAGATGTTCAAACCAAAGAATTGACGTTAGCGTTGTGAAGCGGACTCAACTAACCGGAATGAAGCATGGCGACAAAGCTTAGATCTCCACTTAAAGATTAACAAAGCAAAATGGAATTCTTGATTTTGAGCGAAGCCGAAGTCAAGCGTTTACTAGACCTCGACGACATGCTTGAGGCGCTGGCGGAGGGATTTAAGGCGCTCACTTCGGGACAGGTCTGCGCGCCGCCCAGAAACGAAGTGAGCGTTCCCGCCGGGTTTTTGTTTGGCATGCCCGCTCATTTGCGCGGCGACAATATCGCCGTCAAACTCGTGTCGGTATTTCATGGAAATCATCGCTTGGGCATTCCGGGTCATCAGGCTCTTATTTGTTTATTCGACTCCGAAATTGAGAAAGGCCGCCTGTTTGTGGAAACCCGGCTGGCGTTTGAGCCAACGCCTGTTGGGTGCGATGAGTTAAAAGGCCTCAACCCTGAAATCGGCACGGAGGTGGGAGAAGTATTGCTCAATCTTCGCCCCGGCCGTCAATCGGCCAATGAGCTTACCGTGTACAAATCAATGGGGCACGCCGTGGAAGATACGGTCACCGCTAATCTGGTTTATAAGCGCGCAAAAAAGGAAGGCACGGGGATAGTTGTGAACCTGTAGCTTGAGTATATTGCTAACTATTTTCGCGCCAGTTGGGAAGCGGCGGAAATTCAGCGCGAGCTTTTCAACGAATAGAAATTTTTATTACAAATTATTCCTATGCCGACTTTGCCTCCTACCCTACCGGAACTCAGCCAGAATATCTGGGAGCGTTACGGCTTTCGCGGCAACCCGTTCGATACGCGGGCGCTTTCTGCTTCGGCGGGCGCCTTTCTGCTTATCGCCCAAGCAATTGTCGGACGTGGTATGGAGGCGTCGGAATCGCAGCGGCTCACCAATTTTTTGCGTAACCCCGGCGGCGGGCGCGTCATTGTGGAGGGTGACGTTGGCGTTGGCAAAACCACGTTTGTCAACTATCATCGTTATCTTTGGGAGCATGAAGCAAAAGACCGGCTGTTGACCCCGGTTAATGAAATTTCGGTTTATGGCAATTGGGAAGGGCGCGATTTTCTCTTGAACGTTTTGGGCAGCCTGATCAACAAATTAGTCCTGCTGCACGGCGAGAAAGCGATCCACGAGCATCCGTTATTTCGCGAAATTTTTCTTTTTAATCGCGTTTTTCTGCAACGCTCGATGGAAATGCAAGTTTCCATTTTGGGATTTGGCGGCGGCTATGGACAGGCGACTCAAGTTACGGTTCCACCGGCGCCTTCGGAAGCCCCGCTTCAGGAATATCTTGCCGCTTTAGTCGGCGAAGTTCGTAAAAACGGATATAACGGCGTTCTTTTGCACTTGAATAATTTGGAGCTGTTGAGCTTGCGTGATCCGAAACGCACGCAACAGCTCTTCGAGGAGATTCGTGATGCGTTGCAAATTGCGGACGTTTATTATGTGTTCGTGGCGCCGCAAGGTTTTTTTCAGCAAATTATCACGCCGTTGGAACGCGTGCGCAGCGTTTTTTGGGGCCAGCCGATTATCCTGCCGCCGTTGACAAAGTCTCAGGTGGTCGAAGCCGTTGACAAGCGCTGTCAAATTCTCGCCAGCAATGGCAAATTCATCCGTAAAGCGAACAGAAAACGTTGTTTGGATAAAATAAAAGACGCGAGTTCAATCAAGGAGGAAGATTCATGAGTCCCACCAAAATCAAAATGCGCCAAGTGGTTGATTGGCGCGCGGCAGTTTGGGCCGGGGTGATTAGCGGCGTGGTTTTTCTCGTCATCAACATGCTGCTCACGAAATTTTATGTCGGCAGCCCGTGGGTGATCGTCCGGCTCGCGGCGTCGTTGGTGATGGGCACGCGCGTCGTGCCGCCGCCCGCAACTTTTGACGCCGCCATTCTGCTGGCCGCGCTGGCAGTGCACGTGCCGCTGTCTATTCTTTTTGCCAGCATTATTGCGGCGATCCTGCATCGCTGGGGCTTGCTTGTCGGCATTGTCGGCGGCGCCATCTTCGGCCTCGCCCTTTACGCCATCAATTTCTACACCTTCAGCTATTTCTTTCCGTGGTTCTTCCCGATGCGCAGTTGGATTATGGCCGTCAGCCACCTCATCTTTGGTGCCTGCGCCGGCGGCATCTATGAAAGTTTGGAAGTCGAAAAATTTGTGCCGGCGGAAGCATAGCGCAGAGCGCCAAGCGCACGGCTTTCGCTATGCTCCATGCGCTTGGCGCCATGCAATTTTACTTTCCTCAAGGGAGCGATCATGAACGATCAAAACATTTTACGCATGCAATTTGGCAATCGCGGTTTTGGGCCGGGCGGCTATTCGTCGTCACGACGCGGCTGTGGCGGCGCGCGTTTGCTCATCGGTTTGGCGATGGCGGCGTTTGCGCTTATTTCTTATTTTGGTTCCAGCGTTTACAATCCAGTCACCGGCGAAAAGCAGCACGTGAGTCTATCCGAAGAACAGGAAGTCGCGCTCGGTTTGCAATCGGCGCCGGAGATGGCGCAGCAACACGGCGGCTTGCATCCCGATGAACAATTGCAGGCAACGGTCGATGCCATTGGCCGCAAGCTGATAGAAAATACCGCAGCTTCGCAAACGCGCTATCCTTTTGAATTTCATCTGCTCGCCGATCCGCAAACCGTCAATGCGTTTGCATTGCCGGGCGGGCAAGTTTTTATCACCTACGCTTTGTATGGCCGTCTCGAAAGCGAGGGCCAGCTCGCCGGCGTGTTGGGGCATGAAGTCGGGCATGTGGTGGGACGTCACAGCGCGGAGCACATCGCCAAGCAGCAGCTCACGCAAGGTCTCACCGGCGCGGTGGTGTTATCGACGTACGATCCCAACGACCCGGGCAGCCAGCGCACCGCGCAAATCGCGATGGTCGTCGGCCAGTTGGTCAACATGAAATTTGGCCGCGAAGATGAGCTGGAGTCCGATCAGCTCGGCGTGCGTTTCATGAGCGAAGCCGGTTACGATCCGCGCGCGTTGATCGGCGTCATGCGCATTTTGGAAGAGGCCAGCGGCGGCGGGCGCCCGCCGGAATTTTTCAGCACGCACCCCAATTCCGACACGCGCCTTGCTGAAATCGAAGAAGCAATTCAGAAACAATTCCCCGGCGGCGTGCCGGAAGGGTTGAAACCATAAAAAGGACAAGATATGGAAACGGTGCAAATCCCGTTAAAAAAAACGACCATTCATGTTTTTAAGAATTTGGCCCAAAAAAACGGCTTAACGGTGGAGCGTTTTCTTTCTGAACGGCTCAATCAAATTGTTGCGGAGGCGCGCGCCGGCAATGTTGAGGCAGCGTTCCGAAAAATCGTGCATCAATCAATTGAAACGAATCGAGAGCTTTTGAGGAAATTGGCAGAATGAAAAAGCGGGGATTGCCTGTCAAAGCCGCCTATCTGACTCTCGATGAGGTGCTTTATATTCATGAGCAAGTTATCGACGCCTTTGGCGGCAGTCATGGGGTGCGCGATATGAATCTTGTCGAATCAGCCGTGCATCGGCCAAAAGCAAGTTTTGACGGAAAAGACCTTTATCCCGAGTTGTGGGGAAAAGCCGCTGCCTTAATGCATTCGTTGTTGTTCAACCATGCGTTCATTGACGGAAATAAGCGTGCGGCTTTTGTCGCTGCCGACGCCTTCTTGCGGAAGAATGGATATCGGCTGCGCTGCAATTCAAAAACTGCTTTCGAGTTTTTAATGGACGCGCTGGCGTCCAGAATTGACGTTGAGAGTTTGGCAAAATGGATTAGTCGGCGAGTTGTTCGAGTGAAACAGGCTCTTTAGAAAGGATGAATCTATCTATGCTCATTAAACACGAAAAGGACTGTCCGGAAATCGTCGCCAATGACGGCTGCCGTTTGCGCGAGTTGTTGCATCCCGATCGTGACGGCGCCGATCTTTCGTACTCGTTTGCCATTGCCTATGTCGATCCCGGCAAATCGACTTATCCGCACTATTTGAAGCAAACAGAAGTTTATTTCATCATACAGG
>Ga0247727_10015278_pt1 | contig 12624 bp, 7 predicted proteins | sample WisWelCaveWW1625_FD_202498 | JGI IMG/M metagenome (GOLD analysis project Ga0247727, IMG submission 202498) | Biofilm microbial communities from Wishing Well Cave, Virginia, United States - WW16-25 | ecosystem: Environmental > Aquatic > Deep subsurface > Groundwater > Cave microbial mat | place... | reverse complement strand
CAATACCGGCCGGGTGGCTCGCCTGCTGATGAACCACCTGCTGCTCTGCGAGCGCTACCCGCCAGCCGTGATCCACGCGACCGACCGCCAGCGCTACTACGAGGCGCTGCGTGTCCCGACCAGCGCGCCGGGGGAGGACGAAGACGACGCTTCACATCTGGCCGTGCTGGTGGTGGAGGCGCTCGACAACGGGCTGGACTCCGCGCTGCGCTTCGTGGAGGAGGCGGCCCGCGATGGGCGCAGGATCCGCGCCGCATCCTAGCGACCCGGCGGAGCGCCGCACCGGCCCGGCCGAGCTCTCCGTGTTCGGCCGTGCCCGACTGCCGAGCCGCTTCGGCGACTTCGAGATCGTCGCGTTCAGCTCCGCCTCCGAGCCGGTGGAGCACGTCGCCGTGCTGCGCGGCACCGTCGCGGGGGGCGAAGAGGTCCCCGTGCGCGTGCACTCGGAGTGTCTAACGGGCGACGTGCTGGGATCGCTCAAGTGCGACTGCCGCGACCAGCTCGAGATGGCGCTTTCCGAGCTGGCCCGCCGCCCCACCGGCGCGCTGCTCTACATGCGCCAGGAAGGCCGAGGCATCGGGCTGCCGCACAAGATCAAGGCCTACGCGCTGCAGGACGCGGGGCTCGACACCGTCGAGGCGAACCGGCACCTGGGATTCGACGAGGATCTGCGCGACTATGGCGAGGCGGCCGCCATGCTGCGCTGCCTGGGCATCCGGTCCACCGTGCTGCTCACCAACAACCCGCGCAAGATCGAAGGGCTCGAGGCGCACGGCGTCGTCGTGGCGCGCCGCGAGGCGCTCCAGGCCACGCCCAACCCCCACAACGAGGCCTACCTGTTAACCAAGCGGCGCAAGCTGGGGCACCTGGGCTAGTGGCGGGCGGTCGCGGCGCGCGCTTCCGGGAGCCGCTCGACCCGCAGTTCGCCGCGCTCAACGCCTCGATCGGCTTCGATCGACGACTCGCCGCGCACGACATCGAACAGAGCCGCGCGCACGTGCGCATGCTGCGTGACCGCGGCTTGATCCCGACCGCCGACGCGGACGTGCTGCTCGATGGCCTCGATCGGGTGGCCACGGAATTCGCCGGCGGCGGGATCGTGCCCGACCCGAACCTGGAGGACGTGCACATGCACGTCGAGCACCGGCTGGCCGGAGTCGTCGGCGAGGCCGCCGGACATCTGCAGACGGGCCGCAGCCGCAACGATCAGGTGGCGACGGACCTGCGACTCTACGCGCGCGAAACGACGGCCCGTATCGTTGAGCGCCTGACGGCGCTTCGCCGCGCCCTGGTCGTACAAGCACGCGCGCACCTGGACGACCTCATGCCCGGCTACACCCACCTGCAGCGCGCGCAGCCGGTACGCCTGGCCCATCACCTGATGGCCTACGTCGAGATGCTCGGGCGCGACACCGGCCGCTTCCGCGACGCCGTCGCGCGCGCCGCCGATTCACCCCTCGGCTCGGGCGCGCTGTGCGGCTCCTCGCTGCCCATCGACCGCGACGCCACGGCGCGCGCGCTGGGCTTCTCCGGCGTCACCCGCAACAGCCTGGACGCCGTCGGCGATCGCGACTTCGCGGCCGAGCTGGTGTTCTGCTGCGCTCTGGCGATGACGCATCTTTCGCGGCTTGCCGAGGAGATCGTGCTCTGGTCGACCAGCGAGTTCGGCTTCGTGCGCGTGCCGGAGGCGTTCGCCTCGGGATCGAGCCTGATGCCGCAGAAGCTCAACCCCGACGCGGCCGAGCTGGTGCGCGCCAAGACCGGGCGCGTCACCGGTGATCTGGTTGCGCTGCTCATCGTGCTCAAGGCGCTGCCGCTGTCGTACAACAAGGACCTGCAGGAGACGCAGGAGCCGCTCTACGACGCGACCGACACGTTGGCGGCGTGCCTCGGGGTCATGGCCGGGCTGGTCGCGGGGCTGCGCTTCGACACGGAAAGGCTGCGCGCCGCGGCCTCCGACGACCTTCTCTGCACCACCGAGCTGGCCGACGCGCTGGTCCGCAAGGGAACGCCCTTCCGGCGCGCGCACGAGCAAATCGGCCATTGGGTGCGCGCGGCGCAGGAGCAGGGTGTCCGCCTGCGCGATCTCGCCGACCTTCCCGCCGAGCTGCGGCCGCTGCTCGACCCCGAACGCGCCGTCGAGGGCCGCGACCTTGTGGGCGGCCCCGCGCGCGCCCGCGTGCTGGCCGCGATCGAGAGCGCCGAGGCCGATCTCGACCGCCGCTGAACCTGGTCGGTTCGGCGGCGCTTTTTCGAGCCATCTTCGGTGGCCCGCACTATCCTGCCGGGCATGCGCAAGCTCTCTCTGATCGCCTGTCTCCTCTCTTGCAAGGCGGCGGCGCCGCTCCGGCCGGTCGAAGCGAAGCTCGTGGCAGGGCCTGCAGCCGGACAGGTCGTGATCCCGCCGCCGGATGACGTGCGGCTGCCGCGGGGCGTCACGCCGCTTTCGTACGTCCTCGACCTCCGGGTCGACCCGACTCGCCCCCGTTTCGACGGCAAGGTGACGATCGATGTCGCGCTGGATCACCCCGCGCGGACGCTGGTGCTGCACGGGCGCGATGTCGCGGTGTCGCGGGCCAGCGCGGTCGTGCCGTCCGGAGACTTTGCGGCGGAGGTGATCTCCCGACGCGCCAAGGGTGGGCGTGACGCGGACGAGGAGCTGGTCCTTGTCTTCGCCGCGGAGCTGCCGGCGGGCAAGGCCCGGCTCGATCTGGAGTACTCGGCGCCGTTCGCAGCAGGGCTGCGCGGGCTCTACCGCGTGAAGGTCGCGGACTCGTGGTACGCGTTCACCCAGCTCGAGGCCGTCGATGCCCGGCGCATGTTCCCGTGCTTCGACGAGCCGCGCTTCAAGACGCCCTTCCGCGTCAGCGTCACCGCCCCGAGCGACATGCGCGTGTTCGCCAACGCGCCGCTGCAACGCGCCGAGCAGGGCGGCGCCACGACCAAGCACGTCTTCGCGGCCACGCCTCCGCTGCCCACGTACCTCATCGCCCTGGCGGTGGGGAAGCTCGACGTGGCGGAGGGCGCCAAGGAGCCATTCCCGATCCGCCTGATCGCGGCCGAGGGCAAGGCCGCACTGGGCAAGTCGTCGCTCGACGCGGCGAACGACTTTTTGCGCATCTTCGGCGAGTACTTCGATCGCCCGTATCCCTACGGCAAGCTCGACCTGGTCGCGGTCCCCGACTTCGGCCCCGGCGCCATGGAGAACGCGGGGCTCGTCACCTTTCGCGAGGAGCTGCTGCTCGTCGACGGCGACAACGCATCGCTCCAGCAGAAGCGCCGCATGGCCAGCGTGATGGCGCACGAGCTGGCGCACCAGTGGTTCGGCGACCTGGTGACGATGCCGTGGTGGGACGACCTCTGGCTCAACGAGGGTTTCGCCACCTGGATGACCGCGAAGGCCTGCGACATCCGGCAGCCGTCGTTCGGCTCGCGGCTCGAGCTGCTCGCCGGCAAGCTCGGCGCGATGAACGCGGACATGCTCCCGTCGGCGCGCCCCGTGCGCGTCCCCGTCGCCACCTCGGACGACATCCTCCAGTCCGGCGGCTGGAGCGCGTACCAGAAGGGCGGCAGCGTGCTCTCCATGCTCGAGCGCTGGCTCGGCGAGGGCCCCTTCCGCGATGGCCTGCGCGCCTACGTCAAGGCGCACGAGCACGGCACCGTGACCTCGGACGACCTGCTCGATGCGCTGGGAAGAGCAACCGGGCAGGACGTGGCGAGGGTGGCCAAGTCCTTTCTCGATCAGCCCGGTGTGCCGGTCGTCGACGTCGCGGTATCGTGCGAGGGCGGCAAGGGCCGCGTGCGGCTCCGGCAGGGCGCGCTGTCCGCGCTTCCCTCTCCCGAGGAACCGCCCCGGCGCTGGAGCATCCCGGTGTGCATCGACGCCGGCAAGGCGGGATCGCCCTGCACGCTGCTGGATCAGGCCGAGGCGACGATCGAGCTCGCGTGGTGCCCCGCGTGGATCTACCCGAACGACGCCGAGTCCGGTTACTACCGCTTCGCGCTCGACGCCGGCGCGTTCCGTGCGCTGGCCCGCGCGGCGAGGAAGTTGCCCGAGGCCGAGCGCATCGGGCTGCTCTCCAACTCCTGGGCCCTGCTACAAGCCGGGCGCCTCGGCCCCGACGCGCTCTTCGGCTTGCTCGACGCGATGTCCATCGGCGGGGAATCGTCGCGGCTGGTCGTCGAGCAAGCCATCGGCATCCTGCATGGCCTGCGCTTCACGTTGATCGACGACGCGCACGCGGCAAGGTTCCGCGCGACGATATCGCGCCTGCTCCGTCCGCAGGCCAAGCGGCTGGGATGGGAGGCCAGCAAGGGCGAGCCGGAAAACGATCGGTTGCTGCGGCTCGCCGTGCTCTCCGCGCTGGCCGATCTGGCCGAAGACCGCGGCATCGTCGCCGAAGCCGAAAAACGCGCGGCCCGCTACCTCGAGAATCCGACGTCGATCGACCGCGACGTCGCGCCGTTGGTGGTGCGCGTCTCGGCGCGCCACGGCGGCGTCGCCACGCTCGACGCGCTCCGGCCCAAGCTCGCGGCGGCCTTACCTTTCGACCGCACCGTCCTGGTCGCGGCGCTCGGCTCATTCAAGGACGAAACTACGCTCCGGCGTGCGCTCGACCTGGTGCTCTCCGGCGAGGTCCAAGCCGGCGACTTCCGCTACATGTCCGCGTCGGCCGGCCGCCACATCGACAGCCGCAAGAGCTTCAGCGCATGGGTCCACGACCACTTCGAAGAGCTCAAGAAGAAGCTCGGCGGCGCGGGCGGCCTGGCGTCAACCATCGCCTGGGCGTGCGACGCCGCCTCGCAAAAGGCCGCGCTCGCCTTCTTCGACAAGCACCTGTCCTCGGTCGAGGGCATGCAGCGCAGCTACGAAGAGGGGCTCGCCCATAGCCGGCTCTGCATCCAGATGCGCGCACGCGATCTCGTCGCCACCGGCGCCCTGCTCGACGTACGACGGTGAGCATGAGCACATGAGTACTCGACTCCAGGTGCTAGTCCCAAAAGTGCTGGACGTCCGCCTCCGTAATGCGGCCGAGCAAAGCCGGGTCTCCAAAAGCGAGTGGGTGCGGCGCGCCATCGAGCGCGCGCTGACCGAGGATCGTGCCGCGGCGGACCCGGTGTCCGCGCTCGCCGGCCGGGGCGCCCCCACGGCCGACATCGAGCAGATGCTCAAAGAGATCGAAGCCGGCCGCGCGTGAACGGGGCTGGCCGACAGATACCGACCGGACGAAGCTGTTGCTCTGCGGTAATCGGGATCTCGCTACGGGCGGCGCCATCGCGGCTTCGACCGTAATCCGGGATCGAGCGGTTCGTTCTGATCCGGACGACCCCACGGCACGGCTACCTGGCCCCATACCGCAGGTTCAGGGCTGCAAGGGTCTGGTTCTCCGCGATCGCGTCGTGCGGGATCAGGGCGTACGTCCACGGCTTGCCGCCACAGCTCGCGGCGTGCGCGGACGCCTGGCGGCACCATGCGATCGCGCACTCCTGCTTGGCGAGCACGACCGGATCACAGAGATCGCTCACTGCCTTGACCTCGAGCATGTGCACGGCGTCGGTGGTCTCGGCGACGAAGTCAGGCTGGTACTCGAGATGTTCAGCCCCTCGGCGGTAGTAGATCTGGAACTGGCCCCGGGCGGGCCTGAACCACCGGAAGGCGTCCCGCTCCAGTATGACCGCCAGCTTCCGTTCGGGCTCGGATTGGAACTTCTGCACGTCGTAGAGGCAGTGGCGGAAACCTCCGAAGAGGTACTTCGCCATGTTGCTCTTGTCCGCTGGCGACGCCCCATACTCCATGACCGGCTCGCCAGCCCGAGCGCAATAGGCGCTCTCCCTGAGTTCCGTAAACCCCTTGCTGACCTTGACCTCGTAACCGACCGCCTCCTCCCAGTAGTGCTCGTGCATCTGGGCGTGGATGAACCTCGCGATGTCGCGCTGGTAGCAGCGCAGCACCTTGCGGGCGTCCTCCTCTGACAGGTAGCTGCGCAGGTGCGCCACGGTCTGCGCCGCGAGGTCATAGAGCAGGTCCGCGTGGTCGTCGTACGAGATGTCGTCGAAGTCCACCAACCCGCCAACCACGTAGTCTTCGAGGCGCGGCTCATCGACGTGAGCGCGGCCGAGCGCCAGCACCTCGAAGTGCTGCGTCCGCAGGTGCTGGATCCACAGCTCGTCGGATACTGCAGGGTACTTGAGCGTGTCCAACTTGAGCGTGAACGGCTTGAACCCCGACTTCACCTCGCCGCGGGGAACGACCAGGATCCGCGGGATATCGATGGTCTGCTGCGTGACCAGCTCCACCGTCTTCGCCACCACGGCGGCGATGTCGGGCCGCGGTGTCACGCCCTCCATCTCAAGCTGCGCGGGTCGGTGCCGTTCCTGCACGTCCCGGACGATCGCTGCCTGAATCTCAGGTCTCGTCAGGTACGCCACCGACGGAAGTGTCTGCGGCTGATTTTCGAGCCGGCGGATCACATCGTAGGCGATCTGCGCAACGGCCTGCTCTTCCGGTCGGGCAAATGCCGGCGCCTGGTCCTGCCCGGCGACCACGGTGCTGCCCGTCGCCTGGGCGGGCTGAAGTCCTAGTTTCGTCGCGAGATGTGACTGCGATACCACCGTGACCGTCTTGTGCGCGAGCTGGCTCGGGTCGATCACGACGGCCTGCAGCCGAATGGCGGACTCCGGCCGGTTGGCCTCGTCGATGATCTCCTGGAACCGGTCGTGCGCCACGATGTTCAGGCGGTCCACGGCACTCACGCCCGTGCGCCGGCCATAGGGCAGTCGGAGGCCGCGGCCGATCGACTGCTCGATCAGGACGCGCGCATTGGCGGCGCGTAGCGGCACGATCGTGTACAGGTTCGTGACGTCCCAGCCTTCCTTCAGCATGTTGACGTGGATGACGATCTCGGTCGGGTCCCCGGGGTCCTCGACCTTCAGCAGCCGACGGATCATCTCCTCCTCTTCCGCGCCGGTCCGGCTCGAGTCCACCTGAAGCACCTTGTCCTTGTATTCCCCGCCGAAGAAGCCCTCCGACGAGACCAACCGCAGCAGTTCCGCCGCGTGCGTCGTGTCCCGCGCGATCGCCAGGAGAAACGGCTTCACGATCGGCTGGTCGGTCTCCCGAGCATACGTCTCCAACTGCACCTTCACGCTCTCGTGCAGGCGGACGCCGTCCTCCAGCTTCAGCCGCTCGATCTCCTCCGCGGACATGCCGGCGGGGTTGAAGTCCTTGCGGGTGACCACCGCCGGCTCCTTCACGAAGCCGTCCGCCATGGCCCGTCCCAGCGGGTAGTCGTAGATGACGTTCTTGAACGGCACCGATCCCTTGCCGGTCTCCACCAGCGGCGTGGCCGTCAGTTCCAGCCCCAGGATGGGCTTCAGTTCGTTGATCGCCCGCACGCCCGCGCTGGCGCGGTAGCGGTGCGATTCGTCCATGAGCAGCACCAGGTCGGGGAGTCCGGCAAGGTAGTCGAAGTAGCTCTGCCCGATGTACTCGGACAAGCGCTTGATGCGGGGCGACTTGCCGCCGCGCACCTCGGAGTTGATCTTCGAGATGTTGAAGATGTTCACCTTGCAGCGGATGAGTTGGTCGAACAGCGAGCCGGCCTTGGCCTCGTAGGTGTCGCCCGTAATGATGTCCGGCGCGTCGGTCGCGAACTCGGCGATACCCTTGAACACGTACTTCGGTGTGTTCGGCGTGAAGTCGGTGATCAGCTTATCGTAAACCGTCAGGTTCGGAGCCAGGACGAAGAAATTGTTGAACCCGTGCGCCAGGTGCAGGTAGCTGATGAACGCGCCCATCAGCCGCGTCTTGCCCACGCCCGTGGCCAGCGCGAAGCACACCGAAGGGAACTCGCGCTCGAAGTCGGTCACGGAGGGAAACTCGCTGCGAATGGCGTCGAGCGCGGCCCCCACGCCCGCCCCCTTCCTGGGCGGCGCGATCTCGGTGACGCGATCGAGGATCTCCAGCGACCGGCGCTGGGGCGGGCGCAGGCTCAAGCGGCCGGCGATGGCGTTGACGTGGCGGTTCACCGGTCCCCTCTCTCCCGCTTCCCTTTGCGCTTGCGGGCAGCCGGAAGCCGCTCCATCCTGCGGGCGGTTTCCTCGAATGCCCTCTCCGCAGCCGTCGGCTCGGCCAGCAGCGCCCGCTCGTACTCCCGAAACTCCGTGTCGGCCTTCAGCATGGCGACTTCATGGCTCACCTTGCCCGAGTGCGTGAGAATGTCGCGATCGCTGATCTTGAGGAACTCGTCGAGCTTCGCGATCCAGTTGCGCATGTACATGGGCCTGCGGCTGAGCGCCTGGATTTCCGCGAATTCCAGGTACAACGACACGATGCGGTTCAGCACCTCCAGCTCCCCCTCGTCGAGGTAGTTCTTCGCGACGACCGCGTCGCCCTTGCGCGGGCGAGCGCCGGTCCAACTTGTGAGACCCATCTGGGGCTTGTCGGCGTCGGCGCGCTGGGCAATGACCTCGGCGGCCGTGTGCCCATGCGCCGCCCAGTGCATCTTGTTCTGCACCGTCTTGAAGAACCGCTCGGAGGCCTCCGCGCTCGAGTCGTAATCGATGCTGGTCGCGTAGATGTCCAGCACCTTGCGCCAAAAGACCTTCTCCGACGACCGGATGTCGCGGATGCGGGCGAGCAGCTCGTCGAAGTAGTGGCCGCCGCCAGCGCGCTTGAGCCGTTCGTCGTCCATCGTGAAGCCCTTCACGACGTATTCGCGTAGACGCTGCGTCGCCCACTGGCGGAACTGTATGCCACGGTGCGACTTGACGCGGTAACCGACGGAGATGACGAGCTCCAGGTTGAAATGATCGACCTGGTACGTCTTCCCATCCGGGCCAGTTGTTGCATAATTTGCAACAACTGCCTCCCGGGACAACTCACCCTCGTCGAAGACGTTGTTGATGTGGCGTGAGATGACCGACTTGTCGCGCTGGAACAGCTTTGCAAGCTGGGCTAGCGGGAGCCAGACCGTCTCGCCCTCGAGACGCACCTCGATGCGGGCCGAGCCGTCCTCGGCCTGGTATAGGAGAACTTCACCCCGCGGCGGGCTCTTCTCGCTCGTCGGACCCCTCTTCATGTCGGCTCCTCGCCAAAGAGATCCTGCTGGCCCACCTCGTCCGCCAGCGGCGCGCCCTTGGAGAGCGGAGAATGGAACGCGAACTGCATCTCCGGATCTTCGGAGTATAGCCAAACCTCCTCGGCGTCACTCAGTCGGAACAACACCGTGTTGACATCTGACGAGGAGAGCGTGCTGACCGTCGGGCACGAGCGCCTGGGTCGTGGTGAGGCGCGCCAGCTTCACCGCAGCAGCGACGCGATCGTGACGACGTGCACGCCCTCGATCGACTTCGGGACGCCGTACTCGGCGCTCGGAACGAACAGCGCCCGCGTGATGGGCAGCGAAGCGAGGTCGCCGCCGAGACTTGGTGGCTGGCGTGCGAGGAGCCGGCGCGCCTCGGCCACCAGTGTGGCGCGCGACGCGGGGCGCGAAAGGCAGCGGACCTCCGCCAGCAGGAGCCGGCCGCCGTCGAGTGACCGCGCGACGAGATCCCACTCGGGAGCGGTGCGCTGCCACCAGCGACCGGGCACGCCCCATGGGCCCGCCGCGCCCAGCGGCGTCGACACCCCGAGCCGGGGCACCTGAAGGCGACACAGCTCCTCCCACGCGGCAGCGGTCAACGCCGGGAAGTGGCGGTCGAGCAACTCGGCGCGCGCGGCAGCAGGGGCGGTGCTAAGCAGCCCGCGGTGGGGGGCGACCACGCGGAACCACAGCCGGAAAAAGGGGTCGGAGATCCGATAGAGGCTCCGCTTGCTCTTCGGGTGCTCGCCGAACGGCGTCTCGCGCCGTGCCAGGCCGAGCGACACGAGGCGCTCCAGGGGGCGGGCGAGGGACGTGACCGGACGCCCGATACGCGCCGCGATCTCCGTGACCCGATGGACGCCGGCGCCGATGGCATCGAGCAGCGGGCGCACCTCGAGCGCCGGCGGCAGTTCCTCCAAGAGCAGGCGGTCCGGCTCGCGGTGCAGGGGGCCGGTGGGATCGAGCACCAGCCGATCGATGCGCCGTGGGACGTTGCCGGCCAAGGCCGCCGCCAGCTCCCAGTAGCGAGGGATACCGCCCCAGGCTGCGTAGTGCTGCACCAGCGCGACGGGACTGGCGCGCGAGAATGCCCGTGGCAGGGACGCAGGGTTCAGAGGGCCGATCTCCAGCGCCTCCTGCGCTCGCCCGTAGAGCGGCGCGCTCTCGTCGAGCACAAGACCCTGCATCATGCGCTGGCTGCTACCGGCCACCGCGACGACCAAGCGCGCGCGGCGGGCCTCGTGATCGATCCACTGCTGCAGCACGCTGGGGAGTTCCGGAGCCGCGCGCACCAGGTAGGGCAACTCGTCGATCACGATTGGGCCACGGAAGCCGTGGGACGCGGCGTCTGCGGCCAGGCGGGCGAGCAGGCGGCGCCAGTCCGGGTACTCCACGTCGGCGAAGCCCGGCAACCGGCGAGCGATCGCCTCGGCGAGGTACCGGCGTTGAATCGCCGACGACGACTCGTCCGCCACGAAGTAGACGCCTCCCCGCGCGCGGCACCACTCGAGCAGCAGTCTGGTCTTCCCCACGCGGCGACGGCCCCAGACAACCGCCAGGCCGCCTCCCGGTCGCGCCGCCAGCGCCTCCAGGCGTCCCCTCTCCGTCTCGCGATCCAGGAAGCGCATTATGCACGACAGCATAATGCCATCCCGGGGGATCTGGTAATTTCGCGCCACGAACTCACGCCGGCCCTCGGACCGCTACCCGGTCGTCCCGCCGGCCGCTGAGGGCGACCCGCTCGGCTTTTGCTCGGCAGCGCCGCCATGTTCTCACCTCGGTCGTAGGCGAGTCGTAGGCGCGTCCGATTGTGTGCCGAACTTCCGACGCAATCTGACGGCGGTCCCAGCCGGGGGGTAACGAAATCGCGGTCGCTTGTTCGGCACGCGGGTTGCCTGTACACATCCCATGATCGTGCGACGGCGGGTGGCAATGCTGGCCAGCCTGTGGTGCGCCAACGCGCACGCGCAGAAAGCATGCCCTCCCGCCGTGATCGCCGAGCACATGCTCGGCCTGTTCGATTCGGCCGACCCAGGCCGCCGCGCAACGAGCGTTCGCCGCCTGATCGCGTGCAAGCCGCCCGGGCTCGCCGGCGCGCTTCGCTCGGTGTTCGTGACCGACACTGACGACGGCGTGCGCATCGCGGCCGTAGCGGGTCTGGCGGATCTTGGAGCGTTCGCCGCCATCCCCGGGATCGAGCGCGTCGCGCTAGGCCGGGGCCAGCCGCCCGCGGTGCGGGTGGCCGCGCTCCGGGCTCTGCGCTTGTTGGGCAATACCTGGGCCGCGCAGAGGACGCTCATGGATGTCGCGTCCCCTTCGGCCGTTCGCGCGGAAGCGCTTCGCGTGCTGGAAGAGGCCTCGTCGATCGATCCGCTGGCGCTCGAAGCGCTTGCCCGAAACCCGGAGCCCGTGCTGCGCGACGCGGCGCGCAGGGTGCTCGCGGCGCGCGCGGCGGCAGTTGCGGCATCCGCGCCCGCGCCGCCGCCGGAACCGCCCGCGCCGCCGCCCGCGCCGCCGCCGCTCCCGGCTCCCGCGCCTGCGCCCATACCGGTGCCCGTGCCCACGCCGTTCCCGGCTGCCGTGCCTGCACCCAGGCCGACTCCCCGGCCCGTGCAGCCGACCGTCTCGGAGCTGGCGGCAATCGCGTTTCCGCCGCCTGCGCCCGCACCGGCTGCCCCGCCCGTGCCGTCTCCAGCGCCACCGCCGGTCGTTCCTCCATCTCCGCCGGCCCCGCCCCTGCCTACGGCACAGGAGCCAACGCCCGCGCCGGTCCCGCCACCTCCCTCAAGTCCGCCACCCCCGCCGCCGCGGCCGCTCGACGGGAGCTGGCTCGCCATCACCTCGTCGTCGCTGTTCGGCAGCGGCCTCATGCTCCAACTCTCGCTCATCGGCGAGCAGGACAGCATCGGCGTTCTGGCGCTGACCGGCAGCGCGGGCGCCATCATCGGTGGTGGAACGGCTTGGGGGATCTCGCGCTTCTATCGCCGTCCCACGGTGGGACGGGCGCTCTGGTACACGAACACGGGAGCGTGGGGCGTGGCGGCCGGCCTCACCATCGCCAGCTCGACCGGCACCGAGAGCACGCGCTGGAAGCTCGGCGGCTCCGTCATCGGCGAGACCGCGGGCCTCGCGCTGGGTGCATGGAGCGCGCACCGATGGCCCTGGCGACCCGGCCAGGTGCTGCTCGCCGATACGCTGGCGCTCAACGCCGTGCTGATCGGCACCGGCTCCCTACTTGTTCGTGGGCGCGACCCGCTGGCCCCCGATGCACTCGGCGGCGTGCTCGTCGTCCCCGTTCTCTCCGGCGCCGCGGTCGCCTCGCGCTATCTCGATCCGAGCGCTCGCGACCTGCACGTGCTCGGCGCCGGCGCCGCGGGCGCGGGCTGGACCGGAGCGCTCCTCGGCGCGGGACTTTCTCGCGAGGGCCTCGACAGCCGCGAGGCCGCCGGCGGCACGATGCTCGGTGTCGGAGCGGGCTTCCTGGCCACGGCAGCGGCGACGCCGTTCATCGATCCCGCACCGCGGCACACATGGGCGGTGG
>Ga0247727_10015277_pt1 | contig 12624 bp, 9 predicted proteins | sample WisWelCaveWW1625_FD_202498 | JGI IMG/M metagenome (GOLD analysis project Ga0247727, IMG submission 202498) | Biofilm microbial communities from Wishing Well Cave, Virginia, United States - WW16-25 | ecosystem: Environmental > Aquatic > Deep subsurface > Groundwater > Cave microbial mat | place... | reverse complement strand
CGAAGGCGGGATTTGACCTCTTCTTGCAGCTTGACGCATTGCGCGCAGTGCGGGCGTGTCAAGCTGAAACGTTTTTGGGGCAAGGTATTTTTCATGCGGCTTGGCAGCAGCGTTGACGAAAATGCCGATCCAGCGGATAAAGATAAACTTGTTTGATCGGCAGGAAGTTGTTGTTGTGGCGATCATTGCGACCACGCCCAACGGTTTCACCAATCGCAAACCAATTGGCGGCGCGATAGCAAGTCCCGTGAAAACGGTTCTTCTCGACAAAGGTCTCGACCAGCGCCAGGTCATGCGCATAGACCGTCCGCCAATCTTGACGCAAGCGACGTGTGACGTGCGCCAAAATCCAGGAGGCGAGATTCGTGATCTTTACCCACGGCAAGATGAGAAAGCGATGGTTGTTGACCACGAGCGGAAGATTTTTTTGTCGCGCCGGATCATCCCATCCGATAAACTGATCGCGACAAGCGACGCGCCAAGCCGCGGCAGAAAAGCCAAGAGCGGCAAGTGGGCGCGCTTCCAAGAAGATGAGGTATTTGAGTTGTTCGCCCGTGCCTTGGCCATAACCGAGATAGTGATGCGCGCCGATCAGGCCGTTGTAAAATTTTTCTTTGGGGGTGCGACTTACCAATTCAATCGTGGGTCTCGCGAAGTGGTCGAGTCGACCTGCGAGTGGAGACGTCTCTAACGCTTGCGGGAGGACGGTGTGGTTGCGATAGCCGGCTTGACGAGAAGGCTTTTTTAAAAGCGCCGGCAGAGCAATGCGGCCGCGTTGTTCAAGCTGGCGCAACAAATCGCGACAAGCGATTTCACGATAAGCGCCATTGGCTTGTCGAAAATCCCAAAGGCGGCAGAGCCTTTGAGAAAGATGGGTTCGACCCAAATGACCTTCGGTGTGAAGCAACTGGCGAATCAGTTCCAGATCCACGCTGGTCATGATCCGGCCGCGAATGCGTATTTCCTTCTCCGTCATGAGAAGAAGATACGAAACGAAAACCTAAGACGCCAGTCTTTTTTTATAATTTTTCAGTCGGTCCGGATGGCATGTCCACCCGTCACTGAGGCATTACAAATCCGCATCGAATCCGCTTGACTCTTTAGATGAATTTGGTTACTTTTATAGGTTCAAAATCAAATCAGTCGGCCCTGTCGTGAACCATTTGATAAAAAATATACGCGGTCTCATCACGCGCGGCTTCGAGATGTTCAGCTCGCTTGAGATCAAATTCAAGTTGAGCATCAATATCGTGCTGGTCGTCGTGCTGGTGATTTTTACGTTCAGCATGTTGATTTTGCCTGGCGAGCGCCAGGTGTTGACCAAAGCCACGGGCAATACGTGCACGGTTTTGTTAAAGAAGCTCAGCCAAATTGTGCGCGAGCCGATGTTGATCAATGTTTCCCTGGCGGAAGTGCAAGCCGAAGTGCTGCGCACCCAAAAAATGAATGTGGAAGGGTTGGAATATATTTTTATTAAGAATCGCCAGGATTCCGTTATTGCGGATTATAAATTTCCTTCAGCCGGCGCCCTGTTGCGTCCGGAAGAAGTGGCGAATTTGTATAAAAACGAAGAAGTCGTGGTGCGGGAAAACGAGCTTTATTACGAATATTATTATCCCATCTTGCAATGGGATAAAGATCGCAATCGGCAGATCCCTCTGGGTTATGCTTGCGTCGGCTTTTCCAAGCTTTTTTTTGAAGAGCCGATCGATAAAACCAAAAAACTTATTTTTACTTACGCCACGCTGGTGATCATCGTTTCGGTGTGGTTGATTTATTTTTTCGCACAAAAGATGGTCAATCAAATTCATGAGCTCTCGCGCGCCGCGCGCGAAGTCGGCTCCGGAAATTTGGAGGTGCAGGTCGCGCCGCGCAGCAAAGACGAGCTGGGCCAGCTCGCGCGCGAGTTCAACCACATGATCATGCATTTGCGTGAAAAAGTCCAGATGCAGAAGTTCGTTTCCAAGCTGACCGTGCAGATGATTCAAAACAGCAGCGGCGCGCCGGTGGAGCCGCAAGAGGGGGATCGCCGCTACACGACGATTTTCTTTTCGGATATTCGCAATTTTTCGACGTATGCCGAGTTGTCGGAGCCGGAATCCATTATCAAGCTGATCAATATTTATTTCGATATTCAAACGCAAATCATCGAGACCAACGGCGGCGTCCTCGATAAATTTATGGGCGACCAAATCATGGCGCTGTTTCAAGGGCCGAGCGGCGTGGAAAATGCCGTGCGCGCCTCGGTGGAAATTCAACGCGCGGTGCGTGAATTGAATAAACAGCGCGATGCCTCCGGCGAATTGCCGCTGTGGGTCGGCATCGGCATCAACCACGGCCTCGCGGTCATGGGAAAAATGGGCTCGAAGAATCGGATGGATTACACCGTCATCGGCGACGTGGTGAACATTGCCAATCGGCTATGCAGCCTGGCGCGCGCCGGACAGATCGTGGTGGAATACAGTCTCACGCGCCGGCTCAATGGGCATTATGCGTTTACCCGCCTGGAACCGATTTATGTGCGCAATCGGATGAAGCCGGTGGATATATGCGAAATTGATTACGACCGTGATATTATTATGTAAAAACTCGTTAACCTTGATAAGTTATCCGTTGGGTGTCGGGCGCGGCGCGTTGATTCGTTTTGCCGCAAACTTCACGTGGCTTTCCGCGCTATGTCTCATCCTATTGATTGACCAACCGCTGCAGGGCCAAAGTCTTTTTCAAAATTCCGGCAACGCGGCGCGCACGATGGGATTGGGAGGCCCGCACTTGCTCGGGCCGGTCGACGCCGCCACGGCATGGTGGAATCCCGCGGCTTTGGCCGGTTTGCGCGAGCATGAATTCATCATCACCTCAACGAACCCGTTTGCCTTTTCCGCTGCCGGCGTCGCCGGTTATTGGCCGCGGCCGGGAAGTTTTGGATTTGCGCTGGCAAAGCTGCCACTGCAAAATACAAATTTAGAGCGCGTTAGCGTGGCGTGGGCTTATTCTTTTGGCCCTCCGATTTCGGTGGGACTATCTTTGCATGGCAATCGTTTTCTTCAAGAAGAATTTTTCACGAGCTCGATTGGAATCGTTTGGCATCCTTTAGGCGGACGCTTGCCGCTATCGCGCGACCCGTATCAAGCTGCTCTTTTCAATGCGCCATTGACGCCGTATCCATTTGCTATCGCGTTGCAAGCGAGCGACCTGCCAATTGGAACGAAAAATTTAAAAACTTTTTATGCCGCCGGATTAGCGACACGTTTTTATGCCAACGGCCCGGCACTCTTAGCCAGCTTTGAATGGCAAGAGCAAAAAAAATGGACGCGTCTTGGGTTGGCAACGCCGGTCTATCAGCATGTCGCCTTATATGGCGGGCTTGCTGATTTTAAGCCGCGTCGCGCCGCGGTTGGCCTGGCGGTTTTGGGCGAGGCCTATAGCTTTGACCTGGTTTATTCATTTGCCGATAAAAAAATCTCAACCGGCGTCGCCTTTCGGTTGGGGTTGAACGCCAGTGACCGCGCGCGCCGGCATTTTGACGGCGGCATGGTTTTCGCAAAAACCGGGCATTATCGTGCGGCGCACCGGCAGTTTCAAAATTATTTGAAATATGAGCCGGAAAAACTAAAGACCCGGCAATTAGATCATTGGTTAATCGCCCAAATCCAGCGCGATGATGAAAAAATCGCGGCACTGATGCGCGAGGCGGATGCGCTGGAAAAAACTTTTCGTTTCGTCGCCGCCGCGGTTAATTATATCAACGTCTTAAAAACCAATCGGGAGCACCGCGCCGCGCGCCAGAATCTTTTGCGTTTGGCGCCGCGGCTCAATCTTTATATTCAACGTCAATATCGCGACGGCGCGCAATTTTTCAATGACGGCCAATATGCCGAGGCCCGTGACGCTTTCGAGGGCATTTTATTGGTGCGCCAAAGTTATCTCGATACCGACGCTTATCTCGATAGAATTTATACGCTGCACCGCCAAGAGGCGGAAAAATTTTTTGTGCGCGGCCTGGGCTATTACGAGCAGGAAAATTATCCCAAAGCTTTGGAGTTCTTTCAACAGGCGCAAAACCTCTCGCCCAATTATCCGGAAGCGCAATCTTATCTGGAAAGAACGCAGGCCAAATTGCAGGAGCAGAAAGACGAGGTCGCGCGTTTGCTGGCCGAGGGCAATCGCCTTGCCCAGCGCCAGCAATTCTTGCGCGCCTACCGCGCCTATCGCGAAGTGCTGGGGCGCGAGCCGGAGAACGAAACGGCCAAACAACAAACGCGCCTTTTGCAGAGCCGCATCGACGCCTTTGTCGCTGAAAAATTGCAAGCGGCAAATCGCGCTTTCGAGCGGGAAGATTATGCGCCCGCCGGCGATTTCTGCAAACAAGTTTTAGAAGTCACGCCCAGGCAGCAAGAGGCGGCGGCCCTGCTGCAACGAATCGAGCAGGTCAAAAATCGGCGCGCCGAAGACTTCACCCGCCGCGGCCTGGACTTCTTCGCGGCGAGAGAATGGAACCGCGCCAGCGATGAATTCGAGAAGGCGTTGAGCGTCGATCCGGATAATCGCCAGGCCCAACAAAAACGCCAGGAAGCGCTTTCGCAAAGCGGCATCCAACAATTGGCCGAAAAGGCGCAATCACATTTTACGCGCGGCCAATATAGCCAAGCGCTCGAAGTTTATAAAATGGTTTTGGATCGCGATCCGCGAAATGCCGCTGCCCAGGCGCAGCTCAAAGAATGCCAAAGCCAACTGCGATCGCAAGTCGAAAAATATTTCAAGCGCGGTTTGGATTTTTATACGAATGATGATTATGAAAACGCCGTGAAAGAGTTTGATAAAGCGTTGAGCCTTGAGCCCTTGCACAAACAATCGCTCGAGACCAAACAAAAGGCGCAACAAAGTCTTGAAGCGTTAAAGCGATTGCGCGAATGAATCCGCAAAAAATTTTTGCAAAGATTTCGTTTGTCACAAACCATTTATGCCCGGGTGATTGGCTGATCATGTTCTTATTCATTGCCTTCGCCATAAGCAGCTGGGGGATTGGAAGCTTTTTTAAAAAGCAATTAAATGCTTCCGAAAAAATGGCCGCCGCGGTGACGATGGGCAATCGGCTCATCACGAGCGTGCCGATGTCGCAGCCGCAAGATTATATCATAAAAGGAAGACTTGGAGAAATGTCGTTGCGCGTGGCCGATGGCCGTATTCGCATCGTGCAGAGCCGCTGTGCCAATCAAGTTTGTGTGAAGCAGGGCGCCATTTCGCAACCGGGAGAGATGCTCGTTTGCGTGCCCAATCAAGTGGTGGTTTTGCTGCAGGGCGAGACGAGTGAAACGCCGAAGTCCGATCGACCCGTGAAGAGCCGAGGCGATGCCGTTACTTTCTAAATCCGTTTTTACGACGCAACGGCTGACGCGCACGGCTTTGCTTACCGGCTTCGGCCTCGTCATGTTTTTGTTTGAATCGATTCTCCCGCGGCCTCTGCCGTGGGCGAAACCCGGTTTGGCCAATATTGCGACGCTGTTGGCGCTTTATCTTTTGGGCGCCGCCAGCGCGTGGGCCGTGACCTTGTTGCGCGTCGGGCTCGGCAGCTTTTTCCTCGGCTCGTTCATGAATCCGGGATTTTGGCTGTCGCTCGCTGGCGGCGTTGCCGCCGTTGCGACGATGACCTTTCTCAAAAAATTTGGCGCGCGACAATTCAGCGTCATCGGCCTCAGCTTGGCCGGCGCTTTGGCGCACGTTCTCGCGCAAATCGTCGTCGCCGGATTTTTAATTGTGCGCCGTTTTGAAATTATTTATCTATTGCCCGCGATGCTGTGGCCGGCGCTGTTTGCGGGCGTCGTCGTTGGTTTGACAGCACTCTTTTTGCTTGAACGATTAGCGCGGCTGCCCCGTTCGCGGGACTCCAGTTTCAGTTTATCTAAAAACTGGCGCAGTCCTTAACGAGTTTAGCCCGAGCTGAATAGCGCTTGTTTTTTTCAAAGATTCTTTTCTTTGGGTTGTCGGTGTCCTTCTCGGCTTCCATGCTTTTTGCATCGGTGTAAACGGAGGATACGTAAATGCTTCGCACTTTTCCATCGCGGCTGCCGCGGGGCGCAGGTTTGTTCCTGCTTCTCACCGCGCCGCTTTTTGCCCAAAATCATAATACCCCGCTGAGTCAAAATTTCAAATTCGAGCAGCTCACCATCGAACACGGCCTGCCGCACAATCGAGTCATGTGCATCTTGCAGGACAGCCGGGGTTTTATGTGGTTTGGAACCAAAGACGGGTTGGCAAGATATGATGGCTACAGTTTTAAAGTCTATAAAAATGATCCCGGCGATTCTACTACCATATCACATAATAAAATCTGGAGCATTTATGAAGATCAATCCGAAATCCTTTGGATAGGAACGGAAACCGGTCTTGATCAATTCGATCGCCATTCGGAAACATTTATTCGTTATCTGCCAAATTCGAACGACTCAACCAGCTTGAGTGTGAGTACGATCCACGCGATTCTTGAAGATCATTCAGGCGCTTTTTGGATCGGAAGCGGGGATGGGCCTCAGTCAAAGTTGGGAGGGCTATATAAACTCGATCGCCCCGACTCGCTTTTGATAAAATCGCATGAAAGTCGGGGCAAAGTGACCCGCTACTATCACGATCCCAAAAATCCCAATAGTCTGAGCGACAATGCGGTGAGAGGTATTGTGGAAGACGACGCCGGAGCTTTATGGGCCGGCACCGAGCAGCACGGGCTGAATCGCCTTGATCCGCGAACTAAAACCTTCACCCGTTACGTTCATGATCCCACGAATCCACATAGCCTGAGCAATGATCAGGTCTTGCAGGCATTGAAAGATAAAGATGACCGCCTCTGGTTTGCCACACTGGGCGGCGGGTTGAACAGGTATGATCCTAACACTGATGGATTCGTGCGTTACCAACACCATCGGCAAGATTCAAACAGCTTGCGCCATAACTATATTGAAGGCGCCGTTTTCCAAGATGCCTCCGGAATGCTTTGGATCGCCAATGGTGTGTTGAGCCGGCTCGATCCTAGCACCGGCTTGTTCAAGCATATCCAATTCTCGTCGAGCCAGGACCATTGGTTAAGCAGCTACGCGCCTTATGGAATTTATGAAGACCGTTCTCACAACTTGTGGGTGGGCACGCGTGACCAAGGCGTTTTTCACCTCGATCTCAAACCGAAGAAGTTTGCGCATTACCAACACGAACCGGGAAATCCGAATTCCTTGAGTGACAATGACGTTGCATTCCTTTATGAGGATTCCAAAGGCAATATTTGGATTGCCACTCGCGAGCAGGGATTGAATCTTTTTGATCCGAAATCGGAGAACTTCACGCATTTTAAGCACGATCGTAATGATCCCGAAAGTCTCAATCATAATTCCATAGATGACATTCATGAAGATCATACCGGCGCGATTTGGATTGGAACCCGCTCCGGGTTGAACCGATTTGATCCCAAACGAAATCGCTTTGTTCGCTACCAACACGACCCAACGAATCCGCTAAGTTTGAACGATAATAGAGTCATAACGATCTTGGAGGATCGTGCCGGAGTCCTTTGGGTTGGGGCAGCGACAGGTGGACTCAATAAATTTGATCGTCAGAATGGAAAATTTTTTCACTTCAAACCCGATCCCCGTGCAGATGACTCCTATGGGACCAAGGCGATTTACGCCCTATTTGAAGACCGGCGCGACAATCTTTGGGTCTTGACGTTTTTTGAGGTCTATCATTTTGATCGTCGTGCCCATCGTTTTACCCGCCTAACTGCCGCGCCGAACGACGAGCCTTGGGGAAAGTCAAATTTTCTCTTTGAAGATCGCCGTGGCACGGTTTGGGGAGGTGTTTACGGATTGTGTAAACTCGATCCCGACAAAAAACAATTTAGACGCTATCGCGTGTCGCCGAATGAAAATCGTAGCATCCAATCGATTTACGAAGATGAAAGCAGCAAGCTTTGGTGTGGAACGAGTTATGGATTGTATCAATTCGATACGCAACAAGAGCAATTCATCGCCCACTATGGCGAAAAACACGGCCTCTCAGACAATTTCGTTTTGAAAATCATCGGGGATCACAGCGGCAATCTTTGGCTGCTCACTAAAGGAGGATTGTGCTTGTTCGATCCTGGCGCGCCGCCGGGCCGGCAATTTAAAACCCTCGGCCCCAATGACGGCATTATCAATACGCCGTACAATTACGGCGCGTTCATCAAAACCAAAAGCGGCGAGATTTACTGGGGCGGCGCCAACGGCATTTATCGCTTCTTTCCGGAGATCAATTCCACCAATCCCTGCGCCCCGGCGATTCGGCTGACTGAGTTTAAAAAATTCAACAAAACTGTCAAACCGGATACCGCGATTGCAGAAATCAAAACCTTCCGGCTGAAGTATAATGAAAATTTCTTTTCCTTCGCTTTCGCGGCATTGGATTATACCGATCCACAACGCAATCAGTATGCCTACAAACTGGAAGGCTTTGACACGGACTGGATTCAAATTGGCAATAAGCGCGAAGCTTCCTATACGAATGTTCCGCCCGGCGGATACGTTTTCCGCGCCAAAGGCTCGAATAGTGACGGCGTGTGGAATGAAAAGGGCGTTTCGGTCAAGATCATCATCACGCCGCCCTTCTGGCAAACGTGGTGGTTTCGGTTGTTGATCTTGGGAATGATCGCCGCCGCTTTGGAAGCTCTGCACAAATATCGCGTCGCGAAGAAATTGGAAATCGAACACACGCGCCTGCGCATCGCGCGCGATCTGCACGACGACGTCGGCAGCAGCTTGAGCAGTATTGCGCTGACCGCGGAGTTGCTGCAAAAAGAGAGCGCCACGGATAGTTTGGCCAATCGCCGGCTCACGCGCGTGCATGAAACCGCGCAAAAGCTCAGCCGTAATTTGAAAGAGATCGTGTGGGCCATCGATCCGCAGCGCGATAAATTCGACGATCTGCTGCTGCACATGAAAGAGGCTGCCGAAGAACTGCTCGGCCAGAAGGGCATCGCCTACACTTTCGATTTGCCACAAGAAGAGCTGCCGCATTCGCTGAAGATGGAGTTTCGGCGCAATCTGTTTTTGATCTATAAAGAGATGCTGCACAACGTCGTCAAGCATTCAGCCGCGACCAAAGTGGAAATCGCGCTGACGAGAATGAACGGCACGTTGCAGTTGCAGGTGGCGGATAATGGCAAAGGTTTTTGCACAGAGGCAGCGGGAAATGGCAACGGCATGAAATCGATGCAAGCCCGCGCGGGAGAGTTGAATGGTAAGCTTGAGATCGACAGCCGGCTGGAGCGGGGGACGAGGATGAGGCTGGCGGTGAGCTGCAAGTGAAGTCCGACTTGGGCAACGGAATTTCTTAAGTTTGAAGCTTTGCGCCGCCCAAGTCGGACTTCGCCCCCACTATGTTCCGATGAAACACGACGCGAAACTGCTGCCGGTCTTTGTCGTTGAGCAATTGGAACTTGACGCCGGCCTCGCGGCATTTTTTGATCATCCGGGGAATGCCGGTTCCCCGGCCGCTATAACGAAAACCCGCATCCTTCTCGAGAAAGGATAAAATGGTGGGATTGCGCTCGATGTGCACGCCATGTTTGATGTTGTCTTCCGTCACGGTGTTGGGCAGCGTTCCCGGGCTGATGATTTCGAGCCGGTCGTCAAAGAGCTGGATAAAAATGGGAGAATGGATGAAATAATCACGATGCACGATGGCGTTACCGATGGCTTCGGCGAAAGCCTCCAGCGGGATTTCGATTTGCGGCGGCGCATTGAAGTTGCGATCACCCTGAATCTTCCTGAGATTGCGCTTCACAAAATCGCCCGCGCGGCGAAATTGCTCGCTCAACTTCCCGTGGATTTTTTCCGAATCCAGGTACTGATCGACGGCGGCGTCCGGGCCGACAAAATATGTTGCCGTAATGCCGAATTGCGGCTTGCTCGCTTCCGGCTGTTTGCCAAAAAGCAACAACCCGGCCAGCGTCAAATGATTTTCGGTTGCAAGCTTGAGGTTTTCGAGCAGCTTTTCTATCGGCACGCCGGCGCGCCCAAACTCTTCTTCATAATGTTGGCGATAAAACTTGCTGAAGTCGTCGAGGTCGAAATCCTCCAGCGTCGCCTCGGTTTCCAACTCGTCCGCGAACAACAAGTGTGAGGATTGCATGAGGCGAAACAACTCCTCGCGCGTCGCGCGCCTCTTGTCGGCGCCGGTTTTAACCCAGAACTCCGTCTTATTCACCGCATAAGGTTTGTTGCTCCCACCCGGCACGTGCACGACGAGAACGCGTTGTTCTTTGCAAAGCAGAATTTCGGTTTTGACAAAGAGCGGCGGCTCGATTTTGGCGGAGGTGGCGTTGGAAATCCACTGGTTGAGATGCTCGATTTGGTCTCGACTTAGGCCGGCAATGGTTCCATCATCCGATACACCGGTGATCAGCTTGCCTCCATCGGAGTTGGCAAAAGCGCTGATCTCTGCCGCCAGTTGATCGATGCTGCTGAAATTTTCTTTGAATTGGTGGAATGAATCTTCGCCCCGGCGCAGAATTTTTAATAACTCTTTGCATTGCATCGGCAGCCTCGGTGTCAGATTAACGCTTTTAAATGGTTTTACCGGCAGTTTGAGCCAGTCAAATATAATGACGGCAGCGGACAAATTCAAGCGGAATATCGCAAAATACCATAAACGAGGTATTGCCGAATTCCGATAAAAAACCTATTTTGGTTTCATCATTACAATAATACAATGACGGCCCAAAATGATGAAACCGTTTTTTTCAAATCGTGCAGTGGCGGAACTCGGCCACCGGGAGTTGATTCGGGTGTTGGCGGCTGACGGGCAAAATCGGCCGCTCCTTCAGGAATTTATTTCGCGTTATCATCCGCACATTCGCCGGAGCGTGATTTATAGCCTGCGCCGCCGGACGCTCGGCCCGCGCGATGACCGGCTCCGGCCGGAGGTGGATGATTTCGTGAACGAGGTTTATTGCCGTCTGTTTCAGCGCAGTTGCCAGGCGCTGCGGTCGTTTAAAGGCCGCCATGAAAACTCGGTTTTAGCTTACCTGCACACCATTTCTCTGAATGTGGTGCGCAATCAGTTTCGGGTTTCCGTATGGAAACGCGCCGCCCAACCTCTGTATTTCTCTCAGGAACAGGAAGAGCGCGCCGAGGGGCGGTTTAAAAAAGGCCTGGCGGCTTTTTTATCTGCCGAGGCGACCGAAATTGAAGTCCTGGAGGATCGACGGCTTGAAGAAATGATTTACGCGAAGTTGGCCGGCGTCTTTCGCGCGGAAATCGTGTCGCGAAATTTCCTCATTTTCAAGCTGCGTTTTCTTTGCGGCTATCGTTGCCAGGAAATCGCCCGCCTGCAAGCTTTGGGACTCCGCGAAAAAAGTGTGCGCAACACGGCGCATTCCATGCGAAAATTGCTGCGGCAGGAATTGGCGCGAGAGAACGAAGTGAGCTTGAAAGTGTTTTCCCGCCGGGCTTGTCTCGGCCATGATGATTTGGCGACCTATGTTGGCGGCGAGGTTTATGTCAGGGCCAAGCAGCGGATGGAAACGCATTTGTGCTTTTGCCAGAATTGTTTCGAGAGATTCTTGCTGGCGTTCAATGACGCGCTCGAACGGAATCCCGAAAAAACCGATTTATGCTTTGGCTGCAAAATTTAGGTTTTTCGATGCTCTATGAATTCAACCTTCTCAAAACCATGACCGCAACGAACCAGAACTATCTCGACGTTTGGGTGATCGAGGACAACGACGAGCTGCGCGCGACGCTGGTGGAAGTGATCGACAGCGACGCGGAGATGATGTGCTCGCTCAGCTTCGTGCGCTGCGAAGAGGCGCTGGCCGCCCTGCAAAACGAATCGCCGCCGCAGGTGATGTTGATGGACATCGGCCTGCCCGGCATGAGCGGCATCGAGGGGGTGCGCCGCATTCGCGCCATTTCACCGGCGACGCAGATTCTCATGCTCACCATTTACGAAGACGATGCGAACGTTTTCGAGTCCCTTTGCGCCGGGGCCGCGGGTTATTTGTTGAAAAGCGGCTCGACCGACAAAATCATCGCGGCCATCAAAGAAGTGCGGGCCGGCGGTGCGCCGATGAATGCGCAAATCGCGAAGAAGGTGCTGGCGATGTTCACCAAAATCGTTTCGCCGCACGCGGATTATGCGCTCACCGAACGCGAGAAAGAAATTCTCAATTTATTGGTTTCCGGAAAATCCCAGAAACAGCTTGCCGAAAAAATTTTCATCAGCCCGCTGACTATCGCCACCCACATGAAAAATATCTACGCCAAGCTGCACGTGCACTCCCGCAGCGAGGCGGTGGCGAAGGCGCTGAAGGAGCGGCTGCTCTAAAACATTGGAGTTATGGAGTGGTGGATTATTGGATTGGTGGATTTCTGGATTTATGCAAATTCCAACGATCCAATACTCCATCCATCCATTAATCCATCAATCCAATATTCCCTCAATCCAACTTCGAAAATACCTCAAACGAGGTATGGTTTTTGTCGTCGCAAAGCCAGGGCTGTTCAGTTCTCGGACAGCCTTGGGGTTGACCATTATCCCTGCTCAACCCTTGGGCCTGTAATCGATGGTAACTTTTGCTTCCAGAAAATTTCATGTCGTTGA
>Ga0247727_10015276_pt1 | contig 12624 bp, 9 predicted proteins | sample WisWelCaveWW1625_FD_202498 | JGI IMG/M metagenome (GOLD analysis project Ga0247727, IMG submission 202498) | Biofilm microbial communities from Wishing Well Cave, Virginia, United States - WW16-25 | ecosystem: Environmental > Aquatic > Deep subsurface > Groundwater > Cave microbial mat | place... | reverse complement strand
GCCACCAGGGGGGCGAAAACGAAGCTGCCGTGCAGGTTGGCCCACAGGGCCGCCAGCGCCGCGTAGAGCGCCAGTCGGCTTCGGGTGCGCTCCCCTTCGGCCCACCACACCGCCAGCGGCATCAGCACCCAGCCCCACAGGTGCGGTCTCGCCAGCCAGTGCAGGCTGAGGGTCCCGAGGAGCGGCGCCGCCAGCGCCGCCGCCAGCAGGAAGTTCGATCCCAGCTTCCAGTGCAGGCGGAACCAGACCCACACGGCTGCCGCCACCGCCAGGGAGTACCAGGCTGCCACCGCCGCCAGGCCACCGGCCCGGTGAAGGGCGCCGGCCGCGGCGTCGGCCAGCCACTCCCAGTTCATCCAGGGCCGGCCGGAGCGCGTGAAGGAATAGGGATCCTGTCGGGGAAGCTCCCACGACGCCAGCATCGCCTCGCCGCTGCGGATATGCCACCCGGCGTCGGAATCGCGGAACAGGCGGGTGTAGCCCTGTTGGATCACCAGGACATACAGGAAGGCGGCCAGCGCCGCCAGCAATGCCAGGTCCGGCCACCACTGGCGCAGCCCGGCCCGCGCCGCGCCGTCGTTAGACGGCGTCGCCACCTTCTGGGAGGACTCCAGACTCAATAGGTCAGGCATTCTTGCCTGACGGGCCACGACAGGCAGGAATGCCTGTGTTACTGGCCCGTCTGCCCGATGCTGGAGAGGTCGCCCGTCATGCTCTCGTAGAGGCTCACAATGCCCTGCGAGAGGTTGTTCACGGCGCTGATCAGCACCAGGGCTACCGTGGCCACCACCAATGCGTATTCCACCAGGTCCTGGCCTTCCTCTTCGCGCAGGAACGCCAGCAAAAATCGTTTCATGGTCGGTCTCCTTTGGACGCCGCTACCGGCCCCGGGGCCGGCGCCGCATCCGGTTTCGGTCGCGGGGAGAATATCCATTTCAACACAGATAACGGGAAACGCCAAGGGCCCGGGGTCGCCCGGGCCGGCAGCGTCGCCGGCAGGCCGTCGAGCGCGGCCAGCAGATCCAGGTTGGCCAGCGCCGCGGCGTGGGTGCGGTTGTATGCCAGGGCGGCTTCCAGCAGACGCCGGCTCTCCTGGTAGCGCTGCTGCTCGATCAGCGCCGCCGCCAGGTTGCTGTGGGCCGTGGCGGCGTCGGTCACATTCTCGAAATGCATGAGGGCCTGGGCGATAGCGGCGCCGGGTTGCTGCGCCAGCGCCAGCCCCAGGTTGTTTCGGGCGGTTTCGGAGCGGGGGTTGACCCGCACCGCTAACTCCAGCACCCAGACGGCCTCCGCCACCCGCCTCTGTTCCAGCAGGTTATAGCCCAGATTGTTCAACAGGTGGTCGCTGCGTGGATCCAGATCCAGACCTCGCCGGAAGGCCGACTCCCCGGCCGTCCACTCCTCGGCCTGGTCGTAGCAGATGCCCAGGCGGTTGAACAGGTCCGGGTCGACGCTGGCCGGGTTAGCCGCGACGAAGCCCTCCAGCAGGCCGGCTGCCTCCCGGGGCAACCCCGCCCCTTCCAGAGCCGCGGCCAGTTCCATGTGAGCCTGGCGCGACACGGGAAAGCGCTCCACGGCCACCCGCAGGTGCTCCATCTCGAGCTCGGGGTATCCCATCTTTCGGTAATGTGCCGCCAGCGCCAGGCGCGGCGCCGGGTTGGCGGGTTCCGCCGCCATGCGCGCTCGAAGCTGCTGGACGATGGCGTCGCCCTGGCCGGCTTCGGCGGCATTGATCACCTGGCGGCGCATGGTGGCCGCGACGCCCGACGGCGCCGGCGGCCCTACCCGGGCGCGCCCCCCCACAACCGTCTGCTTCACGCAGCCGCTGGCCGCCAACCCCAACGCCGCCACTGCCCACGCGGTTTTCATTCCTGCTCGATCATCTCCAGTTCGTCGCCTACTTGGGTGCCCGTTTCCTCGATGACTCCGCTGGGCAGCTCCACCACCGTGCGACCGCGCCAGCTGAAGGCCATCCGCCAAGCCCCCATGCGGGGCACCGCCTTGACAACCCGCTTCTTCTTGTCCAGAAACAGGACATCGATGGCAAATCGCATGAAAAATGTGTGGATTGCCTCGGTCGGCACAATCCACAGGCCCTCGCCCTTCTGGAGGCCCGACCGGTTCAGCAACCCGACGCGCCGCGTCTGGCCCGTGTCGGCCCGATCAATCGCGTCGCCGAGGACGCAACCCCTGGTACGGTTGATGACCCGAAACTTCCGCAACTGCGGAGCATACCCGTACTCGCCGGTTCTGTCAACGGCTCGACCATGTTAACCCCGCCGGAGGGGCTGGGTTGTGGACCTCGGGGACAATATTTTGCGTTCCAACAACACGGCGGCTGGGCTGGAGAATCCCTAGGGAAGCCAAGAAAGGCCGCAGGCCCTCCTGGTGCCGCTCGGCGCAGGTTCTAAAACTTTTCGAGTTTTCGCCCTTGACATTCTAGTAAGTGAAACGTAGAATACTCCTATCGTTGAAACCCGTAGGAGGCAAACCGTGGGCCGGAGTATGGGGGCCTGGGGGATGGGCGGTGTCGCCGTTTGTGGCTGGCTCCTCGGGGTTGCCTGCCGGAAAGCGGAAGTAAGACAACAAGTTAGCAAGAAGCAGGAAAAAGTAACCAGTTCCGAGCTCACCATCTTTAAGGATCTGTCCACGGCGAAGTTCTACGCTTTTGATCCAAAGAAGGGCCAGCGAGGAGAGATCACGTACACGCTGCTGGTTCCCGCCAGGGTTAGGATCAAGATCACCGCGAAAAACAATTACGACCTTCTGTACCGTGACTTGATTTGGGATTGGCGGGAAGCCGGCCCGCACGTGGAGTATTGGGACGGCAAGGACGCCGCCGGTAACTTCTTGAACCCCCTGGAGTGTGGCGTCTGGACGGACATCGAACCGAAGTTCACTTTTAAGCCCGCTACCTTCAAGCCTCCCAACCTCACCATGGAGGAATTGATGATGGGCAAGCAGGGAGCCCATCAACATAATATTCATGACCCCGCCAAGTGCGGCCGGGCCGCTGTCCGATTCACCGAAATGATCTCTGGCGCGGGAGCGGGCTCCTCGGCGAAGGGGTCCCGACGCTTTGACAAGGCCCTGTCAGGGGTCTCGATTATCAGGGTCGAGGTGAGCAAAGACAAGCGGGGGTATAGCGACGAGACGAACTACGGTGTGCGTTGGACCGTGGACCGCAAACTTACTGATACGCAGTATTACGACAGATCCTCGGACGGTAAGTTTGAGTGGAAACTGAAAACGACCCAATTCCCCGATGGTGAGCACACTATCGGGGTTCACACTTGAGACCATTACGACCACTGCGGTCTGGCAGGGGTAAAGGTGGTTTTCAAGAACGGAAGAAAGTAGAGGTGCAAGATGAGTACAAAGAGCCTGGCGGTGCTCTTCACGGCCTTGGTTTTGACTTCGACCAGCCCGAGGAAGGCGACGGCCTGTTGTGGGATCATTCCGCAGATTACCCAGGCCGCCATTGGTCAAGTTTGCTTTGGCCAGACAATAACCATTTCCGGCAACATCAACGGTCTGCCACAAGTAGCGTCTCCGGGGGCGACCGTCTCGGTCACCCTGTCGATAACGTTGATAGCGCCGAGTGGAATATTGACCACCGTGCCGGCCACGCTATCACCGACCGCCAACGCCTTGCAGTACACGTACACGGCGTCGTTCACTCCCACCGAACTCGGCACCTACACAGAGGCGAAAACGGCGGTGTGGACGAACACGCTAGGCGCGTTTAGCGGCACCCTCGGCGGCGCGATCACAGTGGATAATTGCTGTGGAAAAGTCACGCTGGGCGGCTATAAGAACTCCCCGAGTGGCGACAGGAATAACTTCGGGGGCAACGTCACGTGCAACGCCGTCGTGGATGGGGAGTTCCAGTTTCAGTTCCAGCAAATGGACGCGAATGTCCACGTCGCGGACCCGTCGGCTCTCGGCGTTTTCGGGAACACTTTTGCCTTTTCCGGGCCGGCCACCGTCAACGGCAGCGGTACTTGGTGCCTGTTCGTCAAGGGCGAGGACAACGGTGAGCCGGGGCGCGGCAGCGACGTCCTGGAGCTCCGGCTGTATGGCGGCGCCACTTGCAGCGGTACACCTGTAGGTACAGTGGGTCCGGGGACGATTGACGGCGGCAATATACAGGTCCACTAGCGAGCCGCGGGCGTCGGTCCTGCCTTTTGATGGGTTGAGAGGAGGGAAAGTATGCCCAGCAGAAGAGGAAGTCTGATCGGGGTGGGTGTTCTCGCGGGCGCCTTTGCCGTTCTCCTGGCCTTGGGCGTGCCGTGGGCGCGGGCGCAGGCAGCCAAGCCAAAGACCGTGACCCTGAAGATCGAAGGGCAAGGTGCCATGAAGGGCATGGTCTGCGACGGCTGCAAGAGGGCGGTAGAGTCGGCGCTGACAAAGCTGGAGGGGGTCTCTAAAGTAGAAGTTCGTCTTAAAGAGGGGACGTGCGCCGTGCAGTATGATCGCCGCAAGGTTCGAGAGGCGGATCTGCAGCGGGCGGTGGAAAGCACCAAGATGTTCAAGGCTCAAGTGCTGGAAGGGCCAAAGTGGTGGCGTCTGGCGCGGTATCTGCCGCCTGGAAAGGGTTAGATCAAGGCCCAGGCTGGACGGAGATTCCCCGATGCGAAGGGCGTTACGATTTTACGCTTTAGTGGCTGCATGTTGTACGGCCGCCGGATCACCGGACGAGCAGAAAAAGCCCCCGGCGATACCGTGCTTTGTCTGCCGGGACATGACCACTCACGCCCACACCCTGACAGACAAGGTCCAGTACAAGGGTCAAACTTATTACTTCTGCAATCGCGAAGAAGCAGCGGCGTTCAACGAAAACCAGGAGCGGTACTTGATCGCGCAGGATCCGACATGTGGAAGGAAAGTGAGCAAGGCTGAGACCAAGTTCTTCCACGACCAGAGGGTTAAATACGTAAAGCCAACCGGCGAAACCCAGGAGAACGTCAAGCGCTTTTTCTTCTGCTCCGCCGCGCACCGGGATCAGTTTGCCCGTCAGCCTGGAAAGTACTTGCCGCCGGAGTTCAAGCTGCCCTGATCCAGCGCCGTTGGCGGAGGTGTTTCATGCAACGAGTTGGCCTGTTCCTTTGTCTTACGGTTGTTCCTATTTGGTCACAGGGCTTTACCGCTACGCTTGTCGGCCGAACCCTGGATGAATCCGGGGCGGTGCTGCCGGGGGTGACCGTTACAGTTACTCTACTGGCAACTGGGCGCACGCGCACAGCCACCAGCGACGACGCCGGCAATTACGCCTTCCTGCTTCTTCCCCCGAGCGAGTATACGGTGGGGGCCGAGAAGCGCGGCTTCCGCAAGGAGGTCCGGAAGGGCATCGTGCTGCAAGTGGAGCAGCGTGCAGGCATCGATCTGACTCTCCAGGTGGGGGAGATGACCGAGACGATCGAGATCGAGGGTCGTTCCCCTCTAATTCAGTCGGAGACAGCGGCGGTCGGGGCTGTGATTGACCGCAAGAAGATCGTTGAACTCCCACTCAACGGCCGGGAGTTCCAGCAGTTGGCCCAGCTGCTTCCCGGGACCTTCCCGCCAGCCCAGGGATCTTCGCTGTCATTTCGGGGCGGGTTCCACTGCGCCGGCACGCGCGAGACTGCGAACTATTTCTTGCTGGACGGCATCGATAACAACAACTCGGCTGCCAACCAGTACACCTTTCGGCCTTCCATCGACATGATCGAGGAATTTAAGGTGCAGCTCAGCACTTACGCCGCCGAGTTCGGCCGGGGAGCGGGTGGCCAGATCAATATCATCACGAAGTCGGGCACCAACACACTGCACGGCAACTTTTTTGAGTTCTTGCGCAATTCGGCTTTAGACGCCAGGAATTTTTTCAGCTTGCCCGGTAAGCAGCCCCCGCTGCGGCGCAACCAATTCGGCGCCACCGCTGGCGGGCCCATCACAATCCCCGGCCTTTACCAGGGGCGGAATCGCAGCTTCTTCTTCTTCAGCTACGAAGGGATTCGGATCCGGCGCGGCGTCACGCGCTCAGCGGCGGTACCGCGCAGGGAAATGGTCGACGGGGACTTCTCCTCGCTTTTGGGCGCCCCGAGACCGATTCAGATCCTCGATCCTTCCGGAAGACGGCCCTTCCCCGACAACCGGATTCCCGTCGGCCGCATTGACCGCGTGGGCGGCGCCATCGCGCGGCTCTACCCGGTGCCGAATGATCCGAGCGACCCAGTGAGGAATTTCGTCTCGAGCCCCTCGCAGCCGCAGGACGCGGATCAGTACTCCGCCCGGGTCGATCATCTGTTCTCGTCCCGGGGGAGCCTGATGTTCCGGTACAGTATTAACCAGGATGACCAGATCGAAGCCTTCGACTCCCTGGTCGGGACGATCGGAACGAATCTGCCCGGTTTCGGTCGCATCGATGGCCAGAGAACCCAGAGCATCTCGCTCACCTATACGCGGATCCTTAGCCCCCGGGCGGTGAACGAGTTCCGCTTCGGGTACAACCGATTACGCCAGACCCGATTTCCCGAGAGCCGCGGACGGGATATGGTGGGCGTCCTCGGCCTAGGCGGAATCCGGACCGATCCAAGGGACTTCGGCTTTCCGGCGGTGCGGGTGACCGGGTTTGACCCTCTCGGTGACAGCACCCAGCTTCCCCAAGGCCGGGCTGATAATACCTTCCACTGGGTCGACAACTTCTCCCTTATCCGTGGGTCGCACATCCTCAAGACGGGTCTCGATCTGAGGCCGTTTCAATCGAACAACTTCAACCCCATCTTCGCTCGCGGTGATTTTCGGTTGACGGGACTGTTCAGCGGCTTCGGGTTGGCGGACCTGCTGCTCGGTTTGGTGGAACAGACGACGCGGGGCGTTGGGGACCCGGCCCGAGGGCGACGCCAGAAATCCTACGGGTTCTATGTGCAGGACGATTGGAAAGTAACCCCGGCCTTGACCTTCAATCTCGGACTCCGGTATGAGTTGAATCTGCCGCTCTATGACGTTCAGAACCGCATGTCCTCCTTCGACCCGTCAACACGGGCGATTTTGCTCGCAGGCCGGAACGGCGTGCGGCGGTCCATTTTCGAGCCCGACCGCAACAACTTTGCTCCTAGGTTCGGCTTCGCCTGGCAACTGCCGGGCGAACGGAAGACCGTGATCCGGGGCGGCTACGGTGTGTTTTACGACCTCGTGATCGTGGGCAACGAGTTAGGCGCCCTATACTTCAACGCGCCGTTCCGCAGCACCCAAATTTTTAACGGTACCCAGGCCAATCCGATAAGCTTGGCGGACCCTTTCCCAACCCAACTGGTGGGCGCTGCTGCTCTGGCGCCCAACGGCGTGCAGCAGGATCTACGCAACAGTTACTTGCAGGATTTCAGCTTCGGTGTACAACGCGAGCTCTTCCGCAACGCGATGGTGGAGGTGGCTTATGCGGGGAGCAAAGGGACCAAGCTGATGCGGACCCGCAATATCAATCAGGCGTACCCGGGCCCCGGCTCCATTGCCTCCCGTCGTCTCTTCCCGGGCTTCGGCAATATAAATTTTCGCGAATCTTCCGCTAACTCCAGTTTTCACTCCCTCCAGCTCCGCGTGGAGAAACGGTTGTCTCATGGGCTGTCGTTCCTGACCGCCTACACGTTCTCCAAATCGATCGACGATGCCTCCGCCGTCCTCGGCAGCGCTGGCACGACCAATAACCCACAGAATAGTCACAATCTCCGCCTAGAGCGTGCCTTATCCGACTTTGATACGCGCCAGCGCCTGGTTGTGAGCTACATATACGAATTGCCGTTGGGGCGCGGGAAAAGGTACCTGAATGGGCCTGGTTCGATCGAACGGATCCTCGGCGGCTGGCAGGTTTCGGGTATCGCAGCTTTTCAGTCCGGGAACCCGTTCACACCGCGTTTGAGCCGCGACGTGAGCGGGACGGGCCAGTTGCAGGATCGGCCGAATCTGATTGGAAATCCGAAGCTGAACCGTCCGGATCCGGCTCTGTGGTTCAATACCGGTGCCTTCGCAATCCCGCCCAGCGGGACGTTTGGAACGGCGGGGAGGGATATCCTAATCGGTCCCGGCCGGAACGATTACGATTTCGCCCTCACCAAGAAACAGCGGCTGGGTGAGCGGTACACGCTGGAGTTCAGGGCGGAGTTCTTCAACCTCTTGAACCATCCCCTGTTTAACCTGCCTAACGCGATTGCTGATTCGCTCCAGTTCGGGAAGATTTTTTCGGCCTCCGCAGCGCGGCAAATCCAATTCGCTCTGAGGGTAGAGTATTGACCGACGTCATTACTATGGAGGGAATTCTTCGTAATGGAATTGCTGCGAAGGGCGACTGCGCCGGACTTTTCTTGGAGAGGCGCTCCCGAGTGGGGCCCCAGAGGGCGCCCCGGCCGCGACAGCCGGCCAAGGCCCAAGAGGCCGCCCCCGGCTGCGGCCCAGGGGGGCCGCCCGGCTTCGTCGAAGAATCCAGGCGGCCCGCGATTCTCAGCCAGGCTTGGTCCCACGCCTGACAGGCAGAATGCCTGTACTGCTAACGCCCCAATTCTTCGCGGCTCGCGACGATTTTTCGCCCCCTCTCCCCGTCGCCAGGTCTCCCGCCCCGCTCGGCGCGACCGGGCGGGGTCCCGCTGGCCGCAACTTTACGCTATCCTGGGGGTTTGACAAAGGGGTCCATGAAAAGGCTAGGCTGGCTGGCAGTGTGGCTGGCAGGATGCCTGGCGGTTTACGCCCAGGCGCCGGCCACATTCGGCGCCCGCATTCCGGCTCCCGGCAACCTGCTGGATATCGTCCTGGACGAAGGCCGGCAGCGCCTCTACCTGGTCAACTACGCCAACAATCAGGTTGAGATCTACTCCCTCGCCGAGCAGCGGTTTCTGGCGCCGATCCCGGTCGGGGTGCAGCCGATCTCGGCGGCCATGTCGGCTGACGGCCTGTTCCTGTATGTAACCAACTTCGGCAACTCGACCCTAAGCGTGATCGACCTCTCCCTAGGCGGCGTGGCCCAGACCGTCACCCTGGTGGCGGCGCCGGAAGGAGTGGCGGTCGGCTTCGATGGCCGGGTGCTGATCACCACCCTGGGGACAGCCGCGGTGCAAGGCGTAGCGCAGAACACCCTGCTGCTGTTCGACCAGCGGCAGACCGGCGTGGCCCAGTTGACGGCCGTGCCCGTCCCCCCAGCGGCGCCGCAGAATCCGGCGCTGGGGAACTTCATTGCCGGGCGGCCATTCCTGAACTTCCGCGGACGGCTTCAACCCACCCACGACGGCCGATTCATCATCGGGATGAACACCCCCGCCGGCAACTCCACCAATGTGTTCGTCTTCGAGGTGGCCTCCGGCACGGTTCTGCGGGCGCGGCTGACGCCGGGGCTTTCCACCATCATGTCGGTATCGCCCGACGGTTCCCGCTTCATGGCCGGGCTGCGGTTGTTCGAGACCTCGACCTTGAGCGTGCTGGCCACCACCAGCGCCGCCAACTCTCCGTTCCAGATCCCGTTCAACTTCAACGTCCAGCAGAACGTGGGCGGCAGCGTCTTCTCGCCCGACGGCCTGACGCTGTACAGCGCCTTCAACGTGCAGCCCTTCGCCCTGCCCCAGCCGCGGCCCAACTCCGCTCTGCTGCTGGTCTCGAGCCCCAAGAACCTCGGCATGCGCCTGGGGCTGCGCCTGCCGGAGAACATCCTGGGCCGGATGGTGGCCACCTCCGACGGTCAGACCGTCTACGCCATCTCGGAATCGGGCCTGTTGATGCTGCCGGTGGGGAAGATCTACGACCACCCCCTGTTGATGCCGGAGACCACCGCGGTGCGGCTCTCCATCAATCCCTGCGACCGGGGCCTGGTGACGAGCGAGGTCAAGATCCTCAACGCCGGCCGGGGCCGGCTCACCTTCACTTTCGTGCAGCCGGGTCAGGGACTGCTGGCGCAGGCGGTGTCGGGACTGGCGCCCTCCTCCATCCGGCTCAGCCTGAACCCTCGGGTGACCAACCGCCTCCCAGGTACTACTACTTTTAACCTGACCCTGCAATCCAACGAGGCCATCAACATCCCGCCCCAGATCCGGATCTATCAGAATTTTCAGACCGCCGGCCAGGTGGGGGAGACCTGGCCCGTGGAGATCTCGCTCAGCGGGGCCGAAGGGCTGGTCGACACCCAGGTGGACAGCCGCCGCGGGCGGCTCTACCTGGCCAACTCCGGCCTGAACCGCATCGAGGTCTTCGATTACCGCAACCGCAAGTGGCTGCCGCCCATCGAGGTCGGCCAGTTGCCGCGGTCCATGGCCATGACCTCCGACGGCTCGCTGCTCTACGTGGCCAACTTCGGCGGGGAATGGATCTCGATCGTCGACCTGGACACCCGGCAGGAGGTCGGCAAGGTGGACTTCCCGGCGGTGCCCTTCAATTTCAACCAGAACCCCATCACGCCGCGGTCGATCGCCATGGGGATCTTCGGGCCCCAGTTCGTGGGCTCTAACGGGAGCCTGTGGTCAGTGCGGGGCGCCACCGCGGTCATGCGGCCGGTCTCGCCGGTGATCGGGACGGCGACGGTGACCTCCCCGGCCAACATGGTCTCGACGCCGGGCAACGAAGCCATCATCCTGATGAACAACAACGGCGTCGCCTACCGCTACGACTCGATCAGCGATACCTTTGTGAGCTCCCAGACGGTGATGAGCGCGCCGATCGACAGCTATTACGGGCTGCTGGCAGCCGGGCCGGAGGGCCGCTACTTCATCGCCAACCGCGCCATCCTGAACTCGACGCTGGTGCCGATCGGGGGCCGCACCACCGGCGGCGGAGGCGTGGTCGGGCCGCCCCAGCCGGGCCAGCCGCCCGGAGGCGGCGCCGGGGCCGTGGCCCAGGGCCTGCGCCACCAGCCGGCGGTGGCCGCCGTCAACGCCACCACCTTTGCGCGATTCAGCATCCCGCCCCAGGCCAATCCCGGCGCCGCCCCGGTCGGCGATGCCCGGCCCCTGGTCGAGCTGATCGACGTCGCCACCGAGGCCCGCCTCCTGACCGTGGCAGCTCCCGAAGGGCCACCCAACGCCATCTTCGGCAACCTGCGCGCCAACATCAGCTCCCGCATGATGGCCGTGGACGGCGCCGGCTCCCAAGCCTTCCTCATCACCATCAGCGGTCTGAGCGTGGTCCAGCTCCGCCAGCCGCTGCCGGCTGACCGCCCCTCCATCAACACCGGCGGCATCGTCAACGGCGCCACCTTCAGCCGGACCATCGCTCCCGGCTCGCTGATCTCGATCTTCGGCCGGAACCTGGCGGCCACCGCCACCGCCTCCGAGCTGCCTCTGCCGGAGATCCTGGGCGGCGCCTGCGTCACCTTCAACGATGTCACCCTGCCGCTGCTGAGCACCTCCGCTGCCCAGATCAACGCCCAGCTGCCGCCTGACGCCTTGCCGGGAACCAACGCCGTCATCGTCCATTCCATCCTGACCGGTCTGGAGAGCGCCGTCACGCTGGTGAACGTCTCGCGCACCGCGCCCGGCGTGTTCGCCGTGGAGGGCAACCAGGCGGCCCTGTTCCACGCCTCCGATATGCGGCTGGTGACGCGGGCCAACCCGGCCCGGCGCGACGAGGTGCTGGTGCTGTTCGCCAACGGCCTGCCTCCCTCCGACCCCGGCCTGCTCCAGCAAGGCCAGCCGGCCCCGTCCAGTCCCTTGGTCACCACCGTCCCGGCACGAGTTTACCTGGGCGATCCGGATCTGCGCGGCTCCGAGGCCATCATCGAGTGGAGCGGCTTCACGCCCGGGTTTGTGGGGCTCAATCAGATCAACCTGCGGGTCGCGGCCGCCTCCCCGGCCGGGGACAACCTGCCGGTGGTGGTGCGAACCGCCGACGGCGAAAGCCCGCGCGCCGGGCCTCTGGCCCCGGTCACGAGCGTGAGAGAATAGAAAAATGATGTTGCGCCTGCTTGCCGCTCTGTGCCTTGCAGCCGGGCTGTACGCCGCCACTTTCGGCAATCGGGTGCCGGTGGCGGGCGGGCCTGTTGACCTGGTGCTCGACGAGCGCCGCAGCCAGCTCTACCTGGTCGACTTCAACACCAACTCCGTGCAGGTGTATTCGATTCCCGGCCGTCGGTTCCTGCCCCCCATCCAGGTGGGCCGCCAGCCCGCCAGCGGCGCTCTCTCGAACGACGGCAAATTCCTCTACGTCACCAACTTCGCCTCCTCGACCCTGAGCGTGGTGGACCTGGACCAGAACGCGGTGGTCCGTAACGTCTCGATCCCGGCCCCGCCGGAGGGCGTGGCGGTTGGCGGCGACGGGCGGGTGCTCATCACCACGCTGGGCCTGGGGCCGGCCAACAACCGCACCGACACTCTGATCATCTTCGACCCTACCGCGGCCGCCGACCGCCAGCTCAGCTCGGTGGTGCTGCCGCCCCTGCCTCCCACCCCGCCCCAGCTGCCGGCGGTAGTACCGGGGCGTACCTACCTCTCGTTTCGAGGCAAACTCCAGCCCACCCCCGACGGCCGCTTCATCATCGGCCTGAACACCCCCACCGGCAACAACACCATCGTGTTTGTTTACGAGGTGGCCTCCGGCCAGGTGCTTCGCACCCGCAGCGTGCCCGGTGTTTCAACGGTGCTTTCCTTGTCGCCGGACGGGAAGCGATTCATGGCCGGC
>Ga0247727_10015275_pt1 | contig 12625 bp, 13 predicted proteins | sample WisWelCaveWW1625_FD_202498 | JGI IMG/M metagenome (GOLD analysis project Ga0247727, IMG submission 202498) | Biofilm microbial communities from Wishing Well Cave, Virginia, United States - WW16-25 | ecosystem: Environmental > Aquatic > Deep subsurface > Groundwater > Cave microbial mat | place... | reverse complement strand
AAGGCAGAGGTCGCCAACTCCCTTTATCCGGTTTTTAATGCTCTGACAACCGACGAAGTTATCGGTTTTCAAGTTGGTTTTAATGATAATCAGACTGATAAAGATGAGAAGGGATTAGCCAGCCAATTCGGCGTGCCGTACCAGCATACAAAAGTATTTGTAAAAAACGGCCAGCGGATTCTCAAATCTCCGGAACAATGGAACGAAGCCCGCTATTTGTCGGAAATTAATAAAGCAAAATAATAAATGATAGACGTTTCAATAGTTGGCGCATTTATTGCCGGACTGGTTTCTTTTTTAGCGCCTTGCGTCTTACCGATTATCCCGGGTTTTATGGCGTATCTTGGCGGAAGTACTGTAGCTGATTCAGCGAATAAACGCAGAGATATTTTTATAAACAGCTTCTTTTTTGTTTTGGGATTTTCAGTTGTCTTTGCCACGCTGGGCGCGTTACTTAATAGCGTTTTGGAAGCGGTGGCGTATGACGCGCAGATTTGGCTGGCGCGAATCGGAGGGGCAATCATTATTTTCTTCGGATTGTACTTACTTGGGCTAATAAAGATTCCTTTTTTGGAACGTGAATACAAGCCGACGGTTAATACCTCAATTAAAGCCCGGTGGGTCGTTTCATTTTTATTCGGTTTGGCATTCGCGGTCGGCTGGACGCCCTGCGTTGGTCCGGCGCTGGGCGTTATTTTCGGCTTAGCCGCCAGCAATCCCGGTTCGGCCTTTTATCTATTACTTGCCTACGCCCTTGGGCTGGGCGCGCCTTTTCTGCTCATTGGTTTATTTACCGCGCAAGCGGCTCAATTTATCAGCAGGCATTCCCGAGGCATCCAAATTACCTATAAAATTTTTGGCGTTATTCTAATCGCGCTGGGTGTTTTGGTATTTACCCGCACACTTAACTTAATCGCTAATTTTGAATTCTTAAATCGGTTCATCCTGCCGCCGGTATGATAAAAAATATTTTTCTTGTCGTTATTGTTGCTGGTATTATCGGCGCGATTTTTTATTTACAGCCGCAAGCGCCGGCGCGCCCTTCTCAAGAGGCGGTTACCAAAGCGAATATTCCAGTTCTTGAAACAAAAGAAACAATAGATAAAGCGAAATTGTACCCGGTCGCGAAGGAGCTGACGGGTATTGCCGGGTATATTAACGCGGACGGCATTACTATTAAAGATTTAATCGGCAAAAAAGTGATTATCGTGGATTTCTGGACTTATAGTTGTATCAATTGCCAGCGAACTATTCCGTACGTCAATCAATGGTATTCAAAATATAAAGATAAAGGATTGGAAATTATCGGAGTCCATACGCCGGAGTTTGGATTTGAAAAAGAATATAAGAATGTCGTCACTGCGGTGAAAGGATACAACATTCAATACCCGGTAGTCTTAGACAACGATTACGCCACTTGGAATGCCTACGGCAATCGCTACTGGCCGCGCAAGTACATTATTGATATTGACGGTTTTATCGTTTATGACCACATTGGCGAAGGCGCATACGAAGAAACCGAAAAAGAAATTCAGGGATTGCTGGCCGAGCGGATGAAAAAACTTGGTCTTAATGAAAACGTAAATCTGCCGATTCAAAAGCCAGCCGGCGTGGTTGAGCGAAAAGGCGGCCCGTTAACTCCGGAAATATATTTTGGCGCTCTTCGCAACGCCAGTTATTTTGGTAATGCCACTCCAAACTCTATCGGCGTTCAAACGCTTACACAGCCAGATTCAACGAAGTTGCAGGCTGATAAAGTTTATCTAACCGGTAAATGGGGCATAGAAAAAGAATATGCTGAGTCATTGACTCCGAATAACATCATTACTATTCGGTATAAAGGCCAGCAAGTTTACTTTGTCGGCTCCGCCTTGCAGCCGATAAAAATTAAATTATTACGGGATGGGAGGTCGCTCGGTAGCGAAGCAGGGAAAGATGTTGTTGACAGCACAGTTACAATTCAGCAGGACCGTTTATATAAACTAATTGAGGATTCGGAAAATAGCGAGCACACGCTGGAGATGATTATTGAACAGCCGGGATTAAAAGCTTTCACCTTTACATTCGGATAGTATTGTGGTATTCTAACGATAGAAATTTTCCACTGACAACAATAAGAAGTAAGGAGGTTCGCATGCCCATGCGGGAGTTTTACGCGGTTACCATAACCGGCTCGGTGTACAAGGTCTGCGGAATCCGTGACGTAGACACGGAAAATCCGGTTATCATCAAGATTGCCTCTAATGGCAATCCTTGCAAGGACACTGCTCGGCGGAACGATTATCCGGAAGGGCACTATGTCGGCATCCTTTACGGAATGCTGTGCCGTTTTGGCAGGCGGCACGAGACGCCCTGCTTGCCAAGAGGTGTGGACCCCGGGTTCTGGCCTTGGCGTTCTTCTACCATCGCCGCCCTGTTTTTATCCAAGGAAGCGGCGGTGAACTGCTCCATGGAGTCAGATTTGCAACTTTATGACCAGCGCTGGAAAGTTGCGACTGACACGACACTCACCGCTATCGGCAAGCAGCACCCGATCTTTGTCATTGCCGAAAAACCTTGGGAGCCTCAGTAAGCCGGCAGTCACAGTGATTGCCGGCTTTATAATTTTCTGATATACTATTTTAATCAATGAAGCGAAATGTGGCAGAAGCAAAGATAAAAAACGCCGTTAAGCCCAGCACCGCCAATTTGACGGCCGAACAAGGCGAGGTGATTATTCGTTTTAGCGACGTTTCTTTTTCCTGGGGCGCGAATAAACCGATTTTAGATGAAGTCGGCTTTAGTATCCGCGAGCGGGCGAAAATTGCCCTGATGGGCCAAAACGGCGCGGGTAAAAGCACTTTATTTCAATTAATCACCGGAGCGAGTCAGCCGGAAGAGGGAACTATTAATATCCAAAAGGGGGTGGCTGTCGGCATTGCCCGGCAGGTTATTCCAAAAGAACAGCTTGCTTATACCGTGCTTCAGTTTTTTGAAAATGCTTTTGACAAGAAAGTGTACAATATTGAGCCGCGAATTAAGGATGCGTTGGAAGTCGTTAACCTCCATGCGTCGTTGGATAAAAAAATTGGACAGTTTTCCGGCGGCCAGCAAGCTCGCCTGCTCTTGGCATTCGCCATTATTCAAAATCCGGATATTTTATTGCTGGATGAGCCGACCAATAATTTGGACAAGCAGGGCATTCAACACTTAACGAAATTTTTAGTGGATTATAAAAAGACGGTGATGGTCATTTCTCACGATGCTAAGTTTTTAAATGCTTTTACTCAAGGCGTGCTTTATTTGGATAGTTTTAATCATAAGGTGGAGCAGTATGTTGGAAACTATTTGCACGTAGTTGAAGAAATTAAAGCCCGGATTGAACGCGAGCGCCGGGAAAACGCTCGTTTGCAAAAAGATATCATCAATCGTAAAGAACAAATGAACTTTTTTGCCCAAAAAGGCGGCCATATGCGCGATGTCGCCCGAAAAATGGGCGAAGCCATTGAAGAGCTGGAGGAGGAAGTGGTAGAAACGCGGCAAGAAGATAGGACCATCCGACCGTTTTTCATTCAAACGCAAGACATTTCAGACGCCATCGTTACCATTAAATCAGTTAATGTCGCTCAAAATCATAAAGTGGTTGCCAAGAAAGTATCAATCATATTAAAAAAGCGTAATCGGTTGTTGATTGCCGGACCAAACGGCATTGGAAAAAGCACTCTACTGGAAGCCTTGGCAACCGGCAAATCTAAGGAAGCGAAGATTGCCGCTGGCGTCAAAATTGGTTATTATCGCCAGGATTTTTCCGGGTTTGACTTTGACCAGACTGTTTATAAAACTTTGTCGGATGCCAACACGGAAAGCACCGACCACGAAGTTCGTTCCGTAGCCGCCCATTTTTTGCTTAATGAACAAGCTTTGAAGCATAAAGTCGGTTCTTTGTCGGAAGGCCAGAAAGGATTGTTGTCTTTTGCGCGATTTGTTTTGCAAAAGCCGGGACTATTGATTTTGGATGAGCCGACTAACCACATTAACTTCCGCCACTTGCCGGTGATTGCCGACGCTTTAAATAAATACGAAGGGGCAATGATTTTGGTAAGCCATATGCCGGAGTTCGTTGAGCAGGTTAAAGTAGATGAGACGCTGGACCTCGGCGCTTTATAATGAGAATCAACAAATACCTAGCCGCTCACGGCTATGCCAGCCGGCGAGAAGCCGATTACTTTATTAAAAACGGCCAGGTGAAAATCAATGGCCGGGTAGCCGTGCTTGGCGACCAAGTTCAGGAAGGAGACAAGGTGGTGGTCGGAAAAGCGGTTACCGAGCGGCTTAAGCAATTAGTCTATCTGGCTTACAATAAGCCGGTTGGTATTGTTACGCATAGCCCGGAACAGGGCCAGCAAAGTATCGCGGATGTTTTCAAATACAAAACTCCTGTATCGCCGATTGGCCGGCTGGACCGGGATTCGCACGGATTAATTATTTTAAGCAATGACGGACGTCTCACCGGCAAACTGCTTAATCCGGACAGTAATCAAGAAAAAGAATACATTGTAACGGTTGATAAGCCGATTATCTCCAATTTTTTAAAGCATTTGGCTAAGGGAGTTAATATAGAAGGATATGTTACGAAAAAAGCCGAGGTTGCCCAGCTTGGTTCAAAATATTTTTCTATTATTCTGACCGAGGGGAAGAAACACCAAATCCGCCGGATGTGCGCCGCGCTTGGCTACCAGGTTACGGAGCTGGTGCGAACCCGGATTATGAATATCAAACTGGGAGAGCTTAAAGAAGGGGAGGCGCGCGAGCTTAAAGGCGCAGAGTTAAAGTTGTTTCTTCAAGAAGCGGCTATACTATGACGCGTCATAGTGCCGGTCATATCACTTAGACTCGCTTCTGGTCGGCGATTTTGTTGAGCGCTTTTTTAATTTTCTCAATGCTGTCCAAGTCGTAAATGGAAAATGGCAAAACGGTTTTATTTAGTTTTTTCAGCGCGGTTACTTTCTTTTTCAAATCAGCGGCGGATACATTATCGCTTTTGCTGATAAACAGAAACTCCGGTTTCTCCAGCAATTTCTTATTATATTTACCAAGCTCTTTGCGGATAGTTTTATAATCCGTAACCGGTTTGGCGGAGTCAGCCGCGATGACATGAAACAGTGTTCGTGTTCGTTCAATATGCCGTAAAAACTTAAACCCCAGCCCTTTGCCGATGGACGCGCCTTCAATTAAACCCGGAATATCGGCCAGAATCAGGTCATAGTAAACGCCGAGGTTCGGCTCCAAAGTCGTAAACGGGTAGTTAGCCACTTTCGCCTGCGCTTTGGTTAATTCGTTTAACAAGCTGGATTTGCCGACATTCGGGTAGCCTATAAAACCGACGTCTGCGATGAGTTTTAATTCCAATCGGATGCCAAATGATTCACCCGGTTTGCCCGGCTGGGATTGTTTCGGACTGGTATTAATCGGTGAGCGGAAGAAAAAATTACCTTTGCCGCCTCGTCCGCCTTTAGCTCCCAGTACCCGTTGGCCAATCTGTGTAATTTCAAACTCCTGCTTGGAATCTAAATTATGAATCACTGTGCCAACCGGCACCTTTAAAATAAGGTCTTCTCCTACATGGCCGTCGCGAAACTTACTGCGTCCGTCCAGGCCTTTGGCCGCCCGGAATTCTTTCTTATACCGGAATTGCTGAAGTTTGCTTAAATCAGAAATGCCTTCAAAGTAAATACTTCCGCCATCGCCGCCGCGTGCGCCAGTCGGGCCAATACCCATTTTATTGCTATCAAAAGCCACGGCGCCTTTGCCGCCGTCTCCGGCCGTTGCCCGAATTGTAACGTCATCAATTAACATCCACAGAGTTTACTTCTTTGACGCTTTCCTGTCCATGTTTAGGCAAACGGAATTCAAACAATATCGCTTGCCGCTAGCCGGCTTCCCATCCATGGTTTTCGGTCCGTCATCAAAAACGTGCCCAAGATGTGAGCCGCAGTTGCCGCAGACGACTTCCACGCGGCTCATTCCCATGCTGGTATCCTCTTTATATTTCACAGCGTCCTTGCTGATGGGGTCAGTAAAACTTGGCCAGCCGGTACCGGAATCAAATTTTGTATCCGAAGAGAACAACGGACTGCCGCAGACTTTACATTTGAATATCCCTTTATCTTTGGTCAGCGTGTACTCGCCGCTAAACGGCGGCTCAGTGCCTTTTTCCCGCAGAATATGATACTCCATCGGGGTTAATTTTTTCTTCAACTCTTCTTCGGATATTTTCACGTTACTTAAGTAGTTTAGCAAATTCCTTATTTACTTTTTCCAGTTTTGGATTAATCACCGCTTCGCAATACGGATTCCCCGGATTTTTGGCAAAATAATCTCGGTGGTAGTTTTCGGCTTCATAAAACTTATCTAGCGGCTGTACTTCAGTAATGATGGGTTTGCCGGCTTTACTAGAGGCGTTTAATTCTTTAATAAATTGTTCGGCCTCCTCCTTTTGCTGCTCGGTCGTGTAAAAAATTACCGAGCGGTATTGCGTACCGACATCATTGCCCTGGCGGTTTTTGGTGGTCGGGTCATGCGAGGCAAACAGAATTGTCAGTAGGGTAGTGTAGGCGACTTGAGCCGGGTCATAGATGATTTGCACCACTTCCGCGTGTCCGGTATCACCACTCGTTACTTCTTCATAAGTCGGATTCGGCTTGATGCCGCCGGCATAGCCCGGCAGGACCGAAGTTACGCCTTTGAGCATTTTGAATACGGCTTCAGTGCACCAAAAACAACCTCCACCAAAGACTGCTGTTTCTAATTCTTTCATGGCTGCGGGACAGGGATTCCCTTCGGTAAACTCAGGGCAAGTCATCCTGCCCGACCGAGCACTTCAACAAGCCCAGTGCAAGTATTATATCCTAATTTCCCGTCTATCAACATTTGTTTCTTTGCGTGCGACCAACCTTTGATTTGTTTTTCACGTACAGCAGCTTTACGTTTCCCTGGATATTCCTCGCAATAAACAAATTTAACATCAGAAAACTTTTTGGTAAAAAAAGATTTCTTGGCTCTATGCTCTAGTAACCTTTCAGCGGGATTATCACTAATGCCTACATAAAAAGTTTTCTGATCGCAAAGAAGCATATACACGTGCCACATTTTATTATTGAATTAATCTGGCTTGCACTGAGCTTGCCGAAGTGCTGCGGGACAGGGATTCGAACCCCGATAAACAGCTCCAAAGGCTGCTGTCCTACCATTAGACGATCCCGCAATGTGTATATTTTACCATAAAAATGAATAAAAAGAAGCCCCGTTCAATGCCGTGCGGCACTGTTCGGGGCTTTCAAGGAGGGAATAGGGACTAAAGAAGGTGCTTGATGGTGCGGAAGCCGTCTTTGGCGTCCAGCATCAGTACGTCGCCGCTGCGAACTTCCTTTTCCTGGAAGTATGTTTCCAGAATGAGGTAGGCGCCGCAGTTGCCGGGTACGGCAGGCTCTTCGGCGTTGACCAGCAAGATAAGCCAGCCAGCGCCATCAATGTTGTTGGCTTCCAGTACCCGGTAGGTCTTGCCGACTTCTAGGTCGGCGAAACCGCCAGGCCGATGTTTCTTCACGACCGCGCGAAGGTTGTTCGTCTGCGCGGAGAAAAGAACCATCAGTACCATGAAAGCGACGACGAAGAAAATCATCGCTACATGGGACGACCTAGAGTCCAGCCGGACCGCATCACTGCTGGCCATCACAATCGGAATCGCCATCGCCACCACCGCCATGATTGCCGCCGAGAATTTTCCCATATGTTCCGCCTCTCCTAAAACAGTTGTCAAAAATAAACTGGTACTATTTCAATAATATCAGAAAAGGGTATATGATGATATTAAAGTTCTTTAGGAGGCGAAAGAAACTAGATGACCGAAAAGCAATTCTTAGAACTGCTTCCGGTTGTCAGCAAGACCGGGCGAATCAGATGGAAAGTGCTTCCCAACGGTGAAATTCGTACGGCCAGCGGCTACAACATCCTCACTGGGTTTTATCGGGGGATGCGCCGCGGGCAAATCAATGGCCATCACGTTGATACGTACGGCGCCGCAAATGTGTTGGAACTCCTGTCAGTGTTCAAACGGCTTTTGAAAGCCGCCAAAGGACTGACAGGACACGACCAACGATTGCGCGCGCGACTACTCAAGGCTACTGGCGCAAAGCCAGAGCAATAAACTCCTCCGATGAACGTCGGAGGAGTTATTATTTATTGCGGAGCGCGTTCCGAAGAATCCGCTTACGAATCCTTAAACTTTGCGGTGTGACCTCCAAAAGTTCGTCGTCACCGAGATATTCAATGCATTGCTCAAGCGACATCAGCCGCGGAGGTTCTAAGTCATCACTGACCGCTTCAGTTTTTGCGCGAAAGTTATTTAATTGTTTTGGTTTGATAACATTCATTACCAAATCTTCGGCTTTCGCATTCTGTCCGACTACCTGGCCTTCATATACTTTCACGCCCGGACCAATAAACATATAAGCGCGCTCTTGCGCGTTCAGCAATGAGTATGCGGTGCTGGTGCCGGCTTCAGACGAAATCAATGAACCATGCGGATTCGTTTCCAGTCCTTCAACTTTCGGAAAGTATCCGGCAAAAAGGGAATTCAAAATGCCGTTGCCTTTGGTATCAATCAGAAATTCGTTGCGGAAGCCGATAAGTCCGCGGGTCGGAATGAAGAAATGAAAGTAGACAAAGCCGTTTTCCACGTTCATGTTTTTCATCTGTCCTTTACGCTTGCTCAATTTATCAATCACCGCGCCTGAATATTTTTCCGGCGCTTCAATCCAGACGTCTTCGCACGGCTCCATGGTTTTGCCATTTTCCTCTTTCATAATCACCTCCGGCTTGGAAACCATAAGTTCATAACCTTCGCGCCGCATTTTTTCAATTAAAATACCCAAATGCAATTCGCCGCGGCCGCTGACCACGAATTCATCAGGGGATTTGCCGGCTTCCACTTTCAAGGCCACGTCATTATCCAATTCTTTTTCCAGGCGCTCTTTTAAATTGCGGGAGGTGCCGTACTGGCCTTCCTGTCCGGCGAACGGGGAATTATTCACTGCGAATATCATTTTTACGGTCGGCTTTTCAATCAAAATCGGCGGAAGAGCTTCCGGTTTTTCAGCCGAAGCAATCGTATCGCCAATGTTGATATTATCAATACCGGCAATCGCGACAATGTCGCCGGCTTCGCCTTGCTGAACTTCCACGCGATTTAAACCCAAAAACGCCATCAACGCGGTGGCCTTATGGTTCGTTTGCTTGCCTTCATGCGTAATGCGGACTATGGCCTGATTCATCATAATTTTGCCGCGGGAAATCCGACCGATACCAATGCGGCCCTTATAATTATCGTTAGCGATAGAAACCACCATTAACTGCAACGGGGAGTCGGCATCAAGACGCGGTTCCGGAATATGGCTCAATACGGTGTCAAATATCGGTTTCATGTCCGTCATCTTTTCCAGCTCCGGCGCCATACCGGCTTTGCCAAGTTTGCCGGCGGCATACACAATCGGGAAGTTTAATTGTTCGTTGGTCGCGCCCAGCTCAATAAACAATTCAATAACTTTATCCAAGGCGTAATTAACACGGGCGTTTTTCTTGTCCACTTTATTGATGACCACGATAATCTTGTGTCCCATGGCCAGCGCTTTCTTTAAAACGAACCGAGTCTGCGGCATCGGGCCTTCTTGGGCGTCAATCAAGAGCAGGGAACCGTCGGCCATGTTTAAAACGCGCTCCACCTCGCCGCCGAAGTCGGCGTGTCCCGGAGTATCAATAATGTTAATTTTCGTTTCTCCGTACATGACCGCCGCGTTTTTGGAAAAAATGGTTATGCCGCGCTCGCGCTCAATTTCATTGAAATCCATCATCATTTCCTGCTCGGCTAATTTACCCATGTCGGTCTGCGATTGGCGCAACAAAGCATCCACGAGAGTGGATTTGCCGTGGTCAACGTGAGCAATAATGGCTATGTTACGGATTTTCATATAAGTATCTAGATAATCAAATAGAAGACACACCCATGGGTATGTCTTCTATTTATGTAGAGAAATTATATAACGAAAACCGGTTTGCGTCAAATAAAAAGCCCCACAAAATGACATTGCGTCATAGTGTGGGGCGAATCTCTAGAAAGAAACACTGTACTGGAAGATGAGCTTGGCGCCACCCTCGGTTTCGTTACCGCTAAGGTAGGACGGCTCATGCCCCCGGCAATCACGCTCAATGGTGTAGTCGGTACCTACGTACCCAAGTATACCGATTGAGAGGCCCGGCATGCCCAGTCTTTTGAAACTGAACATCGGGCCGAACTCCAGCCAATTGCCGCCACTGCTGAAGTTGTGCAGCCATCGGGCTTCGCCGTAGAGCAAATCCTTGAAGATTTGCCCCTGCCAGCCGAAACCGACTTCCACACTGGATTCCGCCAAGCCGTTCTCCAGAGAGAAAGTGAACGCGTGGTTACCCAGCGTCACCAACTCCTGAAGCCGGAAGGTCGGGCCGCCCTCAATGGAGAGCCGGCCATCCAGAATCGGCCACGGGTACCAGGACAGGTCATCAGTTATCGCGACCTCCAGAGGCCGCTCTACTAGCTTCACTCCAGTGGAAGCATAGAAGAAATTACTGACGACCAGAGACGCCGTGGTTGCCGAAAACACTCTCGGCAGGTTCAGCGCCAGCCGAACCCGCGACGAAGTGGTCTTCACTCCCAGGAATCCGATATCTCTGACATAGTCATCGATATCTTCATTCATCTGGTAAGCCGACCAATTCATGGCGATCCAGCCCGCGATATACTGCGCCAAGTCGAGAGGGTGCCCATGTCCCATCATGACCTTATGGTCAATGAAGGACATGTTCTGGACGATCTGGTTCACGCCAGCCGCTTCGGCCTGCGCGAACACCTCGTTTTGGTGCGCGACCAAGTCCGGATCAGTCCAGAACTTGGTAATCCACTCATCCCGGCTGGGACTCATGTCCCACCGGTCGCCGCCGACGCTCGCACTCCACATCCGCGTCCAGGTTTGCCCAAGACTTTGCGGATGGTCCTCGGTGATGTCGTTGTGGTTGTAGAGCCGGAAATTTCCGAGCCCTACGCCGCTGTAGACCTGGCGATAACCGTAGTTGATTGCCGTTGCCTCAATCGGCACATCCCATGCCACCAGCGCCATGTGCGCGCCCAGCAGTCGGAACGTCCTTTCAAACGCCGACTGCTTCTCGGGAAACCGCCCGAGAATAAGCTGGTCAGCGCCGTACAGCGCCAACTGCTCGATGGAGGTCGTCCAGCCGGTCACGACATCGTGATCCACCGGAACATCTCCATCCAGCGCCAGCGGCAACCGGAACTCGGCCCGCGGCTGGTACTTGCCCGACGTGGCGGGCTCCTTGTCGTCCGTCTTGTCGGACTGCAACACCATCAGGAACGCCATGAAGATCGCCATGCCATCCTCCCTTATCAATCTTTCAAATTGTAAATGTTCAACAGAAACGTGACTGCATATTATCATAGAAATACAAATTTGTCAACAACGCGTAATGGTTCAATAGCTTGGAATACCCCAAACTATGTATATGGCTTATTCCAATAATCCCAATTTGCCTCGGGTCAGAATGGAGGCAGTTAAATTAGTTCGCTCAGGTTGGAGCACAGTAAAGGTCTCAAGATACATGGGATATTCCCAAAGCGCTATTGTTAAATGGGTGGCAAGAGCTCCTGCTGATGGCCGGTTAGTAATTCCCACCCGATCTTCTCGTCCTTGGTCGCATCCCAATTCTTTATCTCCGGAATTAGTAGAAACTATCCTGAATTATCGCCGAGAAAGGGATCAATGTGCTGAAATTTTGCATCATCGTTTGACGACTGATGGTTATCAAATAAGTCTTTCTTCGGTAAAGAGGACCCTGAAACGCAATCAGCTAACCCGTTTCTCCAGATGGAAGAAGTGGCATCAATATCCGCCTCGGCCATTAGCGGAAAAACCAGGAATTCTCGTGGAAATTGACACGATTCATGATGGCGGACACGAAAATCGATTATATATCTATACTCTTCTGGATGTTTATTCCCGTTGGGCTTTTGCCCTGCCATCTTTGCGGATCAACACTCATCGCAGTCTGCAATTTGTGGAAATGGCCAAAAGCCTGGCTCCTTTTCCTTTCCGAACCTTCCAATCAGATCACGGACCAGAGTTTTCTAAATGGTTTACCAAAAGAATCAGCGAAAGGGATATGACCCATCGCCATTCCCGGGTGCGACAGCCAAATGACAATGCCCATCTGGAAAGATTCAATCGGACGATTCAAGATGAGTGCTTAGCCAGGATTCCTCGATCTTTGGTTAGCTGGCAAAAAGAAATACCGGAATATCTCCGGTATTACAATACAAAAAGGCCGCATATGGGATTACAGATGAAAACTCCGATCGATATTATTAAAGGTAAAGGTTATTAAAACTATTCCAAGCTATTGATTAGAAAACGCAACGGTTGCCGTCATACGACGACCGCTCCGTTCTCTACGTTCACGGGTTGCCGTCATACGACGACCGCTCCGTTCTCTACGTTCACGGGTTGCCGTCATACGACGACCGCTCCGTTCTCTACGTTCACGG
>Ga0247727_10015274_pt1 | contig 12625 bp, 9 predicted proteins | sample WisWelCaveWW1625_FD_202498 | JGI IMG/M metagenome (GOLD analysis project Ga0247727, IMG submission 202498) | Biofilm microbial communities from Wishing Well Cave, Virginia, United States - WW16-25 | ecosystem: Environmental > Aquatic > Deep subsurface > Groundwater > Cave microbial mat | place... | reverse complement strand
GGGGACGCGTACGTACCGTTTGTACCTGGGCTGACCTACGGCGCCACGGATGAGGACGGTAGCTCTCCGGTCGAAGAACTCGTGATTTCCTCGGATATCTCGGAGCCCTGCGAGCGCCTGAATCGTGAGTTCATCAGAAAATGGTGCGTGGAGCGGGTGTCCGTGGAAACCATGCAGCAGGCGCTGGACGGTTACTGGAATCTCGTCCGGAAGAACTTGATCGAGTCCCCGGCGGCGTCGTAATCGGATTGGCACGTGAGGCTGCCGCGCTCCTGATTGTGGTGGCGGCCGTTTTGGACCGGGACCAGGCCGGAACGGTCTTCCCCCCAAAAGGGTTAAGCGCCCGCAGCTGTCCGTTGCCCGGATAGAAATTTTCAATCGGCCCCATAGAAAGTATTCATTTCCGTTCTCGGGCGGGGGAGTGCAAGATAGAGGTTACACCCGGCAATCGAAAAAGCGACTCGGAGCAAACACATGAAGAGATTCGTTGTGCTGCTGTTTGGCGCGCTGTCGGTGCTTTCGCCGGTGACCGCCCAAACGCCGCCTGCCGATCCGGCGGCGGCGATCGCCAAGCTGGAGGCGGCGGTGACTGCGGCCCAAAGCGCCGGCGACAACGCCTGGATGCTGACCAGCTGCGCGCTGGTGCTGATGATGACCGGACCGGGGCTGGCCCTGTTCTACGGAGGCCTGGTAAGAAAGAAGAACGTGCTGGCCACCATGATGCAGAGCTTCATGATGATGGCCCTCATCACGGTGCTGTGGGCCGTGGTGGGCTACAGCCTGGCGTTCAGCGAGGGCCTGCCGTTCATCGGGAGCCTGAAATACCTGTTCCTGAACGGCGTCGGCCTGGAGCCGAACGGGGACTACGCCGCCACCATCCCGCACCAGACCTACATGGTCTACCAGCTGATGTTTGCGATCATCACCCCGGCGCTGATCACCGGAGCCTTCGCCGAGCGCATGAAGTTCAGCGCCATGCTGCTGTTCATGACGCTGTGGGCGCTGGTGGTGTACTTCCCGCTGGCGCACATGGTGTGGGGCAAGGGCGGATTTCTGAACGCTTTTCTGGGCGGCAAGATCCCGACCTTTGATTTTGCGGGCGGGACGGTGGTGCACGTCTCGTCGGGGGTGTCGGCGCTGGTCTGCGCCTTGTACCTGGGCCATCGTCACGGCTACGGGCGCGAGCCGATGAAGCCCCACAGCGTGGTGCTGAGCGTGATCGGAGCCTGCCTGCTGTGGGTGGGCTGGTTCGGCTTCAACGCCGGCAGCGCGGTGGCGGCCTCCGGGCTGGCCACCAGCGCCTTTGTGAATACCCATTTCGCTTCGGCGGCCGCGGCGCTGGGCTGGAGCCTGGGCGAGTGGTTCCGCAACGGCAAACCCAGCGTCCTGGGCGCCGTCTCCGGCTGCGTGGCCGGCCTGGTGGCGATTACGCCGGCCTCCGGGTTCGTCAAGCCCATGCCGGCGCTGCTGATCGGCTTCCTGGCCGGCTTGATCTGTTTCTTCGCAGTGGCGGTCCTGAAGGGCAAACTGGGGTATGACGATTCGCTGGACGCTTTCGGCGTTCACGGCGTGGGCGGCACCCTGGGCGCCCTGTTGACGGGCGTGTTCGCCACCAACGCCATCAATAACGCCCTGAAGGACGCCGCCGGCAAGCCACTGCCGCTGGGCCTGGTCGACGGCAACCCCGGCCAGATTCTGAATCAGTTTTGGGCAGTGCTCCTCTCGTGGGTTCTGGCGGCGGTGGCCACCTGGGTCATCCTCAAGGTCGTGGACGGCCTCCTGGGCGTGCGCGTAAACAAGGATGAGGAGGTCGAGGGCCTGGATCTGTCGCAGCACGGCGAAGAGGGTTATAACTTCGAAGGGTGAGGAACCGCGCCATGAAAAAGATCGAAGCGATTATTCAACCGCACAAGCTGGAAGAGGTGAGGGAAGCCCTGAAGACCATCGGGGTGGACGGCATGACGGTCGCGGAGGTCCGCGGCCACGGGCGTCAAAAGGGCCACAAGGAGATCTACCGGGGCCAGGAGTACACCGTGGACCTGCTGCCGAAGGTGAAGCTGGAGATCGTGATCCCCGACGCCCGCCTCCAGGAAACCGTCAACGCCTTGGCGGCGGCCGCGCGCACCGGCAAGATGGGCGACGGCAAGATTTTTGTTTCCAGCATCGAGGATGCCGTCCGCATCCGCAACAGCGACCGCGGCGAAGGCGCCCTGTAAGCTGGGCCAGTCGTAACGTTCGGAGGCGGAGCCGCAGCCGGTGTCATCCCGAGCGCAGCGAGGGACCTGCTTTCGCTCCGGCGCAACAGCAGATCCCTCGCTGCGCTCGGGATGACAATGTCGCGCACCCAGGGACAGGCAAGAATGCCTGTCCTACTGTTACAAATCGAAATATAGGAAAAACTCGTACGGCACCGGCCGCAGGTTGACCGGCGCCAGCTCCCGTTCCCGCTTGTAACTGATCCAGGTCTCGATCACGTCGGGAGTGAATACATCTCCGCGCAGCAGCCAGTCGTGGTCCTTCTCCAGGGCCTCGAGCACTTCGCCCAGAGAGCCCGGGGTGCTCTTCACCTTGGCGGCCTCTTCGGGCTCCAGGTCGTAGAGGTCCTTATCCATCGGCTCGCCGGGATCGATGCGGTTCTGGACGCCGTCCAGGCCGGCCATCAATTGCGCGGCAAAGCACAGGTAAGGGTTGGTGGAGGGGTCCGGGCAGCGGAATTCAATTCGCTTGGCCTTGGGACTCTTGGAATAGACCGGGATGCGCACCGCCGCCGAGCGGTTGCGCTGCGAGTACGCCAGGTTCACCGGCGCCTCGTAGCCGGGGACCAGCCGCCGGTAGGAGTTGGTGGTCGGGGCGCAGAAGGCCAGCAGGGCCGGGGCGTGCTTCAGCAGTCCCCCGATATAATACATGGCCGTCTTGCTGACCTTTCCGTAACCCTCCGGATCCCAGAACACGTTGGTGTCGCCCTTCCAGAGGCTCTGGTGGGTGTGCATTCCCGAGCCGTTGTCGCCGAATAAGGGCTTGGGCATGAAGGTGGCGACCTTGCCGTGCTTCTTGCATATGTTCCGGATTATATATTTATAGTACATTACGCTGTCGGCCATGCGGGTCAGGGTGGTGTACTTCATGTCGATCTCGCCCTGGCCGGCGGTGCCCACCTCGTGGTGGTGGACCTCCACGGTGACCCCGACATCCTTCAACGTCAAAATGATCTCGGAGCGGAGGTCCTGCATGGTGTCGGCTGGCGGGACCGGGAAATACCCTTCCTTGTGCCGCAGCTTGTAGCCGAGATTGGGGTTCTCCTGGCGGCCCGAATTCCAAATGCCTTCCGCGGAATCGATGAAGTAATACCCGCACTGGGCCTGCTGGTCGTAGCGGACATCGTCAAAAATGTAGAACTCCAGCTCCGGACCCCAATAGCTGATGTCCGCAATCCCGCTGCCCTTCAGATAGGTCTCGGCCTTCTTAGCGATGTAGCGCGGGTCGCGGCTGTAAGGCTGCCGCGTGATGGGGTCCTGCACGTCGCAGATCAGGCTCAGGGTCGGGATGGTCAGGGTCGGATCGACGTAAGCCGTCTCCGGGTCGGCGATCAGCAGCATGTCGCTCTCGTGAATCATCTGGAATCCACGAATGCTGGAACCGTCAAAGCCGATCCCGTCCTCGAACAGGTCATCCTCGAGGTCTTCCGCGGGAATCGAGAAATGCTGCCAGACGCCGGGTAGATCCACGAACCGCAGATCCGCAATCTTGACCCCGGCATCTTTCGCCATTTGGCGCACGTCGCTTGGCTTCTTGGCCATTAGATCCTCTCTTTCAATGGTGTTGAGTCCTCACGTTCGCTGTCCGCGGCCCGGAGCCGGCCGCGCGAGGGCCCGGCTCGTCCGGACGCGAACCGTAGAGCATACCACAGCGAGCCCCCGGCACTGTCGAGCGCTGGTGTGGTGTGAACAGCTAGTCTATCGGCATGCCGGGGGCATGTCCAATCGATAATTTGAATTGGCGGGCAAAGTTTTTCTGATCGCCGGATGCGGCCGGACCGCGATCAGAAAAACTTTCGGGCCCCATCAGAATTATCGATTAGACTTGGGGACGCCCTGCCCCTAGACTGGTTGCGGGTCGCATCCCCAATCGCAGAGAGGAACAACAATGTTTGCAGGGAGAATGAATGGCAACGGACTGGCCGGGGCGCTCGTGATCGGGTGCCTGGCAATCGGGGCTGGCTTGCAGCCGGTCGCGGCGCAGACTTCGCAGGCGGAGTTGCTGGCTGAGATCCGCGCGCTGCGCGAGAGGCTGGCGAAGCTGGAGCAGCAGGTGGCCGGGCAGGCCAAGGCCGCCCCGGCGGCTGCGCCGGCGGCGGCCGAGAAACCCGCCGATCCGGCGCCGGCGGCTGACCCGGTCTTCAGCGCCGGACCGATCGAGTTCAGCGGCCTGATCGACAGCTATTACAGCCTCAACTTCAATCACCCCGCCTCGCGCTCCAACCAGCTGCGCAACTTCGACCAAAGCGGGAACCAGTTCAGCCTCAACATGGCGAAGGTCACCATGCAGCACCAGGCCGATCCGGTCGGGTTCCGCCTGGACCTGGGGCTGGGGCCGGCCTTCGACACCATCCACGCCGCGGAGCCGGGAGGCTTGGGGCCGCTGCGCTACATCCAGCAGGCCTACGTCAGCTACAACGCTCCGGTGGGCAAAGGCCTGACTTTGGACGTGGGTAAGTTCGTCACCGGTCACGGCGCCGAGGTGATCGAGACCATGAGCAACTGGAACTACTCGCGGTCTCTGCTGTTCGCCTGGGCGATCCCCTACTACCACTTCGGCCTGCGGGCCAGCTACCCGCTGCACAAAACCTTCACCGGCACCTTCCACCTGGTGAACGGCTGGAACAACGTGGTGGACAACAATAGCGGCAAGACCTATGGCTTGGGCGGCGCCTGGAGCCCCAACTCGCACTTCAGTCTGGCCACCAACTACATGTTCGGGCCCGAGAAGACCGGCGGCAACCGCGGCTACCGCCACCTCTTCGATACCACCGCCACCATGACGGTGAGCCCGCAGGCGGCCTTCATGCTGAACTACGACTACGGCATCGATAAGTTCGCCGTCGGACGAGGCAAAGCGCGCTGGACCGGCGTGGCCGGCTACGCCAAGCTGGCCCCCACCAAGTGGTTCGCTTTCGTGCCGCGCCTGGAGTGGTTCAACGACCCCGACGGCTTCGCCACCGGCACTGCCCAGAAGCTGAAGGAAGCCACCCTGACCGCGGAGTTCAAGATGATGGAAGGGCTGATCAGCCGCTTCGAGTACCGGCGTGACTGGAGCGATCAACGGTTCTTCGACCGCGGCAACTCGCCGGCGTCTTCGAAATCGCAGGACACCTTGCTGGCGGGCTTCACGGTGTTTTTCGGGCCGAAGCGGTAGGGGGTGGTGGGTCGCAAGTGCGCCGCTTCGGAGGCAAGCCGGCACCGGTGTCATCCCGGGCGTAACCTCTGTCATCCCGAGCGTAGCGAGGGATCTGTTTTGGCCCCGGCGCAACAGCAGATCCCTCGCTACGCTCGGGATGACAATTGCGGGCAACCGCCTCTCACGATAAGCCGCGACGGGATGACAGGGCCCGGCGCCGCTAAAACGTAAACCGCGCCCCCAACTGCAACTGCCGCTCTCGCGTCAGGTTGCTGCCGGTCTCGCTGCGCGTCGCGAAGTCGGTGCGCGGGAACAGAGTGGTGCCGCGAACATTGTATTGGAAGGTGTTGACCCGGGTGATGTTGCCGCGGTTGAAGAGGTTAAAGGCCTCCCCGATCAGCTCCAGCTTGGCCCGCTCGCTGAAGCGGATGGCCCTGGCCACCCGCACATCGGTGGTGGCGAGCCCGGGTGAGGTGAAGGTGTTGCGGCCCACCCAGGGCGTCCGATTGCTGCCCCCCACCCCAAGAACACCGGCGTTGACGCCCTGGGGGGTCGGGTTCCCGGACAGCCCGCCCGAGTAGGGGCGGCCGTCGGCCAGGGTCACGATGGACGAGAACTGGAAACCGTTCAGGGCCGTGCGCAGGCCCCGGGAGCCGATGCGATCGAAGGGCGGCACCCAGTAGGCCGTCCAGGTCAGCCGCTTGCGCTGATCGAAGTTGGACAGCGAGGAATCGTCGCGGATGTTAAAGGGGTTGAGCGGCTGGTTATTGGCAAAGAAGGTCTGCTGGATCTGGTCGTTGTCGTGGGCCTTCGAGAGGGTGAAAGAGGCCTGCATCTGGAACCCGCGCGAAAAGCGGTGCTTGGCCTGGAGCACCAGCCCGTTGTACCAGGTGTTCACCACGCTCTCGCCGATCGTGATCAGGCCCAGGGTCGGAACCGGCCGGGCGATGTTGGGAAAGTAGGGTACCGTTACCAGGCGCTCGGCCTGCGGGCATGCAGTACTGGAGCCTACCTGGGGGACGCCGCACACCGTGTAGGTGGCGGTCTGGGTCGTCAGGAACAGGTTGATGTCGCGGAACAGGGGCAAGCGCTGGCCGCGGGTCGACAGCCACGCCGCTGTCACGGTGAAGTTGGCGAACAGCTCCTGCTCGATGGTGAGATCCATCTGGTAAATCAAGGGATTGACGAAATCGGCAGCGCCGAAGAAGGCATTGGGACGGCCGGCAACTCCCGAAGGGATGCTCGAAAACACCTGGGGGAAGGTGGGGGAGCCGGTTGTGCCGGGCAGAAACGTGAAGGCCTTTTGCCGCTCCCCGTTTTCCTTGAGCATGCTCTGGATGGTGGAGTTCTGGGTGCGGCCGTAATACATTCCGACGCCGGCCCGGACGACGGTCTTGGATTTCCTGAACGGATCCCAGGAGAGACCGACGCGGGGGCCTAAGTTGTTTCTGTCGGTGTTGATGCGGGCAGTGCCCGGCGCCAGGGGATTCGGCGCCGTCGGCGCCGGCATGGTCTCCAACTCATAGCGCAGGCCCAGGTTGAGCGTCAGGTTGGGCCTTGGCTTGAAGCTGTCTTCAAAGTAAACCGCGTAGTCCTGGTTGCTGAAGCTGACCGCCCCTCCGGAGCCAAGGGTGTCGAACTGCTGGTTAAAGCCGGTATAGTGCTTGCCGGTAATGCCCTGAGCGCCGGTGGTCGGGGTTGACACGCAATTGGGCAAAGGCAAAGCCAGGTTGGCGCAATCCAGCGCCAGCAGGTCGAGCGACGAGTAGGTGTACACCCCGCCGCCCTGAAAGAGGTTGGTGATCTTGTCTTTGACCCAGTTGACGTCGTAGCCGAACTTGAAGGAGTGCCGGCCACGGAGCCAGGAGAAATTCTGGGCCACTTGCCAGCGGCGCTCATCCGGATAGGCGCCTCGGGGTAAGAAATCGGGCATTCCGAAGTTAATCCCGTTGGTGACGCCGACCGACGGCCCACCGGCGTTGGGTACCTGGGCCTCGAAATCACGTCCCCACTGGAAGCGCAGCTCGCTGACGAAGTGGGGACGGATCACCGAATTCCAGCGCCCGATCACGGTCTCGTTCTCTACCACGTCGCTGCCGTTGGCGGTGGCGTGGTTGCCGTGGGTCGGCGCGGTCTGAATGCCGTTGGGGGAGTCCCATCGCAGGATATTGACGGTTGCCGAAAGCTGGTTATTGGGGTTGATGTTGTAATCCGCGCGGGCCAGGCCCAGGTTCTGGTTCCCCTGCCGCTCCTGGGAACCCTGCAAACCCCGGTAGAAGGCCACCACGTTGGCCAGGCCGGCAGCAGTCCCGGTGGCGTTAAAGAACGCCTGGCCCCCGCCCGGCACGATGATAGCCGGGAAGGACCGTTTCTGCTGGTCGTAGCTGAGGAAGTAGAAGAACCGGTCTTTCAGCAGGGCTCCGCCCACCGAGGGACCGAACTGCTGCCGCCGGTCCTTGGGCTTGGCGATGCCGGCGGCTTTCGAGAATGAGTTCTGGGCGTTGAGCGAATCGTCGCGGATCAGGTAGTAGAAAGTCCCATGCAGGTCATTGGTGCCCGACTTGGTGACGGCGTTGACCACGCCTCCGGCGGCGCGACCGTATTGCGCCGTGAAGTTGCTGGTGCCGACCTGGAACTCCTGAATGGCCTCCGGGCTGATGCCGTAGGAGAGGCGGGTGCGGCCCTTGGCCTCCGAGAAGAAGGCCTGGTTGTTGTCCATGCCGTCGATCATGTTGTTGTTGTAGTTGCCGGTCAGCCCGCGGAAGGTGATGAGGCCGAAATTGCCGTCGTTGCTGGCCCCCGGGGTCATCATCACGAAAGCGTCCCAGCGCCGGCCGTTCAGCGGCAGGTTCATCATGTCCCGCAGGTTGATGACGGTGGAAACCTCCGTCTTCTCGGTTTCGACGGAGGCGGTGTTGGCCGCCACCGTTACCGTCTCGACGGTTGCCGACAACGACAGCGTCAGGTCGATGACGGCCTTCTGCCCTACTGCCACAGTGATGCCCTTGCGAACCACGGTGCTGAAGCCCTGGCGCTGGGCCGTCACCTCGTATTCGCCGGGCTGAAGGGCGACGGCCTCGTAGCGGCCGACCTCGTTGGTGGCGACGCTGCGCGCCAGGTTGGTGCCCACATGGCGCACCGTGATCTCCACGTTAGGCATCACCGAGCCGGTCGGGTCGAGGACGACTCCGGTCACGCTGCCGTAGCCGGAGGAGGCCTGCCCGTAAAGCGCCGGGACAGCCGCCAGCGCCACCATCAGAGTCACCACACACGTACGCATATGGATTCCTTTCCCACACCTTTGTACTTATATACCCAGGATGGCGCTAACGGTGGCGGGGAGTCAAGCGAATCTTTTAGGTCGGGCTGCCGACAGGCAGGAATGCCTGTTACGGACCGTTCCGCACCAGGGCGGCGACCTTTTCCACCAGCGCCTCGGCCTCCATGTCGCGGCCGTCAGCAAGGCTTTGGGCAGCCTCGTCGACGACCAGGCCCACCGGGGGCTGCAAGCGGAGCTTTTGCAGCCGAAACAACTCATCTTCCAGTTCTTGCCGGGACATTACCTGTAGTGTACTCAAAACGACCCTTCGAGGGAAGAAATTTTGTAGACAAATTTACCTCCCACCATGGTGGCCTCGGCCTCGATGGCGCGGATGTCATTCTCCGGACAGGAGAGGAAGTCCTTTGAGAGTACTACCAGGTCAGCGAGCTTGCCGGGTTCGATGGATCCCTTGCGCTTCTCGTCGAAGGAAAGATAGGCGGCGTTGAGGGTCCACATCCGCAGGGCCTGGTCGCGGCTGATCCGCTGGCGAGGCTCGACCACAGCGCCGGAGGAAGTCTGGCGCGTGACCGCCATCCACATCCCAAAGAAAGGATGGTAAGGGTTGATGGCCAGCCGGGAGTCGAACTTGATCATGTGATCGGAGCCGCCCGCCACGACGACGCCGGCATCGAACAACGAGCGGTACGGATGGAAGTCCTGGATACGACGAGGACCGAGTACTTTGACGAGGGCGTCGCCATCCAGGTGCAGCCAGGCCGGCTGCATGTCGATCACTACCCCCAGGCGCCGGCAGCGTTCGATGACTTCGCGGTTGGGAAAGTTGGCGTGGGTCAGGGTGAAGCGGCGGTCGCGGATGGGGCGCTCGCGGTCGGCCGCTTCGTAGGCCTCCAGCAGCAGGTCGGTAGAGCCGCCGCCGGTGGTGTGGGCGGTCATCTGCCAGCCCAGCCGGTTGGCCGCCTTGGCAATCTCGAAGACGTTCTCGCGCGGCGCCGCCAGCACCCCGCGGTAGTCGGGGTCCTGGTAGCCGTAGACCTCGGTATTCTCCCCATACGGCTCGCGCATGTAGGCGGTGCCGATCAGAATGCCGCCGTCGAGCACGATCTTCAAGGAGCCGACCCGCAGCCAGTCGTCGCCGAATCCGGTGACGAACGGGAGGCGCTCGACATCCTGCCGGACCCGGTCGAGGGGGCCGCCGCCGGCCAGCGAAACGGTCAGGTAGGTCCGGACGGTCAGCTCGCCCTGCCGCCACAGCTCCTGATAGGCGCGAAGGCCGTCGGGTCCCTGGCCGCGGTCAATCGTACTGGTAATACCAGACTGGTTGTAACGCCTATGCACCTGGCGCAGGGCCCACAGGCGGTCCTGGTGGGTTGGGGGGCGGTCGGACCGGAAGGTCGAGACCAGCTGGGGGGCCCCCAGGATCAGGCCGGTCGGCTCCCCGGAGGGGTCTTTGATGATCTTGCCGTTGGCCGGCTGCGGGGTGGCGGCGGTGATGCCGGCCTTCTTCAAGGCCGCGGTGTTCAGGACGGCGGCGTAGCCGTTGTCGGAGATTACCAGCCGGTCGGCGCCCCCGGCTGCATCCAGCTCCTGCCGGGTGGGATAGCGGCCTTCCTTCATGCGGGTGGCGTAGATCTTGGGAACAAAGATAAGCTTCTGGGGCGGGGAAGAGCGGGCCAGCCGCCGGATGTGCTCTTGCAGCTCGGTGATCGACCGAATGTGCGGAATCTCGGCATCCTGCTCGCTGAGGGCAGCCCCGATGGGGTGGGTGTGGCTATCGATGAGACCGGGGACCACCATGCGGCCACGCAGGTCGATCTGGGTCGTGGAGGAACCGGCCAGACGCCGGACTTCCTCTGCGGTTCCGACAGCCAGGAAGCGGCCGCCGGCGATAGCCACGGCCTGGGCCTGGGGCTGGGCGTTCCAGAGGGTGATGATCTTGCCGTTGTAAAGAATGGTGTCGGCTTGCTGGGCGGCGACCGCGCTTGTCGCGAGCAAATACAGAACGAGTCGTGGCATGACGGACTACAGTAACACAGGCATTCCTGCCTGTCCTACCCGGGGGGGCAGCCTGTGTCATCCCGAGCGCAGCGAGGGATCTGCTGGTGCACCGGGGCGAAAGCAGATCCCTCGCTGCGCTCGGGATGACACAGACTACGCTCGGGATGACAATTGCGGACCGCCAACGCCACCCCTGCCTGTCCTACAATGACAAGTTCATGCCCGGCGACTTCCTTCTCGGCGTCGATCTGGGGGGCACCAAGATCGCGGCCGGGGTGTTCGACATGGAGCGAAAGCTGCTGGGCCAGATCGCGGGCGCGCCGACCCAGGCGGACCAGCCTGCGACGGTCACCTTGGAGAACCTGCGGCAGGCTGTCGCTCAGGCCAGCCGGGACGCCGGGTTGGACGGCCGGGCGCCACGGGCCGTGGGCATCGGCAGTACCGGCCCGGTCGAGAGCGCCACCGGGAGAGTGCTGGAGGCCACCTCTCTGCCCAACCTGAACTTCTTCGACCTCGGCCAATGGGTGCGGGAAACCGTGGGAGCGCCGATGTTCATCGAGAACGATGCCAACTGCCTGGCCCTCGGCGAGGCGCTGCAAGGCGCCGGGGTGGGGCGCCCGGCGGTGGTTGCGGTTACGCTGGGGACTGGCTTCGGCTGCGGGATGGTCCTGAACGGCGTCATGTTCTCGGGCGTAACGGGCAACGCCGGGGAGGTGGGTAACTGCCCGGTGTCGGGCGGGACCTACGACACCATGTTGTCGGGGGCCGGGGTCTGCCGATTCTATGACAGAGTGCGTGGTCCGAGCTCACTTTCGGCTCGCCAGATCGGGGATCTGGCGGAGAGTGGCGATGCCGAGGCCCTGACGGCCTGGCGCTCCTTCGGCGACGCGGTTGGCGCCGCCGTGGGAACCATCGCCGCGGTCGTGGATCCCTCCATCTGCGTGATTGGCGGTTCGGTGGCGGCCCGCCTGAAGCTGTTCGAGGAACCGCTCCGAGCCCGGCTCGGCGCCATCCTGGCTCCGGCCGCCGCGGCGCGCCTGGAAATCGCTCCCGCCCGGCTGGGCGCCGCCGCCGGGGTCATCGGGGCCGCCGAGTACGCTTTCTATCGCCTGGGGGCTCGCCAAGCTTGATCCGAGCACTGTTGTTTGATCTTGGCAAGGTCCTGGTGGGCTTCGACTACACCCGAGGCTACCGGGCGCTGGAGCCGCATTGCCGTTTTCCTGCTTCCGAGATTCCCGCGCGCATCAACGCCGCCGGGCTGGTTCTGCCCTTCGAGCGCGGAGAGGTCTCGAACCAGGCCTTCTTTGAAGGCCTCTCGGCAGCTCTGGGCCTGGAGGTCAGCTACGATCGCTTCTGTGAGCTGTGGAGCGAGATCTTTCTGCCGGAGCCGCTGCTGGCCGACGAGCTGCTGGCCGGCCTTCACAGCCGCTACCGCCTGGTGCTGATCTCCAACACCAACGATATTCATTTTCGGATGATCGAGCGCACCTATCCCTTACTGCGACATTTTGAGGCCCGGGCGCTCTCCTATCAGGTCGGGGCCATGAAGCCGGCCGCCGCCATGTACCAGGAGGCCGTCCGCCTGGCTGGCTGCCCTCCCGAGCAGTGTCTCTACATAGACGACGTGCGGGAGTTTGTGGAGGCCGGAAGGCGTCACGGGCTGGATGCAGTCCAGTTCCAGGGCGAAAGCCGCCTGGTCGAGGAGCTGCGCAAGCGCGGGATCCTGTAACCAGTTGTCACTAGTCAGTAGTCAGCTGCCAACAACTGACAACTGACAACTGACAACTGACAACCGACAACTGACAACTGACAACTGACAACTAGAACAGCACCTTCAGACCGAACTGCACCACCCGAGGCCAGGTCCACTCGCCGGTCACTTGCCCGAAGGCGCTACTGGTGGGGGTGGTGTTGGGCGCCAGGAACTGGGCGTGATTCAGGGCGTTCATGGCC
>Ga0247727_10015273_pt1 | contig 12626 bp, 10 predicted proteins | sample WisWelCaveWW1625_FD_202498 | JGI IMG/M metagenome (GOLD analysis project Ga0247727, IMG submission 202498) | Biofilm microbial communities from Wishing Well Cave, Virginia, United States - WW16-25 | ecosystem: Environmental > Aquatic > Deep subsurface > Groundwater > Cave microbial mat | place... | reverse complement strand
ATATGTTCGGACCAACAGCAAGCAAGCCGGCAAGCGCAGCAACACCTGTCGCCATCGCAAATTTCCGGAGTTGCTTTTCGCGGAATGAATCTATGAGGTAGGAAAGTACAATTGCTGCGAGGATGAAAAGCAGGTAATAGGTGATCTGGAAGTGATTCGCATTGATTTCCAAAGCGGCGAACAGCGCAATGCATGCCCCTCCAAGCAAATATTTTCCGCGATAGGTGATGATGAATCCGGCAATGATCGGAGCGATCATGGAAATCGCATTCAGTTTCGTATTGTGCCCGACCTCGAGAACGATAAACAGGTATGTACACAAACTGAATGAAAGCGCACCGATCCCGCTGAACCAGGGATTGACCCGAAGCAAAATCAGCAGAAAGTAAAATCCGGCGAAAATCCGGAACATCAGATCCACCGGATAAGGAATTCCGAAACGAAGCACCTGGTCAATCGTGGAAAACCAATTCCCGGGATAAAGGGTGCTGATCTGGTAAGACGGCATTCCGGAAAACATGCCATTGGTCCAAAGGGGTTCCTCACCTGACTTTTCCCGGAAATCGGCAATTTCTTTATTCCCCCCCTGGTACTGAATCATATCATCCTGCCGGATTCGCTTGCCATCGAGAACGGCCGGTTTGAAATAAATGACAAACAACAAAACGGATGCAGCCAGGATGATCAGATGCGGCAAAATTTTCTGTTGCCAGGATTTCTCCGTCAAAACTGTTTTCTTCTTGCTCATAATCAAGCCATTAAATCCTGCTAATCCTGAAAATCTTTCTAATCCTGGTCATAAAAATAGCAATTGGGAACTATTCAGACAGGTAGCGATAAAGAATTTCAATCGCGGCCAAACGGATAAACATTCAAGCCGAACGACAATTGAGTCTTCGACAAGCCAACCGGAGTTTCCCGTACCACGAGGTGGGCTCCAATTCCCGACCGCCCTTCGAAATTAAATGCAATGGATTTCAAAACGTAGATTTCGAATCCCAATTGTGCAAAAGCAAAGGCAGTGAATCTTGGCCTTCCCCTTGCATCAAAGCGATCGGGTTCGAGGACGTATTGTTGTTCCCCGAAGTCCACCTGCCATTGCCAAAAGGTAATGACGCTTCGCGGTGACAGGGCAAGTTCCATTTCGGCCCCGGCATACAATCTGAGAAAACCTGCCAGTTTGCGGGTGGATTTGATCGTCGAAAATCCGGCAGCAATGAAATTTGAAATTTCTTTTCCTGCCCGGCCTTCGATGGTATCATTTGCGACCGGCCCGTTGTAAAACAGGCTGTCGGTGCGTCTTGCATAGGAAAGGGAAGCACGCAGCCGGAAAGTGCCGGAAGTATCCAGGATATACACTCTTTCTCCTGCCTGGAAGTGAGTAGATGCAACGGTTGCCCCGGTGAACAATTCCCATTGCGGCAGAAGGGGCAATCCGGAACTTGAATTCGCCTGCATGAGCTCCCAGGTATATCCTTCAAAGAATTGTGTCGGTCCGGGATTCCAGTTCACGCCAAATCCTGTGACCTGCCATTTCTTTTTTGAAGTTGCAGTGTCAGGAATTTCCAGAGAAGCCGTTTGTGAATATGTAGAAACACTGAATGTTATGAACAGGAGAATGAACCCGCATACCCGCCATCCGGAATTCAACATTTGCAGAATTAATCTCCGGACACTTTTCAATGTGCCTCCAGCCAGTTTTTACCAAATCCCATTTCCACTTTCATCGCCACCCCGGGATTCATCGCCGTTTCCATTTTTTCCCGGATCATTTTTTTCATTTCTGCTTTTTCTTTCGGATGAATTTCGAATACAAGTTCGTCATGAACCTGCAAAATCATCCGTGATTTGCATTTGTTGTCCCAGAGGTGCTTTTGAATGCCAATCATTGCCAATTTGATCAATTCCGCGGCACTTCCCTGTATTGGCGTGTTGATCGCGTTTCGTTCGGCGAATCCCCTTGTAGTTTGATTCCGGGACCTGATGTCAGGAAGGTAGCGCCTCCGGCCCATGATGGTCGTGGCGAATCCCTTTTCGCGGGCAAATGCAATCCTGCCATCCATATATTCCCTGATCCCGGGGTATTTGCTGAAATAATTCGAAATAATCCCGCCCGCATCCGTCCTGCTGATGCCCAGTCTTTGGGCCAATCCAAATGCCGAAATTCCATATATGATTCCGAAATTCACCATTTTCGATTTGGCCCGCATATCATCCGTCACATCTTCGAGTTTCACGCCGAATACTTTCGAAGCGGTGGCACGATGAATGTCCTGGTCCAGGGCAAATGCCTCTTTCATTCCTTCATCCCCGCTCAATGCTGCCATGAGTCTCAATTCAACCTGTGAATAGTCAGCCGAACAAAGTTCAAATCCATCAGCCGGAATAAATGCTTTGCGAATTTCCCGACCTTCTTCTGTCCGGATTGGGATATTCTGAAGGTTTGGATTGTTGGAGCTCAGGCGGCCGGTTGCAGTAACGGCCTGGCTGAATGTTGAATGGACCCTCCCGGTACGCAGGTTTACAATTTCGGGCAATGCATCTACGTATGTTGATTTCAATTTACCCAGCTTCCGGAACCGGAGGATCTGCGCCGGAAGATCGTGTTGCGTCGCAAGACTTACCAGGACTTCCTCGCGGGTAGAATACTGACCGGTTTTGGTTTTTGATCCGGTTGCCAGTTTCAGTTTGTCAAAAATAATTTCTCCAAGTTGTTTGGGTGAGTTGATGTTGAAAGTTGTTCCCGCCATCCGGTAGATTTCGCTTTCGGCTTTCGCACTTTCCCCGGCCAGTTCCTTCGAATAATGCCGCAGAAACTCCTGGTCAATTCTGACGCCGGCGAATTCCATCTCTGTCAGTACCGGCAGCAAGGGAAGTTCTACTTCTTCCAGGACTTTCCTGACATCGGTCTCATCCAGTTTGGGTTCCAGAACTGTTGCCAGTTCCATCGTAATATCTGCATCTTCACAAGCGTAGTCGAGAAGTTTACTGACCTCCACATCACGCATGGTCGTTTGCTCTTTACCTTTCTTGCCGATCAGTTCTGAGATTGGAATCGGGTCATATCGCAAGTAGGTCCGCGCCATGGAATCCATGGAATGGGATTTGTCCGGATCAATGACATAGTGGGCCAGCATCGTGTCGAGAAACGGAGGCTTGACTTCAATTCCGAGATTCTTGAGGACCAGCATGTCATACTTCAGATTCTGGCCGATTTTGATGATTTTGGGAGAATTCAGGGCCGGTTTCAGGATTTCAAGCCATTCTTTGACGTCTTTCTGTCCGGCCGGGAAATGCAGCATGAATCCTTCCCCGGGCCGGGTGCTGAGGGTCAGGGCAACTAGCTCTGCCGTCAAGGGGTCAAGACCCGTTGTTTCGGTATCAAAACAAAACTGTTTTGATTTCAGGAGAACTGCGACAAGTTTTTCAAGCGCCTTCTTGTCGCGGATCAAAACATATTCGTGTTTTCTGTTTGCAAGAGTCTGGAAAGATGAAGGCATTTCCTGATCTGCGGACGGCGGCAATTGTTTATCCGGTGTTTCCACCGACCGGCCGAATAAATCTGTCTGGGTTTCCCCGCCGAAGATTGAACTGCCCAGAATCCGGGAAGCAATCGTTTTGAATTCCAGGTCCCGCAGGACAGCAAGAGTCCCGTCTCTGTCAGGGTTTCCGATTTTCAGATTCTCTTCGTTCCACTTCACGGGAGCATTAACCATGATTGTTGCAAGTTTTTTGGATAATATCCCTTGCTCGCCAAACTGAATCACAGTTTCACGAATACTCTTTTTCTCGATTTCTTCAGCCCGCCTCACGATATTTTCGACAGTTCCAAACATGTTGATCAGTTCCACTGCCGTTTTGTCCCCCACTTTCGGGATTCCGGGAATGTTGTCAACCGCATCTCCCTTCAGTCCGAGGAAATCGGTCACATGTTCGGGAGTCACTCCCATATTGCTCAGCACTTTGTCGGGATCCAGAATTTCAATTTCGTTTCCCATCCGCGCCGGTTTGTACAAAAGAACTCTTTGTGTGACAAGTTGTGCAAAGTCCTTGTCAGGGGTAACCATATATACAGTGTAGCCGTGTTGTTCAGCCCGCCTGGCGAGGGTGCCGATGATATCATCGGCTTCGTATCCGTCCATTTCCAGAACCGGAATATTAAGCGCCCCGAGAAGACGCTTTACCATAGGAATTGCATCGGCAATGTCTTCCGGGATTTCTTCCCGGTTGGCTTTGTATTCAGGAAAATCCTCGTGGCGGAAGGTTGGCGCCGGAGTGTCGAATGCAACACCGAGGTGAGTCGGTTTCTGATTCGAAAGAATGTCAAGAAGGCTGTTGGTGAATCCAAATACCGCTGAGGTATTTACGCCCTTTGACGTCAAACGCGGGTTTTTGATGAATGCAAAGTGTGCCCGGTAAATCAGGGCCATGGCATCCAGTAAAAACAACTTCTTTTCCTCCATTCGGCAGGTTTGGCTGAAATTATGAAAAATGGCCTGATTTCAGTAGACAATAGACAGGAGACAGCAAAGCGGAGAAAACTGATCGTCTTGAATACTTTCGACTTTCGACTAAGGACTTTCGACTCTCGTCCGTGATAATTTCACCGCCATATACAACCAGGAAATAAATCCGATTGCAATGATCATCAGCATCTGGCTGCCGTGGATGATCGTGGCGAGCAAAACACCCAGACCGCGGGTTGCTTCCTGATCGAATTCAGCCGTCGCGCCTGGTGAAGACATCGTCGCAACGATTTCCGCCCAGTAAGCCCAGAAAATCAGCGAAAATCCATAATGGTAAGATCCGATGCCGCCAGGCGAAGGAAATACCATGCCGATTGCACCCATGATAAAAGCAAGCAGCGGAATGTAGAATCCCATTCCTGCTGTATTGTCAAATGCGAAGAAACAAACATATGACATCATGATATATGATAACCAGATGCCGGTCGTGTAGATCACAAACAGAGGGGCATTCCGCATCTTCCTGACGCTGATGACAGCTCTGATCATGTCTGAAGCGAATTGCCAGATTTTCCCACCCAGTTTGCTGTTCCGGATTTTTTTCCGGAGAAGGGCAAACGCTGCCGCAGCAGCGGCAAAAAACGCTATCAGAATCCATTTCCAGGGTATTCCGGAACCTTCATCGGTGCCCGGTTCTGTCTCGCTGAAGGCTTCTTCAGTGATGAGCAGGAGCTTGTCCAGCTCCATCACGAAAACAAAGATGACAAGGAGTCCGAGACAGATTACATCGAATATTCTGTCGCTGACGACAGTACCGAAGCTGACCGAAAAAGGAATGCGTTCCGAACGGCTTGCCATTGTGGCGCGGGAAATCTCGCCTGCCCGCGGTATTGCCTGGTTCGCAAGGTAACCAACCATGATTGCAGCAAACAGATTTCCTGAATTCGATTCATGCCCCGCAGCTCTCAAAAGCATTTTCCATCTCAGAGCACGGAATACAACGCTGGGGATCGCTATCAATGCGCCGACGAGTACCCACCAATAGTCCGCGGCACGAAATGCGGATTTCATTTTTTCAAAGTTCATCCCGCGAAAAGCGAGATAAAACAATCCCAGGCCGATGACAAGGCCGGCCATATACTTCAGAATCGTAACCAGGTTCTTCATTTCTAATCTCCTGGTTGCTTTTCCAGAAACATATTGTCAATCAGCCTCGTTTTCCCGATCGTCACTGCAATCAAGGCAATCGGATTCGCTCTCTCTCTTGTTGAAGAAACGGGCCGCAGATCTGCAGACATGATTTCAAGGTATTCTTTCTTCAAAAGCCTGAAATTGTTGAGGACACCGTTTCCTTCACGAATTGCATCTTCTATACTATTGGTTTCTAACCATTTGGATTTGACGGCCTGAAGTGTCTGATGAATTCCGGTTGCCTGTAATCTTTCTTCCGGAAGCAGATAACGATTTCTCGAACTCATCGCCAGGCCATCATTTTCCCGGACAATCGCACAAGGAACGATTTCTACTTCCGAAAAAGTCTCTTTGGTGAATTGCGTTATAATCTGCAATTGCTGATAGTCTTTTTGCCCGAAATATGCCTTTTGGGGTGAAATGATGTTGAAGAGCCTGGAGACAACCATCAAAACCCCTTCAAAATGCCCCGGACGGGTAGCGCCACATAGAATTGTCCCAATCTCAGGAAGTTGAAAATGAATTTTGGGGCTTTCCGCGGCGTAGATTTCAGAAACTTCGGGCATAAAGACGGCATCGGCGCCGGATTCCTGCAACAATTGCAAATCCTCATCGGGAGACCGCGGATACCTGCCGAAATCCTCATTTGGCCCAAATTGTGCCGGATTGACAAAAATACTAACGACGGTAAAATCGTTATGCTTAACAGCCTGATTCACAAGTGATAAGTGGCCATTGTGAAGCGCCCCCATTGTCGGAACGAATCCGATGGTCATCCCTGTCATGCGCATCGGCACTAACAGTTTTCTGACTTCAGGTACCGATGAAAGCCTCAACATCTATGAAATTCCGCGTTTTTCGCAGCAAAACGCGCAATTTAGAAATTAAATGATTGTCAGGCCGTTAATTATTCGTATTTTTGTATTCGCAGTTTCGCCCAATTTTGGGATTTTTTCCAGTTCATTAACCGTATTTGATAAATGGATAAACTAAAAATCCTTTTCGTCACCGCTGAAATAGACCCATTCTTAAAGCTCAGTACCGCGGCAGACTTCATCAGATTGTTACCCCAGAAACTTCAGGAACGTGGACATGAAATCCGTATCCTGATGCCAAAATTCGGAGTAATTAACGATCGCCGCAACCGACTTCACGAAGTGGTAAGGCTTTCCGGAATCAACATCAAAGTTGGTAACGAAGAAAAGCCATTGACCATCAAGGTGGCTTCGATTCCAAACGCAAAATTGCAGGTCTATTTCCTTGACAATGAGGATTATTTCCAACGCAAAGCGGCTTTAACCGACCCAAAAGGCGACAAATTCTTCGACGACAATGACGAAAGAGCAATTTTCTTTTGCAAAGGTGTCATTGAAACCGTGAAAAAACTTGGCTGGGCGCCCGATATCATCCACTGCCACGATTGGATGAGTGGCTTTATTCCGCTTTACCTGAAGACGATTTACAAGGAAGAACCTATGTTCAAATCCACGAAAGTTGTCTTTACTGTTTATGACAACGGATTTACCAACAAGCTACCCAAGAATTTCCTGTCAAAGACCAACATCGAAAACGGTGCGAAGGATTTGCTCGAAAAATATCAGGACAATAGCTACGTTGGAGTTTGTAACGGCGGCATTCACCTGGCTGATGCAACAACAAAGGGAGAGGAAAAGATTGATTCCAAACTGGAAAAAATCATTTCTGACAAATTCGGGAAAAAGAGGATTTACATCGAATCTGACGGCACCGATAAATTTGTTGAAGGTTACCAGGAATTGTACGCCACGATCCTGAATTAAACAGAAACTGTCTTTGAAGCTTTCTTTTGTTACCTGGCCGGCAAGCCTCATGTTGTTTGCCATGGTCATAACTTCCGCCTGTCACAATCCCAATGAGACGGGTGCTGGATTGTTGCCTGAAGGTGACCAGATCAATGCTGTTTTTACTGATTCCTTCACGATAGAACTCAATTCATTTCTGGTTGATTCTGTCAACACCACCAATCTGACGTATGTTATGTTTGGCGATTACATTGATCCCGAATTCGGTCACATTTCAGCGGGTTCAGGAATTCAATTTACCATCATTGGGACCGGGAACAAGCTAATTGATTCTTCCAATGCGGTTCTGGATTCGGTATTTCTTGATCTTGTGATTACCGATGCCTACGGCCGCACTTCAGACCCTTTGGAGCTTGAAGTATTCGAAATTACCGATCCCGGTTTCCATGTTGACAGCCTTTTCAACTCCAAAACTGCCCTCAACCTCAGCACGACTGAGTTGTCAGGTGGATACGTTCTGGAGTTTGGTTCTTCACCGGTCGGGAAAATCAGCATTCCGCTTGATTCTGCCTTTGGATGGCACCTATTGACAACTCCGGAAGATACCCTGGCAAGCAATGAGATTTTCAACGAATATTTCAGTGGCCTGTTCATCGCAGCGGTTCCCGTCGCCCTGAACAGCAGGGAACCGGGTGCCATTTATTCCATAGATGTCCGGGATTCTGAAACCGCAATCCGCCTTCATTATCATGAAGATTCAATATCTAAAGAATTTTCATTTGTCGTGGATGCCGGAACTACCACCGGCCAGAAAGGGAATTCCGCCAGGTATTCTAAAATATCCAGAACCGATGCTGCTTCTCACCTGATTGGCCAGCACATAGACCAGCCTCTGCTCAACGACTTTGAATTTATCCAGGCCGGAGCATTGGTAAAGATGCATTTCAGGCTACCTCATCTCCTTTCCATTTACCCGATTGGAATCAATAAAGCCGAACTGATTCTGTATCCCGATCCGGAAGTTCTCGGTTCAGAGTTCAGATTCCAACCGCCGTCATCGGTTTTTGCATTCGAGTCAGACAGTACGGGAAGAAAGGAAATCAATCTTGCAGATCCGGTCGCATTGGCTTCATTCAATCAAACGACCGGAGCATATACCATTCCCCTGAGCCGCTATACCGCAGAAGTCCTTGCCGGAATCAGAACAGATTATGGTCTCATCATTGAACCTGCGGCAAACGGCGTAAGCATGAACCGGGCCGTGATCGGCGGAACCGGAAATGCCTCCATTGCACCAAAATTCAAGGTTATTTACACGACCTTCCCCAAATAATTCTTCCGGTTTCGAACGAATTCGCACCGGTTTCGCTATCTGATTTCCCTCGAATGGGTTTGCAAAAAGGGCCTTCTGTGCGGAAATTGCACCGGGGCAATAGCTTCTGATTGGTCTTATGTGTGGAATTGTAGGATATATTGGCAAAAGGGAAGCTTATCCCATTCTGATCAACGGCCTCAGGAGACTTGAGTACCGCGGATACGATTCTGCAGGTGTGGCATTGCTCAACGGAAAGTTTGACGTTTTCAAGAAAAAGGGGAAAGTCAACGAACTCGAGAAATTCATCAATGGCGCAACTCCGGCGGGCACAATCGGCATGGGTCATACCCGCTGGGCGACTCACGGCGAACCGAATGACATCAATGCCCATCCTCACCTTTCGATGAGCAAAAATTTTGCAATCATCCACAATGGCATCATTGAGAATTACGCCGCCATCAAACGCGAACTTCTTTCCCGTGGATATACATTCACCAGTGAAACCGATACCGAAGTTCTGGTACAATTGATTGACGACATTTATACCAACAGCAAGGTGACCGCTGAAGAAGCCGTTCGTTTGGCGCTGAATAAAATCGTAGGCGCTTATGGCATTCTGGTTCTGTGCAAAAATGAACCGAGGCAGTTGATCGCAGCAAGGAAGGGAAGTCCCCTGGTGATCGGAATCGGTGAGGGCGAATATTTTGTTGCTTCTGATGCAACTCCGATCATTGGATTCACAAAAGAAGTGATTTATCTCAACGATGACGAAGTCGGGATTATCCGGGACAATTACCTTGTCATCAAAACCATTCACAATGTAGAAAAGACGCCGCACGTTGAGCGGGTGGAGATGGAACTGGAAGCACTGGAAAAAGGCGGATTCGAGCACTTCATGCTGAAGGAAATATTTGAACAGCCTGCATCCATCATGGACAGCATCCGCGGCCGGCTGAATTCGGAAACGGGAACCGTAAAACTCGGCGGACTTACTTCCGTTGAAGACAAATTGAAAAATGCCAGCAGGTTGACATTCATTGCCTGCGGAACGAGTTGGCATGCGGCATTGGTCGGCGAATACCTGATCGAAGAATATGCAAGAATACCTGTCGAGGTGGAATACGCATCAGAATTCCGTTACCGGAATCCGATCATCAATGAAAATGATGTGGTGATCTCGATCAGCCAAAGCGGCGAAACGGCAGATACTTTCGCTGCGCAGAAACTGGCAAAAGGGAAAGGGGCTACCGTCATCGGCATCTGCAACGTGGTCGGCTCCAGCATTCCGCGAAGCAACAACGGTGGTGTTTACACCCATGCCGGACCAGAAATCGGAGTGGCTTCGACCAAGGCTTTTACCGCACAAGTCAGCGTACTGACCTTGCTGGCTCTTTACCTTGCACAATTGCGGGGTATTGATTCATCCAACAGCAAGGAAATCATCGAAGGGCTCAGAAAAATTCCTTCCCAGGTTGCTAAAATTCTGGAAAGCAATAACAAGATCATCGAAATCGCAAAGCGGTACAAAGATTCCACCAATTTTCTGTATCTCGGTCGCGGTTATAACTTTCCCGTTGCCCTGGAAGGCGCGTTGAAACTAAAAGAGATTTCCTATATACATGCCGAAGGATATCCTGCGGCGGAAATGAAGCATGGTCCGATTGCCCTCATTGATTCCAATATGCCGGTTGTTTTTATCGCAACCAGGGACAGTACATATGAGAAAATCATCAGCAATATCCAGGAAGTGGTTGCACGAAACGGAAAAGTGATCGCAATCGTTTCTGAAGGAGATGAAGAAATCCGGAAGGTTGCGGAATTTGTAATTGAAATTCCGAAAACCCTGGATTCTCTCACACCATTGTTGTCGGTGATCCCTCTGCAATTGCTTTCTTATCACATTGCCGTATTGCGGGGATGCAATGTAGATCAACCCAGGAACCTCGCAAAAAGTGTGACTGTCGAATAATAGTTGGCATGGTATCGCAAATGATGAAAACGAAAGCGAGAAAGATCCTGGTCGTTGGTGCCGGGGGACAAGTCGGAACGGAACTGACAGAAAAACTCCGGGAACTGTATGGAAATGATCAGGTAGTAGCAAGTGACATTCGTATTGTGGAATCGCTTTCTGGTTCCGGTCCGTTTGAAGTGCTTGACGTGCTGGAGAAAAGCAGTCTTCCGGCGGTTTGCAAGAAGTATGATGTCGGAACAATTTACCACCTGGCGGCAGTACTTTCAGCCAAAGGTGAACAAAATCCGGCTTTTGCCTGGAATCTGAACATGAACAGCCTCTTTCATGTTTTGGAGACAGCCTGCGAATTGAAAATGGAAAAGGTATTCTGGCCAAGTTCCATCGCGGTGTTTGGGCCCGATACGCCAAAGGACGATACTCCGCAAATGACTGTTGCCAATCCCAACACCGTTTATGGCATCAGCAAACTTGCCGGAGAAATGTGGTGCGAATATTATCATGCGAAATACGGATTGGATGTCAGGAGCATCCGATACCCGGGATTGATCGGATACAGAACTCTTCCCGGTGGCGGCACGACCGATTATGCGGTTGATATTTTCCATTCGGCATTGAAAAATGGATCCTATTCCTGTTTTCTCAGGGAAAATTCAGTATTGCCGATGATGTTTATGGAGGATGCAATCCGGGCGACCATCGAAATCATGGATGCGCCGCCTGAGCAAATTAAGCTTCGCACCGGTTACAACATTGCCGGCTTCAGCTTTTCGCCGGAAGAAATTGCAGCGGAAATTCTCAAGCATATTCCCGGATTTGTGTGTACGTATCAACCGGATTTCCGGCAGAAGATTGCCGATTCCTGGCCGCGAAGCATTGACGACAGTGTCGCACGGAAACATTGGGGCTGGAAACCTGGTTATGATCTGAAACGAATGACTTCTGAAATGCTGAAGCAAATCGAAATCTTATTTGGCAAGGAGAAGGCAGAAAAAATCAATTGAACCGGAATGGCAGTAACTCTCGCGACAGATGCAGATTTTCAAAGCTACATTGGCAGCAATGAGCGGGTTATCGTGAAATATTTTGCCGGCTGGTGCGGATCCTGCAAACTGTTTTCGCCGAAATTCCGGCGCATGTCCGAAGAAGAAAAGAATAAAAACATTTTGTTTCTTGATATTGATGCAGAAAACAATCCGGAAGCAAGGAAAACTGCAGGAGTGAGCAATCTGCCGTTTTTTGCAACATTTGTAAACGGGGACATTTTGAAGGCTGATTTTACGGCTAAGGAAGAAACGGTTGAAAAAATGATTGAGGAAATCAGGGTATGAAAATTCCGGCAATCAGGACATTGGTGGAAAATCAAAAAGTTGAAAACCTGAAGATGGCTGAAGATGCCATTGTCAACGGAAATGCGCCACAGATTGAAATTGACGGCGCCGATGAAGGCGAGAAGCTGACTCACGTCATGGCGGCGATTTGGATCATGGATACGATGGCCGCAAGCGGAGCAGATTTCATGACGGTGTTGCGGCAGTATTCGGCGCGGGTGAGGGAATCAATTGATTCGTGACTTTGAACGGTATAACTTCAGGGCTGTTTTGACAAGCCCTGAAAGGGCGAAATATGCCAGCGATGTGGTGTAGCCCATCGTGATGGTGCAGGGCAACGCCCATCGTGATGGTGCAGGGCAACGCCCATCGTGATGGTGCAGCGCCGCCCATCGTGATGGTGCAGGGCAACGCCCATCGTGATGGTGCAGGGCAACGCCCATCGTGATGGTGCAGGGCAACGCCCATCGTGATGGTGCAGGGCAACGCCCATCGTGATGGTGCAGCGCCGCCCATCGTCGGGATTTGTCGGATCGCCAATTGGTGTGACGCTTCCTTGTCGCAGGGCTTCAC
>Ga0247727_10015272_pt1 | contig 12626 bp, 10 predicted proteins | sample WisWelCaveWW1625_FD_202498 | JGI IMG/M metagenome (GOLD analysis project Ga0247727, IMG submission 202498) | Biofilm microbial communities from Wishing Well Cave, Virginia, United States - WW16-25 | ecosystem: Environmental > Aquatic > Deep subsurface > Groundwater > Cave microbial mat | place... | reverse complement strand
CGGGTTCCTCGGGGCGGAAGGGCGGATCCGGCGCTGGCGCCGGCGGCGGCGTCGGTTCCGCGAACGGCCAGATCTCCTCTGCCTCCGAGGTCTCTTGCGGTTGCGGCGCGGGCGAAGCTGCCGGGACGGGGCCCCTGGGTACGGGCGTGCCCAGCACGCTTCCCGAGCCTTGCGTCACGCTCGGTGATCCATAGGGCGGAGGTCCCAGCGGCCGCCCGTCGAGCACGGCCACGAAGTCGGCGACCAGCCCTTCGGGCGCGCGGTAGCGGTGCGCCGGATCCATCGACAGCGCCCGCCGGACGATTTCGTCGTAGGCCGCCGCCAGGCTCTCGTCGAAGCCGCGCACGCTGCGCGGCCCCTCCAGCGGCGCGACGCCGGTGAGCATCTCGTAGACCACCACGCCCAGCGAGTACACGTCCGCGCGCGCCGTCACCGGCATGCGGGCGCGCAGCTCCGGCGCGAGGTAGGCCAGCGCCGCGCCGGTCGTTCGGTACGCGGTGAGGAACGTCTCGCGGGGCAGCGCCGCGGCCATCCCCAGATCCAGCACCTTGACGTGATCGGGCAAGAGCACGATGTCCTCGGGCTTGAGGCAGCCGTGGCAGACCTCGGGATGGGCCGTGGTCAGGGCCTCGGCCACCTGCTCGAGGATCGGGCGGACCTCCTCGGGCGGCATGCGGTGGCGCCGCTCCTTGCGCGAAGTGAGCAGCCGGCGCAGCGTCAGCCCTTCGAGCAACTGGGTGGCGACGAGCGCCGTGTCGCCGTCCTGGCGGACGTCGAGGATGCGCGCCAGATTGGGGTGGTCGACCGCCTGGGCGCGCCGCACCACCTGGATGAAGGTGCGTCGCGCCGCGGCGTCGGGAAGCATGTCGGTGCCGACGACCTTGAGCGCGACGTCGGTGTTGAGCCCCATGTCGTGCGCGCGGTAGACCGTCCCGACCGTGCCGGTTCCCAGTTGCTCCTTGATCCGGTACCGGCCCGCCAGCAGATCGCCGCTCTGGTAGGTCGGGTGCATCGCCTATCTCCCGGTGTGGCCGAAGCCACCGGCCCCGCGCGCCGTCCCACCGAGCTCGGCCGCCTCGACGAGTCTGGCGCGGGCCACGGGGCATACCACCAGCTGGGCCACGCGGTCGCCGGGCTGGATGGTGTGCGGTTCGCGCGAGAGGTTGACCAGCAGCACGCGGATCTCGCCGCGATAATCGCTGTCGATGGTCCCGGGCGAGTTGAGCACGGTGATGCCGTGGCGCGCCGCCAGCCCGGAGCGGGGCCGGACCTGTCCCTCGAAGCCGTCGGGTATCTCGATGCACAGACCGGTTTGGACGACGGCTCGCTCGCCCGGGGCTAGGCTGGCCGGCTCGCTGGCGAACAGATCCAGGCCCGCCGCCTGCTCGGTGGCGTACAGCGGCAGCACGGCCCGTTCGCTGAGCCGTTGCACACGCAGCGTGGGGCGGGCAGCTTCCACGGTCGTTGCTACAGCATGCTGTGTGCCTGCGAGGCCGGCACGTTGAGCGCCTCCTTGCGGCTGAGCCGGACCTTGCCTTGCCGATCGATGTTGATGACCTTGACCATGACCTCGTCGCCCTCCTTCAAGATGTCCTCGACCTTGTTCACGCGTTTCACGTCGAGCTCGGAGATGTGGATCAGGCCATCGGTGCCCGGCAGGATCTCGACGAACGCGCCGAACTCGACGATACGCCGCACCACGCCCATGTAGAACTGGCCGATCTCCGGTTCCGCGGTCAGCCCGCGGATGATGCTCATCGCCTTCTCGGCGGCGGATCCGTCCACCGCCGCGATCGAAACCGTCCCGTCGTCCTGGACGTCGATCTCGACACCCGTCTGTTCGATGATGGCGCGGATCATCTTGCCCCCCGGGCCGATCACGTCGCGGATGCGGTCGGGCTTGATCTGCATGACGAAGATGCGCGGCGCGTGCGGCGAGAGCTCCTTGCGGGGGGCGGCCAGCGTCTCGGTCATCTTGCCGAGCACGAACAGACGCGCCTCGCGCGCCTGCTGCAGCGCCTGCTCGAAGATCTCGCGCGACAGGCCCTTGATCTTGATGTCCATCTGCAGCGCGGTGATGCCCTTGTCGGTACCGGCCACCTTGAAGTCCATGTCGCCGAGGTGATCCTCGTCTCCCAGGATGTCGGTGAGCACGGCGACGCCGTCGCCTTCCTTGATCAGCCCCATGGCGATGCCGGCCACGGGCGCTTTGATCGGCACGCCCGCGTCCATCAGGCTGAGCGAACCGCCGCACACCGTGGCCATCGAAGACGAGCCGTTGGATTCCAGCACTTCGCTGACCACGCGCAGCGTGTAGGGGAACTCCTCGTAGCTGGGCAGCACGCGGGAAAGGGCGCGCTCGGCCAGCGCGCCATGTCCGATCTCGCGCCGCGACGGCCCGCGCAACATCTTGGCTTCGCCCGTGGAGAAAGGCGGGAAATTGTAGTGCAGCATGAAGCGCTTGAAGACCTCGCCGGAAAGCGAGTCGATGCGCTGGATGTCCGACTGCGTGCCCAGTGTGGTGATCACCAGCGCCTGGGTTTCCCCGCGGGTGAACAGCGCCGCGCCGTGCGTGCGCGGCAACACGCCCGTGTCACAAGTGATCTGGCGGATGTCGCGGGTGCCGCGGCCGTCGATGCGGCGGCCTTCCCGGACGATCATGCCGCGCACGTGCTGCTTCTCGACGTCGTGGACGATCTTGCCGATGTCCTTCTCGGCCTCAGGAAACTCGGCCAGCAGGGAGCTCTTCACCGAGGCGTGGGCGTTGGCGATGGCCTCCTGGCGCGCCTGCTTCTCGCCGACGCGGTACGCTTGCGCGATCGGCTGCGCGGCGACCTGCTCGACGCGCGTCACCAGCGCGGCGTCGGGCACGTGCGGGGTATAGGCGCGCTTGGGCTTGCCGACCGCGGCGCGCAGCTTCTCCTGCAGCTCGAGGATGGGCTGCGCCTGCTCCTGGCCGAATAGCAGGGCGTCGATCAGGTCGGCCTCGGACACGCTGTCCGCGCCTCCCTCGACCATGACCACCGCACTGGGGCTGACCGCCATGACCAAGTTGATGTCGCTCTTCTCCTGCTGGGCAAGCGTGGGGTTGATGACCAGCGTACCCTCGACGCGTCCCACCCGGACGCCGGCGATCGGTCCCTCCCAAGGGATGTTGGAGAGCACCAGCGCCGTGGACGCGCCGGTGATCGCCAGGACGTCCGACGAGTTTTCCCGATCCGACGAGAGCACCAGGGCGATGAGCTGCGTCTCGAACCGCCAGCCCTTGGGGAACAGCGGCCGGCAGGGACGGTCGATGAGGCGGGCGGTGAGGATCTCCATCTCGGTGGGTCGCCCCTCGCGCTTGAAGTAGCCGCCGGGGATCTTGCCGGCCGCGAAGGTCTTCTCCTGGTACTCGCAGGTCAGCGGCAGGAAGTCGGCATCGCGCTCGTGATCCAGCGCCACGGCGGTGACCAGCACCATCGTGTCGCCGTAGCGGACCACGACGGCCCCGTCGGCTTGTTTGGCCATGCGGCCGGTCTCGATCGACAGCTCTTTGCCGCCGACATTGACACCCTCGCGAATGAACATGCGTTCCTCCTGACGGACGTCGCGCGTCCGTGCGGGAGAGGTCGGGAGTGGTTTAGTCTGAGGTCCCTGTCGTCGACGGCCGACCGTCGGCCCCATGGATCCGAGACTAAGCTCCACTGTGCCCCGGACCGCTCCGGTTATGGAAAACCTACTTGCGGATTCCCAGCTCCTTGACGATCGTCTGATAACGATCGGTGTTGCGATCCCTGAGGTAGTCCAGTAGCCGTCGCCGCTGGCCGACGAGCATCAGCAGCCCTCGCCTGGAGTGGTGATCCTTGGCATGGACCTTGAAATGCTCCGTTAGGTACGAGATGCGCTCGGTCAGGAGCGCGATCTGGACTTCGGGTGATCCGGTGTCTCCCTCGTGCGTTCGGAAGCGGGTGATGACATCTCGCTTCCGTGTCGGCGCTAGACCCAAGTGAAAGTCCCTCCTGGTGCGCGCGATCCTGTCCGACCCCCCCGGAGAAGTCAAGCGCCTAATGGCGTGATTTGCGGTCATTTTCCGGCGCTGCGGCGTCATCAGGAGTCCGTCTCGATCATCCTTTTCCGTGACGTGCTCGAGGAAGGCAAGTAGGTCCGCCGGCCGCTGGCCGTCAGGTTCCTCGATCCGCCAGAAGCACGCGGCGAAGCCTGAGGCCGCCCTCTTGGACCTCGGCGACGGCGATCAGGTCGTCGCCGGGGCCGAGCAGGCGCATCAGGCCGGAAAACGGCGCGCCGATTCCCTCGGGGGGTAGGCCACCCGCCCGGATGCGGGCCGCCTGTTCGGCCGGGAGGGGGATCATCGGCAGGAAGGAGAGGGCCAGCGAGGGAGACACGAGCGGTGCGCTCCCCGCGAGGTCGAGCGAAACAGCCTGGTCGATCGTGAAGGGGAAGGCGGCGAGGCGTCGCAGGGCGCCAAGGTGCGCGCCGCAGCCCAGGCGCTCGCCGATGTCGGCGGCCAGCGTCCGGATATAGGTGCCCTTGGAGCAGGCGACTTCCATGGTGAATCGCTGTGCATCGAATTCCTGGATTGCCAATCGGTGGATCACGATTTCGCGGGCCGGGCGATCGACTTCGATGCCGGCGCGCGCCAGCTCGTGGAGGCGACGGCCTTCGTGATGCAGCGCCGAGTGCATGGGCGGGATCTGCTGGATGCTCCCGACGAAGGCGGAGGCTTCGCGCTCGAGCTGGGCGCGATCGACTCGCACTTCGCGCTCGCGCACGACGCGCCCGGTGGCGTCCTGCGTATCCGTCGCGACGCCGAGCACGACCTCGGCGCGGTAGACCTTGTCGCCGCCGACCAGGAACTGGACGATCTTGGTGGCTTCTCCCAGGCACACCGGCAGCACGCCCGTGGCCATGGGGTCGAGCGTGCCGGTGTGGCCGGCCTTCTTCGCCTCGCGCGCCCGGCGCGCGCGCTCGACCACGTCGAACGAGGTCAAGCCTGGTGGCTTGTCGATGACCAGGACACCGTGGTGGCTCACCGGCGACCCTTGGTGTCCTCGTCGATCTCGCGCAGCACCGCGTCGATATGCGCGCCTCGCTCCATCGAGTCGTCGAGGTGGAAGCTGAGGTGGGGTGTGCGCTTGCTGCGCATGCGCTCTCCCACCTCGTGGCGCAGGAAGCCCGCGGCTCGTTCGAGCCCGCGCAGCGCCTCGCGCCGCACGTCCTCGTCGGCATAGATGCTCACCCACACGCGCGCCTGCGAGAGGTCCGGGCTGACCTGCACGCCGGTCACGCTGACCAGCCCCGGATCCGCCAGGCGCGGATCCTTGACCGCGCCGCGCGCCAGCAGCTCGCCGAGCGCCTGCTGGATGGTCCGGCCGACCTTGGCGGCTCGCTCGCCCATCGGCGTTGTCTATGCCAATTCCCCGCTCCCGTCGACTCGGCGCATCACCCGGCCGGGCGGCGTAGCCTACTCTTCGGTCTCGAAGGGGGCCTCGTCGCCGTAGGAGAGGAACTCCACCTGCTGGTCGAGGATCTCGCCGAGATATAGCGAATCGATGAAGGAACGGACGTGGCCGACGACCGACTCGACATGGCGGTGGTCGTTGCCCACCGCCGCGAAGCCGATCTGGGCGCGTTGCCAGAGGTCGTTGTCGGCCACCTCGGCGATCGACACGTTGAACTTCTGGCGCGTCCGGTCGATGAGGCGGCGCAGGGCCTGCCGCTTGTCCTTGAGCGAGTGGCTGGTGGGGAGATGGATCGCCAACCGACACACGCCGACGATCATGACGCTACAAGGTCGCGGCGATCTGCTCGATCTCGAACGCCTCGATCACGTCGCCCTGCTTGACGTCGTTGTACCCGTCGATCGACATGCCGCACTCGTAGCCCTTCTCGACCTCGCGTGCATCGTCCTTGAAGCGGCGCAGCGAGCCGAGCCGGCCTTCGAAAACCTTGACGCTGTCGCGGACCAGGCGCACCTGCGAGCCGCGGGTGATCTTGCCGTCGGTCACGCGGCAGCCGGCCACGGTGCCGATCTTGGAGATGTGGAAGATCTCCAGCACCTCGGCCTTGCCCATCTGCTTCTCGCGCTGGACCGGCGCCAGCAGTCCCGCCATGGTCTTTTTGACGTCGTCGAGCGCCTCGTAGATGATGTCGTAGAGCTTGATCTCGACACCCTCCTGCTCGGCCAGCGCCGAGGCCTTGCCGGCGGGCCGGACGTGGAACCCGACGATGATCGCGCCGGAGGCCTTGGCCAGGTTGACGTCGGTCTCGTTGATGCCGCCCACGCTGGCGGCAATGACCGTGACCCGCACGCGTTCGGTGCCCAGCCGGGTGAGCGCGTCACGCAGCGCTTCGGCCGAACCCTGTACGTCCGCTTTGAGCACGATCTTGAGCTCGAGAGCCTGTCCCTCCTGGATCTTCTCCATGATCGACTCGAGCGAAACGCGCGCCGTGCTCTGCATGTCCTTGCGCCGTCGCTGCTCGCGGCGGTGCTCGATCAGCGTCTTGGCCGAGCGCTCGTCGGTCACCGCATGCAGCAGGTCGCCGGCGTCCGGAACGCCGCCCAGGCCGAGGATCTCGACGGGCATCGACGGGCCGGCCACCGAGATCTGGCGTCCGCGGTCGTCGTACATCGCCCGCACCTTGCCCAGGTGCTCGCCGGTGACGACCAGATCGCCGACCCTGAGCGAGCCTTCCTGCACGATCACCGCGGCCATGGGCCCGCGGGCGCGGTCGAGCCGCGCCTCGAGGATGGCCCCCTTGGCGGGCTTGTTGGGGTTGGCGCGGAGCTCCAGGAGCTCGGCCTGCACGGCCAGGTTCTCCAGCAGCTGGGGAATCCCGGCGCGGGTCTTGGCCGAGACGTCGATGTAGATGGTCTCGCCGCCCCACGCCTCGGGGACGAGGCCCTTCTCGGCAAGCTGGTTACGGACCCTGTCCGGGGTGCATCCGGGCTTGTCGACCTTGTTGACCGCCACCACGATGGGGACGTTGGCGGCGCGCGCGTGCTCCACGGCCTCGACGGTCTGGGGCATGACGCCGTCGTCGGCCGCGACCACCAGCACGACGATGTCGGTGACCTGGGCGCCCCGCGCGCGCATCGCCGTGAACGCTTCGTGGCCGGGCGTGTCGATGAACGACACGTCGCCTGACGGCGTCGACACCCGGTAGGCGCCGATGTGCTGGGTGATGCCGCCCGCCTCGCCGCCGGCGACGTTGGTCTGGCGGATGGCGTCGAGCAGCGAGGTCTTGCCGTGGTCGACGTGCCCCATCACCGTGACCACCGGCGCGCGCGTGACCAGGTCCTCGGCGGCGTCGGCGGTCGGCAGCAGCACCTCTTCCTCCCGGAAGCCCACGCTCTCCACCTCGTAGCCGAACTCGTTGGCCAGCAGCGCCGCGGTGTCGGCGTCGATGCTCTGGTTGATGTTCACGCCGGTCATGCCCATGGACCAGAGGCGCTTGAGCACCTCGGTGGCCTTGACGCCGACGCGGCGCGCCAACTCGCTGACCGAGATGCTCTCCTCGATGCGGATCACCCGCTTGTGCTCGGCCGGCGTGGTGATTTGGGTCTGCTTGACCTTCTTGCCGGGCGCGGCGCGTTTCTTCTTGGCGCGCTGCGCTTGGCGCAGCCGCTCGCGCTCGGCCACCAGATCGCGCCGCACCACCTCGCCGCGGCGCCGCGTCAGGTCGGTGATCTCGATGCGCGGCGCGGGAGGGCCGGGCGGGACGGCAGCGGCCGGCGCGGCCGGCGCCGCCTGCGCAGCGGCCTCGACCTTGGGCGCGGCCGGCGTGGCGGCGACCGGCGCCCGGGTGGCCGGCTCGACGGCGACGGGCTCGGGTGGAGGAGGGGGGGCTGGGGCCACGGCGGGCTTGGGCGGAGGAGCGGCCTTGGTGCGGCGGCGGATCACCGAGGGGCCGAGCTGCTCGACGACCTGGCTCTCCTGGCGCTCCTTGTCGATGGCGCGCTTGAGCCGCACCACTTCGTCGGGTTGCAGCAAAGACATCTGGTTCTTGATGTCGATGCCCAACGCCTGCGCCTTGGCGACGACTTCCTTGTTGGGAAGGCCGAGGTCCTTGGCCACGTCGTAAAGGCGCTTCTTGGCCTGGGCCTTGGCCGCGACGGCGGGATCGACCTGATCGTAGAACGGCTCTCGCATTCGCTAGTGCCCCCCTCGGCGAGTCTCTTCCCTGTTCCGCAAGCTCATGACTTCTCGCCAGAGCGTGTCCGGGTCGTAGATGACGCTAGCCACGCGCCACGGCCGTCCGCCCGCCCGCGCCCCGGCTCGCAGGCACCGCTCGGTCGGGCATGCCGACGCGCCTCGGCCGCGTCGCGATCGCGCGCCGTCCACGGTGATCCGCCCGTCGCCCAGCCGCACGAGCCGCACCAGGTCGCCGCGGGGCGCCTTGCGCCGGCAGCCGATGCAGGTGCGCAGAGACTCCGCCATGGTGCGCTCACGTCGCGCTCCCGGCGGGCGCGCTCGGTGCCGCGGCGTCTTCCGCCGCCGTCACCTGGACGGGCTCGGCAGGGAGCTGGTCCTTCCAGGTGGCCAAGCCGAGGTAGACCTTGACCCAGTACTTGAGCGTCTCGACCGCGTGGCGATCGAGGCCGCTGGCGGCCACGAGCTTGTCGATTCCGTCCTCTTTGTGGATCTGCTCGACGGACTTGTACTCGGAAGCGTAGAGCTTATCGAGCAGCTCGCGGTCGATCCCCTTGACGCTGAGCAGGCGCTCTTCGTCGGTCTTGCGCGCCTCCTCGGCGAGACGTTGCTTCTCCGCCTCGGCGCGGCGCTTGATCTCCTGGACCATGACGCCGGCCCGCTCGACGATGCGGCGGGCGGCGTCCAGGCCGCCCACGCCGGGAATCGATCCGAGTTCCTCGGGGCGCGCCGCGGCCAGCTCCTCGGCCGAACGCCAGCCGAGCTTGAACATGGTCTCGGCCAGCTCGACGCCGACGCCCTCGATGTCGGCCATCTGCCGCCGCGCCAGCTCTTCCATCTCGCGCACCTTCGACTCGCTGTGGATGTTGATGCGCCAGCCGGTGAGCTGCGAGGCGAGGCGCACGTTCTGCCCGCGCCGTCCGATCGCCAGGCTGAGCTTCTCGTCGGGAACGATCAGCTCCATGGTGCGGCGCTCGGCGTCGATCAGCACGCGCGAGACCTGGGCGGGGGCGATGGCGTTGCACACGAAGCGTGCGGGATCGGGATCGTAGGGCACGATGTCGATCTTCTCGCCGCGCAGCTCCTGCACGACGGCCTGTACGCGTGATCCCTTCATGCCCACGCAGGCGCCCACCGGATCGACGTCGCGGTCCGACGAAACCACCGCGATCTTGGCGCGCGCGCCCGGTTCTCGGGCGCTGGCCTCGATGCGCACGATCTTCTCGTAGATCTCGGGGACCTCCTGCTCGAAGAGCTTCTCGAGCAGCCCCTTGTGCGAGCGCGACAGGATGATCAGCGGTCCGCGCGCCGCCTTGTCGATGTCGACCACGTAGGCGACGATGCGATCGCCGGCGCGATAGGACTCGCGGGGCACCTGCTCGCGCAGCGGCAGCATCGCCTCGGCCTTGCCCAGGTCGACGATCAGGTTTCCGCGCTCGAAGCGCCGCACGATCCCCGAGACCAGCTCGCCGCGCCGGTCCTTGAACTCGTTGTAGATGATCTCGCGCTCGGCCTCGCGGAAGCGCTGGATGATGACCTGCTTGGCGGTCTGCGCGGCGATACGCCCGAACATCTGTGTGGCGGTGTGCAACGAGAGCAGATCGCCGTATTTCTGATCCTGCTCCTCGGCCTGCTTCTGGTCCTCGGGACGGTAGAAGATCTGGAAGAGCAGCTCGTCGCCGCTCTGCGCCTCGAGCTTCGCCACCCGTGCCTGCTCGATGGTGATGTCGCGTCCCGGCGTGACCACCTCGTCCGCCACGTACACGATCAGGAACAGGTCGACCCAGCCGGTGGCGGCGTTGTAGCGCGCCTCCATCTCGCGTTCCTGGCCGAACGTCTTCTTCGCGGCGGTGAGGATCGCCTGCTCGAAGGTGCGGACGATGATGTCCTTGTCGATCCCTTTGTCTTTAGCGACCTGATCGATCACCGTGTTCAAATTCGCGTCCATGTCCCTACCTCTTGCTCCCGGCGGCGAAGTCGTAGTCGACGTTCGCCTTGTGGATCGCCACCAGCGGGATCGTCACGGTCCCGTCGTCTAGCCGAAGCACCACCTGACCGTCGCTCACCCCGACCAAGGTCCCCGCGAAGTTGCGCCGGCCGTCGATCGGGTCGCGCGTACGCAGGCGCACCCGGCTGCCGGCGAAGCGTCGGAAGTGCGCCTCGTGGCGCAGCGGCCGGCACAGCCCCGGCGAGGAGACCTCGAGCCGGTAGCTCTGGGCCAGGACGTCCTCGACATCGAGCGCCGCTGAAAGATCGCGGCTCACCGCCTCGCAGTCCCGCAACCTCACGCCCGCCGGGCAGTCGATGTACACGCGCAGCACGAAGCCGTCCGACTCGCGCCGAAACTCCAAGTCCACCAGCTCGTACCCCAGGCGATCGGCCACACCGTTACAGACCTTCTCGATCGCTGCAACGCTTTCGGACATCCCTTTTGCCCAAAAAAAAGGCGGGCACGCGGCCCACCTTTAGCGGATCCACCACTAAAAGAAGTCGGCGCATGGCTACCACGCGCCGGGAGGGAGTGCAAGTCCATTCGGGCTCGAAGAGCTTGTCCGCGCCTTGGGCCAGGTACCGCCGCTCATGAGTTCCGACTTCGCGCGGATTTCGCCGCTCATGGGAACGTGTCACGTAGAGCACTTCGCTCGCCTGGAAGGCATCGCACCGAAGGATGGAAGCTCGTTAACGTCTTGGGGAGGCTTCGCGCGGACTCCGCGGGGCCCACCGATGCCTTCGTATGGCGCGCAGGTGCAATCGAGTGGTCCGACGAATCCTATTCGACTGCCCTGGATGCCATCACGGCGTCCCGTCGGGTGTTCACGTGACTTCGGCAACTCTCTGAATAAGCACGCGAATCCACTCTTTCAAGAAAAAGAAGCAACTTCTCCTACGCCGAGCCGAAAACGTCTCCGGAGGCAGTGGAAGGGCGGACTTCCGGGGCCAGGATGGGACCCCGGGAGTCGGTGTTCCTCAAGCGGAATGCCAAACGCCCCCTCGAACGGACCGACGCCCGGCCTCCCGAATCGCGCCGGAGAAAGGAGGTGGCACCATGGCCAACAACGGCAACGGCCGAGTCTACCGTCCGCAGCGTACGTTCGACGACGACCTCGTGGCTCTCGCGGGGTTCTTCGGCGCGAACGGACTCTCGTTCGACGGCATCGACCAGGCCAAGCTTGCAGAGGCGGGGCAGGGGCAGCGGGAAGAGAAAGCCGAGAGCGAACGTCTGTTGGGCGCGTATCGCGCCTACTACGAGGCGTTCATCCGGCAGCAACGCGCCCGTCACGTCCTGTTTACGCAGGCGCTCGAACACGCGCGTGCGAAGTTCAAGACGAACCCTGCCAAGACCGCAGAGCTGTCGCGTTTCCGTCGGCACGTCGTCCGTAACGGCGGCGCGCTGCGCGAGGCCGGCAGCCCAGCAACTCCCACGTAGTCCCAAGGCCGCCGCGCCGCACCCATCGGCGGCGCGGCGGTCATCTTCACGCCAGCTCGTCCGCCAGTTCGACCGCGCGGTGCCACGCTCCAATACGGCCGCCGTCCGCGGACGGCGGAGATTGGCGTAGGCCTCGCCGTAGGCCGTGAGCACAAGCCCGCTTCAACGGGGCCGCCGTCCGAGGACGGCGGAGATTCAAGACGCGATTCGCACGGGTAGACTCTGGCGCTATCGCGCTTCAACGGGGCCGCCGTCCGAGGACGGCGGAGATGGGGCGCAAGGCCTGGGGCACGTCGCTCCACTGGATGCTTCAACGGGGCCGCCGTCCGAGGACGGCGGAGATTCGGCGCGGCCGTGACGCAGCAAATGGCCTGCGTGCCGCTTCAACGGGGCCGCCGTCCGAGGACGGCGGAGATCACCACCGTCGGCGCATCTGCGAGACCCTACGTCTGAGCTTCAACGGGGCCGCCGTCCGAGGACGGCGGAGATGTCACTTCTTCTTGCGCGCGTCCTCGATGGCCCGGTGCTCGCTTCAACGGGGCCGCCGTCCGAGGACGGCGGAGATAGGCAGACTCGCGTCAAGACCCAATGAGCGACTCGCGGCTTCAACGGGGCCGCCGTCCGAGGACGGCGGAGATCGTCGACTTGGACTCCTCGCAACCGGGCGTGCTGTACGCTTCAACGGGGCCGCCGTCCGAGGACGGCGGAGATAACGTGAAGGGCTCGGCCACCGGCGTTGCATCGGGACGCTTCAACGGGGCCGCCGTCCGAGGACGGCGGAGATCGACCACGTTCCGGACGTAGCCGCGCGTCACCGTGTCGCTTCAACGGGGCCGCCGTCCGAGGACGGCGGAGATAGCCTCATCTATCGCCACCGTGGACCTTGCGGCTGGAGTGCTTCAACGGGGCCGCCGTCCGAGGACGGCGGAGATTGGCAGGGGCGAAGGATGACCTCCCGGCCGATGCGCTGCTTCAACGGGGCCGCCGTCCGAGGACGGCGGAGATGAACCACGATGGCCGACCAAAAGCTCCCGATCCTAGAACGC
>Ga0247727_10015271_pt1 | contig 12626 bp, 11 predicted proteins | sample WisWelCaveWW1625_FD_202498 | JGI IMG/M metagenome (GOLD analysis project Ga0247727, IMG submission 202498) | Biofilm microbial communities from Wishing Well Cave, Virginia, United States - WW16-25 | ecosystem: Environmental > Aquatic > Deep subsurface > Groundwater > Cave microbial mat | place... | reverse complement strand
ATTCGCGGCGGCAACGCCGATGAAGTCGTGGTGTTGTACAACGGCGTCAAAATGAACAACACCTTCGACAACGTCTTCGATCTCGCGCTCATCGATCTCGAAGACGTCGAGCGTTTTGAAGTCATCAAAGGCAGCAACACCGCGCTGTACGGCCCTGAAGCGTTTTCCGGCGTCATCAACATCGTGCCCAAAGCGCGGCACGATTACAGCGTCCGTTTTCAACAACGCCTCGGCACCTATCGCTCCGGCAATTGGGGCCTGCACCTCGATCCGAGCGCGCTCTTTCAAAACAAATCGCGCTTCAACACCTCGTACAGCTTCAAGCGCGGCGGCACCAAACGGAATTTTGTCGGTGACGCCGGCGGCGACGAGAGCGGCCTCACCAACGCCTCGCTGCACCACACCGGCAATCTGGTTTACCATTTTTCCGAAACCGAGGATGGCCAACCGCGCAACCAGCTCACTTCGATGTATATTCATTCGACGCTGGAATATGACAACCAGCACGATGGTGAACAGCTCAATAACTTGAATCAACTGTTCTCCCTGCGGTACAACGGCGATATTTCGAAACTCCGGAACGTTGATTTTTCCATCGGTCTGCGCCAGTTGGATGAAGAGCAGTTTTTAAACGCCACCAGCACCGGCGTGCTCAATCGCGATATAAACGATCGCGCGCTGCATCTGAATGCGGAGAAGCGCTTCCGCAGCGAGCTTGTCGAGCTGCTGTTCGCCTATCAATTCCAACATGCCGAGCTGGACTTCAAAGACGTGCGCATTGGATTCAATGAAATCGCGCGCGGCCCGGAAAGCGGCCTCCTGCAACGCCAGCATCACGGCCTCGTCGCCATCGTAAAATGGCATACCGATAAGCCCTCCGAGGTTTTTCAAACCATCGATGTTGATGCGAGCCTGCGCCATGACCTCGTGCTGGATCAGCAGGATCTGGTGTTGCGCCCGCTCACGCCGGCTTCACCCGCAACGCGACAGTTGCAGGATAACGACTGGCGCGAAACGCTGTTTAAATTTTCGCTGAATATGGCCGGGCTGCGCAACAATCTTTCTTATAACGCCTTTTTGAAATTCGGCAAGAACACCAAGTTCCCGACGCTGTTTCAACAGATCAGCGTGCCTGATATGACCGCCGATTTGCAAAATCGCCCGAATCTGAATCCTGAAAAAAATCGCAGCATCGAGCTGGGCGTGTCGCTCACGCGCGAAACCAACGTGCATCCTTCGATTTATGGCTGGGGCCTCTCCGGCACTTTTTTCCAAAATCATTACGACAACAAGTTCCGCGTCTTCGCGACCTACGGCGTGCCGGTGGCTTTTTATGATAATGTCGCCAACGCCCGCATCTCCGGCTTCGAGGCGAAACCGAGTCTTTATCTGTTTCGCAAGAAAGTCACGCTGGAAGTTGGCCTGTCGCGTTACTACATTTCGGAAAAAGCGGCGTTTCCGTTTAAGTCGGATTTGAAGCGCACCTTCAGCCTGATCGTCGATCACGCCGGTTATTCGTTTCAAATGCTGTGGTTCAAAGAGGGCGAGCAGGCGGGTTGGCTGCGCCGCAGCGGCTCGGACTTGACGCGCGTTACCGCCAACGATTTTGGCGAAGTGGTCCTGCCGGGTTACACCAATCTCGACGCGCACTTGAGCAAAAATTTCGAGCTGGGCCGGCTCAAACTCTTTCTGAATGCCAGCGGCCGCAATCTGCTGAATGGCGAAGAAGTCGTTCTGCAAGGCATCGCGCTGCGCGACCGGCGCTATTATGTAACGCTCGGCGCGCAGTATTAGCGAAGATTTTTTCACCACAAAGTTCACAAAGCGCACAAAGAAAAATCTTTGTGTTCTTTGTGCCCTTTGTGGTGCAGTTTTGGTGCGGCCAATGCGGCACTATGGTATTCACCAAAATCTTTTGGTCACATGCGTTGAAAAAAAATTCTCGCCGCCTGTTGTTGCGCTGTTTTTTTTTTGCCTGTGAAAAAAGCCCGGTGAACGGCGACATCGCCAATCTGCCCAAGCTGGAAATTCGCGGGAAGATTGCCTTGAGCGATGCCGCCAGTCCGGAAGGAATTTATGTCTGGATGGAAGACACGCCGCTTTCCACTGTCACGGACCGCGACGGCGTTTTTACGCTGTCGTTGCCGCCCTCGGCGTCCAACAGTCCGGTGTATGCGAGCGGCGTAGTCAATCTCTATTTCTATGTGGCCAATTATAAATTGATCTCGACGCCGGTCACCGTATTGGATGGAAAATTTCTCTACTCGCGCGGCGAGGTGAACGCCAACGGCGAGCTGATCCGGACGCTGTTTATGGAAAAGCTGCTTAACATCACCACGCAGGTGGATCCGGCCATGGTGACGCCGGCGTATTCCGCTGCCATCAATGTGCTGGTGACGCTGCGCGCGCTGCGCGATTCCGTGGACGTCGTATTTCCCAAGCTGCTCGGCGGCGAGTTGGGCGCGATTCTTTTTCGCAACCTCGAAACCGACCAAATCATTGCCGATGCGCCGGAAATCAACTCGGGAATTTGGCTGATAAAAAGAATCGGCAACGAGGCGGAAACGTTTTCCTTCTCTTTTAATTTAAAACGCGGGGTTCTGCCGGTCGGGCGTTATGAAGTCATTCCCTACTTTTTTATCGAGCAGGCAAGAATGCCGGAGGGACTGCTGACGAGCATCAGCCAAAAGGCGGAAGAGCTGGGTCCGGATTTTCTCAAAATCCCCTTTCGCCGCCATGGCGGGCTGTTTGCGATTCAGCAGGTGGAGTAATTTGGTTTTGTGAAGCCGATGAACGCTTCTCTATTGATTCGCAATCAAGTCATCAAGGACTGCCCCAGCAATAGCCTTACAGATGTCAACTCGCACCTGGGGAGAGTTAGGCCCGATGTTCAATAAGTTATCGACAGCCACAACGTCGATGAATTCTATTTCTACAAGGCACCCGCGCGCTTTCGTTCCCAGGCTCGCTTCATTTAACACCCCTAATTTTTGATCTTTAACTTTCCTGTCTTTAGCGTTTGCATCATGAGCTTGGATGGCATTGAAAGCTGCTTTCTGAATGCGCAGGGCTAAAGCTTTATCCGCAGCATGGTTTGAATTAACCGCTTTCGGGCTGATGAGCGTTTCCGTTCCTCTAACCACACCGTTGAGCCCGTTGAAGTGAATGGATAGAAAAATATCGGCTTTCTTTGACTTGCCGACTGCGGCCCTTTCGGAAAGGCCGAGATTTGAATCGGTATCACGGGTTAGAAATATCTTAACGTCGTGACCGCCGATCTGAGCTGCTTCCTGAAGAGCGTCGCGCACAAGGAAAGCAAAACGCAAGGTCATGTTCTTTTCAAGCACCCCACTGGGACTAACAGCGTTATTCTTCGATGACCCGCCGGCATCGAGAGAGCCGCCATGTCCCGGGTCTATGACGACAATACCTTTAGCCATATTTTACCCTCTCCTGGATTTGAGGTTGGTCGTTGCATGAATGGATGAAGCATAAATATCAGATAAATCCGAACTCTATTTTTCACGGCTTTCGCAAACGCGCGCTGTGCCGTGCGTTCGCCGGTATGATGGCGCTGCAAATGCCCGCTGATCTTGTTGGGCGAAATGTCCTGTGAGGGAAAAACATACTGCATGGTGCCGTTAAACGGCTTGCCGTTGACAGACAACTGCCTTTGCGGTCCGCTCGAAAGCGGCCAGTGCTGTTGAGTCGGTGGGTTGGCTGACGTCATGACTTCCCCTTCCGGAGTACACGACCTGAAACGCAATGATGGATCAAACCCGCAAAGCCTATCCTTCCAAATTGTGTCAAAATATAAACAAAGCATTCGCCAAAGTCAAGCTCATTTTTGGCGATGGCTTTGACATAACTTCAAAACAACTCTCCCTGCGGCGGCGCCGCAAGCGGCGCTGCGTCGTAACCGAGCGCGCGCAAATGCCGCGCAAAATCCGCCGGGCCGTGGGTGGTGAAAACTTTTTTTGGATTGACGCGGCGGACATATTCCAGCAGGCCGAGAAAATCCGCATGATCCGAGAGCGGCAGCGCTTCATCCACGCCGAGGCGAAATTTTGCGCCGCCGTCCAGCGCCCAGCCGGAAAGATACAGCGTGCGTTTGTTCGCGAGCTTTTCCATCTGGCGCGTGCGCCGCGCTGACGACGGCATGATCAACACGCGATTCGCCACCGGCTCGTTGCGGTGGTACGGGATGACCTCGCCGAATTGATAACCAAAATTTTCGTAAACTTTCGCCAGCCGCAAAATGGCAGGGTGGACGCACAAAGCGAAGCCGTTGTCGCTGAGAATTTTCATCACCTCCTGCGATTTGCCGAGGGCATAGGCAAAAATCGTCGGCGTGGCGCCGTTGCGAAGCGCGGCGGCCGCCCATTCGCAAAGGCGGGCGATGATTTTTTCACGCGGGGGAAATTGAAAGCGGGGATGGCCGAACGTGCATTCCATAATCAGCACGTCGCCGGCGGTAAGTTGCACGGCTTCCGTCGTTGAACTTTTTTCGAGCTTAAAATCGCCGGAATAGAGCAGTCGTTGGCCGTCGCGCTCAACGAGAATTTGCGCCGAGCCTAAAATATGTCCAGCCGGAAGAAACGTGATGGTGTAACCGTCAAAGTCAAACGGTTCATTAAAATTGACGGCAGTGGCTTTGACCTGGCGCACACGCCGTTTCATAAACTCGATGGTCGGCGGCGTCGCAAAGACACGGCGGTGCGTGCGAATGTGATCGGTATGCGCGTGGGAAATGCAACAGGCTTCGCTGTATTGGCGGGCATCCAGCGTCAGCGTGGAATCAAGCAGGCGGATGGATTTGTCGTACGTAAACAAGTTTGGGTGATACCGCGCGTGCGGATTTGAGGGATTTGATTAAACCAGAACCTCGGTTCGGTGTTCCGGCAACTCTTGCTTTGCCACAAACCGGCAGTAGATTTCTTCCAGAATGCGGCTGAGTGGCGTTTGATACAAACCCAGCTCGGGAACGTCGTAGTTTTCCTGCTCGACCGGCGGCTCTTTGCGCTTGACTTCGGCGAGAATGCGCGGATAAGCTGCGGAAAAGGCGTCGAGCATAATACTATCAAAAGCCCGGTTTGCGCCTCTAAGTCGCGCCGAACCAAAATCGTAACGCCCCGGCTCGAATTCCGCAAAGGATTCCGAATCAAACGCCGAGATCCAGATCTCGAGAAAATCGCGTTCGTCGAGATCAACTCTGAGTTGGTACGTCATCGTCATCACCGTTAAAGTTTCTTGTGACTTTTGTAAATGATTTCAGTCTCTATTGGTGCCCTGTTTTCCTGAACCCAATAGAAATTCCAAACTACGTTAATATTCGTTTTAATCAACACAACGCCGAAAAGGCCTTGTCTGTTGCCATGCTCTTTAACCGCAATCCTGTCACAGAAAAGATAGTGATCCGGTCGATCAATATTGCGTGCAACCAATTGCGGTGATTTGAGAAGAATTGGAATTTTGGCAAGGTAATGGATCGTAAAATTTTGTAATCGTCGTTTCCGCCTCGAATCCTGAATATATCGCAAACCCTGTTCGGTAAAATAATACCTGTCGCCGAAATAGTCCGTTCCGGAAAAAATGATCGTTTGCGGTTTCGGAACGCCGTCAACGATGATCTCAAGTGTCTGACCGCGTTCCGAGTAGTCGACGTTCTTGAGATGATAAATGTTCGCGCCGGCCATGATTGCTCCCCGTTAGATTTGTCATCCGCAACCGCTGCTCAAAATATGCTCAATTATTATGCCGCGACGGCTTCCGTTTTCTGCCACGACAACTCTTGCTTTGCCACAAACCGGCAGTAGATTTCTTCCAGAATGCGGCTGAGTTGCGTTTGATACAAACCCAGCTCGGGAACGTCGTAGTTTTCCTGCTCGACTGGCGGCTCTTTGCGTTTGACTTCGGCGAAAATTTCCGGATAAGCTTTCTCGAAGCCGTCGATCATGATGCTGTCAAAGGCGCGTTTCGCGCCCTTCAATTTTGCGCAACTGAACATTTCATAGCGCCCTGATTCAAGCGTCGGAAAAGGCTCCGTATTGAATTGCGGAATCCAGATTTCGAGAAAATCGCGATCATCGTACACGAAAGTAAGCGTATAGGTCGCCGGAGAAACGCCTTGCGCTTTCTGCGGTTTGATCTTGTTAGATGATTTCATAGCTTTTCGGCACCTTATTTTCTTCCAGCCAGTAAAAATTCCAAACAACGTTAATGTTCGATTTGATCAGGACAACGCCAAACAACCATTTTTGATAGTGTAGCCTTTTGATGGCAATACGATCACAGAAGAGATAACGCTCCGGATAGTTTCTATTTCGTGCAAGCACGGTTGGCGATTGAAGAATGATCGGAATCTTTCCGAAATGATTCATGACAAAATTCTGTTGCGGTCTTCTGTGTCTCGAATCCTGAATGTATCTCAAACCCTGCTCGGTAAAATAATACTTGTCACCGAAATAGTCCGTTCCGGAAAAAATGATCGTTTGCGGTTTCGGAACGCCGTCAACGATGATCTCAAGTGTCTGACCGCGTTCCGAGTAGTCGACGTTCTTGAGATGATAAATGTTCGCGCCGGCCATGATTGCTCCCCGGAAAATTTGTCATTTGAAACCGCTTTTCAAAATGTGTTCATTTATTATGCCGCGACGGCTTCTGTTTTCTGCCACGGCAATTCTTGCTTTGCCACAAACCGGCAGTAGATTTCTTCCAGAATGCGGCTGAGCTGCGTTTGATATAAACCCAGCTCGGGAACGTCGTAGTTCTCCTGCTCGACCGGAGGCTCTTTGCGCTTGACTTCAATAATAATGGTTGAATAAGCTTTCGAGAAGTCATCGATCATGATGCTATCGAAGGCATGTTTGGCGCCTTTCAGCCTGACGGAGCTGAACATTGCGTAGGGCCCCGATTCAAAATTTGGATCGAAGTTTGAATTAATTTCCGGATTCCAGATCTGAAGGAAATCACGCTCATCATAGTCAAATGTGAGTTGTCGTGTCATGATTGGAATTTTTTGCAGGTAGTTTAAGACAGAGGTTTGCCATGGCAGTTTGTGTCTCGAATCCTGAATATATCGCAAACCCTGTTCGGTAAAATAATACTTCTCACCAAAACAATCAATTCCTGAAAATATGACTGTCTGCGATTTCAGAACGCCGTCAACGATGATCTCAAGTGTCTGACCGCGTTCTGAGTAGTCAACATTCTTGAGATTGAAAATGTTCGCGCCTGCCAAAATTGCTCCCCGAACAACGGTTGATCCACAACGCTGATTTTTATTTATCTCAATATAATCAGATTGCCGTTGTCATGCAAGTGGTTTCATCAAGATCAATCAGCGTTCTCCCGCAATCTCCTCGACTTTGATCCAGCCGACGTTCGGGCCCCAGCCGTCTTTGGGATCGGCGTCGCTGAAGCGCAGAATCAATTTGCCTTTTGCCCACAGCACGGAATTGGCCAGTTCAAAAACATGCGCGGTCACTTCGCCGCGACCGGTATCGCCTTCATCCAGCAACAGCGAATCGCCGGCCGCGACGCGACATTCGCCGTTGGCGCTAAACGTGATATTAACCTTCTGGGTTGTGGATTGAATCGGAAAGGCATAACTGAACCATTGCTCGCCGTCGGCCACGCGATCTCTATTGCCCGCAGGGGTTTTTGAGCCGCCATCAAAGCCGGACACCCACGAGTCTTTTTCCTCGCCGAGATAGTATTCGCTATCATCGCCGCAATCAGCGAGCATGAATGATTGCACGTCGCCGGCATAAAACTCTTCGGCCGCCGTCGCCGCCGGCAGACGCTGTGTTTTGCCGTTGCGATTCCAGGTGATATAATATTGAAAACGTGTGCCTTCCTTTTTATAACTTGCCGGCAGATTCGCCACCCATGCCGAGCGGTCGAAATTGGCCTGCAGTGGCATCGTTTGAAAATTGAATTTTTGGGCGCCGGCGGAGGGTTCAAGCCGATGATGCAGTTGCGCCGAAAAATCCGGCCTCGCGCCGGTAATTTGCAGACTGAGTTGCAGCGGCGGCAGCGAACGGGCGTAAAAATTTTTCGGCGGTTTATGTATCGCCGCCGGCACGCGGCGCTGGGGCACGTAAATGCCGCGCGCCAGCAATTTGCCGGTAAACGGAACGATATGATCGTCATTGATTTTCACGCGATATCGCCCGGGCGGGACGTCGAAGAATTTGACGGTCGCGCGTCTGCCCCAGCCGATGGAAGACAGCAAATTCAAACGAATAGTGTCGCCTTTGACGCGCAGGTTTTCAATCCACAATGCATTCACGCCGCCGGCGCTCGGTTTCTCGCCGAGGAAAACATACGCATCGCCGGTGCGCATGCGCATCAGCTCGAAGCTCGTCGCCGCGCTGCCCGTGCCCCAGTGAATGCCGGTGATGCCGCCGGGGCCGTCGCTGCCGCCATGCGCCCAGTTTTCATAACACCTCGGCGTGTCGCGATGAAAGAGCGCGAAGGTCGCCCGCATCGCCGCGATGGCGCGCTCGAAATACGCGCGTTTGTTGGTGGCCTCGAAATATTCCAACAGCGTGTCGGCGAAATAAGCCTGGCGCGCATCGCTCCATTCACCGTCGGTGTTTTGCACGCCGAAGCCGCCGAACACGTTCCTGGAAAGAAACGGCGGACTCCACACCTGTTGATAGAGCAGCGCATAATCCAACACGTGCGCGCCCAGTTCCAGATAATCCGCTTTGCCGGTAATTTTATGCAGCGCCAAATAGGCCTGCGCGGCCTGATTCATCGACAGCGTGTTTTGCGGAAACTGGCCGGTGACGGCATCGTAAAAATCGAACGGCTTGCGCGAGCAGGAGGTGAACGTTTCGTAATCAAACCATTTGTGGCGCGGCAAAATCTCGCGCGTCAGATAATCCATCGCTTTGACCGCGGCGGCAAGATAGCGTGGCTCTGGTGCGCGATTATACAGCTCGGCGAGAAACAATGCCGAGCCGGCAGTCTCCGCATTCTCCTGAAAAAATTCCTGCCTGGGCTGATGTTCACGGCGATGAAACCAGCTCGGAATGACGCCGCTGGTCTGCTGCCATTTCAACAGGAATTCGGCATAAGTTCGGCAGAAGGTGAGAATTTCCTGACGGCGGCCGGGCAAAAGATCGGCCCATTGCAAAAGCCAGTAACCGGTCCACGACGCATCAAACGTATGATTGTAATCATTGCCAAAGCCGGCCCAGCCTTCGTCGCCAATCCAGTGATGCGTCACCTGCTCGCTCTCTTTGCCTTTTGAAATTTTCACCACCGAGGCGCTCAACGGTTGGTCGATTTTAGTTTTAGTAAAATAATAAATCGATGGAAAGACACCGCCTTCGTTCGGCGCCGACAGCGCGAGATTCAAAACTTTTTCGGCGCGTTGCACCAACAGCGCGTCTTTATTGCGCTTGCCATACAGATACATTCCATAAGCGGAGCGCAGCGTTTGAAACCAACTGTTGAACCAGATGTCATTGTCGGCTTCTTCGGGCAATTGATTCGACCACGCCAGCCGCTGGCTTTTCATGCCGCCCACGGGCCGGCCATTCAACGTCGTTTCGATCCACGTTTGTTCGGCATATTGCTTCCACGCGCGTTGCGCCAACGCATCCAGCGTGGCCGGCAGCGGTCCGGTGTTGCCGTCGCGATAAGCCGGCGAAAATTTTTCCCAGAGAAAATCGACGACGGGACGGAACGCGGCGGGCGCGATTTTGCTTTTGGGATTGGTGGAACGCATGAACGGCACGGCGCGGTAATCGAGCCATAAATAGTAGGCGTAAGAAATCTCGGCGTTTTCCAGTTGCGGCGCCTGCGTCGAATCCGGCTGATAATAAACATGGTCGCGTGTTTTCCACGGCCAGAATCCAAAGGAAAGCAATGGTGCGGCATCGGCGGGATCGCTGACTGGAGCAATGCCGCCGCGCGTCGAATCATTCTTGGCGGTGGAATCGGGTTGCGGCGATTGCGGCAATTGAAAATCCATCGCCAGCGGCATGGCGCGATGTTTGACGAGATATTGCAAATCGGGAATGAGCGCGACAAACACCGAGTCTTTTTGCAGCATCAGCGCCGGCGAGCGAAACACGTGGTCGCCGATAATGTCATTCGGCATCGGCCGCAGGTTCGGCGTCCAGATAAAATCCAGCGGCTGAATTTCCCCAAAGCTTTTGCCGCGCGGCACAAAATTGTACGACGACAGCAGAGCCTCGATTTTTGCCGCCGGGCCGAGGCGCCATTTATCCACCACATACGCTGCCGGATAATCGGCGACCAAACTCACTTCACGGGTGAGCGATAAATTTTTATGGCTGGCGGAAAATCGCAGCGTGCGTGTTCGCGGCGCCGATTCGAAGCTTGTAAACACGAGCGCTTCTTCTTTGCCGGAGAGGCGGCTCCAAATTTCCGGGCGCAGGGTATTTTTCCAGGCCGGATTATTTTCGCGCGGCGGGCCGGCAACGAGAACGTCGCTGCCGGCCGGCGTTTGCAGCTTGAAAACAACGCGGCTGCCCTGCGTCTCGGCAACGATTTTTAAATTTCGGTTGGCAAATTGAGCGGCGGTTTGCGCAAATAGCATGGGCATTTGCAACAACGTGATTAATGAAACAACTGCGAACATCTTTTTTTTCATCAATGTACCGTCCCTTGAAAAAATTCATCCATGTGACATTCAATAAAATAGCCAATTTCTGCCAGCAATGCAAGCGGCAAAATTGCCGCTTGCATTTTCAAAAAAAAACGTGTACTTTAGCAATGCAAATAACAGTACACCGTTTTTTTGCCGAGGCGTTCCGCTGTTGGTTGTGCCCGCAGCTGTTGCAGGTTTTTGCACCAATCAGCAAACGGTCCCGTGATACCCTTGTGGCGCTTATCTCGACGGGCGCTCGCGTGATGCCGGAAGCGCATCGACGCCGGGGCGCAAGCCGAACACAAGTGACGCGGACAAGAGGTGGTGGCAAAACTGGATGTACGTGGCATGTTTTTCAACAGAAAGGGTGCATCTGATGGAAAGAGGCAAGGTCAAGTGGTTCAATGAGGCGAAAGGCTATGGCTTCGTCATGCGCGATACCGGTGAAGATGTTTTCGTGCACTTCAAAGCCATCATTGGCGAGGGCTTCAAAACCCTGAAAGAAGGCGAAGAAATTGAGTTTGAAGTCGAACAGGGCCCGAAAGGCCTGCAGGCGAAGAATGTCACTCGTATCGGCGGAGGCGCAAACTAAAAATAGGATACCGAACATGTATCAACCCCGATTCGCCTGTGGATCGGGGTTTTTTTATTATGAAAAGTTTATTCCATGGCTTAAGTTGAACCGTAAAAATCATCTGCGCAGCATTTACACCGAGCATCTCGCCGATGAACATCGCGACTTCATGACGATGCTGCAAAAAGAAAAACTCAGCTACACGGATCAGCTTACGGCTAAAAATAAAATCGTGCTGCTGCCGGCGACGGTTTGTCATAATTGTGTGATGGCAGAAAATTTCAAAAAATGGCTCGAGGTTTCTTGCCTAGCAACGGTTGAATAACCACCAATAATTGCACTCATACTCATACTTTTACTCTTACTCGTTTTGAGAAACCGTGAACAAACGAGTAAGAGTACGAGTAGAGTAGGAGCAAGAGTACGAGTAGGAGCAAGAGTACGAGTAGGAGCAAGAGTACGAGTACGAGTAGGAGCAACCAGCTACCGACATGATGTGCTTAACCCTAACCTGCCTCGGTGAACATGCGCCGGATTTCGGGTTTCTGGTTTTCAAACATCCCGATAGCGTTTTCGCGCGCGAGCTGAGTTTTGGGCGGGTGATCGTTTTTTATCCGGAGAATGCGCCGGCGCGCGCGACGGTGGCGATGCTTGTCGAAATCGACGCCATCGGCCTGGTGCGCGGCCGCAGCGCGACGTTGGAAGAGTACGTCAATGATCGGCCGTATGCCTTGTCAAGCCTCGCGAGCGTCGCGATGAACACGGCCTTCGGCACGGCGCTGGCCGGGCGTTCCAAAGAACGTCCGGAGTTGATCGATAAACCGTTGCCCGTGGAAGCCCGCCTGAGCGCGGTGCATTCACGTGGCGGCGTTGAGTTGATTCACCAATTGTTTGCGCCACTCGGTTATGAAATCGAAATCATTCCCGTGCAACCTGCCGTGCCCATTCCATTTTCGGCGCGCAGTCCTGTTTATTCACTGTGCTTGCGCGGACAAGTGGCGGTGCGCGATCTGCTCTCTCATTTATATGTCCTGATTCCAGTGCTGGATGACGCCAAGCACTATTTCGTTGCTGAGGATGAAATCAAAAAGCTCGTTGACAATGGCGGCGAATGGCTGGAAAAACATCCGGCAAAAAATTTGATCACCCGCCGATATCTGGCTTATCAACAGTCGTTGGTGCGCGAGGCGCTGTCGCAATTGACCGATGAAACCGAGATGGACGAGCAGGCGGCGCAAGCGGAAGAAGCGCGTCTGGAAGAAGAGACGACGCCCGGCATGAATCTGCACGCGCAACGCCAGCAAACGGTGTTGGGCGCGCTCCGCGTTCCGCCGCAGGCGGGGCCGCCGGTGCAACGCGTTCTCGACCTCGGCTGCGGCGAAGGAAAGTTTTTGCAACTGCTGATGGCGGAGAAGCAATTGA
>Ga0247727_10015270_pt1 | contig 12628 bp, 10 predicted proteins | sample WisWelCaveWW1625_FD_202498 | JGI IMG/M metagenome (GOLD analysis project Ga0247727, IMG submission 202498) | Biofilm microbial communities from Wishing Well Cave, Virginia, United States - WW16-25 | ecosystem: Environmental > Aquatic > Deep subsurface > Groundwater > Cave microbial mat | place... | reverse complement strand
AGACGGAGCAACAGGTGCAGATGGCGCAACAGGTTCTGGCGCAACAGGTGCGACTGGAGCTGATGGAGCAACTGGAGCAGACGGAGCAACAGGTGCAGATGGCGCAACAGGTTCTGGCGCAACAGGAGCGACAGGTGCAACCGGAGCAACAGGTTCACCAGGTAGTACTGGCGCAACAGGAGCAACAGGTTCTGGTGCAACAGGAGCGACGGGTGCAACCGGAGCAGCTGGTTCATTCAGAGGGACTGCCACTGTGCCAGCGAACGGAGATATTGACCCAGGCGAAATTCAGACTGTGACAGTTACCGTTACTGGAGCAGATACCACTAATGACGTAGCATTATGTTCACTTTCCAATGCTTCACCTAATGGGTTAGTATTGGCACATGCGGAAGTAAGTGCTGTTGATACAGTTACAGCAGAAGTAACAGCTACGGATCAGAATGTGGATAATGATCCTTCAACTGCAGTTGTTTTATGCGTTGTAGTACCTTTCCCTTAAAACAAAATCTCTTTTATTCTTATTTTTAAAAAATTTTGGGTGATAAATATTTAACATTAATTCTTCATTTTACAAAATAAAACAATTGTTAAATAATATTCCCAGTTAGAATTATTATTGAGTTCTCAACCGTCGCAACAATCATCGAATTCTGACAATAGATCCTTAGATAAGTTTAATCGTAATCCGATACTCCTCTTAACAATCTCAGCAGTTATTGTTATCATATTTGCCATTGTAATTACTGCGACATACCAAACGCAACTTATTCTTTCCGAAAAACCTGAAAAACCATTTTCAAAAATCATAACAGTTGGCCCTTTGTGGGAAAAAACCATCTGGTCCTGCACCTCTGATAGAGACTTTATCGTACATGGAGCACTTAGAGGTCTACAAGGTGCTCAAATTGCGATCAACATATCAGGTTTGGGAACACAATCACTTTATTCATTTGATCCTGAAAGAATGGAATCCTTTTCTATTGGAAGTCCCGCGGGACACAATATGATTATTACCAGAACAGGAACAGTGAGTGGTTGGCTCACTCTACAAACGGTCTCAGATGCAACCGCAAGCTGTACCCAAAGCTGAACTTTCAAGTCTTCAATTGAGAATATAGGTTTGCTTTGATAAAGTGATGCCTATTTCCTAGCTGGAGAAACATCGTAAATTAATAAATTGAGTAGATTGGTACAAATGAAATACTCTGGTACAAATTAATTTGGTAATAATTTATCAAATGATTTCTGATCTTTAAGAAACAATAAATCATATACATACACTATATGATTTGTGAAACTAGCAATTGTAATTATTGTACTAGTCGCAGCAGGGGCTGTTGGAGTTTCGAAGGCACAGAGTCCAGAACCAGCTGACCTTGATATATTACTTCAAATAGAACTAAGAAACTCTGATGGCAAATTAATCTCTTACATTGAGGGTAAAAAAATCATACAGATGAGACCTATTTACCTTAAGGAATATCTTGATGGATTGCCTGATAAAAAAATTGTAACAATTCAAGGAAAAAAATTTGAATTGATTCAATTTGAAAAACAGATTGAATATGTTGTCAAACATCACGCATTTGCGATCTATTCTCTTAAAGTTCCTGTAAATGTAGAAATGACTGAAATCTTATTGATTAATAATGATGCATATCAGGTAGCACCTGGCGATACAATAAAACCAAGGTTCACAATACTTAGGCCGGTTGCTTGACTTTAGAAAATAATAGCCCCGTCCCTACTGCAAAAAATACTACAAATGTGATGGACCTGTACGGGTTGTTATCAAACTCTGTGAATGCTGGAAGAATGGCAGACAATAAAAGTATCCATCCTAACAGGATCATAATAGCGTCTGCCTCAAGGATTCCCCTTCTTGACGCAAAATACAGTCCTATGATTAGTGGAAGAATAAAGAGCACAATTAGGAAATCAAACCTAAATTCTGCAGAAAATGCAGTAAATCCGCTCCAAAACGAGTGCGGGTTAAACTCCTTTATCTTCGTTAATCCTATTCCAGAGGTTTGCAAAACTATTATGCCGAGTACAATTACTGCAACATAGGCAGAAAAAATGAGAATTTTTTTCCTCCTTGGTATGTTAGCTCGATAAGTGAAGAAAAGGTTCATGGGTAGATACGCTACGGTAATCGCTTTTGAAGGGATGGACAAAAGAAAAGAAATAGGAGAGAGAGGCCACTTTTTGTATATCATATACAACGATAATAAATAAAACAGAACCCAAAAGTTAGAATATGTTATGGTAGTATCATAGGTAAGAAAATTGTTACTTTGTAAAAGTACGACCATTGCAACCAACCCAGAAAATCTTTTTCCTGAAATCTCTTTTGTTATGAAATAAGTTAAAACTACCAAAGCTATGCTTGCAATAAATGCCATGACATGATAGTTTCCAAAAATTCTAAATGAGATTGTACCAAAAAGGTAAACAAGATTTGGTGCGGAGATGCTTTTTGTAAATTGGTTTATGTTCCAGGTTTCAAGGGCTGGCTTTACTATTCTATTATAGTCCTCCCAAGGATCTTTCATCAGAAGCTCATTAATGCTAAATGTTATGTAAATGCCAAGCAGTACTATCATAACAAGCAGTGCAACTTCGGTTGATACTTCAAAATTTAGAATGCGTCTTATTACAGTCAATGCTTTTGTTGGCAATTTATTTTTTGAATATAGAACAATTAAACTAAATACAGTCACAGTTGTAAGTAAAAATGGTAATGCCAATATTCCGGGCTCGAACGTGTCTACTTTGTATTTGTTATCTCCAGGGCCCATAATCAGAGCTGGAAAGACAATAGAGATCAGGGTAATCAAAACTACTGAAAGAGTAAATAAGAAGACAATCAACGATAAGCTGTCTTTGTCTTTCATATACGATATCGAACCTGTTGCATTTTCGATAGATAAATCATTAGATTGGACTAGCACAAAGTAACAAGTAAAATATAACAATTTGTCACTAATGCAGATGGTCACCAGAATTTTCTATGTAGACCGATTTGTAAGATACTCTGCCAACATAGTCAATTCTTTAGAAAAAATGCTTAGCAGGAGAGACGATTATGAATTATTATTCTTAGGCCCAACTGACAAAAACTCCCACTGGCTCTCTAATCAAACCATATCTAATTCGAAAAAAGTTTGGTCAAGAGGAAAATACGTACGAAGCTTGTACAGATACATCAAACTAAACAAGGCAGACATTATTCACATATCTTTTGAGCTTAGAACCTTTGGGAGTCTTTTCTCCGCAGTAAAATTTCCTCTCCTGTTGTTTTTGCTGGGGCGGACAAAAACTAAGGTGGTAGTGACATTGCACAACATACTTGCATTTAAAAAAAATTCTGCATGGATGCCAGTAGAGGACGTCCCGTTAAGTATCCCAAGATTTCTTGTTTCAATACTGACTAGATGGTTTATTAGAACAATTTGTAATCAAAGTGATAAGATAATTGTAACTACCCATGCCGGAAAACAAGGCCTTGTAGAATATTATGGAATTGACAAAGAAAAGATCGAGACCATAAGAGAGGGCTTTATGGTATCTGAAATGCAAATAGATGACAGCAAACGAAAAAAATTTTCAGATCTCTTTTATGACAGAAACGTAATTCTGGCCTTTGGTGTAATTACACCAAGGAAGGGACTAGATAATGCAATAAATGCATTCAAATTAATTCATGACAAATTACCTAATCATGTACTAGTAATTGCAGGCACTACGAACCCTGAATTCAAATACTATGAAGATATGTTGCATCATCTAGCTAAAAAGTTAGAACTGGAAAAAAAAATCATCTTTACGGGTTTTGTGGACAACGACGAAGTTGAAATCTTGTTTGACATTGCAAAGATCATTGTGTATGTTTATTTGCCGTCAGTGGCAGGATCAGGTTCTCTTTCTTTTGCAGTACAAAATGGAAAACCAATCGTGGCTACAAAAATTGACACATTTTTAGAAATTTTAGGACCAGATGACGCACTATTTGTAAAACCAAGTGATGATAAGCAACTGGCTGATGCTATTTTGGAAATTGCTACCAATGAAAAACTACGACTCAAGCTGGAGCAAAATGTCAAAAAACTCGCGAATTCACGTAGCTGGGACGATGTAGCAGCAGACCATCTGACTCTCTATGAAAAATTATTAGCCTAATTTTGTGCGAGTATCTTGTCTTTTGTAATGAATTAAATAATTATCGATTGGACTGACTGCTATGGTTGACTCACTTGTTGTCGCAAGAATAATCCTCATGATTATCTCCCTGGCGTTTATTACCGGAATCACGTTTGCAAAAAGGCAACAAAGGTTAGGGAATTCATTTTTCATCATTATGCTAATTTTCTGGGGCAGTATTTTCATTATATCACTTGATCCAAGAATTCTAGATTCAATTTTAAATTTAATAGGGCTGGATAACAGGGCTCAATTCCTTTTAATTCTGTCTTTGGTGTTTATTGTTTATTTATTGTTACAGCAGACTACCAAGACAAAGAACATCTCCTTTAATTTGTTTAATATAGTAAGGGAGATTGCAATTTCAAATTTCAAAAGAGAACTTCCTAATTCCAATCCAGCGTTGGCAATAGTAATAGTTGCAAAAAATGAGTCCAGCACTTTAGGAGATGTAGTTGATAAAATAAAATCATTAGACATTCCAATCTCTTACAAAATATTGGTTGTTAATGATGGTTCTACTGACAATACAGAACAAATTGCTAGAGAAAAAGGCGCTCTTGTTGTTAATCATGTCTATAATCTTGGAATAGGAGGGGCTACAAAAACTGGTTATGTTGCAGCAGCATTATTGAAACCCAAAATTGTAATCAATATAGACAGTGATGGTCAGCACGATCCAATTTACATCCCAAAAATGATCTCAATGTTGACTGAACATAATTTTGATCTAGTTTATGGTTCAAGGTTTGCACAAGAAAGTGACTATAAAACAACAATAGCTAGGTCAGTTGGCAACAAATTCTACACGTCTCTAGTTAATCATCTTGGTAAAATATCAATAACCGATGTAAATACGGGATATCGAGGCATAAAAGCAGACAAACTGAAATCAGTTTATTTTATTTCAGAAAGCAACTTTGCAATAGAACTAGCGTTACGCGCAGGCAGAAATGGATTAAAAATAACTGAAATCGCAACAAAAAGCAATCAAAGAACATCAGGCCTTTCACAGTTCCATAAACTTGATAAATTTTTAATATACAACATCAATGCAATAAAGCAAATCATAAATGCTTACTTTAGAAAACCTCATGAGAAATTGTTAGCTGAATTAATGGACAAATAACATTATTCATAAAGAACAGCAAAAACACCCATTCGTTTATAAATTATTTTAAACGTAGATAAAGAAACATAATGAAAATTTTAATCCCTGGCATTGATGGATATATTGGCTGGCCGTTAGCTCTAAGACAACTATCTCTAGGTAACACTGTTTGTGGAATTGACAACTTTTCCCGTAGAAAAAATGTTGAAGAAATGAATTCTCATTCTGCCATTCCAATACTTTCCATGAAAAAACGTTTAGATGTTTTAAAAAAAGCGTATGGACAAAAAATAAATTTTTACAAAGGTGATTTATTAAATTCTCAGTTTGTAGATGAGGTAATAAAAATTTTTGGGCCAGACGTTATCATTCACTTGGCAGAACAACCTTCCGCTCCTTACAGTATGATAGATCAAGCGCATAATATCTATACTCAACAAAACAATGTCATTGGTACATTAAATCTAATCCATAGTATGCAAAAACATTCTCCAAGGGCTCATCTGATAAAACTTGGAACAATGGGAGAATACGGATATGATCCAGGCTTGGATATCGCAGAAGGATTTTTTGAAATTGAATTCAAAGGAAAAAAGGCAACTATTCCATATCCACGGCTTGCAGGCAGCTGGTATCATTGGAGCAAAGTGCATGACAGCAACAACATAATGTTTGCTTGTAAGTTATGGAAACTAAGATCTACCGATATCATGCAAGGGATAGTATATGGCACTAAAACCAAAGAAATTGAGAATGAGACATATCATACTAGATTTGATTTCGATGAAGCCTTTGGTACGGTGATTAACAGATTTTGTGCACAAGCTGTAATAGGTCATCCTCTCACTGTTCATGGCTTGGGGGGGCAAACAAGAGGATTTCTTGCATTATCGGACTCGATTCAATGCATTTCCCTACTCATAGAAAATCCTCCCGAGGTTGGGCAATATCGAGTAGTGAATCAATTTGATGAGCAATATAGCGTAATGGCTCTGGCAAAAAAAGTACAGAGAATTGGTCAGAAAAAAGGTTGGGCAGTAGAAATAATCAACAAAGAAAATCCGCGATTGGAAGCAGAAGAGCATTATTATAGCGCAGAACACAGCATCTTACAAAAATTGGGTTTTAAAAGAACAAGAGAAATTGATGATGAGATTGGAATAATGCTTGATCATCTTCTAGAATACAAAAATCGAATAGAAGAGAAGAAATCCGTGATAGTTAAGAACATAAAATGGCAAAAAGCACTACAATCATCTCCTCCAACATAATTCATTGTTAAATAAATTACTGTTCATGTCTCTGTGTTATGACGTAGAAATAGCGATAGAATTCAAGTACGGAACTTGCTAGCACATAAGTTGAAAATCATCCTAATGATGGCTGATAACAAAAAGGCAGCTGACATTCCAACTAATCCGAAAGATACACCTAAAATTACTAATAATGAAAAATAGGTCACTACCCCTGTAATAGAACCAAGCAGAACAATTCTATCACTTTCATTTCCAATAAATTTTGATTCTTGTATGAGTGAAATAGTTATTGGAATTATTCCAAAACTCATGATCTGTATTGGTAAAATTGATTCATGAAAAACTGGAAAAAATGTTCCAATAGCATATGGCACGACAATAATGGATATTAAAACCAAAATGCCTGCAATTGTAATCGAAAGAATTTTTATTTTTTTATTGCCAACTCCCTGCGCTTCATGGGGCAAAAGATAGGACCATACTGCAAGAGGAAAATTATATAACAAAATAAAATACTGTGAAGCCAAATGATAATTAGCTAATGTAGAAAATCCAAACAATGGACCAATTATGATTTTATCTCCCCAGAAGAAAAGGGTGGTAAACAGTACAGTAATCCAACTATTTAGCATAAATCCTATTTTGGGCTTTAACGTAGCCATGTTGATTTTCTTGGTTTTTAAAAAAACATAGAACGCTCTTACCGCAGGTAGGTTTGAAAGAGCATATCCTAAAATAATTCCGTCAATTTCAAAAAATTGATAGAGGATAATCGCAAAAATAACAACTAGAGTACTATGCAGAATCTTATATTTTGAAACATCATTGTAGCGTTTTTTGCTGTTTAGTTCTGATTGATCTAAAAGAAAAAACATCATTCCAAAAATCAAAAAACTGATCGAAATTTTCTGAACTAGAATGTAAACCGCAACTGATACCACAGAAGATGAAAGGAGTCCAAGTGCATATGTCGAAGAAAAAATATCTTCGTTTTTAGCTCCATATACAATTCTAGTCCTAGCTAACCCCATGGCAGCAATGGCTCCACCTACCGTGGCTATGGACATAAAAAATCCCAGTTCTCCATATGATTCCTTTTCAACAACAGATGCTAGGTATATCCAAAAGATAGAATTGATTCCACCAGCAATAAAATTTGAAGCTCCTAAAGTTAAGAAGCTTTTAATTTCCGAAGAAATTCTTTTAACCACTTTTATATCACCAGTTAATTGGCTAATTAAATAAATCTGATTTTTCAAAAATTGGAACCAAGATACGGATCTAGATCTGACATATCTTTAAAAAAGCATTCAATCCTCTAAAGGAAATAGTGTGAAACTAAGATGCAAAAACCATTTAACATAGTGGTAGCAGTTGGGTGGTCAAGTTACAATAAAGGAGATGCGGCTATATTGCTAGGCTTACTCAAAACAATTAAAGAATTTTATCCAGAATCAAAAATTTCAATTCTGTCTTCAAGTCCGAAAGAAGACAGAAAATATTATTCAAAATATGGAGATACTCATGAACGATTATTCAATACGTTTTACAAAAAGAAACCAAAAATTGTAAATATAGTTATTGTTATCCTAAAAATATTATACTATCTTATTTGGTCTACAAATACTAATATTCCAATCATTAAAAGTGATAAAGAAATTTTAAATCTTTATCGTAAGGCTGATCTAGTGATATCGGGAGGAGGTGGTTATTTAGGAGGCAACAAAATTTTCAACGCAGTTGCATTTCTTTTTCCACTATATGTTGCAAAAAAGATTGGAAAAAAAGTATATGTTTGTGCTCAATCGGTAGAGCCATTTAACAATTGGATAACAAAATTCATAACTATGTTTTTTTTGAATCGTATTGATCTCATAACTGTAAGAGAACCATATTCAATTCAAACTTTAAAATCTGCGCATATTAAAAAACCAGTTTATCTTACGGCAGATACAGCGTTTTTACTAGATGCCGAATCTGTTGATGTTGGTTACCACTTGTTGAATAAATCCGGTGTTCCAAGAGATAACAAACTTAGAATAGGTATTACTGTTACAAAATGGAATTTTCCTAGAAGTAAAGATCCTACTATAAAACAACTACAATATGTAACATCCATAGCAGATGCTATTGAAGAAATAATCAAAGAGATGGACGCAACAATAGTATTTTTTCCTAATGCAATTTTTCCGCCGAAAGATGATGATCGTATAATATCACATCAAATTAAAGAAAAAATAAAAGAACTATACACAAAAAATGTCTTCGTTTTAACAGAAGATTATAGTCCAGAACAACTAAAATCTATGATAAGTACCATGGATGTATTCATTGGTACTCGTATGCATTCTAACATATTTGCAACTTCAATGAATGTTCCTACATTGGCAATAGCCTATGAAAAAAAACATTATGGAATAATGGAAATGATCGGTCTTCAAGATTATGTAATAGATATATCAAATATTAATACAGAACAACTTGTAATGCTAGTAAAGAAATTAATAGAAAACCGTGAGTTAGTACAGCAAATCCTGAAAAATGGTATTGCTCTTATCAAAAAAAGAGCAATACAAAATGTAGAAATGATGAATGATTTACTAAAATAAGGACGTATTGTGCTATTGATGTAATTTTATTCCTTTTATTAATTTTGATGGTTTTTCCAGAACAAAAAAGGATTTATTTTTATAATGTTGGTTATTAACGATTCGCATGATTAGCCAGCCGCTCAAAATACGCTTGGCGGTAAAGATATTTGGAAAAAGAAATGCATTACATGCGCATCAAATTCTGATGCAAATAAAAACATACAAAAGACGTCACGAAACAAAGAGAATTCCATTCTTTTTAGTTTATTATTTTTACAAATTTATTACAAACAACGTGCCTACCAAGAAAGAAATTGTAAGTGTCAACGGATACCAGATGAAGATCATACCAAAAGATCAGGGCATATCTAAAGAGGTACTGGTATTCAAAACACATGAACCACTTACCACTAGTCTTGTTAACCGTGAAATAAAATCTGGGATGATTTGCATCGAAGTAGGTTCCAACATAGGTTATTATGCATTACTTGAGAGCAAACTGGTAGGCAATAACGGAATCGTAATAGCAATTGAGCCTTCGCCTTTAAATTTTGAGTATCTAAAATATAATTTATCACTTAATAATGCATCAAATGTTAGGCCATTCAATGTGGCTATTGGCGATTTAGACACACAGGTGAATTTTCTAATTTCGGATCTATCTAACTGGTGTAAAATCATCGACATCACGCCATCAAACTCTAACGGTAATGTAATCACGGTTCCCTTGGTAAAGTTGGACACATTTGTATCTCAGAATTCGTTACCTTCTATTGATCTAATACGGATGGATATAGAAGGATATGAATACAATGCATACAACGGCATGGTCAATACAATAGAACGATTCAAACCAGATCTTTTGATTGAAGTACATGTAACTACAATGGGCCTTGAGAAGACCGGCCTATTTCTTAACAAACTAAAATCTGATGGTTATGAGATAAAATACTATATTGAAAAGAGATTGGACAGACCATGGGTAAACAACATGAAAAAAGATGTGGAGATGATAGGAATTGCTAGATTGATTGAAATGTTAGCCAAGAAAAAAATACCAGATTTGCTCATGCTGTATTTAATAAATAAAGGAAAAACTAGGTAATTCACGCAAAAAATCTAACTATTTTTTGGTCCCAAATTCCTTCCATGCACCTTTGCAAAATGCACAGACACCCAATATTATCAATGGTAATACCGATACAAATAGCCAAAACCTTCTTGTCTTTATTGCATAAAATGTTCTTGCTGCAACCTTTGAGCAGAAAACTAGTGGAATATAGCTACGCTTTCTTCCCAAAAAGCTATAAGATAATGACGGGTTTTCCCTCCTTACACGCGTAGAGTATCTTCCCAAAAATTCCTGATGTGATAATACCTTTCCAAGTTCAGTTCTACAAATATGACGAATTTTCATCTCAGGCACAAAATATCTAGATACTCCAACGTGACCCAACGATTCTCCAAAAAGAACATCTTCTGAACCATTTACATCCGCAAAACCACCTGACTTGACAAAATCTTTTTTTGTACATGCAATGTTGCATGTAGGACCCCATCTTAGTTGATCTCGTTTTCTTTTTTCGCTAAATGCACTAAACTCAATCAAGTATTCCATCCACCCTACACGACTCTGTGTAGAGCCATTTTCTATCGAACCTACTACAGCTTGACTTTCCCTTACTTCAACCATTATTGTTCCAATCCATCTCTTATCGGCCTCACAATCAGAATCTAAAAAAACAATAATGTCAGCGTTAGCATTTTCTGCACCAAGATTTCTTGCACGAGAAACCGTACACGGTCCTGTCTGAATTAGATTGTCAATTTTGCATCTTTTAACAATTTCTATGGTATGATCTGTAGAATCGTCATCCACTATTATGATTTCATAGTAATCTCTATTTGCTGATTGTTTTTGAAGTGAGGTGATACATCTCTCTATGGTTGCCTCTGAATTGTGAGTTGGAATAATTACTGATACAAGAGGCTTTGTCATCTATAGTATCTCTTGTGATGACTTAATTAAACGAAATGGGATAGATCTTTTTTCTTAATATTTTTATTAATTTCCAAACTGGAGAATATTTGATCTCACCAAGCTCAGATTGCACATTTATTATCTCATTACACAACTGGGTTTGCTTTGTTTCGTGCTCCTTAATCTTCTCCTGGAGATGATTCCATGACTCCCTTAATCAGTGCTTTATAGTGTTGAACTATCTCTGCCTCACCTTTAAATTGGATTATCATGTAAAAATGCCAAATGGCAACACAGATGAGTGCAGCTCGTAGGGGCATTTCAACAGATGAAATGAAGCAGGTCGCAAAAGATGAAGACGTAACTTTAGACTGGCTTTTACCAAAGATAGCAAATGGCTCTATTATCATCCCACACAACAACGAAAGAAAACAAAAGATTCATCCAGTAGGTATTGGAAAAGGCATGAGAACAAAGGTAAACGTAAACATTGGAAATTCCACATTATCAAACAATCTGGAAGATGAGGTAAACAAAGCCAAGGTAGCAGTAAAGCATCACGCTGATACCATCATGGACCTCTCAGACGGAGGAGACGTTGGATTGTTCAGAAGAACTCTCCTCGAGGCAGCTCCAATAACATTTGGCACCGTTCCCATTTACGAAGCATACAACTATGGAGTGGAAAAATACAAAGATCCACTACATATCACAGAAGACGATTTTTTAAACGCCTTTGAGCGAAACATCAAAGACGGCGTTGATTACACCACAATACATTCTGGTATTACAAAAGATATAGCAAAAAGAATTCTTGCTGTGAAAAGACATGCAGGTATCGTATCCAAAGGTGGAACAATTACTGCAGCATGGATGTTAAAGTATGACAAGGAAAATCCATACTTTGAACACTTTGATTATCTAATTGAGCTAGCAAGAAAATATGATGTCACATTTAGTTTAGGTGATGCACTACGACCTGGTTCCATCTTGGATTCACATGACGAGCTACAGGTGCAGGAGATGATCAACATATCAAGATTGACAAAACAAGCTCACGAAAAAGATGTGCAGGTTATGGTCGAAGGACCAGGACACGTTCCATTAAACGAAGTTGCAGCAAATGTTAGACTGGCAAAATCACTAATTGGCGAGGTTCCATATTATGTACTAGGACCATTGGTTACCGATGTGGCATCAGGTCATGATCATATAGCTAGTGCAATAGGGGCTGCAATATCAGCTAGTGAAGGTGTAGATCTCTTATGTTATCTTACACCCGCTGAACACTTGGCATTGCCAACAGTAGACGAAGTAAAGGCAGGACTCATTGCATACAGAATTGCAGCACACGCTGGAGATTTAGTAAAATTACGTGAAAAAGCAATACGCTGGGACATGGAGATGACAGAGGCAAGACGCACGTTAAACTGGGAAAAACAGATAGCATTATCTATTGACCCAGAAGAGGCAGCAAAGATTC
>Ga0247727_10015269_pt1 | contig 12628 bp, 1 predicted proteins | sample WisWelCaveWW1625_FD_202498 | JGI IMG/M metagenome (GOLD analysis project Ga0247727, IMG submission 202498) | Biofilm microbial communities from Wishing Well Cave, Virginia, United States - WW16-25 | ecosystem: Environmental > Aquatic > Deep subsurface > Groundwater > Cave microbial mat | place... | reverse complement strand
TCGGCCGGCCGCGGCGCAACTCCCGGCGCGCGGATGCGCCGGAAACCGAAGCCGTCAAAATTTTTGGCGGCAAACTCTTTGAAGCGGTTTTTCAAGACGCCGTTCACACGTGCTTTCGCGGCAGCGTCGATGAGGCCGCGCGCCAGGAAAAGGGCTTGCGCCTGCGTCTGCGCTTGGTCGATGCGCCGGAGCTGGTGGACGTGCCGTGGGAATATCTGTACCACAACTCGACGCTGAACCGTTTTCTCTGCCTCTCGGTAGAAACGCCGCTGGTGCGTTATCTCGATTTGCCGGATCGCATTCGCTCGCTCAACGTGAAGCCGCCGCTGCGCATTTTGGTGATGATTGCCAGCCCGACGGATTATCCGCCTCTCGACGTCGAGCAGGAATGGGCGCGGCTCAACGACGCGCTCGAAGATTTGAAACGCCGCGGTTTGGTGGAATTGCATCGGCTCGAGCACGCTGCGCTCGGGGCGCTGCAAAAAGAATTGCGCCAGGAGGAATATCACATCTTTCATTTCATTGGCCACGGCGGCATCGACAAGCAGACGAAAGAAGGCGTGCTGATTTTAGAAAATGAAAACCGGCTCAGTAATGCCGTGAGCGGCCAGGAACTTGGCACGCTTTTGCATGATGAGCGCACGCTGCGCCTCGCGCTGCTGAATGCTTGCGAAGGCGCGCGCAACGCCCGCAGCGACCCGTTTGCCGGTGTCGCGCAGAGCCTGTTGCAACAGGGCATTCCCGCGGTGATCGCGATGCAATTCGAAGTCACCGACGAAGCTGCGATCACATTGGCGCATCAATTTTACGACGCGCTCGCTGACGATTATCCCGTGGACGCCGCGCTCACCGAGGCGCGCAAAAGCATTTTCGCGCAGCTCAAAAATGTCGAGTGGGGCACGCCGGTGCTTTACATGCGCTCGCCGGATGGAAAAATTTTTGATCTCGAAGATTTGCCCGAAACGCCGCCGCAACCGCAAAAGCCCGAGCCGGACCCACAACCGAAGCAACCGGCGCCGCAATCGCCCGAGCCGGACCCAAAACCGAAGCAACCGGCGCCGCTATCGTCCGAGCCGGACCCACAACCGAAGCAACCGGCGCCGCTATCGCGCCAGCATATTTTCATTAGTTACAAACGCAACATCGAGCCGGATCAATCGGTGGCTTTAAAAATTCATGAAGCGCTGCACGAGCAGCACGATGTTTTCATCGATCAGAGCATGCTGGTGGGCACACCGTGGGTGGAGCGCATTATGAACGAGCTGAATGAGTCGGATTTTCTCATCACCCTGCTCTCGGCGCCGGCGGTGCAAAGTGAAATGTTGCAGCACGAAATTGCCACGGCGCACCGCCTCTCGAAACAGCAGAACGGGCGTCCGAAAATTTTGCCGGTGCGTTTGGCGTTTAAAGAACGTTTTCAATATCCGCTCAACACGTATTTGGATCCGATCAATTGGGCTTCGTGGCAAACACCGGAAGACACGCCGCGCCTCATTGAACAATTGCAGCAAGCGATTGCCGGCGAAAAGCTGCCGATCAGCGGTCCGCCGCAACGCGAAGGGACCTCCGAAGCACCGGCGCCGAATTTTGTGCCGCCGCCGGATATCAAAGCGCAACCGTTGGACATGCCGGAGGGCACGATGGATTTGCAGTCGCGGTTTTATGTGAAGCGCGATTCCGACGACGTCGCGCTCGCCGCGATTGCGCGATCGGGCGTGACCATCACCATCAAAGCCCCGCGGCAGATGGGCAAAAGCTCGCTGCTGATTCGCACGATGGCTGAGGCCAGGAAGCTCGGCAAGCGCGTCGCGTTCATCGATTTTCAACTCTTCGACAAAGCCACACTCAACGACGCGGACACGTTCTTCCGCCAGTTTTGCGCGCTGCTCACGGTGGAGTTGGATTTGCCGGACAAGTTAGACGAGTATTGGAACATGCCGTTGGGCAACAGCCAACGCTGCTCGCGCTATGTGAGCCGCCATTTGTTGGCGCAACTGCAGCAGCCGCTGGTGCTGGCGATGGACGAAGTGGAGAGCATTTTCGACACGGAATTTCGCTCGGACTTTTTCGGCATGTTGCGCACGTGGCATAACAATCGTGCGACGGATCAGATTTGGAAAAAGCTCGATCTCGCGCTGGTGACTTCCACCGAGCCGTATCAGTTGATCGAGAATCTCAATCAATCACCGTTCAACGTCGGGGAGGTGATCGACCTGCAAGATTTTACGCCGGAGCAGGTGACGCATCTCAACCAACTGCATGGCACGCCGTTGACGCCGGGCGAGGAGCAACAGTTGCTGATGCTGCTCGGCGGCCATCCGTACCTCGTGCGCCGCGCGTTGTATCTGGTCGCGAGCAAGCGTATCACCGCCGCGGATCTGTTCAGCCAGGCGGCGGACGACCGCGGCCCGTTTGGCGATCATCTGCGCTATCATCTCTTCCGGCTGTACGGCAAAAAAGAATTGATCGACGGTTTCAACGAGGTCATCCGCAAAAACACCTGCCCCGACGACCGCGTCTTCTTCCGCCTGCGCGGCGCCGGCCTCGTGCGCCAGGAAGCCCGCAACAAAATCCTGCCGCGCTGTTCGTTGTATGCGATTTATTTTCGCGAGCATTTGAAGGGCTAAATCCTGGTTTTACATGAATCGATTCGTATACTTCCATCACCACAATTCGCTACATCGTGATGAGTGTCCACTACGATGACAAGTGATGTGCATACGAATCAAATTTGTACAAGGAGTTTTATGATGAAACGGTCAACCTTCCTCAATTTCGCCGCCCTAATTGCTTTGTTACGACAAACGACAAGTACCCAGCTTTTAAAACTTGCATGGCTGATTATTTTTCTAACTGAGGTAAATATTTTCGGACAAACCACACAGTTTACCGATATCTTCGCATCGCTGAAGGGAGTTTACTACAGTTCAATTGCCTGGGGTGATTATGACAACGATAGCGATTTGGATATTTTATTGACTGGACGGGATCCCAACTTTAACAACGTCTCCCAAATCTATCGCAATGATTCTGGGAATTTTGTGGACATCAATGCAGGTCTAACAGGAGTATCCCTGGGTTCGGTTGCCTGGGGTGATTATGATAACGATGGCGATTTGGATATCTTGCTAACGGGCTGGTTAAGTGGCTTGAGGATTTCAAAAGTTTATCGTAATGATAATGGAAAATTTGTGGACATCAATGCAGGTCTAACACAAGTATATCAAAGCTCTGCCGCTTGGGGCGACTATGACAATGATGGCGACTTGGATATCCTGTTGACCGGAGACACGTACTTCTCTACATTCTTCTCTAAAGTTTATCGTAATGATGGCGGCAATTTTGTGGATATTGAAGCTAATTTGACCGGTGTTTATGACGGTTCTACCGCCTGGGGTGATTATGACAATGATGGCGACTTGGATATTTTGTTAACGGGCTCTGGCAATTCAAAAATCTATCGCAATGACGATGGAAAATTTGTGAACATTAACGCCGGTCTAACAGGATTAGGAGTAGTTCGAAGTTCTGCTGCCTGGGGTGACTATGACAATGACGGCGATTTGGATATCTTACTGACGGGCTGGAACTCCAATGCTAAGGAAGTCTCAAAAGTATACCGCAATGATAGTGGTAATTTTGTTGACATTCAAATTAATTTGATTGGGGTTGGAAATAGTTCGGTAGCTTGGGGTGACTATGACAACGATGGTGATCTAGATATTTTGTTGACTGGTGAGGATTCCAATTTTAACAAGAGCTCTAAAGTCTATCGCAATGACAATGGGAATTTTGTGGATATCAATGCGGGTCTAACTAATGTCTCTGAAGGTTCTGTTGCTTGGGGCGACTATGATAATGATGGTGATTTGGATATTTTATTAACAGGGCAAGATGCGAACCGCGATCTCATCTCTAAAGTCTTTCGGAATAACAATCCGAAAGCGAACTCAATTCCAACAGCACCAACAAACTTATTCAGTTCGGTGAGCGGAAATTCAGTTACTTTGAGTTGGAATAAATCAATTGATTCCGAAACAAAATCGAACGCCTTGACTTACAACCTTAGGGTAGCAACGACTGCAGGTGGGACACAAACCGTCTCACCGATGGCAAATGTATTGACTGGGTATCGAAAGGCGCCGAAATTGGGTAATACAAATCATAGAAATAGTTGGACAATTAAAAAATTATCGAAGGGGAAATATTATTGGAGTCTACAGGCCATTGATAACACATTTGCAGGTTCCGTTTTTTCACCTGAACAAAGTTTTTCAATAGCCACTCCGTCATCTCCTAAAAACCTTCGCGCTGATGCTGGTTTTGAAAAAGTTACACTAAGTTGGGATAAAGTTGATGAAGTAAATTTTCTTCGCTACCGTATCTATGGTGGACCTTCGCCAAGACCAACTACTGTGGTTGATTCTACCGATAACGTTAACGATGCTATCAAAACGATTATGAAGTTGACCAATGGTATAACATATTATTTTCGTGTGACAATGATTAATAGTAGTTATGAAGAAAGTGACTACAGCGATGAGGTCAATACTACTCCAGCTCTGTTTACTGACATCTCCGCTCCGCTGGTCGGCATTAGTGATGCTTCCATTGCCTGGGGTGATTATGATAACGACGACGATTTGGATATCTTATTGATGGGCTCAGGTGTTTCAAAAATCTATCGCAATAACGCAGGAAAGTTTGAGGATATTGAAGCTAATTTGACCGGTGTTGATGACGGTTCTGCTGCCTGGGGCGATTATGACAACGATGGTGATTTGGATATCTTGCTCACGGGAGACCAAAACAGTAGCACTCTTGACGGCGAAATCCAAAAAGTTTATCGCAATGAAAATGGAAATTTTGTGGACATCAATGCCAATCTAATAGCTGTCCGATCAAGCTCGGCTGCCTGGGGCGATTATGACAACGATGGCGATTTGGATATTTTATTGACGGGCGCAGGTATTTCAAAAGTCTATCGCAACAATCGCGGAAATTTCGAAGATATCAAGGCGGCGCTAACGGGAATAAGTGGGGGTTCAGTAGCATGGGGTGATTATGACAACGATGGCGATTTGGATATTCTGTTGGCGGGCTCGGGTTATTCAAGAATCTATCGAAATGACGCGGGAGATTTTGTGGATATCAAAGCCGGTTTGCAAGGTGCATACGGCAGTTCCACGGCTTGGGGCGATTATGACAATGACGGCGATTTGGATATTTTGTTGGCGGGCTCAAATGTTTCAAAAGTCTATCGCAATGACGAAAGAAATTTTGTGGATATTGAAGCTAAGTTGGCAAGTGTTGAAGACGGTTCTGTTGTCTGGGGCGATTATGACAACGATGGCGATTTGGATATCCTACTAACAGGAAGAATCTGTTTCATTGAATCAAAAAATAAGTGGGTTTCCAAAGTCTATTCCAATAATGGCGGCAGCTTTGTGGAAATTAACGTTGGTCTTCCAGAGTTTGAGAATCCGAATTGTTATGTTACAGGTTCCATTGTCGCTTGGGGTGATTATGACAAGGACGGAGATTTGGATATTCTTCGGGTAAGTATAGGCGTTTCAAAAATCTATCGGAATAATTTTGAAACCGTGAAGGTGATTCCCACACCGCCCGCCAATCTTACATCTACAGTATCTGGAAATTCAGTAACTCTAAGTTGGGCTAATTCAACCAGCAGCCAAATCACTCAAAGTACTCTAACCTATAATATTCGTATGGGAACAAATTCTGGCGGAGTTCAAAAGGTTTCCCCGATGACAGATGTAATAACTGGCTATCGTAAAGTCCCCCAATTAGGGAATACGTACCACAGAAAAAGTTGGACAATCAAAAACTTACCAAGAGGAACATACTATTGGAGTGTTCAGGCAGTCAATCACGCATTTCTGGGTTCTGAGTTTGCAGCGGAACAAAGCTTTGCAACTATAACGCTGGCTGCGCCTCAGAATTTAGCCGCCACTGCCGGCAACGGACAGGTTCTTTTGCAATGGAGCAAGAATACAGATGCTGGTTTTTTCTATTATCGGATTTACAGCGATAAATTCCCTGATCCAACGGTATTGATTGATTCCACCAGAAACTCAGGCGATACGACAAAGGTTATTAGAGGGCTTACTAATGGTCAATTATATTATTTTAGGATAACGGCGATTGACGCCAACGGCAATGAAAGCGCTTATTCAAATGCAGTTAGCGCCATGCCCAACACCGTCGCCCTCTTTACGGAATTCTCGCACAATCTTCAGCAAATTTCATACGGCAATGGAGGCTGGGGCGATTATGATAACGACGGGGATTTGGATATTTTATTGGGCGCTCGCCTTTATCAAAATGATAAAGATCGTTTTAGTGAAACTAATACTGATTTGTTCGGTACAGGAGCAACCGCGTGGGGCGATTATGATAATGATGGTGATTTAGATATTCTATCAGTAGGTTCTGCGGACCTATTTAGAAGCGCGCCTACAATAATTTACAGAAATAACGCTGGTAGGTTTGAGGATAGCGGCAGTTTGCTGCCCGGTTTGAATTCTGCCGCGGCGGCTTGGGGTGACTACGATAATGACGGCGACTTAGATATTTTGCTCACGGGCGACCGCGCTCCTTTTGACTCTCGAGCCACAATTCCAATTTCCACGATCTATCGTAACGACAATGGAAGTTTTGTGAACGCGCAAGCTTCTTTGGCAGAAGTTTTTAATGGCGCCGTAGCTTGGGGCGATTATGATAATGACGGCGACTTGGATATTTTGTTAACGGGGATAATTGCATTTGATGTTTTTTCACGTACTGTCGTTTCGAAGATTTATAGAAACGATAAAACGGCTTTTGCAGATATTCGAGCATCGTTACCTGGAGTATCAAGCAGCGCCGTTGCCTGGGCCGATTATGACAGCGATGGAGATCTTGATATCTTATTAACGGGCTTTTCGGATGACGGACCTATCTCCAAAATATTTAAAAACGATAACGGTAATTTCTTGGATATTAAAGCATCGCTCATAAGAGTATCCAGTAATTCCGTTGCCTGGGGTGACTATGACAACGACGGCGATTTGGATGTTCTCTTAGCGGGCCACACCGGATCAGAATATGTTTCTAAAATTTATCGAAATGATAACGGAAACTTTGTGGATATCGGTTTTTCGCTGCCTGCGGACGTTATCATTTACTTTGTTGCCTGGGGCGATTATAATAATGACAAAAATTTAGATATCCTGCTTTCGGGTCGGCTAGATTCTTCTCCTTTTACTTCTATCTTAAAAATCTATCGGAACAATATTGTCGCCGCAAATACCTCCCCTGACCCTCCAACTGAACTCGCATATTTTACGTCCGGGGATTCTGTGATCTTAAATTGGAAAAAAGCAAAGGACAACAAAACCGCCCAAGAGGCCTTGACCTATAATATACGCATCGGAAGTAAACCGGGTAAACTAGATATCGTTTCGCCCATGTCAATTTTAAACACCGGTTTTCGCCAGGTTCCGAAATTTGGCAATGCCGGACATACAAATAAATGGACAATCAGAAGAAACTTGCCCGAGGGAAAGTATTACTGGAGTGTCCAAGCTATTGATAACGCCTATGCGGGTTCACAGTTCGCACCAGAACAAAGTTTTGTTGTCGGTCAGCCACCAAGCGTGGTACTAATCCCCCCACTTTCTCCGAACGTAGGCCAGCCCGTTTTGATAGCCGCCAATGTTACTGATAGAAGTGGCGTCGCCAAGGTTGCATTGAACTACCGTAAAGGAGGATCCAGCAGCTTTACTTCAGCTTCTATTTCTCAGACCGGTAGCATATATCAAGCTATTATCCCAGAAGACGCTATTACATCGCGAGGCATAGAATACTTCATCGAGGCCACGGATTCGGTTGGTAACACGAGCCGTACTCCACAATCAGGTGTTTTTTCTATACAGGTGAAAATCCCTAAACCAGGTTTAACAAAAGAAAGTGCCCAACCCCATGGTAGCGAACAAAACGCGTATCGTCTTTGCTCCGTGCCATTAGATTTAGATAACAAAGACGCCAGAGCCGTGTTGGAAGATGATTTAGGCCAATACCGAAAAAGTCGATGGCGCTTTTATGCGCTTCAAGCTGACCAAAGTTACACGGAGCTACCTGACATCTCTCCGATCATGGCGCCAGGGAAAGCGTTCTGGCTAATCGTCAAAGACCCAAGCAAAATCATCAGCACTGGCGCAGGAAAATCCAATCGAAGCGATAGTGTATTCGTTATACCCTTGCATGCAAGATGGAACTTTGTGGCGAATCCGTACAATTTTTCCATCCCTCTAAGCAACGTTACGTTGAAGAACGGCAACACGTTGAGAGTATTAGATTCGCTTAAAATTCGCTCTTATTTGGGCCACTGGAACGATGCGGCCAATGATAATGAGAAGATCACGGAATTAAAACCCTTTGAAGGTTATGCCGTGTTTAGCGATTCCTCCGGTACGCTTTTGATCAACCCCGATCTTTCCAACTTAACCGGCCCGTTCACTAAGACATCAATTGCAACCAATAATGGGAAAGTTTCGTGGTCAATCCATATCCTCGCCCAATGCCAAGAAGCGCGTGACGAAGACAATGTCGCCGCTATTGTTTCGAGTGCCTCCGACACTCGTGACGACCTCGACCAACCCGAACCGCCCGTCATCGGCGAATACGTCTCCGCTTATTTCCCTCATCGCGAATGGAACACGCTGGCGAAAACATACTGCATTGACGCGCGTCCCGTGCCCACCGACGGTGAAGTTTGGGAATTCGAAGTCAAAACCAACATCCGCGACAAAGTGAATTTGACGTTTGAAGGCATTGACGAGGTGCCGAACGAGTTTGAAGTTTGGCTGGTGGATGACGCGCTGAAAATCACGCAGAATTTGCGCGAGACGAATCATTATGCCGTTGCCGGTTCCGAGCAGCCGAAACAGCTCAAGCTCGTGGTGGGCAAGCATGATTTCGTTGGCGAGAAATTGGCCGGCGCACAGCTCATTCCCACGAGCTATGAATTGTCGCAGAACTTTCCCAATCCGTTCAACCCGGCCACGACGATTCGCTACGGCCTGCCGCAAGCGAAGCGGGTGACGTTGAAGATTTATAATCTGCTCGGCGAGGAAGTGGCGCTCATCATGAATGATGAGCTACGGGCCGCCGGCTATCACGCGGCGATTTGGGACGGACGGGATAAAAATGACAGGGTTGTCGCGAGCGGGGTTTATGTTTATCGCATGCAGGCGGGCAGCTTTGTGATAACAAAGAAACTCGCGTTGATCAAATAAGGCCAAGTGAAGTCCGACTTGCGCCGTAGAATTTTGCAAGTTTTGCAGGCTTTCCCGGCGCAAGTCGGACTTCGCACCGCCGTTTATTTTTACGTTTTACTATTCACGTTTTATGCAAAACCTGTTGAAATCAATGGCCGCCGTCATCATGTTGTCCGGCGCGACCGTCACGGCGCAAATCGCATTTCGCGACGCGCCGCGAATCGTGCCGGGGCAGGTGGTGATCAAGTATAAAACGGCAAGCAACCCCCTCGCCGCGTTCGCGAGCTTGGAAACGCTCGGCATCACCGTCGTCAAATCGCTGCCGGAACTTTCAGTGGTCGTGGGCGAGTTCCCGTCGGCAAAGAATGTCGAAGACATGGTGCGCACCTGCAGTGCTTTGCCCAATGTCGAATATGCCGAGCCGAATTATTATGTTTATGCAATGGAAGGAGAAAAATACGAGAAAAATGATAGCGGACACGAGACGGCGGCGGAGCGGAAACGCGCGACGATCATTCCCAACGATACGCGTTTTAATGAGCAGTGGTATCTCCATCAAGAAAATGACGCCGACATTGACGCGCCGGAAGCGTGGGATATCACGACCGGGAGTTCCGAGATGATTGTCGGTATTGTGGACACCGGCATCGATTATGATCACGAAGATCTCAAAGACAATATTTGGCGCAATCCCGGAGAAAGCGGCGGCGGTAAAGAGAGCAACGGCGTTGATGATGACGGCAACGGCTATACGGATGATTGGCGCGGTTGGGATTTTGCCAACGACGACAATGATCCCTATGATGACAATGGCAGTGGAACGCATGCCGCCGGTATTGTTGGAGCTGCCGGCAATAACGGCAAAGGCATTGCCGGCCTCAATTGGCGCGTGAAATTGATGGCGCTCCAGTTTTTTCGCGGAGACGGATCCGGCACGACAGAAGATGCTATTGAGGCGATTGTCTATGCGACTAAAATGGGGGCGAAAATTCTCTGCAACAATTGGGGCGGCAGCGGCGATTCGCGCTCTTTGCAAGATGCGGTTCAATATGCCCATGAAAACGGCGTTTTGTTTATTGCGACGGCCGGACGCGCAGGCATTGATGTTGATGCCACGCCCATTTATCCCTCCGGTTATGATCTTCCGAACGTCGTTGCCGTCACCAGTTCCGACCGCGACGATAAACTGATCGGCAATTTTGGCCGGCGCTCGGTCGATCTCGCCGCCCCGGGCTTGAGCATTTTAAGCGCCCAACCGCTGAACCGGTATCAGCTCTTGTCGACGGGCGCCACTCCGCAGGTGGCGGGAGTTTGCGCTTTAGTGTGGGCGCAATATCCAAATTTAAAATCGCATCAAGTGCTCATTCGCGTTCTCGGCTCGGTGGACCGCAAATTCGAATTTACCAATCTGATGACGACGGAGGGACGATTGAATGCCGCGAAAGCGCTTTCGGCCAATCCCATTGTTGCCTTCACAATGGCAGTTAATAACACCACCGACACCGTCGGCCCTTATGTCGTTCAAACCAGTGTCGTTGACGATGGCATGATCAGCAGCGTTCTTTTAGCTTACACCGTCAATGGGAAGCAGGCTGATACATTAAAGATGACGCCGGGTGAGAACGATATCTACGTGGCGAATATTCCCGGCCAACCATTCAACAGCAACATTTCCTATATGGTGATGGCAACGGATAATGATGGCAACCGCACAGCCGGCCTGACTTTTAGTTTTTCAGTCGGCACGATGCCCGCTCCTCTTTTCGACTTTAGGACGTTCCCCAGAGTTACGAACGATCCGGCCCCGTCCTTTGAGTGGCAAGATATTCCGGAGGCAACCGCCTATCACGTCAGTCTTTCATTCAATCCGGATTTCTTCCCGGGCTTTGTTGATTCGACGAGGGCACCTTCTTATAAGGTGCCCTCGCCATTGCCGGATGGAACCTGGTATATTCGTATCCGCTCCGTCCTCGAATCCGACGTTGTCAGCCTTTGGTCCAAGGGAGAATTTTTCACCGTGGACGCAGCTGCTCCAGGCGACGCCACGATTCGCGTGAATGGTGATTCAGCTTATACCAAAACCCGGGCGGTCATCTTGCGATTTGACGCTTCCGGCGTGAGGCCCGGCATCGATTCGGTTCGTTTTGCCAACGGCGATGAAAGCGAAGAAGTGCGATGGTCGTTGTTTGAAGCAAGAACGCGCGCCTGGCAATTGGCCGAGGGCAAAGACGGGCTGCGCCAGGTTTACATCCAATTTAAAGATCGCGCCGGAAATTGTTCCGAACCCGATTCCGACGGCGTTTTTCTCGACACGGCGCCGCCGGTTTTTTCGCCGGCTTCATTGCGCGTCAATCCTGCCAGGCCCGGCGCCGGCGATACTGTGAGGATCACCTTGGATCCGCCGCAGGATGGCAGCGGGATTAAAAGTTTTGATTGGTTTTACCGTCGCGCCGGTGAAAATTGGCGAAGCGTTCCGCTCCGAAATAATTCAGCGCTAATTCCGCCGGAGTTTATAACCCCTCGCGGCGTGGATTTTAAAATTGCGGCGGAAGATTCGGCCGGCAATCTCGGCTTCTTTCGCAACGACCGCTTGAATTTTTTCTCGCTTCCCGTGTCCGTTCGTCCGGGAGAGGCCGGCAGTTTCCCGGGTTCGCCCGGCGGAACGACCGCTGCGGCTTATCGGCTGGTTTCTTTGCCGCTCATCGTGGAAAATCCGGCGGTGTCGGAGGTTTTTACGAATCTAGGCGTTTATGGCCACAAACGCGACTATCGTTTCTGGCGATTGGAGGCCGATAGACACTGGCGCGAAGAAGGCGATCAGCTTAAAGTTCAGCCCGGCGAGAGTTATTTCCTGATCACACGCGCAAGCAAACGGCTGTCGAATAAATCCGCCGGCATCACGGCGCAAGCCGCGGACGGCGCTTTGGGCAACTTTGCCGGTTGGAAATTGCGGGCCAATGATTGGACGCTGATCGGCAACCCGTTTAATTTTGAAATCGCTCTCGAGAACTTGCGGCTCAAAAACATGAATCTTCGTCTTGACTCGACGCAAAACGTGTGGTCTTATAACGGCGACTGGGAAATGAGTCCGGCGCGTTTGGAAAAATGGGGCGGCCTCGCGGTGTTCAATAGCGACGCGGCCGACACGTTGCTTTATTTGTCGCCGTTTGATAATGAATCTCCCGGGTCGCCAGCGGCAGGCAAAAAGACTTTCCATCCGTCCAACGCCGGGAACGAATGGTTATTGCCGGTTCGCGCCGAAAGCCGGGCCGGTCGAGATCATGACAATTATTTGGGCGTGCGCCAGGGCGCCAAAGCGGGGCGGGATGAATTCGATTACATTGAGC
>Ga0247727_10015268_pt1 | contig 12629 bp, 10 predicted proteins | sample WisWelCaveWW1625_FD_202498 | JGI IMG/M metagenome (GOLD analysis project Ga0247727, IMG submission 202498) | Biofilm microbial communities from Wishing Well Cave, Virginia, United States - WW16-25 | ecosystem: Environmental > Aquatic > Deep subsurface > Groundwater > Cave microbial mat | place... | reverse complement strand
TCTGATGAGAGCTAAAGTAAACGGTGTTACGGATATCCAACTAGTCTACCATTGGGAGTTTGTTTGCTCTCCTGCTGGAGCCCCGCGCCTCAATAATCAGGGAAACTCACAGGCCAGTTTTTTCGCAACAGCGCCAGGACTCTACTGCATCAAAGTTACGGTCGATGGGAGCAGCTTACCGTTGCCTCAGTCCACTGCAGAAGCCAAGATCAGAGTGAGTTCCATAGAAGCGACTCCGATGCGCACTGTGCTGGACTATCCATCAGATCTCGGTGTGCCCGACTTAGGTTTCGGCTGTGTCAAGGCCCGATCGAAAAAAACAGCCACAATCAATGTTAAGAATAAAGGAGACTTGAAATTCACTCTTCAGATACCCTGGGAAACGTCTTCAATATTTAGGAAATCCGTACAGTGGGTTCGCCTCAACCCCGAGTTTACAAAAAAGTTTACGATCACATTTAGACCGCCTACAGCAGGAACATTCTATCGGATTATACAATTTGCCACCAAACCTGATCTGGGATTTCAACCTCGCCCTTATGTAATTAAAGGCAAAGGAGTCGATGCTCTTAGCGAGTGCAATTTCAGTCCTCTTTCCCGCTATGCGGCTCTCACTCCTACTCTAGAAAATATCTTGCATACTATCACATTCAACAGAACTTCTCTGACTATTTCCGCTTCCGCTGCAGCTCAAGAGGTAAATACAATTCGCATACAGATGATGAACTTGGCAGGAGCAAGAATTTTGGATCGCGAAGTTGCAGGAGATACTCTTGACATTGCTTTAGCGACTGTGGATGGTCACAAGCTCGCTAACGGCATCTATCTCTATGTAGTGACCGTTGTAGGGATTAACGGCGATATGCAAAGAAGTGGTCTTCAGAAGATTATTTTTCAGCGATAGCAAAACGCTATTTCTCTTTAAGTCGTCCGATCGCGAGCAAGATGCCATGCAATAGCGCTTGCGGCCTTGGGGGACAGCCCGGAATATAAACATCGACGGGAATGATCTTGTCCACGCCGCCCATGCTCGCGTAGCTCTCGCCGAAAATTCCCCCGCTGCACCCACACGCTCCGACCGCGACGACGAGCCTTGGCTCCGGCGTGGCTTCGTAGGTTTTCTTAAGCGCTATTTCCATGTTGCGCGTCACGGGCCCTGTTACGAGCAACATATCGGCGTGTCTGGGCGAAGCAACAAAATGCAAGCCAAAGCGTTCCAGATCAAAAACAGGGTTGTTGAGCGCAGCGATTTCCAGCTCGCAGCCGTTGCACGAGCCCGCATCAACTTGGCGAATATGGAGCGATCGCTTGAATATGCGGGCAATCTCTCGCTGAGTTTGTTTGCCCAAAACTTCTATGCTTTCTTCTTTGTCTGACTTGCTCACATTCACCCATTTCCCATTCGCGAACTCGGCACTGGTTTCCAGGCGCTCTTTCAGAATAGTTGCCAGTTCAAATTCTTTGGTCATGCGAATCGCTTCGGGATAAACATCGGCGCACAACCCGCAAAAGATGCACTTGGCATACGACAGTTTTACGACAGTTTTCTCTTGTCGAGTTTCTATCGAAATCGCTCTGGTAGGGCAAACGCGTTCGGCCAGCCTGAGCTTCTCCAGAGTAGCTTGAGAAAAATCGATCACCGGTTTGCCTAGAAAATGATCCGATATCTCTTCGGGTTTTCGGGGATATCGTGTCGTTACTTTCCCAGCGGCAAGCGCTTTACGAAGAATATGAATCATTGAAAACTCCTAGCGATCATTCCCGGAATACGAAAGATTAAAGCTCTTATTGATAAGAGGAAAATCGGGCACGATGTTCCCCTGCACAGCGAAAACCAAGGCGGGCCAATTATGAAATGAGGGCTCGTCGATTTTGTATCTGAAAATTTTTCCTTCGTTGTCGGTTTGAACAAAGTGAAGCGTCGGCCCGCGCCACGTTTCGGCATAGCCTAAAGAACAAGCGTTAACAGGAATGTTTTCAAGGGGCACCACGATCTCTCCAGGTGTTATTTTTATCAATATCTGGTCGATAATTTTGACGGATTCAAAAATTTCATCGACGCGCACTTTGGTACGAGCGTAGACATCGCCCTGCTCGTACACGGGTACCGCGAAATCACAATGTTTGTAGAGTAAATGCGAATGATCGCGCCGCGCGTCCCGATTAATGCCCGAGGCGCGCGCGGCGACTCCAACAATGCCAATGTCTTCGGCTGTTTTGCGAGTGAGTACTCCCGTCGTCTCTAATCGGTCCATCACCGAGGCGCTCTTCCAGAGCAATTCAGCCAAGTCAGCCAACTCTTCTTTCAGCTTTTCGAGGGTCTCACGAATTAACGGATAAACAGAAGAAGCAAGATCGCGGCGAACGCCGCCAAGTGTATTCATGCTGCGCAAGAGCCTCGATCCCGTTAGCTTTTCGTTCAATTGCATGACTTTTTCTCGTAAACGCATCGCATGCGCATAGCCCACCAAAAACGCGACATCGTTCGCGATCATGCCGATGTCACTCAGATGATTATAGATGCGTTCTAACTCCAAAAAGAGCATTCGTAACCATTGGGCCCGTTCGGGAATTTCGACCTTCGCTAATCGCTCGGCTGCCAGACAAAATGCAGTAGAGTGCGCAAACGTCGCATCGCCCGAAATGCGTTCTGACACGTGTAAGGCTTTTGCCATCGAGTTGCCTTCACAGAGTTTTTCAATACCCTTATGAACGTAGTAGAGTTGCATCTGCAAATTGATAATCGGTTCTCCCGCCACGCTAAATCGAAAATGCCCCGGCTCGATGATGCCCGCATGCACGGGCCCTACAGGAATTTCGAAGACACCCTCGCCCTCCACTTGGCGAAACTCAAAATCTCTTTCTATTCTGGCAATCTGTGTGTTGAATCCAAAATCTTTGCGCATCGCATATGTCTTGTCAGGCCAATCGGGCAGCGCCCACAATTTTTTCAGATTCGGGTGGTTTATGGGGGTAAGTCCAAAGGTATCTTGGATTTCGCGTTCTGCCCAGTTGGCGGCAATCATGTGAGCTGTAACCGAAGGGAATTGAGCTAACGGAGAAGCAACGGTAGCCTGAAGGACAACAAAGAGATCTTTTTCTTTGAGTGAAAAAGCATAATAAAGTTTGAACGAGTTTGAGTGAGTGCGCTCATCGGTCGCCCAAGCCGACACGAAATGCGCTCGATACTGATGATGCAAATAAATGCACATTTTCGGGAGCCAATCCAGCTTTTGTTCAGTCAGTATACAATAGAGTTCATTGTGCTGAACTTTGATATCAGAAAGACAATGCCCGAACTGCGTGCGCAATTCAGAGATAACTATCTCCGTTGACACTAGGGTTTCACCACCTTGGCCGCTTGCTCAATGAGCTGATGCAGTGGACTCGGAATATAGAATCCCAACATCAGTATAAGCAAGAACAAAACAATAAGAGGGAAAAATGCAGACGAATTCGCCTCGCCAAACGTTAATTCTTCTTTGGATGGGCCAAAAACCATCTGTCCGATGTGATATAAGAACCCTGCGAAGGCAATGGCGAGCAAGAGCAAAATCAAGGCCGCAAGCCACCACTCTTTTTCCAAACTGGCCGTAAGAATGAGAAACTCACTGACGAAGAGATTGAACGGGGGCACACCCGTGATCGCCAGTACGCCCAACAAGAGAAAAGCGCCCGTGGCTGGAATGACTTTCATCGCTCCGCTCACGCGGGCCATTTCTTTGGTTTTGAATTTTAGTAAGAGATTTCCCGCTCCCATAAATATAAACGCTTTAGCCAGCGCATGATTTAACATGTGCAAGAGCGCAGCGTAGAGCGCTAATGGCGTGCCCAGGCCAATCCCGGTAGCAATCAGCCCCATGTGCTTGATGCTCGAATAAGCCAGCAAACGTTTGTAATCTTGTTGCACTACGATAAAGAGCACTGCAATGGCGACAGACAGCAAACCAAACATCAACAACAAATTAGATGAAAATTCCGGGCCTACAGGGCTTACCGAAAGGAGCCGATGAAATCGCAAGATGCCGTACATCGCGGCATTGATCAAGACTCCAGAGAGAAGAGCGCTAATCGGCGTCGGCGCTTGGCTGTGCGCATCGGGCAGCCATGTGTGCATCGGAGCCAAGCCCGCTTTGGTGCCGTAGCCAATCAAAATAAAAATAAACGCCAGCTTGAGAATGTGGGCATCGAGCGAGGCGGCGATGCCCGGCTGAATTAAGATATTCCAGTTCAAACTTCTCGATTCAACGTGGGCCAAATCAAGCGTTGAAAAATACACCAGTACAGTTCCGAATAGCGCAAAAGTGATGCCGACCGACCCGATGATGAGATACTTCCAAGCCGCTTCGAGCGATTCTTCTTTGTTATAAAAACCGACTAAGAAGGCCGAAGCGAGCGTCGTCGCTTCGATCGCGACCCAGAGTACGCCCAAATTATTGGCCAGCGCTGCAAGTAACATCGTAAAAATAAAGAGATTGAAGAGAAAATAATACTCTCGCAAGCGTCCGCCGCCAAAAACGCCCTGCTCATACTCGTGCCCTAGATAGCCGACCGAATAAAAAGCAGCCAAGAGCCCGAGCACACATATAATCAAGACAAGATACGCGCTCAACGAATCGGCATAGAGCAGCCCCCCCAAACGAGCTTGAATCGTCACATATGAAGGCGTCGTCAAAACATTCTGAAGTAAGAAGTATCCAAAAAGTGCTGTTAATGCCGATCCCCACACGCTGATCTGTTCCATAAGACGCTTGCGGCCGATAACAGCACAAACGATCGCAGTGCAGAGGGGAATCGCTAACAAAAAATACGGCGCGTTCTCTTGCAAAAAGAAAAAGAGACTGCTTAGCCACGATTGCAACAAATGAGCCCAGGATTCGATTCGTTGTAAAACTTCATTCCACCGCTGCTGGATATTCAAATCAATTTCAGCCCTTTAGTTTGGTCAATTTTTCGACATTGATCGTATCGAAGGTCTCGTTGATGCGATGCAAGAGCACACCCATAATAAAGACGGCTACTAAGACATCGAAGAAGACGCCCAGCTCTACAAGAAGAGGCATCCCTTTGGCAATGGCTATGCCGGTGAGAAAGAGTCCATTCTCCATCGTCAAGAAGCCGATCACTTGCGTCAGCGCCTTCTTACGGGTGACCATTGTGAATAACCCCAGCAAGAGCACGGCGATGGAGATCGTTAAGATATTACGCGACAACTCTACGCCGTTACCCGTAGTCAGAATCGTTCGTGTTAGATAATCGGCGCCGAAAACAAGACCAGCAGCAATCAAGAGCGAAGCGGGGACGTTGAGCGTCAGCTGGGTCTCTTGCTGAATGTTGAGTCTCCTAATCAGTCGAGCAAAGAGCGCCGGAATGATGATGACCTTGAATAAAAAAGTCAGGGCAGCCACCCAAAAAATGTGCTTCTCGCCGCTTAAACCCACACACACGGCGACAGCCGTTAAGAAGAGCGATTGAATCGCGTACAAGCGAACGTGCACGTGCAGACGCTTGATGGCTAACACGAGAAAACTTGATACGAGCATAAAGGCTGCACTCATCTCGATCGCTTGGTCTAATAATTGGGGAGATATTGAAAACATTAGGCTCGGCCTCCCAAGACAAAGTAGAGCACGAGCGCAATGAGCGAGAGCACGAACGAGACGGCCAACAAATCCGGCACACGGAAGAGCCGGAGTTTTGCCGTCGTACATTCGATAAAAGCAACTAATGTTGTCAAAATCAAAATTTTCCCAAGATATATGCCAAAGCCCATCGCGACGGCTGACGGAGAGAAGAGCTGGGCCTCGGGTACGATGCCCCAAGGAAAAAAGAGATTAGCAAGCAAAGTCAGAAAGACCAAAAATTTCATAGAAGCAGCCCACTCAATAAAAGCCCAATAGCGTCCCGAATATTCTAACGTCATTGCCTCGTGCACCATCGTCAGTTCCAAATGAGTTGCAGGGTTATCCACGGGAATGCGCCCCGTCTCGGCCAGCGCAACGATAAAAAGCCCGATGAACGCAAAGAGATGTGAAGGAGCAAACCAACTGAAGCTATTAGGGTTGCTGCTGATCTCGTTAGCGATCACGCCCGGACTTGTCGAGTGCGCTGTGACAGCGATCGTGAAGAGAGATAAAATCATCGCCGGCTCGATTATTGCCGATAAAGACATCTCGCGGCTAGAGCCAAGCCCACCGAAAGCACTCGCTGCATCGAGCCCAGCCAAGGCGAGAAAAAAACGTGCGATCGCGAGCAAGTAGATAATCGCAATGACATCGCCGACAAAAAACAAAGGAACAAACGAGGTAAAAAAGGGCAAGAGCAAGCCAACTGAAAAAGTCGAAACAAAAACGATATACGGCGTTATGCGAAAAATCCACGACGCGTTTTCCGATACGATTACTTCTTTACGCAGTTGCTTCGCCAAATCATAGTAAGGCTGCCAGAGGCTAGGCCCTTGGCGATTGGTCATAAACGCTTTCACTTTGCGGGCCCAGCCGATAACCAACGGAGCCAACAAGAGAAAAATCAAGAGTTGACTTAATATGACAGCCATCCTCAAGACTAATTGATTCCAGTCCATAGGATTATCTCACCCACAAAAGCAAAAGAACCAAGGCGACAAAAATATAGGCCAGATAGGTATTGATACTCCCGGTCTGGAGGCGCTGAGCCATTCTTGAAATTCGTAGTACAAAGGCAGAAATGGGCTGGTACAGATAGGTTTCGAAAGGCGTGGCGCTGTGCAAATTGTAGCGAATGCGCTTGGGCACATAGGTCGAGACATCAGTTTCAATTTGAACTTCTTTGCGCGGCTGATAAATGCTTTGAAAAATAAGTCGAATCGGCTTAGAAAATCCTGTCGCCGTATACTCGGTGCGCGACGTCAGCCGGGGCAGGCCACAGGCCCACGTCGGCGCGATGCGCGTCCGGAGGTTGCTCGAAAAATAAGCGATCGCCAAGGCCACAAAAATCACTAATATCAGAATCAAGCCGAGCCCCAAAGGCGAAATCGGCACACCCAGAGTGAAGCTACTGGTCGTAGGAGCAGTCAAGATAAACCAATTTATCTCCAGTTGTTGCGAGAAGGAAAAATGAGCTGACAAAGTTCCTTCAAAGAGTTTTGCGATCAGGTTGTCAAAAAGTTTTAGCACGAAGACTGGTAATACTCCAAGCGCCACACAAAGCACCGACAAAAGCCCCATGCCCCACTTCATATTGCTGGACACTTCCTGTGCGTGCTCTGTCTGCGTGCTTCTTGGAAGGGCTAAGAAAGTGATGCCAAAGGCCTTCACAAAGCAGGCTGCCGCCAAGGCTGCCCCGAGAGCCAAGAGTGCAGCGCTCAGTGGCACCAGAATTTTTACGGCCAACTCGGGCACTTCTAAGCCGCGTAAGAGCGATTGAAAAGTAAGCCACTCGCTGATAAAACCGTTGAGTGGGGGCAGCGCCGAAATTGAAAGAGAGCCAATCAAAAAACAAACCGCCGTCCAGGGCATCTTTTTGATTAACCCGCCGAGAGATTCGATATTACGCGTGTGCGTCTGGGAAAGTACGGCGCCAGCTGCCAAGAAGAGCACGCTTTTGAAGACAGCGTGGTTGAGTAAGTGATATAACCCAGCGATCAGCGCGACTCCCGCCAAGATAATAAATTTGTCTTGGTACGATGCAAAAATCATAGCGAGACTGACGCCAATCAAAATAATGCCCATATTTTCGATGCTCGAATACGCCAACAATTTTTTCAAATCTTTTTCAGTTGTCGCGTACAAGATGCCGAGAATCGCCGAGAGTGACGCAAGCACCAAGAGCACTGCCCCCCACCACCAGACGAGTTCAAGCCGCATAAAATCGAAGAAGATTCGGAGCAACCCGTAGACCGCCGTTTTTATCATTACGCCGGACATGAGCGCCGAGATCGGACTGGGTGTGACAGAGTGAGCATAGGGTAGCCAGATATGCAAGGGCACGAGGCCCGCTTTGGTGCCAAAGCCAATCAGTGCAAAGACGAACACCAAATTTTTAATAAGCTCAGGGAAGCGTCCGGCGGCATCGCGGAATGCCGAAAAATCAAAAGAATTAGCCTGCTGATAAAAGAGCAAGAAAACTAAGAAGAGAAAGGCCGTCCCCACATGCATCATCACTAAATAAATGAATCCCGCTTGCCTGTTCTCACTCTTCTCCTGCTCGAAGACGACTAAGAAATAAGAAACGATCGACATGATTTCCCAGACAATTAAGAAGAGCATCGCATTGTTGGCCGTCACCACGAGCAGCATCGAGAGAATAAAGAGATTGTAAAGCAGGCCCAAAAGCGCCACCGGGCGCTTGCCCTCGTACTCTCGTGTGTACCCGATCGCATAGACCGAGATGGGAATCACTAAGAGAGATATGATGAGCACAAAGAAAGCACTCAGCGCATCCATCTGTAAACTGAAGCCGCTAAAAAGTTTGACTAGAGAAGCAATGTTGGTGAGAGAAGAGAGCCAGTACAACGGAATCTGCACGGCTGATTCGATCAGATTCGTATCTTTGTTTTGCGTCAGAGGGCCAAGCAAGACCCAGAGGCTCGAAATGAGCCCAGAAACTCCGCCGAGCGCGGCAAACAGAAAAGCAACGTAATAGCTTCGTCGAGGTCGTAAGCACCAGAGGCCTGCGGCGGCGGCACCCATGACATAAAATGCGATAGACCAGCTAAAAAAAAATGAGGCGTCCGGCACAATTCCCTTTCACCACTGAGACTCATAAGCACTGAAAATTCATAGAAAATAGGCTCAGCGTATGTCCATAGTTTTAGGGGATAGTCTGGCAACTTGTCAAGCACAGATGTGTTTTGCCTATTGATTTGTTATAATAAATTCGCTTCTGAAGAGTTTTTGCACTTATTTACAGCACACTGATGTTGAATCTTATTTATACCCTTCTGATGAAGCAAGTAAGATCTTATAGGAGGATCGATCGCAGATGGTTCAACGTTTTCAGTCACTTCGTCGTTCTCATAAATTTTTGTTAGGGTTGGTCGCATTCGCTCTTGTTTGTACGGGTGTCTTTGGCGTCTCGGCACTCAACAAATCAGAGAATCAACAGGCTACGGCGCAAACGGCCGAGCCCGCCAAGTGCAATGTCAGTGTGCAGGGCTACACTGTGAGTTCGACAGGCCCGACGGCTGCCTGCAACTTCACGCTCGACTTAACCCAGAGTGGCCTGCAGCAAGATTTGGAGAGCATCAAGCAGACGCTCGCGACGCTGCCCGGCCAAAAGTCCGTCAACGAGATCAAAGATATTTTGGAGACCATCGGAGCCAAAGTCGCCGATAAACAAGACGTCACGAAGATTGTCGACAAAATAGACAATCTCGCTGAACGCGGCTACGAAGCCAAGTTCGGCTTTGGCTCGAAACTGGGCACGGCCGTCTTTGCGACGTCGCTGACCAAGCACGTCGGAAATGTAAATTTTCAGGCAATGGGCTATGCCTCACTGCCCAGCGATGCAAATTTACCTAAGCTCTGTGGCGAAGTGGGAGCCGGTCAAGACCTGACGCTCAGCCTTGGCGCGTGTCTTGACAAAGAGCTGATTCAACGTTACATCACCCTGGGGTATCAACTCAAAGCGTTTAATGGATTCACGCCGACTATTGGGCTTGCATTCTCGGACAAGGGAATCTCGGCCTCGCTCGTCGTCAACGGCCAGGGGATTCGATAGCAAACGCCAAAAGCTCTTAGCAAATTATAAGGAGCTAAGCTTTTTGAGAAAAGAACTACTGCTGCAGTCGCGTGTGTAGTCAATCTTCACACAGCCAACTTGACTGGAGCTATTGTAAGCACAACTGATAGCAAGACTGATCTATCAGAAATGAACCTAAAGCAAGTCAATATAAAGAGAGCGAAACTTCAAGGAGCAATGCTAACTAAGGCACAGCTAAATGAGGCCGACTTATCGAATGCAATTTTGGAAGGTGCAGCTCTTATTCACACCAATTTATGTGGGGCTAATTTAGAGAATGCGTGTCTAGATGGAGCCACTTTATCCGATGCACGCCTTGATCAAGCTACCAGGACTTACGCGAATCAACACAAATAAGCAGCCACAGCCCGGCGCGCAAGGGACCATTGGTAGTCGTACCAAGAAACAGCCGTTCGCAAGCGTTGCCATTCCAGCCTAGGATCATTGCATTCTAATTTTTGAAAAGCTAAACTTTAACTAACCGGTGGGACCAAACAATCTCATTAACTAAGCCTGTGTTTGGTGCCTGTCAAACTTAGAGGGAGGTTGCCTGTGTGGAGGGAGAAGGTAGCGGTCGGATGTCTATTGACCTCGGTGTCAGTCTTAGGACTGGTGTGGAGTGCACTAGCGTCGCCTGTCAACTTAATCGTTACAGCTTACAAAGACCTCATCCGGTTTCAAGCTCATGGGCCAGTGCAAGAGCTGCGGGTGGAGATTCTTTCCTTAAGTGGCCAGAAGCTAGTTGACTCTGGAACAGTTCATGGATCTGTGCTGGAGTGGAGTCTGGGGAATAACCAGAGGATGCTTGCTGCCAGTGGGGTTTATCTCTATGATGTCACGGTGAAGGACGCCTCCAGCCAACCGAGTAAATACCAAGGAAAACTGGTGATATTAAGAGGTATGATCAGGGTCAGCCAGTCAACCATAATCGCTGCACTCCCTATCACTGGTTCATCCTTAAAATCTGCGCAGATCAGTCCAGCGACCCAACTCCCAGATCTTACCCGCTCCCAAAACTTTATGGATGAAACGCCGACCAAAATTCATCTTTCTGGTCCGCAGAAATCCAAAGGAAAACGCCACATCAACGACGTTGATCTCGAAACGCTCATCCTCTCGGATGAGTTCAGCGATGTCGTCACCAGCGATTATAGGGACAAACTTGTTGACTTAGATCGCGATCACATCGCCGATGGCGTGCTCCATTGCTCACAAACTCTCCTCGGCGATCCCCTTTTAGTGAGCATATTTGTAGATCTGTTGATTGATGACGATGTTTCAGTATTAGACGCTGGCTTTGTCGATATTGATCTACTCGCGTTTGCGCGCCGGCCGCAGTGCGAATTCGAGTTCTTTGATGACACGTTCGCGCCAAAGAAAAGTTCTCATCGTACTCGCTTCGTCAAGATTAAGTTTACCGGCACACTCACCGACAGCTTCCACGTGTCATTTGATGATGTGGAGGGAGATTTTAACGACGACTGGCAGCAAGAGATTCTTACCTGCGAGGCAGACATCCGCTTCACGGTTCGGCGCTCTATCACTGTAATCATAGAGATTGAGACCGGTGATATTCTGCAGGTCTCCAGCCGTGGAGGCACCTTGGCCCTACGTGCCCGCCACCGCGACGTCAACTGCGAAATCATTTAATTCGTTCGTTGAATGGTTGGAGCCTCAGTCATATCTGACAATCCCTCAAAAGGGGGACAATAGAGGGCCTCGTTTTCTTAGACGGCTATCCTTCCAGCACCGATCCACCGGACTTGCCTTGGCGTGCGCCTCTCTTAGGTAACTCAAAGCGCTACATTTTGACCTTCAAAGACCTGCTGCTATAAAATTCTATATCTCGATCAATTGATGGTTTGATAAATACCTGTCTTTAGCTCCTTTACCGTGTACTTTTAGGGAGCGATTGGCCAAACTCACGTCATTCCAGTGAACATTGATTAGTTCATTGAGATGCAAGCCACAATCGAGAAAGAGTAAGAGCATTGCCTGATTGCGGCATCCATGTCTCGTACTCGTGTCATTTGCTTTAAGCAAAGCTGAAACTTGGTGATCGTCCAGCATAAACGGGAAAATTTTGGGCATTTTAGGTTTCGGGATTCCATCAAGTGGGTTTGCAGCTATTAAGCATTCACGTACACACCAAACGAAAAAAGCATGTAGTACTCGATAGTGAATACTGATACTTGCTGGTTTATAACTGCGTTCAATCAAATACATGAAATAACGCCTCAATGTGGCTGTATCAAGCATATCCAGCAAAGGATTTCTGCCAAGATGTTTGTAGACTCGCTCGAAGACCCATTCATACATCTCGATTGTCTTTCGAGAGCGACCATGAATCCGAGCGTGCTGAATAAAGAACTCTGTAGCCTGAAAGAAAGTTGGAACTTGATCCGAAATGGAGTCTGGGGGGTTCGCCTGCCTACTGTTGTCTTGGGTAACCTTACATTGTGAAGTTAGGGTGCGCTCAACCGAAGCTTTCGCTCATCAGTAAAGAATTTTTTGCTGTTTTGGTGGCGGCTCTGGGATTCGAACCCAGTACCTCCCGCTTATGAGACGGGCGCTCTAGACCAAAATGAGCTAAGCCGCCCAAACAACGTGCGCCATTCTACAAAATTAATTTATCGTCTGTCGAGTCGAAGTCGCACGTGAGGTGGTTGCGGGGGTCGGATTCGAACCGACAACCTCCGGGTTATGAGCCCGACGAGCTTCCTGTTGCTCCACCCCGCACGGTGTGAAAAGCATTATACTGTGTGGCTTAAAGCAACGCAACCCCAAAAATCGCTCCTAATCTTTTAATTGAGTGTAATGGACCCCTAAAGCTGGACACAGTTTAACCCGGTCTTAGTGAAAAAACTAGACCCGCATGCTCCTGTTTCCAGGCCGCCTCAAACTCCACC